>OFMH01000848.1_pt1 | contig 19186 bp, 16 predicted proteins | sample 1541761 | NCBI WGS metagenome assembly OFMH01 (sample SAMN04209249, study PRJEB22552) | human gut metagenome | biome: gut; material: feces | host: Homo sapiens | place: USA: Oklahoma
CGAGCCTTTAAAAATACCTGGTCATGCGGGCAGCGGCGTTCGGGATGAATGTTTCCGCCCGCTCTGCTATATAAGCCGCCGTCAGCGCACCCGCGCCGACGTACTCCCCATACTCCGTAAACAGGCTGCGCGCCGCGATGCGCTCTGAAAACCGCACCGTCACGCACAGGAAAAACCGGCTGCCGATCCGCCCCAGCGCCGAAGAAAGAACATGGAGCGTGTGCACGGCACGCTCCACCGCATCCATCAAATGCCCCACGGTCTCAAAGCAAAACGTCAGCGGCACGGGCGGCGAAACGATCCGAATGCCACCACCCCCCTTTCCGTTCCCAAGGCACACCCGCAGGTGTATCTTAAACCAGTTTACGCCAAAGGCAGGTACACCGTGCCGATTTTTCTTTGAAACCTTGACATTTTCTTTTTACGTTCTGATCATTACCAAAGTTAGTTATGATCTGACATCGGTGAAACGCTGAACCGGCCGCGCCCCGGTGTGACCCGAATCGTAAAGGAAATAGAGCAAAAAGACTACCTGCAAAAGACCGCTTCCGAGGAAGACGGTCGCGTGACCTACATTTCCGCAACGAAAGCTTCAGCGGTAATGTAACCGGCACGCTAAACACCGGCAAAGCTTTCCGTGCTCAAAGCAGAAGCGGCAAAGTGGATGTTCCGTTCGATACCGGCGAAGGCACATGCAAAGTCAGCACACTCAGCGGCAGTATCCGCATTAAAATTGCAAAATAACGTAAAAAATCTCTCTCGGCTGCGCCGAGAGAGATTTTCAATTTCGAACCTTATTTTACTTTATTTCTGAACTTCGGTACCAACACGGTGGCGAGCACCCAGAACAGCTCGTAGATGACGAGCGCAAATGCGGAAATCTGCTCCACGCCCGCAACGAACGTGAGGAACGCCACAAGCACAAAGCCGATGACGACCGCCGCGTTCTGCATGGCGACGATGAAGCTGATGTTCTTCTTTTCATCAATGCACGTGGAAACAAGGCTCATCATGGATTCCACACGACCCTTTGTGGCGGCATAGGCGTCCACGCGGTCCGCAGTGTCGTTCACAAGGTGGTCTGCCGGGCCGTCTTGGCCCGCGCCGATGACATTCACCGCCGTGGCGTCAATGCCGAACAGGCGCGAAATGAACTGCGGCGTAAGGTTCGGGTCTGCCGAACGCAGAATGAGCGAAACGCCGTTCATTTCCATGTTCTGCAGCTCCGCTTTCTTCTTACGGTCTGCGTTATAGGTCAAGATGAACATGGCGTAAAGCTCGCCGCCCATTGCAACGTACAAGATCTGTCGGCTGCCCGTCGTGTACTGACTCTCCACATTTTGCTCCGGCGCTTCCACACCGTGCGCAGTCAAAAGCGTGCGGGAGCCGATGAGCACCTCTTTGCCGTCCACCGTGCCCACAACGCCGTTTCCGGCCTCAAATGTGGCCTTTTCGACCTCCGGAAGCTCGCCCTCATGCTCGCTGAATACCTGCTCGAACACGCCGCAAAGCGGGCCGCCGAGCTGCTGCACCAACGTGCCGGCAGCCAAAACGGCTTCTTCAAGGCCCTCCTGCTTAAACGGCTTCACCCCGTTCAAAACGACCGTGCCGCGCGGGAAAAGCTCTGTGGAATCAACCAGAACGGCATTTACGGCGCTCATGCGCTTGATACCTTCATAGCCGGAGACCATCGCGCCGCGGCGGCGCAGACGGTGGGAAAGACGGCTCACCGGCAGGTTTACGGCCAGCATGTTCATCACCGCTACACACACGCAGCAGGAAGCCGCCAAAGCCGTAATGGCAAGGGACGCATCCTTCGTGATGACAAGCGCCACCACGCACAGAAGCAGCGAGGAAATGAGGCCCACCGGCGCCAAAACCTGCGAAGAGGTCTCTGCCGGGTCCGGCTCATAGGAAATTTGTAAGAAGCGCTTTAAGAAGCCCGTTTTCTGCTGATACGCGATTGCAGGCTGCGAAATGACGGAGGAACCCGCCATTTTTAAAGACGTGTTGTAATCGTCAAATACGCGCACCGCATATTTCTGCTCGCGGGAAGACACAAAGCGGAAATTCGAGTGGATGCGGCGCAGCATCGTCAGCTTGCCGACGGTATTCAGGAACAGAATGCCCGCCGCAATACCGGCGTAAAGGTGGATTTTACCCATGCTGAGCGCAGCCGGCGCAAACAGCGTGCAGAGCGTCTGCACAAAAACCGCCACACAAGCTACCGCAGCGGCAGAATCCGAATTCGCGCGGAACTCAAACAGTGCCTTCAGACCGTTTAAAATCGTTTTCGCGCAGAAGCCGATGGCCACTAGCAGCAGCACAAGCGATAAGATGGTGTAGCCCACTGCACCGGCGGTCTCCGTGTTATTGGCATTGAAGCCGGATTCCGCAATGAGCGACGCCAAAATGAGCACTGCAGTGCTCACGCCCGTTGCAAGCATGCGGATTGTCAGCTCGCGCATCGTCGTGCGCAGGTCGTGCGCCACGCTCTTTGCGTCTGCCGGGCCGGTGTAATCGTCGATGAGCTCGTCGCTGTTTTCGGCGGCTTCCGTGTTTTCGGGCGCTTCGTCCGGCTTTTCCGCAAAGCGAATTTTAAAGCGGTGCGCACCGGCCGCACTGACGTTCTCGTCGTCGGAATACACGCGTGCTTCGCTCAGCAGTGCACTCTGCAAAACATCCGCGTTGATGATGTGCACCGGCAAGTCGCGCTTTCTGTACTGCGTCACGTCCGTTACCGGCACGGAGATCTTCTGCTGCGCAGGCTCTGCCGCTTCTTCGCCGGCGTTCTCGGCGCTTTCCGCAGCCTGCACATTTTCCGCTTTCGGCGCTTGTGCTTCGGGCAGCTGCTCGCCGGAAGCAATGTCCATGCCTTCTTCCGCCTGCGGCTCTTCCTCCGGCTCCGGGCCATTGCTTGAAATATCTTTAAACGCCATCTCGGGCGCGTCACTTTCTTCCGTTTTCGGCGCTGCCGCAGCCTGCTGCTCGGCATTTTGCACCTGCGCAGCCTGCTTTGCCGCGTTTTCCGCCTGCACAGATTCCAGAATGCGGCGCACGGAATCCTCGCTCACCTCCGGCATCACCTTTGCCTGCTGCAAACCAAACGTCTCATTTTCAAGGTCAAGCTTAATCTCCATCGTGTGCGTCTGCGCGTCCTGCAGCATCGCCGTCTGGAAATTCTGCACCTTGTCCTTCGTCTTTTTGTTTTCCGGCACCACAGCGTTCGGGTCATTCATCGCAACGGAGACCGGCACCGGGGCCACAATGCCCAGCTCGTCTTCCACAGCAGAAAGATCCACACCGGCCGTCTCTACGGCCTCGGCCACACGACGGCGACGCTCTTTCTGCAGGCGCTCAAAGTCCTTTGCCACTTCGTCGTCAAGCTCCGCGGTGTTCTCGTCAAACAGCTTGCGGTAGCCCTCGTCCTGCGTGGAAATCTCACCTGTGGCATCGAACCCGCGGGTGTATTCGTCAATCGGTTTTAACTGGATGCCGTAGTACATGTCTTCGGCTTCGTTAAAAACCTCTTTCTGCTTCTTTTCACGGCGGCGCGCCCAAAAACCTTTTTTCTCTTTCTTCTCTTTTTTGTTCTTCTTTTTCTTTCCGGGCTCTTCTTCCTCCTCGTAGGTATCCCACGGGGAGTCTTCTTGCACCTCCACCGGCTGCGGTTCCGCTTCCGGCGCAGGCTGTGCTACCTCTGCCGAGGCTTCCTCTACGGGCTGCTCCGTTTCAGGCTCCGTCACAGCGTCGGGTTCTTCCGTCACCCCGGGCGTTGTTTTTTCCGACTCTTCCGGCGCGCCGTTGACTTTCGCCTTGCGCTCCGCTTCCAATATCTCGTCCACCGAGAATTTGTTCTCATCGTTCATGGTTTTGGGTCCTTTCTTTTTCGCCTCAGCCCTTGGCCTTGATGCCCGCGCGCTGCCGCGCAATCTCATAGCAAAGCACGCCGCAGGCCACCGAAGCGTTCAGCGAATTGATTCTGCCCTTCATCGGCAGAGAAACGATAAAATCCGATTTTTCTTTCACAAGTCTGGACACGCCGAAGCCTTCGGAGCCGACAACAAGCGCTGCCGGGCCGGAGAAATCGGTTTGGCACCAATTCGTGCCGTCCATATCCGCGGCGTATACCCAAACGCCGCGCGCTTTGATCTCCTCAAGAAATACCGCAATATTCGTCACACGCGCCACGGGGACGTATTCCACCGCGCCCGCAGAAGCCTTGCCGACCGCCGCCGTAAGGCCAACGCTGCGGCGCTTCGGGATGACAACGCCGTGTGCGCCCGCACATTCCGCCGTTCTGAGAATCGCGCCGAGGTTATGCGGGTCCGCAATCTCGTCGCACACAAGGATAAACGGCGGCTCATTTCGGCTTTCCGCCAGCGCAAAAATATCCTCCACCTCGGAGAACGCGTGCACCGCCGCCATGGCGATGACACCCTGGTGGTTTTCGCCGCCGCACATGCCGTCCAGCTTACGGGAATCCACTTCCTTTACCGGGATGCCCGCCTGCTTTGCCATGCGGAGAATGGACGATACCGAACCGTTTTTCTCCCCGCGCCGCACAAGGATGCTGTCAATGGGTCTGCCCGCTTTAAGCGCCTCCGTAACGGCATTGCGCCCTGCTATGACATCTCTTTCTCTCTCGTTTTCCATGAACAAACCTATTCCTTTCCGCGGCTTCAGAACACGTCTGCGGCCGAAATTCGCAATACTATCGCAGTATATAGTAGATTATAGCATACTTATATTTGCCATTGCAACCGAAACGCGCAATTTAGCGCGGTTTTTGCAGGCGGTTTTTGCGCCTAAAACCGCCGTGTTTTTGGGCAGTTTTTTCGCCGCGCTCTTTTCGTCATTTTGACGGTGCTTTTGCGTGTTCATTTTGCTCGGCATAATTATTCATTCGGGTTGCATACCTTCTCACATCTTGCTGTATATGAGCCGGCCTTTACATTTATACAATCTGTAATATACACGGCAGAAGTATACACGCAGCGAGCTTTCCACAGCGTTTTCCGTTTAAGCTGTGGAAAACTCTGTGGAAAGTGTTAAAAACCCGCTTTCGGTGCTCTTTTTACTTTCCACAGCTTTTCACAATGCAAAATATTATGTAAACTACTCCGTCGAAAATACCGCTTTTTACCGTTTTTTCACAGAATACTCACTATAAACCGTGTGTAAAATTTGCGTGAAAAGCCTTGTGTTTGCCCGAAAAAATGTCCCTATATATGGTGTTTTTGCGAAAAACAGCGTTTTAACTCCAAATTAGAACGATTTAGGCGAAATCCTGGGCGGCGAGATTTTCCGTTTAAGCACATTTTGTGAAAAAAAGCAAGGCGGCAGGCTTTACACGGTTGTTTTTTCACCTAAAATCGTGTAAAATGAAAATAGCGAGCAGAAAGACACCGGAAAGCTGCGCACTTTTTAGACGTGTCCCACAAAAAAGCGGGGCCGCACAAACCGTAAGCCACGGCAATTAAAACAAAAGACATTTTTCGGATAAACATGCACTGTATACAACTATAAGAAAAGAGGAACCCAAAATGCGTGAAGACATTTGCTCTATACCGATCAGTGAAATTTTCGAGCCGAAGGACGGCTGTCCGTTCTGCCGCATGCGCGACATGCTCGAGGACCGCATGGCCACCTACATTACCGGCGCGGCCATGATGGAGCCTGACGTGCGCGTGGAAACGAACCGTCTCGGCTTCTGCCACCAACATTTTGAGCAGATCTTACAGCGCGGCAGCCGCCTGTCCGTCGCCCTTATTCTCGAAAGTCTCTTAGACGAAGCCGGCAAAGATATCCTGCCCGAGGACGACAAGCTTGCGCCGAAAAAAATTCTCGCCGCCGCAGATCGCCGTGCGCACAGCTGCTTTGTCTGCGAAAACGTTGAGAAAAACATGCAGCACCTCAGCGCCACGGTTATCAAGCTCTGGCAGAGTGAGCCGGAGTTCCGCACACTGTACAGCGAGCAGACGCACATCTGCCTGCCGCATTACAGCTTCATTTTGGCTGCTGCGCAGAAAATGCCGCGTAAAAACTTTCAGCCGTTTGCGGCAGAAACCAAGCGCCTTGCGAAAAACTATCTCGATACCGTCAAGGCCGACACCACCCATTTCTGCCGCATGTTCGATTACCGCAATGCGGGCGGCGACTGGGGCAATTCCCGCGATGCCATTGAGCGCGCCATCACGTATCTGACGAGCCGAGAGCCCACCGTCACCACCAAAACGGAAGGCAAAAACCGTTGATGCGCTTCACCCCGCCCGATGGCGTTTTAAACCTCGCCCAAACGCTCGACTGCGGGCAGTCGTTCCGCTTTTATCCCGTCACGCTCGAAAACAACATTCCCGCATGGCGCGGTGTGGCATTTTCCCGCGGGCTGACCGTCTATCAAGATGAAAACAGCGACCTCGTTTTAGACTGCACCGAGCAGGAATTTCGTGATATTTGGTTTGATTATTTCGATTTTAACACAGATTACAAAAAGTCCCGCGAAGTGCTTTCCGCTCTGCACCCCGCGCTGAAAGAAGCCGCCGAATTCGCGGGCGGCATCCGCATTTTAAAGCAGGAGCCGTTTGAGGCGCTGTGCTCGTTCATCATCTCGCAGAACAACAACATTCCGCGCATCAAGGGCATTATAGAGCGCTTGTGTCTGCATTTCGGCGAGCCGTTTCTTTATCATAATGAGACCCACTACGCATTCCCGACACCGAAAAAATTGGCCTCCTGCACGCCGGAAGACCTCGCTCCGCTACGCGCGGGCTTTCGCGCGAAATATCTCATTGATGCCGCAAAGCGCATCGCTTCCGGCGAGATCGATTTAGAAGCCGTGCGCAAAATGCCTCTTCCCGATGCCAAAACGAAATTGCAGACGATTTCAGGCGTCGGCCCAAAAGTCGCGGACTGCGCTTTGCTCTACGGTCTGCACCGCACGGAGTGCTTCCCGATGGACGTGTGGATGAAGCGCGCCGTATCGCTTTTGCCGAGACTTTCCCCCGCAGATTTCAGTGAAAACGCCGGCATCGCGCAGCAGTACTTATTCCACTATGTGCGCATGCACCCCGAGCTTTTCAAATAAATAATTCGTCCGGGACCGGCGGCAGGTCATCGGGTATCGCCGCCATACTTCTTTTTATGATCTTCGCCATTTCTTCCGGCGTTTCCGGGCAGCCGTACAAAAGCCATTTGCGCGTCACGGCAAAGTACCCCGCTTTCACAAATTCAAAATGATATTCCATGCAGTGCTCGCTCTCGATGCCGAGCCGCCGAAAAAAAGGCTTGAAGACGTTTTCAAACAGCGTCTGATAGCCTTTTTCCACTTCTGCCGTGCCGAATTTCTCAAAATACGCCCGGTAAAAAGTCCTGTCGCGCTTTGCCTCGCGCAGCGTCGCCGCCACATATGCTTCGGAGAAGATATTCGGGTCGCCGTGCATCTCTTCGTGTATCCGCTCTACGGACTCCGTCCATTTCTCCCCTACGATCGCTGTTATCAGCGCGGGTATGTCCGCATAGTGCAGGTAAAACGAAGAGCGGTTTATGCCCGTCGCCTCACAAATTTCCCGCACGGAAATTTGATTTGTTTTTTTATTGAGCACCATTTTCGTAAACGCCTTGCGGATGCGCCGGTCGGTCTCCGCAAAGCCGCATTCGCCCGCAAAAGTCGAAAATCCCCTCTAAAAATCAACTGAATTTTCATATTCTGTCCATGACTTTTTCCCGCGCTTCTGTTATACTTTAATATAGAAACCAACGCAGTATAAGGAGACGGTACGATGGGCGCATTTGTAGAATTTGAAAATGTATCGAAAATTTATAAAACCGGCGACGTAGAGGTGCACGCCTTAACCGATGCAAGCTTTGAAATTCAAAAGGGCGAATTCTGCGTCATCGTCGGTGAATCCGGCGCGGGAAAAACGACGCTTTTAAATATTCTCGGCGGCATGGATACGCTGTCTAAAGGCACCGTCCGCATGGACGGACGCGACATCAGCCACTTTAACCGCACCCAGCTTGAAAACTATCGACGCTATGACATCGGCTTTGTCTTCCAGTTTTATAACCTTATCCCGAATTTAACGGCGCTCGAAAACGTGGAAATTGCGGCACAGCTGTGCACCGATGCCATTCCCGCCGAAGACGTGCTCCGCGCCGTCGGTCTCCATGACCGCATGCAGAACTTTCCCGCACAGCTCTCGGGCGGTGAACAGCAGCGTGTTTCCATTGCCCGCGCACTTGCCAAAAAACCGAAGCTCCTTCTGTGCGACGAGCCCACCGGCGCACTCGATTACGAGACCGGCAAATCTATTTTAAAGCTTTTGCAGGATACCTGCCGCCGCGACGGCATGACCGTCGTCATCATCACGCACAATGCGGCGCTTGCCGCCATGGCAGACCGCATCATCCGCGTAAAAAGCGGTCACATTTACTCCGTTCGCATGAACGAGCACATCACGCCCGTGGAACAGATTGAATGGTAACGCGAAGGGAGCCGGAAAACGCATGACAAAAGCACTCAGAAAAAACACGCGGCGCAGCATTTCGGGCAGCCTTGGGCGGTATATCGCTATCCTGCTCATCATTATGCTGGGTGTGGCGTTTCTCACGGGTCTGCGAGATACCCGTCCCATCATGTCCGCCACCGAGACCGCCTATGTGAAAAATACGAAACTCTACGATCTTCGCCTCATCTCCACCATCGGCTTTGATGCGGACGACGTTGCCGCCGTGCAGAAAGCCGACGGTGTGGTTGCCGCCGCAGGCAGTGTGAATGCCGATTTCATCTGGCAGCACGACAACAAAGAGCGCGTTTACCGTGCACATATGCTGACAGATAACATCAACGAGCCTGTGCTCACTGCCGGACGTATGCCTGAAAACGGCAGTGAGTGCCTTATAGATTCCAGTCGCTTTTCGGAAGACATGATTGGACAAACGATCGAAATTTCCGACTCCAACGACGAAGATACGAAGAAAAGCTTCAAATACAGCACCTACACCGTGGTCGGCCTTGCAGATTCTCCGCTGTACATCCACACGCTGCGCGGCACCACGTCGCTTGGCGACGGCACGCTGCAGGGCTTCGTTCTCATCCCGGAGGACGGCTTCGATTTCGAGTATTACACAGAATTATACGTTACCTGCACCGATGAATTCCCGCTATACAGCGACGATTACGACGATTACATCGATACGTTCTCCGATACTGTCGAAGCCGCCGCCACCGCTTCCGTCAACGCGCGTTTTGATCGTCTCACGTCCGACGGCAAAGCCGAAATTTCAGACGCCGAGAACGAACTGAACGACAAAAAAGCCGAAGCCGAAACGGAGCTTGACGACGCCAAAGCACAGCTTGACGATGCAAAAGAGACCATCACCTCCGGCGAAGCGAAACTTTTCGACGCGAAAAAGCAATTGGACGATGCCAAAGCACAGTTGGATGCAGGCGCAGAGCAAATTCAGCCCGACTTCACTTCGTGGGAAAGCGCCCTGCAAAGCGGCTTTGACGCATATTACAGCGGCAAGCAGCAATTAGAGGATGCCCTTGCGGAGAGTCAGGCGCAGATCGACGCCGGTTACGCGCAGCTACAGGAAAACGAAAAGCTCTACACTGAAAAATATGCCGAATTCACATCCGGCAAAGAGCAGTATGAAGCGGGTCTTACCGCCGCAAAGGACGCCCGCACACAAATTGACGCCGCACGCGCCGACTTAAACGAGAAAAAAGCGCAGCTCACGGCGGGCTTTGCCGCACTCGACGAAGCGCAGGCGCAGCTTGATGCCGTAAAAGATACGCTCGACCCGGCAGAAGCCGAAGCGCAGCAAACGGCGCTCGATATGCAGCGCGCCGCTTTGAATCAAAATCAGACGCAGCTCTACGATGCCGAAGCCGTATTAAACGAACAGGATGCCGCCCTCACCGCGCAGGAAGCACAGCTCACAGAGACCGGCAAGCAGCTCGATGAAGCCGAAACCGCTCTCTCGCAAATGCGCACGTTGCTCGATGTCGGCCAAAACGATTACACCGACGGCATAGCACAACTTGAATATCAGAAAAAAACGCAAACCGCAAAGCTTGACGAAGCGTATAACTCGCTCATCACGTTTCAAAACGGCATCAAAGAATACAACGAGGGCCTCTCTTCGTACAACGACGGCGTAAAAGAGCTCGCCGACGGCAAAGCCGAATACGAAGACGGCCTTAAAGACTACGAGGACGGCAAAAAGGAATTTGACGAGCAAATCGCCGATGCCGAACAGAAAATCGCCGACGCCAAACAAGAGCTCGCCGATTTAAAGAAGCCGGAGCTCTACGTTTTAACGCGTGACACAAACGCCGGCTACGTCTCGTTTGAAAGCGACTCCACCATCGTCGAAAAGCTCTCGGGGCTCTTCCCCATTTTCTTCTTCCTCATCGCGGCGCTCGTCTGCTCCACCACCATGACCCGTATGATCGACGACGAACGCACACAGATCGGCACGCTCCGCGCGCTCGGATACAGCCGCGGCTCCATCCTCGCAAAATACCTGCTCTATTCCGGCAGCGCCGCCGCACTCGGCTGTGTCATCGGCTATTTTGCGGGCGGCTATGTTTTCCCGTTCGTCATCTGGACGGCCTACGGCATGCTGTATAGCATTCCGGGTTTCGTCATACTGTATGACCCCGTGCTGTTTGTCATCGCGCTTGCGGCGTCGCTTTTATGCTCGGCGGGCACCACATATTTAGCCCTGCGCATCGAGATGCAGAACATGCCCGCAAACCTCATCCGCCCGAAGACCCCGGCCGCCGGCAAACGCATTTTCCTCGAGCGCATCACGCCGCTGTGGAAGCGCCTGAAATTCCTGCACAAGGTCTCCCTGCGCAACATTTTCCGCTTTAAAAAGCGCATGATTATGATGATTCTCGGCATTGCGGGCTGCACCGCGCTGGTGCTCACCGGCTTCGGTATCCATGATTCCGTCGCGAACATTGCAAACTTCCAATTTGATGATATTCAAAAATACGATGTCAGCGCCCAGTTCTCCGATACGCTGACCGAAGATAAAATCAACGAAATCGAAAGCGACCACAAATCGGAGCTTGACGCCGCCACCGCCGTGCAGATGACCTCCGGTGACGTCACAGGCGACAGCATCACAAAATCCGCTTACATCGTCGCGTCCGACGACCCCGCCATCACCGACATTTTCGATCTGCATATCGACGGCGAGACCGTACCCTACCCCGGCAAAGGCGAAGTGCTGCTCACCGAAAAACTCGCCGAGCTCACCGATATCAAAACCGGCGATACCGTCACTGTCTCCGTTTCGGACACGGAAAAAGCCGAGCTCAAGGTCGCGGGTTTAGTTGAAAACTACGTGCAAAATTACCTCTACATGACGGGTGAAACGTACGCCATGGTCGCCGATAAGGGCTACGAGCCGAAAACGCTCCTGCTGCGCGTAAACGACAGCGCAGACGAATATGCGCTTTCCGCCGCACTCTCCAAAACGGACGGCGTATCCTCCGTTTCCGTCGTCACCGATACGCGCAATATGATCGACCAAATGATGCAGAGCCTAAACTATGTCGTCGCGCTCGTGCTCATTTCCGCCGGCGCACTCGCGTTCATCGTCCTGTTTAACCTTGGCAACATCAATCTGACCGAACGCGTCAGGGAAATTGCCACCATCAAGGTGCTCGGCTTCCATTCCGGGGAAACCGGCGCGTATGTGTTCCGTGAAAATATCATTTTGTCCATGATGGGCATCGTCGTCGGTCTGCCGCTCGGCGTTCTGCTGCACACATTTGTGCTCATGCAGATCCGCGTCGATATGGTCTCTTTCAAAGCTGTCATCGCACCCGTCAGCTTCCTTTTGACTGTTGTCATGGTCGTGCTGTTCACCGTCATCACCGACCTCGTCATGCGCAAGAAAATCGCCAAAATCGATATGGCGGAATCCTTAAAATCGATCGAATAAACCTACACCACCGAAGAGCTCCTGAAGCTGCCGAATTCATTTCTCCTCGAGAACTGCGACTGCTACGGAAGCTACACCGCACTACTGTGCGAAAAAACGAAGTAAACATTTTTCGTAAAATTCTTGCCGCAGCTCCCTCGGTTTTCTCCGTTTTGAACTATTATGAAGCGAGCGAAAATCCTGTATAATAGAAACCGTTAAATGGTTTATATTGGAAACGCACATTCCTCCCGAATGATAACGAACAACACATTGGCAGGCTCTTTATCAAAGTGCCGCTTTCAGTTTATCATTCAGGAGGAATTTTTATGCCCAAAAACAAAGTACAGGACGCCGTTTTCACCGCTATCATGGCTATTATCATGGTCTACGGCATGATTGTCTACAATGTCGCGCTGAACACCGGCGGTGTTTCCGGCGAGACCTTTCTGCTTGCCCTGCATGAACTGCCCATTATGGCGCCGATCGCGTTTATTCTGGAATTTTTCGTCGTCGGCAGGCTTGCAAAGCGCCTCGCGTTTTCGTTCATGAAGCCTACAGACCGCCCGCAGTTCATCACCTATGCCGTTTCCATCTGTATTTGCTGCATCATGTGCCCAATCATGAGCCTGATTGCGACCATGCTTTTTAAAGACACCCACACCTTCGGCACGTTTATTCAGACATGGGGCATGAACTTCCCGTGCGCCGTGCTGTGGCAAATGTTTTACTGTGGCCCGCTCGTCCGCCTGATTTTTCGCTTGATTTTCAGGGAAAAGAAAAGTAAATAAGCATAGAAAAAATTCTCCCTCGGCTCTACAGCCAAAGGAGAATTTTCTTTATCCCGGCAAAATTTCCGCCAAAATCGCATTGGAGACCAAAAAGCCCTCCGCGGTCAGCGAAATTCGCTCGTAATCTGCATGTATCAGATTTTTCGGCAAATGCTTACAACCTTCCAGAACCTCGTCAAACAGCGCACCGCCGTTTTTAAAACGCGCTTCGCAAGCCTTTCTTTGCAGCCCCTCGGTCAGCCGAAGCGACAGCATCGCAAACTCCGAAAAACCGCCGCCGGCGCCGTCGTCTGTGGGCGCATTGCCGTTTAAAAAGCCCTCTAAATCGCGTGGGAAATAAAATCGCCTGCCCTCCATAAAGGAGTGCGCCGCGGGACCGAGCCCCAAATATTCCCCGCACCGCCAATACTGCAAATTGTGTCGGCTCTCTTTGCCCGGCCGCGCAAAATTGCTGATCTCATACTGGTCGTACCCGTGCTTTTTAAGCTCGTTTACGGCAAACAAATACTGGTCTGCCGTGCCGTCCTCATCGGGCAGATTAAGCTCTTGCTTTGCAAACGGCGTACCGGGCTCTATCTTTAAAATATACGCGGAAACATGGTCGGCCTCGAGTGCAGCGCAAAAATCGATCGAGCTTTTCAGTGTCTCCAAGCTCGAGTTCGGCAGGCCGAGCATCAAATCGACCGAAACATTGTCGATGCCCGCTTCTCTCGCCGCTTTCACCGCTTCCCGCACGGTTTCCGCCGTGTGCCGGCGGCCGAGAATTTTCAATTCCGCTTCGTTTGCGGACTGCATACCCATTGAAATACGGTTGAACCCGCCGCGTTTCAGCGTTTCAAAAAATGAAACGTCTACATCCGCCGGATTGCACTCCGTCGTGATTTCCGCGTTTTCGGCAACATTAAACTGTTCTTTCACTTTTTCGAGCACGCGGCACAGTCTTTTCGCACCGAACACACTCGGCGTACCGCCGCCAAAATATACCGTATGCAACAGCCGTTCGCCGTATTTTTCACCGTACACTGCAAGCCGCGCACACAGCGCCGCCAAATAGCGATCAAATACGTCGTCTTCTTCCGGCCGCGCGGAGTAGAAATCGCAATACGGGCACTTGCTTTTGCAAAACGGAATGTGGATATACAGCGAAAACGGTTTATTCATCGAGCTTCAGAACCGCCATAAACGCCTCCTGCGGTACTTCTACCGTGCCCAGCTGACGCATGCGCTTCTTGCCTTCCTTCTGTTTTTCCAGCAGCTTCTTTTTACGGGTGATGTCACCGCCGTAGCACTTCGCCAAAACGTCCTTGCGCATCGCTTTAACGGTCTCACGCGCGATGATTTTGCCGCCGATGCACGCCTGCACCGGCACCTCAAACAGCTGGCGCGGAATTTTCTCCTTCAGTTTTTCCACCATCTTGCGGGCGCGCGGGTACGCCTTTTCCGCGTGGATGATAAACGAAAGCGCGTCCACCACTTCGCCGTTCAGCATAATATCCAGCTTCACAAGCTCGCTCTTGCGGTAGCCGATGAGCTCATAGTCAAACGACGCATAGCCGCGCGTGCGGGATTTCAGCGCGTCGAAGAAATCGTAGATAATTTCATTGAGCGGCAGCTCATAGTGAATATCCACACGGTCGGTGTCAATGTATTTCATATCCTTGAAAATGCCGCGTCTGTCCTGACAAAGCTCCATGATGTTACCCACAAATTCTGTCGGGGAGTAAATGTGCGCGTTCGTAATCGGTTCCTCCGCCAGCGCAATGTGCGAGGGATCAGGGTAATTCGTCGGGTTATCGATGGAAAGCTTTGTGCCGTCCGTCTTTGTAATATGGTACACAACGCTCGGCGCGGTTGTGATGAGGTCAAGGTTATATTCTCTCTCCAGACGCTCCTGAATAATCTCCATGTGCAGCAGTCCCAAAAAACCGCAGCGGAAGCCGAAACCGAGCGCCACGGAGGTCTCCGGCTCAAACGTCAGCGCCGCGTCGTTCAGCTGCAATTTTTCGAGCGCATCTCTAAGGTCTGCATAGTGTGCGCCGTCTGCCGGGTACACGCCACAGAAAACCATCGGCTGCACCGCACGGTAACCGGGCAGCGGCTCTGCCGCCGGTCTGTCCGCCAGCGTAATGGTGTCGCCCACGCGCGCCTCGCGCACGTTTTTGATCGATGCCGTAATGTAGCCGACTTCGCCCGCGGAAAGGCTCTTTGCGGGCTCCAAAGACGTCGCGCGCAGAATGCCGCACTCCACCACGGTGAACTCACTGCCCACCGCCATCATGCGGATGGTGTCGCCGGGGTGCACCGTTCCCTCTTTAATACGCACATACGCGATAACGCCGCGGTACGCGTCATAGTAGGAGTCGAAAATCAGTGCGCGCAGCGGCATGTCCGGGTCGCCCTGCGGTGCGGGAATATCCGTCACGATTTTCTCCATAACGGCTTTGATGTTGAGGCCCGTTTTCGCGCTGATGCGCGGCGCGTCCTCTGCCGGAATACCGATGACGTCCTCAATCTCCGCCGCAACCTTGTCCGGGTCCGCGGAAATCAGATCGATCTTGTTCAATACCGGTACGACCTCAAGGCCTGCGTCCACCGCAAGGTACGTGTTTGCAAGCGTCTGCGCCTCAATACCCTGAGAAGCGTCCACCACCAGCACCGCGCCCTCACAGGCCGCAAGTGAGCGAGAAACCTCGTAGTTAAAGTCCACGTGACCCGGGGTATCGATAAGGTTGAACGTATATGCCTCGCCGTCGTTCGCACGGTAGACAAGCGTCACAGCATGCGCCTTGATGGTGATGCCGCGCTCGCGCTCCAGATCCATGTTGTCGAGGATCTGGTCTTCCATGTCGCGCTTCGCGACCGCCTCGGTCTGCTCCAAAATGCGGTCGGCAAGCGTGCTTTTGCCGTGGTCAATATGTGCAATGATGCTGAAATTGCGAATTTTACTCTGTTCCAAGCGTGATTCTCCTCTTTAGAAGTATACATAGTTAAGTATAGCATTTTCGCGGCGTTTACGCAATGACTGCTTTTGAAAAAGTCCGCATTTTAAGGTGCTTCACACCTTGCGCTTTTCTGCCTAAACGTGGTATCATAGAAAAGACAAAACCACGCGTATACGTGGTTCCATAAGGAGAACCGATATGCCGAGATTTTTTACATCTGCCGTGCAGTTTGACGAAGCCGCGTCCGTAGGCTCTGCCGTCATAGACAGTGAAGACGGCCGCCACATCGCCCGCTCCCTGCGCATGCACACGGGCGACGCCCTCACGCTTTCGGACGGTGCCGGCACCGACTACACAGGCGAAATTGAAAGCATCACGGGCGATATCGTCATGGTGCGCCTTACCGATAAGTTTAAAAACAGAAGCGAGCCCACCCTGCGCGTCACGCTGTACCCCGGTATGCCGAAGGCCGATAAACTGGAGCTCATCACGCAAAAAGCCGTGGAGCTCGGCGTCACGAAGATTGTGCCCGTTTTGACTTCCCGCAGCGTTTCCCGGCCGGATGCAAAATCCGTTTCAAAAAAACAAGAGCGTTTGCAGCGCATCGCGCTTGAAGCCGCAAAGCAGAGCGGCCGCGGCATCATCCCGGAAATCGGTAAAATGACCGATTTAGAGTCCGCGCTCAGAACCGCACCCGGCAAAAAGATTTTATTCTACGAAGGCGGAGGCGAAGCGCTCGGCACGCTCGTCTCCCCCGATGAGGCCGAAGTTTCCGTCTTCATCGGCCCGGAGGGCGGTTTTGACGCTGCCGAAGTGCAGCTCGCTAAACAATACGGCGCTGCACCCGCCACGCTCGGCCCACGCATTTTAAGAACAGAAACTGCACCGCTTGCGGCGCTTTCCGTTTTAATGTACATCACGGGGAATATGCAATGAAAACAGTATTAGTCACCGGCGCGTCGGGTGAGATCGGCGCTGCCATCGCAAAAGAATTCGCCGCCGCAGGTTACGCCCTCGCGCTCCACGGCGCAAAGCACATTGAAAATGTAAATCAACTTGCCGAAACTTTCAAATCAAACGGCATCGAAGCCTATCCCGTCTGCGGCGACCTTTCCGACCCCGCCGCATGCGAGCGCGTGTGGGCGGACACCGAAAAAAAACTCGGGCATATTGACGTTCTCGTCAACGCCGCCGGCATCTCGCTCGTCGATTTTTTCGACACCATGACGCCCGCACAGTGGAAAACTTTGTGCGACACGAATCTGTCCTCCGCCGTTTACCTCTCTCAATGCGCGTCCCGCTCCATGATCCGCCAAAAATCCGGCGCTATCGTCAATGTCTCGTCCATTTGGGGCGTGAGCGGCGCGGCAATGGAAGTCGCATATTCCGCCGCCAAGGCCGGTATGCTCGGGCTCACCCGCGCACTGGCCTTGGAGCTCGCCCCGTCGAACATCACCGTCAATGCCGTCGCACCCGGCTATATCGATACCAAAATGAACGCCCATTTGTCCGAAGACGAGAAAAAAGCGCTGTGCGAGGAGATTCCCCTCGGGCGCGCAGGCACCCCGGCAGAGGTCGCCGCAGGCGTCAGATTTTTAGCCGAAAGCCCGTACATCACCGGTGAAACGCTCGTCATTTCGGGCGGCTGGCGTTAAGGAGAATATTTACCATGTCCAAACAAATCGATGCTTATTCCTTCGCACTCGGCGTGTGCGAGGCATTCTGCGAGGTTGTCCGTGCCGGCGTAAAGCGCATCGCGCTCAGCCACCCGTTCACAGAAGACGAACTTCAAAACGCACTCGGCGCAGATTTTCTCCCCGCGTGTGAAGCAGTCGCCCGAAAGTACGGCTGCAAAGCGTATTATTTAAAAGAACCGCTCATCGCCGACCTTTTCCCGGTCTCGTTGAACCGCGGCAAGCAAAATGTCGTTTTCTACCGCGAAGACCGTGACCTTAAAGAATTTTGAGCATCCAACATGATAAACAAACCCTCATCGCCGAAAACAACTATACGGACGAAAACCGCCGCCAAATCGCCGTGCGTTACGGGCATCTGCTCTCGTACAGCGACGAAGCCATCGCCCGCTATTTATCGCAAAATACAGAACTCGAGTAATCAAAGGAGCACCCCTATGTCCATGACCATTAACAAAGAGCTGCCGAACCCGGCGGCCCTCAAAGCCGAATTTCCCGTCCCGGAGCACATCAAAGAAATCAAAGCCGCGCGCGATAAAGAGATTGCCGCCGTGTTCCGCGGAGAGTCCGATAAATTTCTCGTCATCGTCGGCCCCTGCTCGGCGGATAACGAAGAAAGCGTCTGCGAATACACCCGCCGCCTTGCCCGTGTGAACGAGCAGGTAAAAGACCGCCTCATTCTGATTCCACGCATCTACACCAATAAGCCCCGCACCACGGGCGAGGGCTATAAGGGCATGCTGCACCAGCCGGACCCCGATAAAGCCCCTGACCTGCTCGGCGGCATCATTGCCATCCGCAAAATGCACATGCGCGCCATTGAAGAGACCGGCCTCACATGCGCAGACGAAATGCTGTACCCTGAAAACCGCAGCTATTTGGATGACCTTCTGTCCTACGAAGCCATCGGCGCGCGCTCGGTCGAAAACCAGCAGCACCGTCTGACCGCAAGCGGCATGGACATTCCGGTCGGCATGAAGAATCCGACAAGTGGTGACCTGTCCGTTATGCTTAATTCTGTAATTGCCGCACAGCACCCACATCACTTCATCTACCGTGGCTGTGATGTAGAAACCAGCGGAAACGAACTTGCACATACGATTCTCCGTGGTGGTGTCAACAAATACGGTCAGACCATCCCTAACTATCATTATGAAGATCTGATGCGTCTTTATGACCTGTATGGCAAAAAAAATCTCAAAAATCCAGCTGCCATCGTAGATGTAAACCATTCCAACTCCGGAAAGCAGTTCAAAGAACAGATTCGTATCGTAAGCGAAGTACTTCACAGCCGCAACTACAATCCGGATCTCCACAAACTGATCAAAGGTGTTATGATCGAAAGCTATCTGCTTGAAGGCAGACAGGACATCAGTGACCACATGACTCCGGGTTGCTCCATCACCGATCCGTGCCTCGGATGGGAAGATACGGAACGTCTCATTTACGAAATTGCTGAGAAATGCTAACTTATTTTCGATAAACTCCCTGTTACCAAAAATGGAAGACTTTCGGTTCTCCGAAAATCTTCCATTTTAGTTTTTATTATTATTTTATGATTCCATCTGTCGTCCGAGAAACCCTGCTGCTGTCTGTACGAGCATCTTTTCCGGGTTTCCGAACTTTTCTCCATTGCCCTTTCCGATCAGTGATACTGAACCAATCGCATCTCCGTCGCAGATGATCGGCTGTACGATCACTGCTCCCGCATTTTCTTTCTGGTTCTCGACCAGAGATATTTTTCCGCGTTCCCCAGAATGAAAACAACGCATTTCTCTGTCTGAGATTACTCTGTCCAGTTCCCTGCTGATCT
>OFMH01000864.1_pt1 | contig 18922 bp, 19 predicted proteins | sample 1541761 | NCBI WGS metagenome assembly OFMH01 (sample SAMN04209249, study PRJEB22552) | human gut metagenome | biome: gut; material: feces | host: Homo sapiens | place: USA: Oklahoma
TGTCAGTTCTACTGACTCTGTCAGTTCTACTGACTCTGTCAGTTCTACTGACTCTACCAATTCTACTGGACCAATTCTACTCGCTAAGACTTCTTTTTGAACTTTTGGATCCGTCTCTCCGTTCTCTCCATCTGCTTGATGGATCGGCTCAATATCCGTTTGGGACTGATCCACCATTGGCGGATCCCGCCGAAAATCGCGAACAGGCCGATAGTGGCCAACAGATAAATTGCAATCATTTTCTACGCCTCCTTTCTAATTTGGTTTGTAATTTGCGGACCTCAACCCAGTCCTCATGCCGCATCCAGTACGGACGGGATAGCAGAGTCAGCTGACCCCGTGCTATTTGCATGGTGGTCTTTTTCAATTTGCGGGCGTAGTCCAGTACCTCCCGCTCCTCTTTTGAGTAGATTCCAAGCCATCGCCGGAACACTCCAATTTTTCCTGTTGGGGGTAGCCCCAATTTCTCAGTTTTTTCCATAATAAACAGTGGGTGGAACAATAAAATTTTTATTGTTCCGGACCCTAAGTGATTGATGTTCAATGGTTTGGGTGCTTTTCATTGGGGGGACCGGAACAATTGGAACAATGGTTCTGTGTACTCTATTTGGTGATTTCTCATTTCCTATATTGGTCATAATTTCCCTCATATTCCCTATTCAGGTCTTCCTCCTATATTATTGTTCCAATTGTTCCGGGGGGGGTTAATTCATTGATATTCAATCAATTAGGGCCGGAACAATCATTGTTCCACATTGTTCCACATTGTTCCGGCCCTAATTGATTGATATTCAATGGTTTGGATGTTTTTCATTGGGGGGACCGGAACAATGGAACAATAGTTTCCCCAACTTTTTTAGGGGGGCCTGTCGAGATTTTTGCCAAAACACAATGAAACAAGGGTTTTATCAGCTTTTTTTAGGGGGCTTACCCTCTTTAAGAACACCAATATCGGAACACATGTTCCCTATCATTGTTTACTGCTGGTCCCTGCCACAGGGGCCAATATCCTCGGCTTGTGGACACAAAAAACCCGGACTTCCCTAAGCCCGGGACGGAGTAGTTTCCTAAAATTTCCAGCTAAAGCCGACCTCATACCCCGATCGGGTCAGCTCGAAGTCCCTCATATAGGATATATCTACTCCGAAATTTCTGTAATATATGCCTCCCCCAACCCCAACCTGCCCGAAGGAGTTAGCCGAAGCTCTCAGAAAGGGGGACCATTTCCGGGACCTCGTTTCTTTGATCTGTTCTCGGACGGGGGTATACTTGTACGTAAGATGCTGGAGAGTGTTGTATTGGACTGTAGCCTCCCAGTCAAATTGGCCAATTTTGGGATCTTTGAAGAATGTTCCAGCGTATTTCCTGGTCGTATTCCAGTCCAACATTGTCCTTTTTACGCTCTCCAGAGTATCCACCTCCTTTTTGTCCTCCCCAAAACCCCCTCCATTTGTGATTTCTGGGGGTGTTTGGGGAACCTTTTCCTCCTGGCCCTTATAGATATATATCAATTTGATTGGATTCCTAAAACCCTCCCATTTTGGAACCAAATCCGGGGCTTTGATCTCCCCCTGAATTGGGGGTAAATCGACGTACTTTATAACGATCTTCTCCTCGACTGTTTTACGCCCGATTATAAAGCCTATACCTACAAGAACTATTGTGCAGAGTACTCTCTTTAGTAAGTCCATATCGTGTCCTGCGGGAGGGTTTTAGAAGCATCTACGTGGATAAAATTCCCGTCGATGCCTATCCTCCGGATCCGCAATGCAATGGCTGCCCGGAGGATCTTCATCCGATTGGGGCCCGAGGCACACCGGATGTCCACTGCCAAACCTTCTGTGTGAGCACTGTTGCCGGACCGTCCTTTGGCCTTATCGTGTTCTTTGGAACGATAAGCGCAATTGAGGACGAGAGGGATGCCTGCCTTTTCACGGAGGTCATCCAGGAGATCGAGAAAGTCCTGGTCCATGTCTTCGATGGAGCAGGACGGATTGCATCGCTCGAATTCTTCGGGCTTAAAATACTTACTTGTCTTCATGGCATTCAAAATCTATTTGAGTCTTCTTGCTGACTGATCTCTCCATGTACGACCGGAGAGCCCTGAATATGGGATGATTTGAGATTATAGCTGAATTTTCGAGAAAGCTCCAAAACTCAGTCCCGACTACAAAAGCAGCGAAGAAGTTGGCAAGGTTGAGACCCCCCAAGTTCGGGAGGACACACACGTCAAGCATGTAGGCCATGCCGATACCGATAATGCTGAGTCCCAACTTCCAACACGTGTCCCACATTTTCTCGCTTTTGAACACATATTTTTGATGGGCTCGTTTGTGGCGCTTGTAGTCAGCAATATTTCCAGTTATGAAGTCGACGATAACGGCAATACAGACACAGAGGATAAGGACCTGGACCGGAGCTAAAAGCCCCCAAAACCCTACAATGCTCCCGCATATCCATTTTCCCGCTCTCATGACTTCCTCCTTCATATCTGTTAAACTCATAATTTATTACGTCCTATAATCATTTTACGAGACGGGGACTCCTTGTATTCAGTACATGGAGTCAGTAACCGCAGAACTTTAAGGTGATTTATAGCCTTCTCGAGGTAGGCTTCCCCGATGTTCCGTGCTTCGTTCGAGCTACGGACGATTATGTTGTCTTCTACTCGAGTGCTGAATTCGCCATCTTTGTACCTCACACCGAAGGCAGTGGGATTGATTGGATTGTTGACGATGAATCGGGAATACGCAATGTATGCAATGGCGATCTTGAGTCCTTCGCTTCGACCATCCCCGGAACAGCCACCATCATAATACCCGCCTTCCATGGCGGCAGTGTACTGATCTTTTGTAATGGTTACGTCCCCGTATTGGAAAGGACCGGGGCCGGAAAAGTCTGTCTCGTCGAGCCATCTGTAGAGATTGGCTCCTATGGCATCCACCAATCTGAGGGTCTCAGCCTCCCGGATGTATGGTTCCAGTCTGGCCGGATCGTTGATGTTCTCGGCTATCGGCCGAACATTCCGAAGGTCGCTATAGTTGAGTATCATCGGGCATGAGTTTTATAATCTCCTCGTCGTAAAGCCCATAGATGAGCTTGAGCATGTTTCTCTTCTGAACAGTGGAGAGCATCTGGTCCCGGACAATCTCCAGTACCTGAGTCATGTTGTCCTTGCCAATTCTGTCTGCTATAGACTCGCCGGCATTGTAAGTGAGAGACTGAATAGCGAAGTCGGGATTTTCCAAAGGAGCCCACCAGTACTCAAAAATCGATACGAAAGTCTCCTCCAGCTGCTGACGCTCCCGGACTGTAACAGAGTTGTAGTACTTGTAGGCATTGGTCATGAGATCAGCCCCAAAGTTAGCCCCCACGTCAACAGCTCGGAGAATGGGGGGTTGCTTGAAGGATTGGCCAATGTTCTCCGGGATGACTCTCTGCGTTACTTCGAATGCTTTGTCGTAGTTCTCCCCCGAGAATCTTATGAACTGGGGCACCTCGTCTTTGGACTTACACTGAATGTACCACAGTTGAGAGGTGTTCTCGTCCCCCTGAAATTTGTTGAGCTCTTTCTGCGTCTCATTGACTTGGGACTGGTCTTGAGTCTCGTCCTTGATGTCTACCAATATTCCAGCCGACAAGAAGTTGGAGCATGCGTTTCGGCCGGCTACGTTGGCAAGTGCTTCCTCGGTTCTCATGTCGGTCATCTCAGCGATGAAGATGGGGACCGGATAAGAGGGACTGCCTTCGGAGTCTCCTGAAAAGTAGAGGATCTGGCCATTATAATTGCCCCATCCGCCAGCTTCTTCTACCTGGTTCAGAATAACCTCCGGATCCGGGTTGAAGAGATGAAACCACTCAATGTCAGACGGGGACCACCGGGATCTCGTCTTGTCTCGGTGACCCCAGTCGGGGTGATATGCCGTCCGGCCAATGAATCCATCATCGTCTGCCTTCGCAAGTCGGAGAGACTCGAACGGAATGTGGTGGATCGAACTGACGCGGAAGTTCATATTGTAGTTAACATGGATGGCGAACCCATGCCATAATGTAAAGTCTTTACAGACCATGCGGAGGATCTTGTCGAGCTTCTCCCCTTCTTTGTTGACCCGCAATTTGTAGATGCCGGGGTCTTTGAATCCATGACCGTATACGAAATCATTGTATATGCTCAAGCAGGCATTGCCGGTCTTTGAAGCCTGAACAATCTCGCTGACTGTCTGGGGAAAGTCGTTGGTATCTCCGTATGTTTGGATGCCATATTGTCTCCAGTCCCGGGATTCGAACTGAGGAGCTGATTTGATCTGTGCAACTTTCATACTGGCGTAATTTTAATAGTAGGAGGGACGGGAAGCGACCCCGTCCTATTACCAGTCCTATTTGGTCCCTCCTTTTTTGGCTCCCTTCTTGGGAGCCTCTGAAACGGGATTGACTATCCGGTTGTAAGCCTCTTCGATCTCCCCGGCAGACATTTGCGAGTCTGCATAGGCTTCTTTGATGGCTTCCAGATCCATCCCGGCGTCGATGAACTCCTTCACCTCGGTGTCGATGTCGGCGGGCTTCTCCTCGGTCTTCTCCTCGGTCTTCTCCTCGGTCTTCTCCTCGGTCTTCTCCTCGGCGGATGCCGAGTCGAGAATGGCATGGATTGCCTCCATGGCTTTGAAGTACTCATCGAGCTTGGCGTTCAGCTCGATCTGTTTCTTGTTCAGCTCTTCGAGTTCGGCTTTCACGGACTCGATCTGCTTGCTCAGAACCTGAGCCTGACGCTTCTTGATTTCCATGTCCTTGTCCGGCATCTCCTTGCCGTAACGGACCATGAATTTCTCCAGCCGGTCGTTCAGATCTTCGGGGACCCGGGTGAAGTACGAAAGAGCATCCTTGTTGAATGCGATGTGATACAAGCAAAGATCCTCCGTGATGTTCCTTGGGGTGAGGATCTTGCTGAACTCTTTGTTGATCGGATCATGGAGCAGAGTACCTGCTCTAAGTTCGTAATCGGGGTGTGCTACATTTTTCATTTGTTGTTCTGTTATTCGTCTTAATGCTAAGTCGGCTTCGATCAGGCAGAAGCCGCATCGGGAAACTGACTTATTCAAAAAGTATCGAGAAAGTTCATCTACTTCTCGATGGAGAGCGGGATTTTTTTCCAATTCCAATGTATGGGCCCGATAGGCTTCGCCTTTCAGGGACCCATACTTGGATTGGTAAGCTCTCAGTCTTTCGAGCATGTCAGTCATGAGTGCTACGGTTTAGATCCTTTGGTCAGAAGCCCGTTTACCATGAGGTCTGTGGTGGCTTCGTCCGTGTCGAAGAGGCTCCTCGGGAGCGAACCTTCCTGAGCGATGGTGCCGTTGGCCAGAGTTACCTGGTATGCGACGCCGTCGGTCATTTCGGTAGTGACAGTGATTTCGGTGAGCTCCAGACCCGAGTCCCAGCCATACACCTCGTACTTGGTGTCCCCGTTGTCTCCGGTGTCGTTGTTCTCGACGATAGCGATGACGCGGGCATTGGTCAGGCCGTTTACGAACTTCTTGGCTGCTTCCGACTTCTTGAAGATTCGGACAACTACGTTGTGCTGGTGAGTCTTGAGGTACGTGCCAGCATTGATGGTGTCCGAGCCTACAGTTGCGTTGGGCAGCGAGTCGACTTCGTAACCAGTGGCACCGGACTTAAGGATGAGCGAAGAGATAACGTTGTCAGTTACAACAGACTTCGATTTGTCGACGTCCGAGTAGCTGAGGAGAATCACCCTGGCGGTGGTGCCGGCGATTGCCGGATTACCACACACCTGGTTGATGAATCCTGTTTTGATTTTAGAACAATCAAGTCCTGCCATTTTCTTAGATTTTTAAGGATTAGATACCTACCGAGAACAGATCCGGGTTAGTGAGCTTGGCATCCGCCCGACCCATGAGTTCTACGTAGACTGCGCGGTCTTTGTATTCGTACCAGATCCGCATCTTCTCGAAGCTGTCGATTGCATCAACACCTATGCCGAGCACGCTCTTCGAGGTGAAGAGAATTCGATGGGGATTGTTGAGCTTCGTGCCAGTGTCTTCCGACGTAGCGATAATCTTGTCCCAGATGGGCATTGCGATGACAGGGATGCCATTGAAGCTGAGAGCCTCCATGCCATTCAGCAGAGCCAAGCGAGCCGACTCGAGGCAGCAAGCGTCCATAAGAGACTGCTGATAGGCATCGTAGACCGACTGGGTAACGAGGATAAACTTGTCAGACTGCTGACGGAGCAGAAGCGGGGCACTAAACACGACCGACTGGATATACTCCTTTGCCTTGGCCGGAGTAAGCTTCTGAGCTGCATAAGATGCCCCAGCATTTTCCGTAATGGTGGCTCCGCGCTGGGACGGATTGTCTGTAACCTGGAGGGTAATCTGTTTCCAGAAACCATTGATGACGGTGAAAAATTTCAGGTCGAGACCATCCGTAATGATACCGCTGTCGATAACGTTCTTGGCGTTCTTGTCGTTGAACCAGAACAGGCGGTACCAGAAATCCATAATGGAGCGCTCCAGAACCTCGATGACAATGTTCATGTAGTCCGTGTCCGTGAAGTCCGGAATGTCGACGCCGGTGCGGAGAGAGTAAATAGTTGCCGACTGTTGGAGGTCAGTGTAACACTGGGACAGAAGGATCTCCCAGACACCGGGCTCCCACTTCAGCTTGCGGGTGTTGATGTTCCACGGCTGAGGAGTCGGGCTACACCCGGTGTTGACCACGCCGACCATGCCGCCCTCGCCGATGTAACCCACCTCGGTGTTAGTGACGATGTCGGGGAAGACTGTGTGGATGGAGTTGATGTCAGGACCCTGAATGGTGTCCTCCATAATCATCTCCGAGATTGCCTGAATGACACGTCCACAAAAAGTGAACTTATCCATGTCAAGGAATCTGCCATTTTTATTTGCCATAGTTCCTAAAGTTTTTGAGTTTGACTACTTGAGAATCTTTTTGGCAGCGTTGACCTTCTGGAGCTTTTCGCGGGCTTCGTTCTTAAGGTCGGCTGCCGAGGGATCGGCCTTCTTGCCCCCGGGCAGAACCGTCTTGCGGTTCTTCGGGCGGTAGTTGCTACCGCGGAGGTTGCGGAGTTCGTTCTCCTGCTCCTCGATGAGGTTCGTTGCCTCGTCGAGCATCGCCTCCAGTGCTGCAACGCGGTCCTCGAGAGACTCGGTGTCCTCCATCTCGATGCTGATGACGATGTTGTCCTCGACAGTAACCACCCGACCGTCTTCCAGAACGACAGTGCCCGACGTCTCGCCATTGGCGAGAGTTACCTCTACACCTTCGGCCAGATTGTCCTCTTCACCTACGGTCTGGAGAACGACCTGACCCTCAGCATCCAGATAGTCAAAATTGGCGGGAGCGCCTTTCTTGCCATTCCGGAATGCCTTGACCTTGCTCATGAACTTCTCATAAGCGCTTTTTTCGTTTTTTGCCATAGCATTAAAAATTTGGTTTGTGTTGTATGAATTGATTTTGGAAATGAATCCCAAGTCAAGAAGGGATTTGGCATCATGGATGCGTTCCTCATGCATGACATTGCGGAGCCGTTCCCGGTCCTGACCTGTTCTCTCGACATACACGTCAAGAATAGCCTCCTCCTCCAGAGCAAGCTCCTCGGCAATGCTACGAGCATCGTCGGAAGTGAGCCAATCCCCGACCGGCATGTATACCCGATGGATGAGTGCCCGGCAATTCCTGTTTGCCGACCGGTTCTCTGCCGGAGCTGCCAACAGGATGCACACTGCCATCGAGTGGCATCCCCCGACAATATTTGTATATATCGTCCTCCCGCTCATGCGAAGAAGATCGTAAATCTTGAAGCCCTCCTCAACAGAGCCCCCGTCACAGTCAATGTTGATGCACACCTCCTGTTCGTCGGGGTGTTCATCAAGTACCCGGCGGAAGGTCTCCACGGAGCAGATCTCTGAGGTCCCACCCCAAAGCTCCATCATGACCCGATTCTCTTCGGAGTCAATTGCGCCTTTTAAGATGATGAATATCATGTGCCAAATTATTTCAATACAAATATAATTATTCCTAATAGATATTGAAATCCTATTTGTGCTGGACTATTTAAAAATTAGCCCGGTCTTGAATCTGCACGTAGTTAGCATCTTCCCTCCGAATATCTTCGATTGTAGCAATCACTCTCACCTGGCCAAATGCTTTTTGAATTGCCCTCTCCATGTCAAGCCGATTCATAGGTTCCGACGCCTCAGCGAATGATCGGATAGCATATCCCCCGTCCGATCCAACTTTAGTGAACGGTACTCCGCCACCGAGTTCGTTTATGGCTGACAGAAGAGGCAGGAACATGCGGCTCGACTTCTTGTTAATGATGGTCTCGCCTCCTTCCGCCTCAATGTGCACTCCTCCAGCGGCATGACTGGGTCCCTCAATGTATTTACCTCTTGCGGCTTTCGGCAGAGGAGCTGCCCAAAGAGCTGCCATCTGAACTGCTCCCAAAGCCGCAGCTGCTGCAATGAACGGGATAGCCAAAGGGAATCCCATTTTAGCCGATGCCATGATGGAGATGGCAGTATTGATGCCAATCTCGAAGGAGCCCATTGCCCTCTCCCGGATAGCTTGTTCCCGTTCGATTTTGGCCAACTCCTTCTCCTTCTGTTTCTCCATCTTGACTTTCTTCTCGTTGTACTGGGCCTCCGTGATTTGGCCATTAGCGTACATGTTTGCCAATGCCTGCTCCTCCCGGCTGTATTGTTCTTCTACCTCCTGAGCCCGGCGCTCCCCGAGAGCACTGGCCAAGTCGTTGAAAGCAGTGGCGAAGCTAGATGCTATTCCGGCATACTCCCGGAGCTTCTCGATCCGTTCTTCCCATAAAGCCTCCTCGTTCTCAGCCATCTCAAGTTGGATCTGAGCAATGGCGTCCTCGTTTCCTTGAGCTGCTGCCAACTCGGCCTCCAGATACCTTTTCCTGATCTCATACTTGGACTTGTGATTTAACTCGGCTTGAGCGAGCTCCTTGTCGAGGTCCATTTGCTGGAGACGAAGATTGTTGGCTCGGAGCTGGGCCTCCTGCTCATAGGTTTTCTCCCCGGCAGCTTTCCTGGCTTCGATTTGCTTCTGGAGCATCTCATTCTCGAGCTCCAGCTTCTCCCTTTCGTTGTCCGCTGCCTTCGAGAGGTCCTCGGCATACTGTTCGTTGAGAACTTGGTTGAACCGGTCAAGTTGCTGTTTGGTAGCGTCCTCGCGGATCTTTTTAATTTCATCCTGGAGGTTTTGCTGAATCTGTTTCTCGAGTTCGGCTCTGTTGACCAGGAACTGCTCATAAGCGGCATACTCTTTCTGGTATTCCTCCTCGCTCATACCTCTCACGAACTGAGGAGACTGAATGTTGGCCAGCTCCTTCATGGCGTCCTGGTACTTCTGAGTAACCTGGGCAATCTGCATGTCGACTGTGCCTCCGGAGGCTACAGCCAATATGTTGGCTCTCACCCCCGCAAGGTAGTCATTGAGCTGTTTGGCTTGGTTCTCGTAGAACTGCTTGTCAGACCGAGCCAGGGCATTCAGAGCCGTCTGATACTCCTTGTTAGTGATTTTGCCGTAAGCTTTTTGGAGAGCGAGACGCTCCCGGGCTCCATCCTGAGCTGCCTTGTAGAGCTTTTTCTCATACTCCATCCGGATGGCAATGTTCGTAGACTGGAATGTTGTTTGGAACCTGAGATCGTCTTCCCGGATCTTCTGCATGGCTTCCGAGTTCTTCAAAGCAACCTCCAGAGCCTTATCGGCAATGGCCTGCTGAGCCTCCCGGTTGGCTATTGCAATCTCAAGAGCCAAGTTAGCAATTGCGGCTCCCTCATTCTCGATTGTCCGGAACAGTTCTTGGTATCGGCCTTTCAAATCGTCGAGTTCCTTTTTGGACTCCTTGTATTTGGCCAAGCTTCCTGACCATGTGTTGAGCTCCTCCTCCTTGGCTGCAATCACCTTCTTCAAGGAGTCGAACTCATCCATTGCAGCCATCTGTCTTTGACGAGCTGCACTCATCTCAATCTCGCGGAGCTTGTTAGCTGTTTTAAGCTGAGCTTCGGCGATCTGTTCCGACGTGGCATGATTGGCTTTGAGATTTTCTATTTCTCTCTTGCCCCGGATCTCCTCGGCTTTGGACAGAGTGTTCCGCTTGGTCTCGATCTGATCCAGTACATACGTGGAGGCTTCGGCAGCTCGATTGTATGCCTCCATTGCCCGGGTTGCTCTCTCTTGAGCTTCCGTGTTACTGTTAAATGCGTTCATAAGAGCAACCACTCCAGCCACCAATCCGCCCACTGCTGCTGCCACCAATACAACGGGGTTGGCAGCCAAAGCCGCGTTCCAAAGCCATGTGGCAGCTGCTGCTGCTTTGGTGAGGATGTTGCTAGCTCCTTGTACGGCATTTTTAGCAGCTATCGCTTTCGTCTCGGCGAGAGTCTGGTTGATGCCAACCAGCTGAACCAAGTTAGATGCAGCTCGATAAGTGGCTTCGGTCTTGGAGAGAGCTGCTTGGAGAGAAGACAAAGAGGAAAGAGCCGTGATGATGGTTATCATCTTCGTCATGGTAGCATTGAGCTCCTCGTTCTCGCTCCCCAGTACCTGAGTGGCTGTGGTCCAAAGGCCCCATACGGAAGTCAAAGCTGACGTGGCGCTGGTAACTGCCTGTATGGCTTCAGTTCCTTTACCAACGTTGGATATAGCTGTATTGACCAGGTCCTCAGCTCCTTTCAGTTCCCCGGCTCGTTTAATCATCTCCTTGAACGTCTCAGAACTCGTATCCCCGGACTGAGCCATCTGGATGAGTGTCTGGGTAAGGTCGGAGAGTTCCTGCTTGAGGTTCTCCGTTGCCTTCTCGTAGTTACCAACTGACCGGCGATAGTCCCCGAGTGCCTCCTCCTGAGCTTTGAGCTCCTCGGTGGTTTCTGCAATGCGCTTGCCGAGCTCGGCTTTACGAGCCGCGTCCTGCATTGAGTTGCCCAGCTCTGCAAACTCGGCATTGTCCAAAGCCAGCTGGGTTCTAAGTTTTGCTAAACTTGCCTCCTGTTGGTTCTGGAGCTTAATGTTGTTCTGGATTTGCTTCTGGTACTTGTTCGCCTCGCTGTTGATTGCCTTGATCTGGTTGTCAAGCGCATAGTATTCTTGAGCATTCTCCTCAGTTACTTTGCCGAGAGCCTTCTGCTGGTCTCTCAACTCCTGGGACCGGAGTTTCAATTCGGCTAACGTCTTGAGGGCATCCTCAGCTGTTACACGGACGTTGTAAATTGTATTTTTCTGTTCTTCGGCCATATCACATTCGTATTAGGTCTACTTTGGGTATCTTTCCAGCTTGGAAGTTGTTTATTTTCGAAACGTAGAACCAGAACCCATGCTCTTCCAGCCATATCGGGTTGAACAAGTCCAGACTTTGAATGTCGAGCGAGTCCAAAAGAATTTGGGCCTGCAGGATCTTTGGTCTTTTGAGTATATTGTTGATGAGCTTGTCGTAGTACTTAGGAACGTAGTATTTCAAATTTTTGAAATACGCCGTGTATAGTCGTACCTGGGTAATGATGTGGCCTACCCTCACCTTGGGCCGCATATAGTCAGACTTATCTATGTGGACGACCATCGGCTTACTTAGAACATTGTACTCCCAAGTCGTCTCGGTCACTTCCCCGTTCTCCGTCCGACCTCTATTGATGGTCCAGATAGGGTAGTTAGCAAGTGTATGAGTCTTATTTGTAGTGCCCGCATCATAGAGGCTTTGGTTGAGCCCTGCCAAGAACCCAATTTGGAACAGGAGTTTGGTGGGCTGGAGGTTGACGTCCGGGATGCTGAACTTGTACGAGTCAGTAACGTTGTTGTCCTTATTATCCTCTAACTTCAGCTCGTTGGACTGGGCATAGCTGGACAATTGGAACGTAAGTTTGGTGTCCTTTCCTTTTATCAGCTTGTCAGACCAATTCTTCCCGGACGAACTTCGTCTGTTGTAAAACTCCTGAATAGAGTATGCTCTTGCTACCTTTGTGACGGGATTAACGTCGACGGTTAGACCAAACAGCTGGACAAATGCTTTGACTATGTCCCCCAAGCTTTTGAATCCAGTAGAGGCCAGGAGGTCATAGGTTAGTCCGGGTTGGGGCTTATCCCCTGGTGAAGTTTCAGGCACAGGAGGAGCAGTAATGCTGACCGGAAATCTCAGGTCAAACGAACTGCCAGGGTTAATGACTATGGTGAGAGTTCCAGACACCAGTATGTACTCCCCTGCCTCCATCTGGATGTCGACCGAAGCGCTGCCAGAAGACCCCGATGACCAGGACCTTGTCAACACTACAGCACTGGTTCCGTCGTTCTTGTAGTGGGTAACTTTGACTGACACACTACTCTTTTGGATGGCAGAAATATTGGTCCACGAGAATCTAAACGTGATGGTCGTGTCCCATAGAGTCATCCATCTGAATGTTCCGGATCCGGGGCCTATAGTTAAACGTCCGGCGACCGGGTCACGGAGAGTTACCCCGGGGGAGCCTTCCCATATCACCCCGGTGGGGGTGCCAACCGTGGGATGATCGATCCAGCCAATTCCGGATGCTCTCGGAGCCTTGGGGTCGTCTGCCAAAACGGGGTAAGTGCAAGGCAAAAACATTTCGGCTCGGTCGACGGGGTCCACGTCGGTCTCGAGACTGTAGCCTGCTCGATCGAAGATCCATGTCACCAAGTCATACCAGTTGAGGTGGGGGTAGAACTTGTCCAACTCACTGACTTGCCTGATTGCCTCCATGGCGAAAGGGGGGAAGTTCGGGTTCTTTTGTAGAGTTGCATACAGCCAAAAGTACAGGACTTTAGCCTCTTCGGGGCCGGAGAGGTATCGCTCAGTCTGTCCCATTGTGTCCGTGTACCACTTGAGGAGGAACATACCATCCCCAGGGTCCTTCGCGTCAGTGTTGTTTAGTGTGTCGAACAGGTCAACGGTTGCCCCGAGGATCTGGACCCCGATCGATGTATCTGATACGTCTACGATGCTCAATACTGCTCCAGCCGGGGATATGAGTGCTCCCTCATAGAATAGTTGGCAAGGAAACTTCATGTATGGCACACCCGAACCTGAGCCAACTACAAAACTGAATTGGAATGCTTGCTCGTTATGGGTCGTCCTGGGCAGACTGATCCGCTGGGAGTACGAGGCATTCCTGTCTTTCAGCTCCGCCAGATTGTTGATCTGGTAATTCATCGCAGGAGCATCCAGCGGGAGGTCCAGGGACCAGACCTCGCCGTCAATGCCTTTCATGAGTAGTTCGTAGTTCATATTACCACTGAGTTTGTTCGTCAATAAGCTGGAACTCGTAGCTAACAGTGTTCCTGGGAGTCTTGGTGTCCCAAGTTAAGTCCGTGTCATTTACTAGGACTCGTTGCCATGCCTTGACTGAGTAGTTGTACCTTTGAACAAGAGGCGAGAGAGCAATTCCTTTGAGCAAGTTGAAGTCGTTCTCATCAAGCTGTTCTGCTCCTGCTTGGACTATGTTCTTAAACTCCGGAGCTAACTCGCCTCTCGTCTGTGAGGCATAGGGGGCTCTGGAATTCGCTAATACGTATTGGTCTCCCCGGTCAACCTCCTGCGTATACTTCTTGTGTTGCTCAAACATGTAAGTGTCCCATCCGCCTTTCTGATTTATCCAGCGAATGTAGAATGGGTTGCAAGGTACCTCCGTATCGACGAATATGATTTTCCATGCTTGAGAAGAGTATGCGCTTACAGGAAGTCTGAGTTTTACGTAGTCTGCTTCATCCTCAAATTCGTACACAAGGGGGATGCTGAGTCGGGTAGAAATTTCAAATTGATTTTCGACACCATCATGAAGTTTAACCCAAACGTCGACCGATGTAGCGACACGTAGTGACCCCAAAAACCCTCTCGGGAATAGGGTGACATAGTACGGATACCCGTAGTATTTTTTTACATACAGATTCCTGTCGTTGTCAGGAACCCGGTCAGTCAGTACGAGTCCTAAGTATGACTCGGTGAAATTAGCGTTGTAGCCTCGAGCCCTAACTCCCCGGGAGGCATATCGAACATTGAAGTTTCGGTCGCCGATGACTCTGTAAGCATATGCCGATATGAGACTGTAGTCAATGGCAAAGCCGATGAGTGGGTTTGTGTACGGAGATGTTCTCAATCTGTCGTCCCGGAATCCGGCTTTTGCCAAGAAACTGAGGTCGTATTTCTTTATCGTCCCGAATCCCGAGTCTCTGTAGATGTCGATGCTTTCAGTTAGTGAGTTCGCTGCTTTAACTGGACTGGGGCTATAGCCGACAAAGTTCTTCCCGTAGGCCAAACTCATACCTGAGAGAGTAACCTTCACTCCAGCTGTTGCTCCTTCAATACCTGCATAAATGACAAGTAAATCGCGGGGGGATCCTGCTGTAACAATTTGCGGTACCGGAGTCCTCCACGTCATGTTGGTACCAATTGGTATATTTGTTTTAGCAATCACAGTGGTAGGATTACCCGAACTGGTTGCTTGGACCAAAGCAACGGTAAGTGAAGTGGCACCCACTCCAGTCCCGCTAGAAACCCTAAAAGAATACCATTCCCCGGGTATCACCTTTCTAAGGAGAGGAAACTTCACAGAATAGTTGTTACTACTACCTCCACTGTTATCAATTACTTCGACCGCCTCATTGTCTATAATGTTCAACGAGACCATATTGTCCTCGTCAAAGTTCTGAGTCTTGATCTCAAGCCCAGGGGTTAATTTGTCGGTCTCAACTGGTATTTGCGAATATGCTGAGTATAAAGAATCCTCAGCCGGTTGATTGATAATTGCCATATCGCGTTATATTATATATCCGTGGTCCATATTGTTGTCAGGAGTGAATGCCTCTTCAATGAGGACCTCCATTGTCTTGTCCAAATGCTGAGCCAGGTACTCCTCGAAGTTATCAGCGGGAGTGTCGACCAAGTCAACATAAATGTGATTGCGGTAAAGCTCTGAGCCTTCTCGTTTTATCTTCCATGCAGTGGCATTTCCGAATCGGACCAGGTCCTTGGGATCCGAGAATGTGATGCCTTTGAGCTTTGCCCACTCCATGATGATCTGTCCCAAATTGGCGGGGATCTTTCCAGGACCTCGTCCCCGGATGAGAGTGTAGAAGTAGTTTGGAGCTTCGATCGTTCCCCAAACTGTTTCCCCTTCTCGTCCCGTCTGGACTGTTATCTGAGCATAGGTTCTGCCGGAGGCTTCCTGCCCGGCGTCCTGTGATGCCCGGATGATCTCGTCCCTCATCTGGGTGAGACCCTCAGCCAATATCTGTTCCAGTCCTACCGCCATTTGTTTCTGGGTTTGCGAGCATTGGCTTTCTGCTGAGCCTTACGCTCCAGTTCCTTGTTCAGTCGCTCCCGGAAGAGGTGACTCTGCAAGTTGGTGAAAAGGAGGTTGTACACCTTCCCGTATTTCCATTCCAGAATCTCATCCGGGTCTTTCGAGTAGTCCTTGGCCAGTGCAGTGATGGTGGCCATCTCGCCAACCACCAAAGAGAGTTGAGCAATGCCGGCTGCCTTTTCCTCGGCACTGGGCTCGTACTTGAGCTCAGTCTGTTCTCGCTCGATCCAATATTTAATGCCCAGAAGAACCTCATACCAGTACTCGACAATTTCGGAGGTGTTCCTGAGACTCCATTTGACGCCGAGACATTGCATGCCTTCCTTCATCTTGTCAATGTCGGTCATCTCCTTTTCAGTGATGATCCGGCCAAGCTCTATGCGTTGGCCGAACGTCATCTGACCGCCTTGTATGTCGATTCGCTGTATCATTTTATATAGCAATGTTTGAGACTCCAGTAGGGGTCGGGGATGTCATCGAACCGTATTTCATGAACGATGAACTCAGAGCCGGGTCCCATGTCGGGATACGTCACACTCGACTTCTTCCACCCGTCCTCTTTGGTCCATAGATAGTCAAAAACAAGGTCTCCGGTTTCATCAATGCTAAGTTGTTTAACAAAACTGTCTGTTTGCAAGATGGAGAATGCCAATAGCAGGAAATCCCGTCTACCTAACATAGCTTGGCGCCGGGCTGGGGGATAGACCGGCATGGGCAAGTCCTGTCGGTCAAAGAATAGAGTGTGCCCCGACAAGTCAAACCCGGGCTTTACCACTTCGAGGAGGGGGCGCCAGATCTTGTCCTTGTACGATTCAATGCACCAGTCCTGTTTGAAGGTGAACTCCAGTCCTACGCTGACCTCGTTGGCATCGAATCTGGCAGATGGGTACAGCACCCGGACAGTGTTCATGATTTCCGGATATTGCTTGACCAGCTGAGAGGTCTTGAGCAAGTAGAGGAAAGGCCTGACCATCTGCTCCTCGATTTGGCTCTTCAACTCCAGTCGTCCGACAGTGGGTGAGTTCTTGCTGAACTCCGTATTGCCTTTGTAGGCATCATTGGCCATCGGCTCAAACTTGCAGAAGTAGACCTGCATAATGGTACGCTGAGTGGGGTAGCCCCGGTACGGGGTATCGTAGTAGCCAGTGGTTGGCTCCTCAACATAGACAAAGTCGGACGATACCCGATTGCCGTCCGAGTCTGTCACGAATCTTTCCATCGTGTCCACTTTGACGTTCAGCATCCGAGCTTGGTCACACTCAAAGACAGCCAGAGGGTTGATTATCTTGACCATGTTGCGGATAATGGTTATGATGTCCAGTATCATCGTTTTGCAGGGATTATGATTTTGGCGGACTTCATGCCAGTCGCCTTCGGCTTTATCTCAAATATCATTCGCATGATGAGCATGTCCAGGAAGTCCGGTGACCTTCCGAGGAGCTGCTTCATGGTGTCCTTGGAGATGAGCTCTCGCTTCTGCTCAGCGGAGTTCGTGTTCTTGGACTTGAGCACCGTCATCTCCTGCTTGATTTTCTCCTGAACTTCGGGAGAGCAGATGATGTGGATCTGGCGCTTGTTGATGAGCTCCGCCAGCTTGAATGCGCACTCCGACTTGATGTTGTTGTACGTCTTGGAGTCAATGGCTGACTGTCCTCCATGAAACTCCCGGATGCCTTTCAGGTAGCTCTCCAAGTAGAACCCAAGTCCGTCAGCGTCAGAGACGATGCTGGACCGGGGGACTTTCAGACCGGTGGCCAATTTGGCGATCTTCTCCTCCATCTCCTTGCCTTCCGAGAAGCCTTTGGCGATGGGGATCCGACAGACCATGCCGTCCCAGGTTCCAACCACCCAACTGTCTCTACCTTTCCCGGCAAGGTCAGTGCTAATGAACCGATTGCCCGTCGGGAGTACGAACTCATTGCTGAACATGTCGCACACTGCGTCATAATCGACCAGCCAATTCGGGTCATCGTCATACTCCCAGTTGCCAAAGACCAGTCGCTCGATCTGCGACTGGGTCAGGTTCTGGAGAAGACCTTCGATGTATCTGTCCGGGAGAGTCTTGTTGTCCTGGGGCAGAGCTTTGACGAACCGACGCCAAGGAGGCAGCTTGTTCTCCTTCCATGGCTTGTAGTAGTCCGTGTAGAGGAAATTGTTGGACGGGTTGCAGGTGATGAGGAGTTTGGGAGCCAGCTTGTAGACGTCATTCTTCCATCGACCGATAGAAGCCTGGAGGTTGGTCTTCGCCTCGCGGATAAACTCGCCACCCTCTTCGATCCATCCCCGAGTCATCTGCATGGACCCGAATCTCTCATACATGGGATCGCTGGGGTTGTACTTGGCATCGATAAGATAGATGCGGCTTTTGTTGTACACCTCGAAGAAATTGTATTGACCATTGAAGTGGTAGTAGTCCTCCGTGATACCCCAATGGGCGAATACCTCGTAGAGAGAGGGGATGGTGTATCGGACTAAGTCAGCGGCCGTCTTACGCGCAATAAAATAAAATGTCTCTGGGTAGGTGAGGGCATCGCCGGCTATCAAGGAACACCCGAGGTAGGATTTGCCAGCACCTTTCGTGCCAGCATACAGAATGTCAGTGACTGAATCATCAAGCCATAACCGAGCCACTTCCTTCTGCTTCTCGTTGCCTTTGGTGTCAAATTGAAGCCGGCGTCCCATTTTATTTTACCTCCATTCCTGTTATCTGCTCGAGAGTGATGCCTCCCGTCAGGTTGACATTTGCCTTGCGTCCTTGAAGCACCTGGATGAGGCTGGCAGCGTACTTGCCAACCAGGGCTCCCTCGATTTGCTGGGAATTGATGGCGTCCTCGATGGTGCCACCAATTGCAGCTGCTACCGGATCCCCCGTGAGTTCCCCGTACTCAACCGGATTGAGTCCAGCGAACAGCCTGAATGATTCGACGGTCATCGGACGGGAAATGTAGACGCTGCAGTCGTCGCCATTCTTATTCTTGTGAGCCTGGGAGAAATAGTTATTCTCCATAAATTTGCAATACTCAATAAATGCAAAATAAAGCTCCTCCGCATCGGTGGGCTTTACAAAATCTCCGGCGTCTCGCCTTTTCTGTCCCTCCTCCATATAGGCGAGCGGACTCATTTTATATGTACTTCGTGCCATGCCTCAAATATAATTAAACCTTATACAAATTAAAAATTTATTTCTGCACAACAATCCCCGGAGCGTTTGGCCCCGGGGATCTTTAATTTATTCGCTTACACGAATGAGGGTCACGCCGAACCACAGGAACTTGACCGAAATACCTTGCGGCCAAATCATGCCTTCGTGGACCGTTGCGATGGATGGGGCCCAATTACAGTACTTGGTATTGACTTCCGAGTACAAAGCCCAGTTTTTCCCGAGCTGCTTAAAGTGTTTTGCTTTCATGCTTGTTTGGTTTTAATTCCGTATACGCGAGTGCCGTCCAGTATTTGCTGGTCAAGAGAAGGCCCAATTTGGCACCAGTTCTACTGACTCTGTCAGTTCTACTGACTCTGTCAGTTCTACTGACTCTGTCAGTTCTACTGACTCT
>OFMH01000870.1_pt1 | contig 18843 bp, 15 predicted proteins | sample 1541761 | NCBI WGS metagenome assembly OFMH01 (sample SAMN04209249, study PRJEB22552) | human gut metagenome | biome: gut; material: feces | host: Homo sapiens | place: USA: Oklahoma
CAGATCAAAAGACTGCAGAATCTCACAGCCCGGCATAAAGTGCATGGTTGTGGATACCATATAATAGGTGTCTTCTACGCGGATCACGTCCGGATCCGGATAATCCAATCTTGTTATAGGATTTACATTCATTGTTTATTCCTTTCTATTTTATCTCCATATTCTTTCTTTGTTCTATTCTATTCAAGAACCACCGCATTGTGGACAGCCTCCTTTGCATCCTTGCCCCAGGAAAACAGTGTTCACAAAATATAATCTGTATTTAATTATTTAAACTGAGCCAGACGTTCCTCTACCTGAGCCATCATCTGCTCATACTTTGCAAGCTTGTCCTTTTCCTCCTGAACCTTTTCAGGCTTTGCATTGTTTAAGAATTTCTCATTTGAGAGCATGCCCCTTGAGCGCGCAAGCTCCTTTGTGAGCTTATCCTTTTCTTTATTGAGTCTTTCCTTTTCCTTCTCGAAATCAACAAGGTCCTCAAGCGGCAGGTATGCAACCGCATCAGGTATCACTACTGATACAGCGTCATCTCCAATACCGGCCTTGCCCTGCTGTACTGCAATCTCGCTGGTAAATGCAAGATTTACATATACCTCCTTGTTGTCCTCGAATACCTTTCTGACTGCCTCATCATCACTTGTGATGAAAAGCTTTGCCTTTCTTGAAGGTGGAACATCCATCTGTGTACGGACATTTCTGATACCCTTTACGAGGTCCTTGCAGTGCTCGATTGCTGCTTCCTCAGCCGGGAAATTCCACTCTTCCTTGTACTCAGGCCATTTAGAGAGCATGATGGTCTCCTCGTCTGATTGAAGTGTGCAGAAGATTTCCTCTGTGATAAACGGCATATATGGATGAAGGAGCTTCAGTGCATTTACAAGTACTGTCTTAAGTGTCCAGAGTGCTGCATTTGCTGACTCCGGGTTTTCATCCTTCTTGTAGGTACGAACCTTTGCAATCTCGATATACCAGTCACAGAACTCGTCCCAGATGAAGTCGTATACCTTTTGTACTGCAATTCCAAGCTCGAACTTGTCCATGTTTTCTGTTGCATCCTTTGCAAGTGTATTTACCCTTGAAAGAATCCACTTGTCTGCTGCATGAAGCTCATCAAGCTTTGGTTCTCTAAGCTCTACACCTTCAAGGTTCATCATGATAAATCTTGATGCATTCCATACCTTGTTGGCGAAGTTTCTTGAAGCCTCAACTCTCTCCCAGTAGAAACGCATATCATTTCCCGGTGCATTTCCTGTGATAAGTGTCAGACGAAGCGCATCTGCACCATACTTGTCAATAACCTCAAGAGGATCAATTCCGTTTCCGAGTGATTTACTCATCTTGCGGCCCTGTGAATCTCTTACGAGTCCGTGGAAAAGCACTGTGTGGAATGGTGCCTTGCCCATCTGCTCATAGCCTGAGAAAATCATTCTGATTACCCAGAAGAAAATGATATCGTAGCCTGTTACAAGCACATCGTTTGGATAGAAATAATCCAGATCCTCTGTCTTTTCAGGCCAGCCGAGTGTTGAGAATGGCCAGAGCGCTGATGAGAACCATGTATCAAGTGTATCAGGATCCTGTGTCCAGTGCTCCTTGCCACACTTAGGACATTTGCCAGGCTTTTCTATTGAAACTACCATCTCTCCACAGTCATCACAGTACCATGCAGGTATTCTGTGTCCCCACCAGAGCTGACGGCTGATGCACCAGTCGCGGATATTGTCTGTCCAGTTGAAGTATGTCTTGTCCATTCTTGAAGGAAGGAGCTTGATTTCTCCGTTCTTTACTCCCTCAACTGCAGGCTTGATCATCTCGTCCATCTTGACGAACCACTGCTGCTTGATCATTGGCTCAACTGTTGTGTGACAGCGGTCATGCACACCTACATTGTGTGAATGTGGTACAACCTTTACTAAAAGGCCCTGCTCCTTAAGGTCCTCAACCAGTGCCTTTCTGCACTCGTATCTGTCCATTCCGGCATATTTTCCGGCCTTTTCATTCATTGTGGCATCATCATTGATTACAACGATTTCCTCTAAGCTGTGGCGTTTTCCTACCTCGAAATCGTTAGGGTCGTGTGCAGGTGTAATCTTTACACAGCCTGTTCCAAATTCTTTATCTACGTATGAATCTGCGATTACAGGAATCTCTCTGTCTGTGCATGGAAGCTTTAAGGTCTTTCCGATGATATCCTGATAGCGCTCATCATCAGGGTTTACAGCTACGGCTGTATCTCCGAAAAGTGTCTCCGGACGTGTTGTTGCTATCTCTACAAATCTGCCTTCCTCGCCAACTACAGGATAGTTAATGTGCCAGAAGAAGCCGTCCTGCTCCTCATGCTCTACCTCTGCATCTGAAATAGATGTCTTACATACCGGACACCAGTTTACGATTCTTGAGCCCTTATAAATCCAGCCCTTCTTATAAAGCTTTGTAAATACCTCCTGTACTGCGTGTGAGCATCCCTCATCCATGGTAAATCTCTCACGCTGCCAGTCTGCTGATGATCCAAGCTTACGAAGCTGCTTTACGATACGTCCGCCGTACTCTTTTCTCCAGTCCCAGCATTTCTCGAGGAACTCTTCTCTTGTAAGGTCTGCCTTGTTGATTCCCTGCTCTTTAAGTGCCTGGATGACCTTTACCTCTGTTGCGATGGATGCGTGGTCTGTTCCCGGCTGCCAGAGTGCATTGTAGCCCTGCATTCTCTTGTATCTGATAAGGATATCCTGCATGGTGTTGTCAAGGGCATGTCCCATGTGCAGCTGTCCTGTGATGTTTGGTGGTGGCATCACGATTGTGAATGGTTTTTTGCTGCGGTCTACCTCAGCATGGAAGTAGCCATTGTCTTCCCACTTTTTGTAAAGACGGTCCTCGATGTCCTTTGGATCGTAGGTTTTGTTTAGTTCTTTGCTCATGTTTTCCTCCTTTTATATGAATGACGCAAAAGCTTTGGGGGTGTTTTGTATCAGGTCGCGCATTATGTATGGAATTATGTTCATGATTACGCTGCCAAGACACTGTAAAAATTATGATTAGGGATTGCTTAGACCATGACGCAACCGGCTTTTAGCGCCGTCCATGGCGCTAACGCCTCGCCCGCACGTCCATGTGCGTGCGTTGCTGGGCTGTGTACATAATTTTAACAGTCTCTAGGCCGCTCCATAAATCACATAATTCCATACATAATGCGCGGCCTGATAATTCAGGCTGTGAGCTTTTGCTGTTTTTCTTTTTATTTACGACGGGCGACCGATTGGATTGCATGCGCAATCTTCCGGTCTGGGTACATAAAAAGACCCTCCCGATCATTGACCGGAAGGGCGAATTAGCGCTGTACCACCTTCGTTTACATCGGAGCATATATATGCATATAAACTCGAATGCCTCTTGTCCTGTAACGTGGACGAATCGGAAGAACTTATGCCGCTTGCGGCTTTCTGGGTTCTTCGGCTCAAAAGCTACCTTCCATGATTTCTGTCTTAAGCATCTTTCAGCCTGCCCAAAATGTATCACCATCTTACGGACCGGATGCTCTCTCTGAAAGCTTTCGTCATGTACTCCTCTTTCTTATGCCTTTAAATATTTTGCCTGTTTCTTTCTACAATATTAAAGTGCATTGGGTGATTTGTCAATATGATTTTTCAATCATCATAATGACCTTTACATGAAACAATATAAATTATCTCATCTTTTTCATAATAAACAATTCGATTAGTGTCATCAATGCGTCTGCTCCACATACCACTAAGATTTTCCTTTAATGGTTCCGGTTTACCTATACCCTCAAACGTACTTCGCTGAATATCCTTGATAAGTCCATTAATTCTTTTCAGTGTTTTCTTATCCTGCGTCTGCCAGTATAAATAATCGCTCCATGCCCTATCTTCCCATAGTAACCTCATTAGTCCTCCTCTATCAAATCATGCTCTGCGAAGTGAGCTTTGCCATCCTTAATATCGCGCACGATATTTTCCAAATAACGGATATTGCTATCAGAATAAAACGGATCTACCGATACCTCAAAAGGAATACGCTTTTCTCTGCCTACTTTTTTTGCAAAAACGGTGAACGCTGCACTCATAGAAAGACCTAATTCCGAACACACCTGTTCCATGCTTTTTTTTACATCTGCATCCAATTTAAAATTAACATTAACTGACTGTGACATATACAACACTCCTTTCTTGCTTATAGTATATGCAACAGCAAAGAAAATATCAATAAGATTTCTTTATTTTTTCTTTACTTATATTCAACATTCTTAGTTGCGACTATATCCACACCGGTTGCTGCAACATCGCTTAGCAGTACATCACCTATATGCACCGGTGCCTCTACCGTGATTTGGTTGATACACTCCATCACATCCATTATCTTTTCCTTTGGAATATCCTGTGCCGTCTTTACGGATACCATCGGTATTGTGCCATTTTTCACACAGACTGTACTTGTCACAATTCGTGTCGGATGTGTCACTTCCTTTGCTCCGTAGTCTGCTCCGCGCTTGCAGGTATTTCCGGTTACTGTGACATTTTCTCCATCTATTGTCACCTTAAGGGCACAGCCCAGAGGGCAGCCTATACATGTCAAATTTCTTTCTTCCATGATACTATGCCTCCTCAATCTTTATCGTAATTGCGCGGGGATTGTCTGTTTCAATGAGCTCCTTCTTCTTAAGCACTACCTGCTCCATCTCACCCGGCGCCATAACAGGACGCTTGCGGTGCTGCAGCTGTTTATCATCCAGATATACTGCAATATAGCAATTCTTATACACAGCTCCCACTCGAAATCTTACCGTCACAGTATCATCCATCTGTGCAGTATTTATAGTGCTTGGGACAGTATATCGTACTCCGCCTGTAGCGGTTATCGATATTTCTTTGCCATCGCAACTCTTATCACCGCCGTTTTTTACATATTCTGCGGCATGGCGGCCTGCTGCTGTCGCTTCCTCTGACACATAATCCACAAGGTCATGCACATGAAGCACATTTCCGCAGGCAAATACACCGGGCACATTTGTCTCAAGGCTTTCGTTTACGACCGGTCCGCTTGTTACCGGATTGAGCTCTACACCCGCTGTTTTTGAAATTTCATTTTCCGGAATAAGTCCGCATGAGAGTAAAAGCGTGTCGCACTCGTAAAACTCCTCCGTTCCCTCAATAGGCTTGTTGTGCTCGTCCACCTGTGCGAGAGTGATGCCCTCCACACGCTCCCTGCCCTTTATATCAACCACTGTGTGGCTGAGCTTAAGCGGAATTCCAAAATCATCAAGGCACTGCACGATATTACGCTTCAAGCCTCCCGAATACGGCATGAGCTCTGCAACCACCTGCACCTTTGCCCCCTCCAAGGTCATTCTCCTAGCCATGATAAGACCGATGTCTCCTGAACCGAGTATTACTACCTTTCGTCCTGGCATGTAGCCCTCTATATTCACCAGTCTCTGAGCTGTGCCCGCCGAGAAAATTCCTGCCGGTCTGTAGCCGGGTATGTTAAGAGCACCCCTTGCTCTCTCCCTGCAGCCCATCGCAAGTATTACGGTCTTTGCGGCGATATGGAAAAGTCCGTCTGTGCGGTTCATAGCTGTAACTATTTTATCGTTTGCCTCATCTTTTATCTTTACATCATGCCTGTCATCTGCCCCATTTTCGAACTCGTCACCTGTCGAGATGTCCATGACCATCGTATTCAGCCTGTACTCTATGCCAAGCTCTTTGACCTCTTTGATAAATCTGCCGGCATATTCAGGTCCTGTGAGCTCCTCCTTAAAGGTGTGCAGGCCAAAGCCGTTGTGTATACACTGATTTAAGATACCACCAAGCTCACAGTCTCTTTCCAGTATAAGTATTTTATCTATTTTATTTTTCTTAGCGGAAGCTGCTGCCGCAAGACCTGCCGGGCCTCCTCCTACTATCACAATATCGTAAAATTCCATATTGTCCCCCTATGTTAAGCTGATATTAATCCAATATCAAGCTATCGTCACCTGTCTCTTGGAAATAAGACAGACTATCCACGATTCCTGCTCATTCCAACAACTATCTTTGACTTTCCACCGCTTTTAGTGATGTCAAGCTGTGAAATGCCTCTCTCTCTGGCGATAATCTCCATAGTTCTCGGAGAACAGAAGCCTGCCTGACATCTGCCCATTCCGGCTCTGGTGCGTCTCTTCACACCATCAAGTGACTTTGCGCCAAGTGGTCTGTTTACCGCATCCATTATCTCGCCCTCCGTAATCATCTCACAGCGGCAGATTATATTGCCATACTCAGGCTTTTCTTTTATCAGCTTTTTATACTCATCCTCTGAAAGCTTCTTTGGATTTAAAATACCTTTTCTTGTCTCGATGAAATCCGCATTTTTAGAAGGATTAAAAAGCCCCTCAACTATTGCTGCCACTCTCTCGCCGATAGCCGGTGCACTTGATAAGCCCGGTGACTCTATACCTGCGCAGTCAATAAAATACGGTGCGTCAGAAAGCTCCTCGATGATAAACTCATGTCCGTCCTCATGTGCACGGTTTCCTGCAAACGATGTGATGACCTGACGCATAGGAAGTGACGGCACCGAACGTGTGCCGGATGTCGTAACATGCGCTAAGCCCGCTCTTGTTGTATTTGTACCATCCTTGTCATCATGATCATCTGCTGTAGGTCCGATTAGGATATTTCCGTGTACTGTCGGGGTTACAAGCACGCCCTTGCCGTATTTTCCCGGAAGCTGGAAGATTGTCTTGTCAACGATACCACCAGCTGCCCTGTCTAATAGCTCGTACTCTCCGCGCCTTGGTGTGATATGGATTTTGTTTTCACTCACCATGTTGTGAAATACATCAGCATATACACCGGCTGCATTTACAACGCAGCGTGCATGAATTTCTCCATTTTGAGTAATGAGAATATAGCCTGCCTGCTCCTTTTGAATCTCCTTCACCTCGGTGTTAAATAAAAACTCCACACCGTTTGCCGCAGCATTCTCAGCAAATGCAATATTCATACCAAACGGACATACAATGCCTCCTGTCGGGCAGTAAATAGCTGCCACCACCTCATCAGACAGATTCTGCTCCATCTCATGTGCTTTCTTTGAATCAAGAATTTCAAGTCCCGGTACCCCGTTTGCAATCCCTTGATTGTAAAGTTCCTTAAGCCTTGGCATATCGTCATCGCTAAAGCACACTATCAGTGAGCCGTTTCTTCTAAACTCAAAATCAAGCTGCTTCGAAAGCTCGTCCATCATCTCATTTCCACGGATATTCATCTGTGCCATAAGTGTACCGGTCTTACAATCAATTCCGGAATGGACAATAGCACTGTTTGCCTTTGAGGTGCCACAGCACACGTCCTCCTCCTTTTCCACCACACAGATGGCCAGGTTATATTTCGAAAGCTCTCTGGCACAGGCGCTTCCCGATACTCCCGCTCCTATAATTACTACATCATACATGTTATTTTCTCCTACCAATTTCCATGCATTGTTTAATTGCCGTATCACTAAGCTCATTTAAAACAATGCAAGCATAAGCTATTATTCATCCTTCGCCCAGTTAAATGCGCAGGCGACAGCCTTTTTCCACATTTTAAGCTTCTTTTCTCTCAAATCAGCCGCTATCTCAGGCTCAAACACACGGTCAATAGACCAGTTTCTCTTTATATCATCCATGCTTTCCCAGTAGCCCACCGCAAGCCCTGCGAGGTACGCTGCGCCCATGGCTGTTGTCTCCACGCACACAGGCCTGTTGACCGGTGCATTGCTGATATCAGCCTGCATCTGCATGAGCAGATTATTGGCACTGGCGCCGCCGTCCACCTTAAGTGATGTGAGATTGATGCCCGAATCAGCCTTCATTGCCTCAAGCACATCATTTACCTGAAATGCCATTGATTCCAGAGTCGCTCTTATAACATGGTACTTGTTTACACCTCTCGTAAGCCCCACAATAGTTCCTCTGGCATACTGGTCCCAGTACGGTGCTCCAAGCCCTGTAAATGCCGGCACCACGTAGCAGCCGTTTGTGTCTTTTACCTTTCTCGCCATGTATTCTGAATCTGTTGAAGAATCGATAAATTTCATCTCATCGCGTAGCCACTGGATAGAGGCTCCTGCCACAAATATTGATCCCTCCAGCGCATATACCACCTTGCCGTCTATGCCCCAGGCTATAGTGGTAACAAGTCCGTTCTTTGAGGATACCGGCATCTCACCTGTGTTCATCAGCAGAAAACAGCCTGTACCATATGTATTTTTGGCTTCTCCTGCCCTAAAGCAGGTCTGGCCAAAAAGCGCAGCCTGCTGGTCTCCTGCCGCTCCTGCGATAGGAATCGGACCCCCGAAAAACACAGGATTCACCTCACCATATACACAGCTTGACGGCATTGGCTTTGGAAGCATGCTCTTTGGTATATCAAGCTTCTTAAGTATCTCATCATCCCACTTTAAGGTATTGATATTAAACATCATGGTTCTTGAAGCATTGGAATAATCCGTGACATGCACCTGTCCCTGAGTGAGCTTCCATATAAGCCATGTCTCGACTGTTCCAAACAAAAGCTCGCCTCTTTCGGCTCTCTCCCTCGCTCCCGGCACATTGTCAAGGAGCCACTTGAGCTTAGTTGCCGAAAAATAAGCATCTATCACAAGACCTGTCTTTTTCCTAAAGGTCTCAGTAAGCCCCTTCTCCTTCAGTGAATCCGCATACTCTGCCGTGCGCCTGCACTGCCATACTATTGCGTGATAAACCGGCTCACCTGTATTTTTGTCCCATACAATTGTGGTCTCTCTCTGGTTAGTAATGCCTATCGCACATATGTCGGCTGCCGTAGCCTGGATATTGGCCATAGCCTCCTTTGCCACCTCAAGCTGTGTGGCCCAGATTTCCTCTGCATCATGCTCCACCCAGCCCGGCTTTGGAAAAAACTGCGTAAATTCCTTCTGTGCCACACTGCACATCTCGCCCTTCTCATTGAAAAGTATACATCTGTTGCTGGTCGTGCCCGCATCTAATGCCATAATATACTTTGCCATGTAAAAATCCTCCAACTCTCTATATTTCCAGCCTTTTTCCTTCTATCCTGCTACAATTCTTCCTCTACCATGCTCTTCTCTCTGTTGAACGCATCATAGATACATGGAATTACTATAAGCGTAAGGATGGTTCCGTATACGAGACCTCCTATTATTGCGATTGCCATCGGCCTTATCATATCTGAGCCATCTCCGATACCTATCGCCGATGTAAACATTGCGAGTATGGTGGTCATCGCTGTCATCAGTATTGGACGAAGCCTTGTACGGCCTGCGTCTATGATTGCCTCATGCTTGCTCATGCCCTCTCTCCTGGCCTGATTGATGTAATCAATGAGCACGATTCCATTATTTACAATGAGACCTGCCAGCATTATAAAACCAAGCATTGATATGATTCCGAGCTCATTTCCCGTGATGAAAAGAGCTATAAATCCTCCTGTAAACGCAAGAGGTATACAGAACATGATAATAAACGGTGAAAGCAATGACTGGAACTGCGCCACCATGATAAGATAGATAAATATCACTGCAAGCACAAGCATAAGTCCAAGCTGACTCATTGACTCATTTATTGTCTCATCCTCGCCCTCCATGTCTATTGAATAGCCATCAGGAATGCTAAGTTTATCAATTTTTGATTTAATTTTATCGCTTAGTAATGTTACATTATGGTTTTCATCAACCGCACCTGATACTGTAATATATCTTGTCTGAGCATCTCGATGAATGGTACTTAGTGTCTGTTCCTGCGAAATAGTGCAGATATCACTGAGCGGAATCTCCTTTTCACTGCCATCATTATCCTTATAGGTAAATGTAAGGTTTTTGATGTCGTCCACAGTCACATCAGACTGCTCTGCAGATTGTAAGTATACCTCATAGTCCTTTATGTCGGTCGTAATGGTTGTTGCGCTCTTTTGAGATGATATCTCACCGGATACGAGCTGGTATACCTGAGCCACCGTATAGCCATACTTTGCTGCTTTTTCCTTATCCACAGTTATCTTAAGCTCATTGATTGTATCTCCAAGACCGTCATCTATATCTGTCACTCCATTTGTGTCCTTAAGGATATCTGCCACATCACCTGCAAGCTTCTGCAGCTTGTCTATATCATTACCCTTAATCCTGACAGAGAGACCACTTCCGAAAAACTCTGATGAGTCCATAGCCTGCGAAGATGCTGTTACCTTGCAGTCCAGATTCTTTGTGCGTTTTTCAATTTCATCTATTACCTTATCCGATGAAACATCCGACTTCTCATCAAGCAATATATACATGCTCACGCTGTCGCTTCCTGAGCTCATCAGGTTCATGGTCGAGCTGCCGCCTGCTGTAGCTCCTATTGTGTCTATGCCCTTTATATCAGATATTTTGTCCATGACCTTATCAGACAGCTCTGTAAGCTGCTTGAAGTCAAGCTTTTCGTCATCCTTTGCCTCTATGGTAAGTGAAATCTGATTTGACTCCATGTCCATATCCATAAATGTCATTCCCCTTGACATGCAAAGTGCGCCACTGCCGACTAAAAGCACTACTGCCGCAATAAATACCACCGGCTTAAATCTAAGACATGTGCCGAGCACATTTCCATACCAGTCCTTAAAACGGTCAAACCATGGATGCTTTATATCCTTCGTCTTTTTGAGCATGCCTGAAGCAATTGCCGGTACAAATGTGAGTGCCACAACAAGAGATGCCATAAGAGTAAACGCTACCGTAAGTGCCAGGTCTACAAAGAGCTGTCTCGTGATTCCATCAGTAAAAATGATTGGCGCGTACACACTTACCGTGGTAAGTGTAGAGGCAAAAATGGCTCCTGCCACCTGATTTGCACCCTCAACAGCCGCCTTCTTTACCGAATATCCCTCTCCCCTTAATCTGTAGATATTCTCGATTACTACTATTGAATTATCCACCAGCATTCCTATTCCAAGCACAAGTCCCGACATTGAAATGATATTTAAGGTGATGTCCGTAAAATACATAAGCACCACTGCCACAACAACCGATAGCGGTATAGATGCTGCAATAACAAGTGTTGGCTTTATATCCTTTAAGAACAAAAGCAATACGAAAATGGCAAGTATTGCTCCCACTATCATATTCTGCATCACACTTTTTACAACCATGTCGATGTATACGCCCTGGTTCATGAGCACTGTGGTGTGTAATCCGTCATTTTCCTTTTCCAGCGAATTAAGCTTGTCCAAAAGACGGTCTGTGACGTCTCCTGTAGAGTAGCCGGTCTGCTTCTCCATGGAGAGCATTATTCCGGGATTACCGTTGACTATCGCATATGTCTCATCCGAGTTGTCAGTCATCTCAACATCTGCCACATCACCGACATGAATAGGAGCTATTCCATCAAGCTTCATATCCATGAGCACAAGATTTGTTAAATCCTCAATTGATTTTACCTCATCTCCCACCTGTACTATATACTGCGTGCCATTTGAATCATTTACATAGCCTGCAGGCATATCAAAATTCTGAGCGACGAGCAGCTGCGAGAGTGAGTCAATTGTTAAAACTGCATTTAAGTTTGACTTGTCAAGTGCATCATCCTTACTCTTTTCAAGCTCCTTTTTTGAACTGTCAAGAGATGCCGCTGCTGTTGCAAGCTGTGCCGACTGCTGTCCTATGCTTATAGAGCTGATGGCTGCCTGACTGTTTAGATTATCATAGGCATCTAAAAGTGCTGTCTCTCCTTGTGCTATCTGGTCAAGCCCGCTTTGGCACTGCTCTATACCTGTATTCACCTGAATGAGAGTCTGTGCTATCGCTGACGCTGCCGCAGGCAGATCATCTGCTGTGTTTACGGTGATTCCAAGCGCCGAGAGACCTGAAAACTGTGTTGCAATCTGCTTATCAACCTGCTCAAGCTGCGCTTTGAGTGCTGTGCCCGCTTCACCCGGTACATTTGCGCCCTCTTTGAGTGACGGAATTGTCTTTGTATATGTATCACTATTCATGAAGTCTGAAAGAGCTGACTGAATTGTTTCAAGCTGGCTTTTCTGCTCATTTAAGCTTGCAAGAGTACTCTCTAGCTGAGTCTTCTGCTCTGCAAGCTTTGCCTTTTGCTCCTTTAGCGTATCCACTCCCGCGCTCATCTGATCCGATGCAGATGTGATCGCGTTTTGTCCGCTCTCTATCTTTGCGCTTGCATCATCCATCTGACTTTTTGCATCGTCAAATTTCTTTGAAACGGCATTATTTATTTTCTCATTGAGCGCATCTATCTTGGCCTGATTCATCGTGACCTGTATCTGCTCGGTGAGCTCACCTGTCGCAGTCACTGATGCGACTCCCTCCGTACTCTCAATTGCAGGCTTAAGTGTGTTTTCCACAAAGTCGGTGATTTCCGACTTGCTTTTCCCATCCATATCCACAGCAGTCATCATGATTGGAAGCATGTCCGGATTTATCTTCATAATGGTCGGAGTACCCACTCCATCCTTCCAGCCAGCCTTGACCTGATCTATTTTCTGCTGCATCTCTATCACTACAGAATCCATGTTGGCATTCTGCTCATACTCGCATGTCACCAGAGAATAGCTGTTATATGACATTGAGCTTACGTTTTTGATATTGGACGTAGTTGCCATAGCTGCTTCAAGCGGCGCGGTGACATCGCTCTCCACCTCCTGTGGACTTGCTCCCATATCTGTTGTCACTATAAGTGCATACTGAAAGCTCATATCCGGCAGCAGATCTGTCGTCATCCTGCCAAGTGATACAACACCGAGTACTATTACCAGCAGTACTCCTACAAGTACAGTAAAAGGCTTTTTTACACTATATCTTGATATCATCTGACCCCTCCTTCTTCTTTTCCTTGATAATATCCTGCCTTAGTTTGATAGACATTGTGATTACTACGATTTTCACAATAAATTTAATTCGCTGTTATACTTTTATTATACAATGTGGCGGATTGCAACTCAATTGGTTTATACTTTTTTAAGAGTTTTTGACAATAAAAAGACACCCAATTATACGATTAATATAATTCGATGTCCTTAAATGTCTTTTAATATCTTTTATTTATTTCAGCTTCAGATGCCCTCTTCCTCTGTCTCATCCTCATCATCATTGATACCTGCAACAGCACTTGTAACAGCTCCGATTACAGCGACAAGTGCAAAGATGATAACTAAAAAAATAACTATAAAGAATGCTACTAAAAAACCTGTATCTGTCATATAATTTACCCCCATAGCTGTCTCACAGCTTCTTTAAAATATAGTTTTAGTTTAACACACTTGTCTGTAAATAACAATATCGTAAGGGGCTAAATTATTGACTAAATATTGACTAAAATATTGATTTATGAAATTGCTCAGTCCTTGATCTGCATACCGTTTGCATCCATATGATAGCCTTCAGTCATGATCAGCTTTGATACCGGAACTATCTCATAGCCCATGTCCTGCAGCTTCGTGAGCATCTCATCGAGTGCCTGCGAGGTGTATTTGGCGCCAAGATGGCAGAGTATTATCGAGCCACAATCCAGGCTTTTGTGATTGCACACTGTATCTATAATGTTTTGCATACCATAGTTTTTCCAGTCGAGTGAATCCACATCCCACTGGATTGGATAATAGTCACAGCCATACACTGTGTCAATCAGTTCATTGTTGTACGAGCCGTATGGCGGTCTGAATACCTTCATATCCTTTCCGGTCAGCTCCTTGACCTTTTTGTGCACATCCATTATCTCCGTCTTCATCTCGCCTGCCGTGATTGTTGCCATATCATAGTGGTGCTCACTGTGATTTCCGGGCTCATGCCCTTTTTCAACCAGCGTCTTTACACATTCAGGATTATCACTCACAAATCCTCCTGTCATAAAAAATGTAGCCTTTACGTTGTGCTTGTCAAGTGTCTCCATCATACTGTCAAAATCCTCTGCTCCCCAGGCACAGTCAAATGAAAGGGCTATCTTTTTTTCTGTTGTCTGAACCGAATATACAGGCAGCTTTCTGTCCCCGAACTGACTCACAGCACTGCTAAGTGTCTCCATCACCTCTATATTTTTCAGCTGTGATATGTCATACTCTCTGCCATATAAAGCGCCTGTAATAAGAAGCGCCGACAGCAGCACTCCAAAAAGGAATCTGTGTCGGCGTTTCTTTCGTTTTGTCCCATTATGTAGTTTTGTATTTTGCATGTATGCTCTGTATTCACTCATGCTATATACTATTCTTTATTATCACAAATTATGAATAATGAAATAACTCTATTTCAGTTCTTCTGCCCTTCCGATAAACTCAAGCACTACCTCAATCGACTGATGCGCAGCCTTCTCCGCAAAGGTCTGGTAGTCTGTCTCGCCGCCATCGCCGTCTGATATTGAGCGAAGAATGGCAAATGGCACCTTGTTCACATAGCACACATGACCGATGCTGCCTCCCTCCATCTCTGCTGCGATTGCATCAAAGGTATTCGAAATATAATCCTTCTGCTCCTTTGTGGCAATAAACTGATCTCCTGTTGCGATATTGCCCTTTTTGTAGTGGATATTCCTGTCAGCTAAGCATGAGCACATAAGCTCCACCATTTTTGTATCTGCCGGAAGCAGAATCATATTGATGCCTGAGAGAAGTCCCTTCGGATCTCCAATTGGCGATGTATCCATATCGTGCTGCAGCACGTTTGTGGCTACTGCCACGTCAAGCACATTTAAGTCCTTTGTCAAAGTTCCTGCCACTCCGATATTGACAATCATATCTACATCATATTTCAAAATCATGGCCTCTGCACATATTGCCGCAAATACCTTTCCTATTCCGCATTTTGCCGCAACTACATACTGATCACCGATTTTACCCTCAACAAACTCCACTCCGCTGTAAACCTCTGTCTGTGTGTCTGTCATCTGAGCCTTTAAGTCATCGACCTCCATCTGCATTGCACCAATTACACCTATTGTCATTTTATTTCTCCATTCCTGCTATCTTGCTATTATATTTTTAGTCCTCGTTTACTGTGGATAAGTAAACTCCATATTTGTCTGGCTCTCAAGCACATTAAGATATGCACGGCACTCCTTCTTTGCCTCGTCAAGTGACAGATTCTCGTAATGTCCGCACTCTATGGCTGATGCACCAAATACCGGTCCATCATACTCAAGTATCTGTTTTAAGACCTCTTTTGTGATTTCAAAAACCTTCCCCGGCTCGACATCCCTCACAACGAGATAGAAGCCTGTCTGACAGCCCATCGGTCCAAAATATACCACATCATCTGCAATCTCAGAGTTTCTCACACATGTTGCAAACATATGCTCCACTGAGTGCATAGCTGAATTGGACATATAATCGCCTGCATTAGGTTTTCTTGTACGAAGGTCGTATGTGACGATTTCTCCGTCTTTTCTTGAAATATAAAATCCAGGTTTAAGAATATTATGATTGATTGTAAAGCTTTTAATTCTTTCCATAAAAATGTTTCTCCTTACTTAGTTGCTGTCTCAAACTGCTTCAGATAATCCTCAAATACATTGAGTGCATCATCCACAGGCTTTGGTGTGCTCATATCGACACCGGCACTCTTTAGCAGCTCGATTGGATTCTTCGAGCATCCACCGCACAGGAAATTTCCTATATACTTATCCACAGCAGGCTTTCCCTCCTCAAGTATCTTTTTTGAAAAAGCAACTGCTGCCGAATAGCCTGTCGAGTACTGATATACATAGTACGGTGTGTAAAAATGCGGTATGCGCATCCACTCATATGATATCTCATCATCCACGCGCATATCCGGTCCGTAGTACTGCACATTCAGCTCATGCCATAGCTCATTTAGCACATCCTTGGTAACCGGCTCGCCCTTTTGCATTTTTCGGTGTGCTATATGCTCAAACTCTGCAAACTGCGCCTGCCTGAAAAGTGTCGTCCTGAAGCCGTCCAGAAAATGTGTCATGAGATATTTTCTCTCATTCTCATCCTCACAATGCTCAAGCATATAGTGCATTAGAAGCGACTCATTGCAGGTGGATGCAACCTCTGCCACAAAAATCAGGTATCCTGCGTAGGTGATGCTCTGATGCTCATTTGAATAGTATGTATGCATCGCATGTCCCATCTCATGAGCCAGCGTAAACACACTGTCCAGATTGTCGGCATAGTTCAAAAGCACATACGGATGAGTGCCGTAAGCGCCCCATGAATACGCACCGCTTCTCTTGTTCTCATTCTCATATACATCTATCCAGCCACTCTCCATGCCAGCCTTAAGTGTGCTGACATACTCATCACCCATAGGCTCAAGCGCCTTTGCCACAAGCTTTTTCGCCTCATCATAGGTGTAGGTGGTCTGTACATTGTCCACAATCGGTGCAAACAAATCATACATATGCAGATGCTCCACACCTAAAAGCTTTTTCCTAAGCGCCATGTACCTGTGCAGAGCCGGCAGATGTGCGTGAACCGTCTCAATCAGATTGTCATAGACACTCTCAGGAATATCGCCATCGGATAAATACATGGCCCTTGCGCTGTCATATTTTCTTACCCTTGCATAAAAAGTGTCATTTTTCAGCTTGCTGATGTACATCATGGAAACAGTATTGCTCCACTTCTTGTACGAATCATAGACTCCTCGGAACACCTGCTTGCGCAGGCTTCTGTCCTTGCTGCTTAAAAAATCTATGAAATTGCCGTGCGTGATACGGATTTTATTTCCCTCAACATCAGTGATATACGGGAATTTGATATCCGCGTTGTTGAACATGCTGAATATATTCTCCGGTGCTGCAGCCATCTCACCGCACTGCGCCAGGATATTCTCCTCTGCAGCCGATAAAGTATGCGCTTTCTGGCGCATTATCTCATCAATCGCACGCTTATAGTGCATAAGCTCATTGCTCTCACTGTAAAAGCTCTCAAGCCTTTTATCATCTATCTGCAAAATCTCCGGACTCGCAAATGCCAGCGCACCTGATGCCTGAACAGTCAGTGTCTCTGCCTTTGACACATATGCCTGATATTTCGACACAGCAGTGTCCTGATGCGAGCGCTCATTCGCATAGACCACTATACGCTCCAAATAATAAGACAGCTCATCCTGCTTCTTAAAAAAAACAAGCAGCGTTGCTGCACTGTCGGCCAGATGTCCCTTAAAGCCCGAGAGCTTTTCTGCAAGCTGTGACGCTTTTTCACACTCAGCCTCCCACAGCTCATCTGTCTCATACATATCCTCAAGCTTCCATTTGTACTCGTCTGAGATTTCATCTCTCTTTTGAAGCCTTTTCTCACTCATTTTGTGTTACCTTCTATCTTACTTTTCTTGTTCTCGGGGGTTCTGAATAGTCGCCTTGTTTTCAACTCTTCAGAACCCCCACGCACATTCGCAAAACCGCACGATGTTTTTATAAAACTACCCACACATCTGCTCTGCAAAATGCATATAGACGTGTGGGATATATGTGAATTATAACAATTAAGCTCTACTTTGTAATTAAAGTGCCCATACCACCTGAAACTGTCTTGCCCTCTTTATTGAGCTTTGTGATAAGCACTGAACGGATGGCAGAGTCACCGATAAAGTCGATAGCCGCCTCAATCTTTGGAGCCATGGTACCCTCATCAAACTCGCCTGCTGCAAGGTACTTCTTTGCCTCATCGACAGTCATGGTATCAAGCGGCTTCTCATCCTCCTTGCCATAGTTCAGGCAAACCTTGTCAACGCTTGTAAGTATAACAAGTCTGTCAGCATCAAGAGTATCTGCAAGCTTTCCTGCTGCAAGATCCTTCTCGATAACAGCACTGGCGCCCTGAAGCTTATTGTCCTGTGCTAAAACAGGAATTCCGCCGCCACCGCATGCGATAACAACCTGATCCGCATCAACAAGAGCCTTAATAGCATCCTTTTCCACTATATCAACAGGCTTTGGAGCTGCCACAACTCTTCTGTAGCCTCCCTCAACCTGTGTCACATGGTTGCCCTTCTTCTCTTCTTCCTCAGCCTCAGCCTCTGTCATAACACGGCCAATGATCTTTGTCGGATGATAAAAAGCCTCATCATACGGGTCAACAACCACCTGTGTAAGTATTGTAGAAACGGTCTTGTAAATTCCTCTGCCAAGAAGCTCTGTACGGATAGCATTCTGTAAATCATATCCTATATAGCCCTGGCTCATTGCAGAGCAGACTGCTGTAGGTGTAGCTGTATACTCAGGATAAATCCTGCAAAACTCAGACATAGCGGTGTGAATCATGCCCACCTGCGGTCCGTTGCTGTGTGTGATAACAACCTCATAATCGTCCCTGATAAAATCTGCAACTGCCTTTGCTGTATGCTTTGTAGCCTCGTGCTGCTCCGGAAGAGTTGTTCCAAGAGCATCATGTCCGAGTGCAATAACTATTTTTTTCTTCTTCATGCCGACCTCCTATGCTGCATCCGCTCAATGTGTATTATATCTCATAATCATAAACCGATGTGTATACTATGATAAATCTACATATAAACCATCAATTTTGAAGAATTCCTATGCGGTGCAAAAGTAAAATTATTTATATACATTATCTAATATTTTAGGGAATTTGTCTAGTACTTTGAACTGATTTGAACAACATTAACCAACATTCTGTCACAATGCAGCGAACGTAAGCCGAGCGTAGCGATGGCGCACACGTAAGCGCATATCTGCCACAGCGTAAGGGACGTAAGCCCCGGGTACCGGCGGCGCACACGTACTCTTGCAGAAGCGAATAGCGAAGTGGCTTAGATGCTGTAAAAATTATGCCCATGAATCGAGTAGGAGGCGGTGACTAACCGCCGTCCTCTCACAGCACCGTACGTACC
>OFMH01000875.1_pt1 | contig 18805 bp, 17 predicted proteins | sample 1541761 | NCBI WGS metagenome assembly OFMH01 (sample SAMN04209249, study PRJEB22552) | human gut metagenome | biome: gut; material: feces | host: Homo sapiens | place: USA: Oklahoma
CCTTGTGAACAGGAGTGTCCACAAGACCCCAACATTTATTATAGAACCAAAAAATGCCCATCTTACTAGTTCGGTAAGATGGGCATTTCATTTTCAATCTCGAATCAGTCCTTGAAGTAAGGCTTGAATACGGAGCGATTCGGTTCTTTATGTTGTTTTTTTTCGGAGCGCTGGTTGTTACGGAAGGTGCCGTGGTTGTTGGAATCGCGGTTTTTGGGAGCGAAGTGACGACGGCGTTCGCCTCGTTCTTGGCCGTCTTCTTTGCCATTGCGGCGGTCTTTCCGATTGCGATCGTTACGGCGATAGTTGCGGTCGCGGTTATTTTTCCCCTGACGGCTGCGATGGACGCGGAGGGGGGCTTCTTCGGTAATCTTGACGGGCGTCGTGTCCGGTTCTTTTGTAAGCAGCTTGATAGCGGCTGCGACGAGGGACGCCGAGTCATAGTTGGACAGGAGTTCTTCGGCATTTTCTTTGTAGCTGCCGAAATTGCCTTCTTCAGCCGTAGCGGCTAGGTTGCGGATGGCTGCCTGCTGGGCTCCTTCTAAGGCTTCGGAGAAGGTCGGAGCTTTGCGGCGGGCGATGCTGCGCTTAATGAGGCGTTCGATAGTGCGCAGGTGTTCCATTTCACGGGGAATGACGAAGGTCGTGGCTTCGCCGCTCTGACCGGCACGGCCTGTACGGCCGACGCGGTGGACGTAGCTTTCCGGGTCCTGGGGCAGGTCATAGTTGAAGACGTGGGTGACACCGCTGATGTCGAGGCCGCGGGCTGCGACGTCGGTGGCGACTAAGATATCGATCGTCTTTTCACGGAACTGGCGGATGACGGTATCGCGCTTGGCCTGGGTCAAGTCGCCGTGGATGCCTTCCGACGAGTAGCCGCGTTTCTTGAGGGCTTCTGATACTTCGTCGACGCGGCGTTTGGTGCGGACAAAGATGATGGCCAAATCCGGTTCCTGAAGGTCGAGGAGACGGCAGAGGATATCGAACTTCTGACGATCCGGTACTTCGATGTACGACTGTTCGATGAGGTCCATGGTGACTTCTTTGGTCTTCATGCGAATCATGAGGGGATCGTGAAGGAAGGTTTCAGCCAATTGTTGAATCGGTTTCGGCATGGTGGCCGAGAAGAGCAGGGTCTGGCGCGTGTTGGGCGTCGCTGCCATGATGAGGTTGATGTCATCGATAAAGCCCATGTCCAGCATTTCATCGGCTTCGTCGAGGACGATGGTGGCAATGTGGCTCAAATCGATGGTGCCGCGTTTCATGTGGTCGATGAGCCGGCCCGGAGTGGCGACGATGATCTGCGGGCTCTTACGCAGGCGGCGCAGCTGGCGTTCCATATCTTGACCGCCGTAGATGGGCAGGGCCTGAATGTTGGTGAATTGAGCCAGGTGGTTCAGTTCTTCGGCGACCTGCATGGCAAGTTCACGGGTCGGGGATAAGACGACGGTCTGAATTTCTTTGGAAGGTTCGGCCTTCAATATTTTTTCCAGGACGGGGATGCCATAGGCAGCGGTCTTACCGGTACCGGTCTGGGCCTGGCCAATCATGTCAACGCCGCTCATGGCGACGGGAATCGATTCGGACTGGATCGGCGTCGGTTCTTCAAAACCCATTTCGTTCAGGGCACGGATAATGACTTCGCTGATATTTAAATTTTGGAATTTCTCTAACATGTACTTCCTCCTTGTTGTGTAACTTAATTATTATAGCATTAAAGCTTGAAAAAAGATAGGGTTTTACCGGTCGGTGACGGGATGAGTGACTTTTAAGTCTGCTATTTTAAGATAAACGTTAAACCTGGACTATTTAGAAATTATTAACATAAGTTCGACGTTTAACCTTAAAATATTTTGAAAAAAGCCTTGCCAAACGGGCATGATGGTGGTAAGATACGAACCATCAACAAAACAATCCAAAATAAAAATGCGTTGAAGAGAACTAGTAGGTTCCAGAAAGCTTACAGAGAGCTGTCGGCAGGTGCGAGACAGCAGCGGCATGGAACGGAACTCCTCTCTAAGCAGCTCGCTGAAACTAAAGGAGTAGGTGGAGCCGGGGCCTGGCCGTTAACAGACAGGGGGGTATCGACCTTTGGTCCGTACCTGTAGAGTGCCTATGGAAACATAGGAATTAGAGTGGTAACGCGCAAGTGAAATCTTTCGTCTCTTTGGAGATGGGAGATTTTTTTTATTTTGATTGTGTAATGAGTTGTTTTTAATTTATTTCATAATCATAGGAGTGATGACCATGAAACACGTAGAACATTATCAAAAAGGTTATTTTATGCCGCCCGTCGTCGATATGTCTTGGACGCAGCGGGAATACCCGGAACAGGCACCCATCTGGTGCAGCGTCGACTTGCGCGACGGAAATCAGGCCCTTATCATCCCTATGAGTCTTGAAGAAAAAATCGAATTCTACAAGGTCCTGGTCGCCATGGGCTTTAAGGAAATCGAAGTCGGCTTTCCGGCTGCTTCGGAAACGGAATTTGAATTCCTGCGCTACTTAGTCGACCATAATTTGATTCCCGACGATGTAACCGTCCAGGTCCTGACCCAGGCTCGGGAACACATCATCCGCCGGACTTTTGAAGCTTTGAAGGGCGTTAAGCATGCCATCGTCCACGTCTACAACTCGACGTCCTTTGCCCAGCGCCAGCAGGTCTTCCACAAGTCGAAGGAAGAAATCAAGCAGATTGCCGTCGAAGGGGCGGCCTTACTGAAAAAACTGACGGAAGAAGCCGGCGCCGACTATCGCTTCGAATATTCGCCGGAAAGCTTTACCGGTACCGAACCGGAATATGCCCTCGACGTCTGCAATGCTGTCCTCGACGTTTGGCAGCCGACGGCGGACCGCAAGGCCATCATCAACTTGCCGTCGACGGTGCAGATGTCCATGCCCCACGTCTTTGCCGCCCAGATTGCGTATTTGTCGCAGAACCTGAAGTATCGTGACAACGTCGTCTTGTCGGTCCATCCCCACAACGATCGGGGAACCGGTGTGGCCGATGCCGAAATGGCCATCCTGGCCGGAGCCGACCGCGTCGAAGGGACTTTGTTTGGCAACGGCGAACGGACGGGCAATGCCGATATCGTGACCATCGGCATGAACATGTATGCTCTTGGCGTCGATCCGGGCCTCGATTTTTCCCACATGACGGACCTCGTTGATACGTATGAACGGGTGACCCGCATGGAAGTCCATCCCCGTCAGCCTTATGCCGGGAAGCTGGTCTTTGCCGCCTTCTCGGGATCTCATCAGGACGCCATTGCCAAAGGCATGCATTATCGGGCCGAACAGCATCAGCCCTACTGGAACTGCCCTTATCTCTACATCGATCCCCACGATATCGGCCGTACTTACGACGCCGACGTCATCCGCATCAACAGCCAGTCCGGCAAGGGCGGCATCGGCTTTATCATGGAGCAGCACTACGGCATTGCCATGCCCAAGAAGATGCGCGAAGATTTCAGTTACTTTGTCAAAGAAGTATCCGACCATGCCCATCAGGAATTGAAGCCTCGTGAAATTTACGACGTCTTCCAGAAACATTACCTCAATACGGAAAGCCCGCTGAAAGTCGAAGACTTTTCTATTCAGAAAAAGGGCAGCCGCTGGATCGGAACGGTCCTGATCCGGGCCAATGGGGAAGAAGTCGTCCTCCAAGGCGAAGGCAACGGCCAGCTCAATGCCGTCAGCAACGCCATCTGTAAGGCTTACGGCATCGAATTTGAAAACCTCGTCTACAGCGAACATGACCTCGACGGCGATTCCGATTCGAGAGGCATTGCCTACTTCGGCCTGACCGATAAACAGGGGCGGACGACGTGGGGCGCCGGCATCGACACCGATACGATGACGGCTTCGATTCGGGCCTTCGTGACGGCCGTCAATCGCATGGAAGGCATGGACCAGCGCGTTCGCTTCCGCCATTTCGCCTCGAGTCCCGATGCCGTAGCTGCCTTTAAAGCCGTCGTAAGCCAGCATTGATCATTTTTACGAAGTATCGTTTTTTTGAAATTTCATCCTTTTCTCGAAACGGCCGCGTTTCCCGAAAAACAGGATTTGTAAGGAGTGGAATAGATTATGGGAATGACTATGACCCAAAAGATTTTAGCCAAGCATGCCGGCGTGCCGTCCGTAGAGGCGGGAGATTTAATTGTATGCAGCGTCGATATGGTGTTGGCCAATGATATTACGGCGCCGCCGGCTATTGCTGAATTTAAGAAAATCGGCCGTCCCGTCTTTGATAAGACCAAGATTGCCTTAGTGCCCGATCACTTTACGCCCAATAAGGACATCAAATCGGCGGGTCTTGCCAAGATTGTCCGCGATTTTGCCAAAGAACACGAAATTACCCATTACTTTGAAGTCGGCCGCGTCGGCATCGAACACGTCCTTTTGCCGGAACAGGGCATCGTCGGCCCGGGCATGGTAACCATCGGCGCTGACTCCCATACTTGCACGTACGGCGCCTTGGGCGGCTTTTCGACCGGTGTCGGCTCGACGGACCTCGGCGTCGCCATGGCTACCGGTAAGGCTTGGTTTAAGGTTCCCGACGCCATTCAGGTTCGCTTGACCGGCGAAAAACCGGAAGACATTACCGGGAAGGACGTCATGCTGACCCTCATCGGCATGATCGGCGTCGACGGCGCCCTCTATAAATCCTTGGAATTTACAGGACCCGGTGTAGCTTCTTTAGACATGACCGACCGCTTTACCATTTCCAACATGGCCATCGAAGGGGGCGCGAAAAACGGTATTTTCCCTGTCGATGAAGCGACGATTGCCTATGAAAAAGGGCGTTTCTCCGATGACTACGACTGCGTCACCGCCGATGACGATGCTCATTACTGTCGGACGGTGGATATTGATTTGTCGACATTACAGCCTGTTGTTGCCTTTCCTCATCTGCCGGAAAATACCAAGGTCGTCGGTACCTTTGGCGACATCAAGATTGACCAGGTCGTCATCGGCTCCTGCACCAACGGCCGCTTAGAAGACCTGCGCATTGCCGCTGAAATCTTTAAAGGCCGCAGCGTCCATCCCGACGTCCGCTGCATCGTCATTCCCGGCAGCCAGTCGGTTTATATGGAGGCCATGAAAGCCGGCTATATTGAAACGTTCATCACGGCAGGCTGTGCCGTTTCGACGCCGACCTGCGGGCCCTGTCTTGGCGGTTACATGGGCATCCTTGCCGCCGGTGAACGCTGCGTTTCGACGACGAACCGAAATTTCCGCGGCCGCATGGGCCACGTCGACAGTGAAGTCTATCTGGCAGGTCCGCAGGTGGCGGCAGCCAGTGCCATTCTCGGCAAGATTGCCGCTCCCAAGGAGGTACGATAAAGATGGTTTTAGAAGGAAAAGTATGGCGCTACGGCGATAATATTGATACGGACGTCATTATTCCCGCCCGTTATTTAAATAGTTTTGACCCCAAAGAATTGGCGTCCCACTGCATGGTCGACATCGATGAAACCTTTGCCGCAAACGTCAAGGCCGGGGATATCATGGTCGGAGGCAAAAACTTCGGCTGCGGCTCTTCGCGGGAACACGCGCCCATTGCCATTAAGGCCTCGGGCATTCCAGTCATCATCGCCGCCAGTTTTGCCCGCATCTTTTACCGCAATGCCATCAACGTTGGCCTGCCGGTCCTTGAAATCGGCGATGCCGTAAATTCAATCAAGGCCGGTGACATCGTCAACGTCGACTTAGAAAAGGGGACCATCGTCGATCAGACGACGGGACAAACTTTTCAGGCGCGGCCTCTGCCGGGCTTCGTTCAAGACATTGCCGCAGCCGGCGGCTTAATCAACTATATCAAGGGGGCAAAGGCTCATGAGTAAACACATTGTCGTCATCCCCGGCGACGGCATCGGGGAAGAAATTACGGCCAGCGCCGTGAAGGTGCTGCAAAAAGTAGACGAGGTCTGCCATTTAGGCCTGACCTTTGAACGACAGATGGCCGGCGGTACGGCTTACGACGCTTGCGGTACGCCCCTTCCTAAGAAAACGGTGGAAGCGGCTAAAAAGGCTGACGCCATCCTCTTTGGCGCCGTCGGCGGCGATAAATGGGACGCCGTCGAACCGACCCTGCGGCCGGAACAAGCCGTCTTGGGCCTTAGAAAGGCTCTCGGCCTCTATGTCAATTTGCGTCCCGTCAAGGTGCCCCCGGTCTTAGCGGAATATTCTCCTTTAAAGGCCGACATCGTTACCGGAACCGACGTCCTCATCGTCCGCGAACTCGTCGGCGGCATCTATTTCGGCGACCGCTGTGAATCGGAAATTCACAACGGCGTCGAACGGGCCTGGGACCTTGAAAATTACAGCGTTCCTGAAGTAGAGCGCATCGGCACCTTTGCCATGAAGGCCGCCCAAGGCCGGCGGGGCAAGGTGACCTCCGTCGATAAGGCCAACGTCCTGGCTACGTCCCGCCTGTGGCGCCGAACTATGATCGATGTGGCTAAAGATTATCCGTCGGTCGCCTTGAATCATTTTTACGTCGACAACTGCGCCATGCAGCTGGCCCTCAATCCGAAACAGTTCGACGTCATCGTTACGAGCAACCTCTTCGGCGATATCTTGAGCGACGAAGCGGCTGTCCTAGGCGGATCCATCGGCATGATGCCGTCGGCGTCCATCGGCGAATTGACCAGTCTCTATGAACCGATCCACGGCTCGGCGCCAGATATTGCAGGTCGCGGCATTGCCAATCCCTGTGCCACTATCTTGTCGGCAGCCATGCTGCTGCGCTACTCCTTCGGCGAAGAAGAAGGGGCGGCCCTCATCGAAGATGCTGTCGACGCCGCTTTGGAAGAAGGCTGGCGCACGGCCGACCTTTATAAAGAAGGCTTTAAAAAAGCCGATACCCAGACCATGACCGATGCCGTTCTCGCCCACATCGGGACAACCATAAAAAAATAATTTCTCCTTCCGTCCTCTCTCCGTATCATACCACAGGAAGGAACAGAAAGGCAGTCTTTGCGACTCAGTTGCAAGGCTGTCTTTTTAGCGTCTTGGTGAAGGGATTGGAAAAGAGGAAGATTTGGCCTCACGAGGCGGATTTCTTTACAAAGACATTACGTCATTATAATGTATATAAGGGGCTGACGCTTGAAAGGTCGCGGCGAATAGTGTATTATGAAAAATAGTTTAAATAGATTTTCACGATTCGTGTACAGCGAGAGGCAGGATTAAGCATAGATGTTAGAATTTCCCATTAAACGCACGATTATCATAGACGACTCGAAAAAGAAGAAGGGCCGTAAAAAAAAGGCCGACGGTGAAAAGACGGTCATTCACGGTACGGTAAACCTTCCCAAGAAAGAACCCCTGAAGAAACTCGACAAGCTTCCGAAAAACGCCAAGAATCTGGTCATCGTGGAATCGCCGGCGAAAGCCAAGACTATCGAACGGTTCCTCGGCAGCGGCTATAAGGTCATGGCCAGCCGCGGCCATCTGCGCGACTTGCCGCGCAACCAGTTCGGCGTCAATATCGAAGAAGGCTTTGTCCCGACCTATACCAATATGTGGGACAAGCGTAAACTCATCGACGACTTGCAGGAAGAATACGTCCGCTCGAAAAAAGTCTTTCTGGCAACTGACCCGGACCGCGAAGGCGAAGCCATTTCCTGGCATTTGGCCCATTTGTTGGATATCGATCCCAAGGACAAATGCCGCATCATGTTCCATGAAATCACGAAAAAGGCGATCGTTGAAGCGATAAAAAAACCGGAACCGATTGACATCAAGAAGGTCGATGCCCAGCAGGCGCGGCGTATCTTGGACCGCATCGTGGGCTATAAATTGAGCCCTTTGCTCTGGAAAAAGGTCTGTAAGGGCCTCAGTGCCGGCCGCGTTCAGTCCGTTGCCGTCCGTTTAATTTGCGAACGAGAAGAAGCCATCAAGGCCTTCGTACCGGAAGAATATTGGACCGTCGGCGGGACCTATGTCACTGACGACGGATTGACCCTGACGACGGAACTGACCAAGATCGACGGCAAAAAAGCCGAAGTCCTCAATGAAGAGGGAGCCCAGAATATCGTTCACGACCTCAGTTGGGAAAGCCGCGGCGAAACGCAGGAACCCGATAAAATCATGAAGGTCGAAAAACGCAAGCGTAAACGTCAGCCTCAACCGCCGTTTACGACGTCGACGATGCAGCAGGAATGCGTCGGCAAGCTCAATTTCGGCGCCAAGAAGACGATGATGCTGGCTCAGCAGCTCTATGAAGGCCTCGATATGGGCGACCAGGGCCACGTCGGCCTCATCACCTACATGCGTACCGACTCGGTCCGCATCAACGACGACATGGTTCAGGCGGCGCGGGACTTTATTACGGCTAACTACGGAGCCGAATACGTGCCCGAACAGCCGCGGACCTATAAGACAAAGCAGTCCAGCCAGGACGCCCACGAAGCCATTCGTCCGACGTCCTTAGAATTGACGCCCTATAAGGTTTCCGACTTCCTGTCGCGGGATCAATTGCGCCTCTATACCTTGATTTGGAATCGTTTTTTGGCCAGCCAGATGGAATCGGTCGAAACGGAACACATGGCTATCGTCATCGAAAGCGGCAAGTACGAACTGCGGGCTGCCGGCTACAAGGTCCTCTTCAAGGGCTTTACGGAGCTCTATGAAGATGCCAAGAAGGATAAGACCTTGACCGAACTGCCCCATATTTCGGCTAATACCATCGTCCATAACAAGGCCGTAACGCCCCAGCAGCACTTTACCCAGCCGCCGGCACGCTACACCGAAGCCAGCCTGATCAAGACCCTCGAAGAAAAGGGCATCGGCCGGCCGAGTACCTACGCGCCGATTATGGATACGATCCAAAACCGCAATTACGTCGAAAAGAAGGATAAGCAGTTCATTCCGACGGAGCTCGGCGTCATCATTGTCGACCTTCTTAAGAAATACTTTGCCCGCATCATCAACGTCAGCTTTACGGCCCATATGGAAGAATCCCTCGACGCCATAGAACAAGGCGACGATACGTATCCACACGTCCTGCAGGAATTTTATGACATCTTTAAGCCTGAAATGGACGAGGCTGAAACGAAGATGGAAAAGGTCACCATTTCCGGTCAGGAATCGGGCCAGATCTGCGAAGTCTGCGGATCGCCCATGGTCTATAAATTCGGACGCTTCGGCAAATTCCTGGCCTGCTCCAACTTCCCGGAATGCCGCAATACCAAGGCCATCGTCGAAGATTTGGGCATTACCTGCCCGAAATGCGGCAAGGGGTCGCTCATCAAGCGCAAGTCGAAACGAGGCCGCGTCTTTTACGGCTGCAGCCAGTATCCGGACTGCGACTTCGTCCTCTGGAACCAGCCTGTCGACAAGAAATGTGACTTGTGCGGCAGCATCATGATTGTCAAACATTATAAAAAAGGCCCTGATAAGCTCTTTTGCAGCAACGGGGACTGTGAAAACCATAAAAAAGGTGAGGTAGTGAGTCAACCACTCACAGAAGAGTGAGCTTGTAAGTCAGAAAAACATAGGTAATTGCGACATCCTAAAGATGCCTCCCTAATTCTGCCTACATCATCGGGCAGTTGACGATGCCCGTTTTGCCGGGGAGATTTACTCCGAGGCAGTTGTTATCCTCTCGTAACGAGGGTGATTGTCTCCGGAAATCCACATCGTACCAAGATGCTGGATATTCATAGCTCCGATACGGTCATCATTGGATTGGTATCCGCATTGACAGCGATACAGGTGTTGGTGAGGCTTACGGTTTTCCTTATGAACAGTAGCGCACTTCGGGCAACGCTGAGAGGTGTATTTGGCCGAGACTTTCAATACTTCCGAACAATTTTCGTGAGCCTTGTAGGTCAGATATTGCTCAAGCTGATAGAAAGGCCAGCTTCTCAGGTCGTAATTCTGTTTGGCAGTTTGGGAGAGATTTGATGCTTCAAAGCTGACACCCGTCAAATCTTCCAGCACAAACAGCGTATCTTTGCCGTATTTCGTAACGAGTGTCTTAGAAATCCGATGATTTACATCAGACATCCAACGGTTCTCTCGTCCGGAAAGGGCTTTGAGTCTGCGCTTTGCAGATTTTGTGCCTTTGGATTGGAGCTGCTGTCTGACTTTGAGAAACTTGTGTCGTTTGGCCGCAATTTTTCGCCCGGAAACAAATTCGGTTTTACCTTGTTCATCGTAACTGACCGTCAGGAATCGCAAGCCACGGTCAATCCCGACAACGTGACGTACGTTCTCCCTCTGGAAAACTTCAACAGATTTGGTAACCGGAATATGCAGATACCATAGGCCTTTGAGTTCAACTAACTTTGCTGTGCCAAGAGTCCATGAGCCGTCCAGATATTTCGAAAATGACTTGCTTTTAAAGGTGCATTTTGTTCTTTTACCGAGTGTGTTGATAGACAGGCTTTGTCCGTTATCCACGAAGCTATAATCGCGATTGCGAACCAAATCCGCTTGCGGGCGCTTGAAGAAGAGGGGTTTCCAAAGCTATTCGAGCGTTTTAGTGATGTATTTCCAGCTGCCATCTTGGTCCTTGTATTTGTATGGCTTTTGGAAGAGCTGTTGCTTGACAGTCTTATAGCGAGCCATAGTCGTCTTGATGGACGATTGTGCAAGCTGCGACTTTAAGCCAAACAACACACGAAGCTCGCAATATAGTTCTTTGTTGAGGCTTTGATAAGCCAAGTTGAATTGATTGTCGAAGATGTATTGCGACACAAAATTACAAGCCTGACGATAATGTTCCGTCATTTTGCGAAACATCATCTCTTGCTCTGGAGTAACATGGATATGAAGTTTTATGGTTTTTGTTAGGTCGGACATTTTTCTCACCGGCCTTTCTGAAATTATATGGTTTTCATCAATACCACCATATCATACATTTTACTAAAACTCTAGTATTTTAAGAAAGTGAGGTGATGCGGGCGTTTCTCCCCGACCTAAGAGGTTGGCGTATCCTGCCCGCATTATAATAATGAAGAATAGTGTCTTAATTATCGGTGCCGGTCTGGCCGGATCGGAAGCGGCCTGGCAGCTCGTCAGCCGTGGAATTCCGGTGGAACTGGTCGAAATGAGGCCAGTCAAATCGTCGCCGGCCCATCATACGGAATATTTTGCCGAACTGGTCTGCAGCAATTCCCTGCGGGCAGCCAATATCGAAAACGCCGTCGGCCTGTTGAAGGAAGAAATGCGCCGCCTGGGCTCATTGATCATGGAATCGGCCGATATCAACCGCGTTCCCGCCGGCGGGGCTCTGGCCGTCGACCGCCTGCCCTTTAGTCAGTACGTGACGGAAAAATTGGCCGCCCATCCCTTGGTCACCATTCGCCACGAAGAAGTGACGGAGCTTCCGACGGATCAGATCTGCATCGTTGCCAGCGGTCCCTTGACCAGTGACGCCCTGTCCGATACCATCGCCAAATTGACCGGGGAAGGGTACTTCCATTTCCACGATGCTGCAGCGCCTATCGTTACCGTCGAATCTCTCGATATGAATAAGGTCTATCGGGCGGCCCGCTACGGCAAGGGCGGCGCCGACTATTTGAACTGCCCCTTTACGCAGGAAGAATACGAAGCCTTTTGGCAGGCCTTGACGGCGGCCGAATGTGCCGAACTCCACGACTTTGAAAAGGACGACAGCGTCTTTGAAGGCTGCATGCCCATCGAAGTCATGGCCGGCCGCGGCATCGACACCATGCGTTTCGGTCCCATGAAGCCCGTCGGTCTCGAACTGCCTGATACGGGAGAACTGCCTTATGCCGTCGTTCAGCTGCGCCAGGATAACGGCAGTGCAACCCTGTACAACATCGTCGGCTTCCAGACCCATCTTAAATTCCCGGAACAGAAACGAGTCTTTTCCATGATTCCCGGTCTTGAAAACGCCGAATTCGTGCGCTACGGCGTCATGCACCGCAATTCCTACATCAATTCGCCGGAACTGCTCATGCCGACGCTGCAGCTGCGCAAGCAGCCGAATCTCCTCTTTGCCGGACAATTAACCGGTGTCGAAGGCTATTTGGAATCGGCGGCCATGGGCCTCTTAGCCGGTATCAACGCCGCCCGCCTCCTCAATGAAAAAGAAGGCCTGACCTTCTCCAAGCGGACGGCCATCGGCGGTCTCAGCCAGTACATCTCCAGCGGCCCCAATAAGCATTTCCAGCCGATGAACATCAACTTCGGCATTATGGAGCCTTTGGGCATTAAGAAACGCATGAAGAAAAAAGAAAAAAACGCCCTCTTAGCACAGCGGGCACTCGATGAAATTGAACAAATGAAGGGGGACATGATTCATGTCTAACGGAATGACTACAGAATTTCACGCCACGACGATCTGCGCCGTTCAGCGCGACGGCAAGACGGCCATCGCCGGCGACGGGCAGGTCACCATGGGCAACGCCGTCATCATGAAGGGGACGGCTCAAAAAGTTCGCCGCCTCTATCACGGCAAGATCATCAGCGGCTTTGCCGGCTCGGTGGCCGACGCTTTTACGCTCTTTGATCACTTTGAAGAAAAACTGAATGAACACAACGGCAACCTGGTCCGCAGCGCCGTCGAACTGGCTAAAGAATGGCGGTCCGACAAGGTTCTCCATAAACTGGAAGCCCTGCTCCTGGTCGCTGACAGCCAGCGCATCCTGCTCATTTCGGGCAACGGCGAAGTCATCGAACCGGACGACGGCGTCTTGGCCATCGGCTCCGGCGGCAACTACGCCCTGTCTTCGGCGCGGGCCCTCATACAGAATACGGACCTGTCGGCCCGGGAAATCGCCGAAAAATCCCTGCACATCGCAGCCGATATCTGCGTCTACACCAACCACAACGTCATTGTCGAAGAAATTTAAGAAAGAGGTACCTTTATGGAACAATCATCATGGACGCCAAAACAAATCGTGGCGGAACTGAATAAATATATCGTAGGTCAAGGGGAAGCCAAGAAATCCGTTTCCATTGCCCTGCGCAACCGCTGGCGCCGCAAACGCCTGAGCGAAGACATGCAGGATGAAATCATCCCCAAGAATATTCTCCTCATCGGCCCGACGGGCGTCGGTAAAACGGAAATCGCCCGCCGCCTGGCAAAACTCGTCGGTGCGCCCTTCATCAAGGTCGAAGCGACGAAGTACACCGAAGTCGGCTACGTCGGCCGCGACGTCGAACAGATGATCCGCGACCTCGTTGCCAACGCTATCCGCATGGTCCAGGAACAGGAAAGCCAGCGCTATGAAGAAAAGGCCGAAGCCGAAGCCAATAAACGGATTCTTCAGGTCTTCTGGCCGAAAAAATCCGTCGTAGAAAAAGTAAAGAACCCGATGGATGTCTTCTTTGGCAGCGATGACGACGAAGACAAGGAAGAACCGAAACAGCTCGAAGAAGGCAATTCCGACCGCCGTCAAAAGATGCTGGAAGATATTTGCGCCCATAAGATGGACGACCGCGAAATCGAAGTCGAAGTGGCCGAACAGGGCCCGGGCTTCCAAGGCATCTTGACGGGCAATTCAACGGAAGAACTGACCAACAACTTCCAGGAAATGCTGGGCAGCATCATGCCGAAAAAGAAAAAGAAGAAGAAAATGACCGTCGCCAAGGCGCGGGAAATCTTCAAAGAAGAAGAACTGGAAAAATGCCTCGACATGGATACCATCGTCGACAAGGCCGTGGCCGCTACGGAAGAATCGGGCATCGTCTTCATCGATGAATTCGATAAGATCGCCGAAAAAGGCCGCACCAACGGTCCCGACGTATCCCGCGAAGGGGTCCAGCGCGACATCCTGCCCATCGTCGAAGGGGCGACGGTCAATACCAAATACGGGCCGGTCAAGACTGACCACATTCTCTTTATCGCTGCCGGCGCCTTCCACGTATCGAAGCCGAGCGACCTCATTCCCGAACTCCAGGGCCGCTTCCCGATCCGCGTCGAACTCCAGTCACTGACCGTCGAAGACTTCCGCCGCATCCTGACCGAACCGAGTCAATCCTTGGTCAAACAGTATACGGCTCTCCTCGAAACGGAAGGCCTGACCTTGGAATTTACAGACGACGGCATCAATGCCATTGCCGAATACGCCTATCGGGTCAACCGGGAAACAGAAAACATCGGCGCTCGCCGGCTGCACACGATCTTGGAAAAAATCCTCGAAGACGTAGCCTATGAAGCTCCCGATATCGACGAAAAACACATCGTCATCGACAAGGATTTCGTCGCCGGCAAACTCCATGACGTCGTTCAGAACGTCGACCTCAGCCATTACATTTTATAAAGGACGCGACTGATGAGACCTTACGCAAAATTATATCTGACCAAAAAAGGGGAACGGGCCGCGAAAACCGGCCATCCCTGGGTCTATGGTGAAGAAGTGACTCGTGTCGACGGAACTTATAAGACCGGCGATATCGTCGACGTCTACAGCGATAAAGACCGCTACCTCGGCACGGGCTTTGCCAACGACATCTCTAAAATCCGAGTGCGCATCGTATCGCGCAACGCTAACGACCGCTTCGACGAAGCCTTCTGGCAGCGCCGGGTGAAATACGCCCTTGACTACCGCTGGACGGTCATGGGTGAAACGGATTTTGCCTGCTGCCGATTGATCTTCGGCGATGCCGATGAAATGCCGGGCCTGACCGTCGACCGCTATTCCGACGTCCTCGTCGCCCAGACCTTATGCTACGGCATGGATCAGGTGAAGCCCATTATCTTCAAGGCCTTGGTCGATGAATTGGCGGCCATGGGCGTTGCCATCCGCGGCATTTATGAACGAAACGACGTCAAAGTCCGCGAACTGGACGGCATGGAGCAGTACAAAGGCTGGTTTGAAGCCGATTACCTGCCTCAGCCGGGAAGCGTCATAACGACCATCGAGGAAAATGGCATCCGCTATGATATCGACGTCGAAAACGGCCAGAAGACAGGGTTCTTCCTGGACCAGAAATACAACCGCCTGGCCGTCGCTAAGATCGCTGCCGGAAAGCACGTCCTCGACTGCTTTACCCATACCGGTGCCTTTGCCCTCAATGCCGCCAAGGGAGGCGCTGCCAGCGTCACCGCCGTCGACGTGTCTCAGGAAGCCGTCGACATGACGACGACCAATATTTACCGCAACGGCTTAGAATCCATTGTGACGGCGAAACAGGCCAACGTCTTCGATCTCTTGACCGAGATGGCTGACCAAAAGAATCGCGACTACGATTTTATCATCCTCGACCCGCCGGCCTTTACCAAGTCCGGTCACACCGTGCACAACGCCATTCGGGGCTATAAGGAAATCAACCTGAAGGCCATGAAGCTCCTGCCTCGCGGCGGCTATCTGGCGACCTGCTCGTGCTCTCACTTCATGCGCGACGATCTCTTCCGCCAAATGCTCCACGATGCGGCGAAAGACGCCGGCGTCCACCTTCGCCAAATCGAAGGGCGCCAGCAGTCTCCGGATCATCCCATCCTGTGGAACGTGCCGGAAACGAATTACTTAAAATTCTACTTGTTCCAAGTCGTATAAATGACAACGCCGCTGTTTCAGTGCTGATGCTGAGACGGCGGCGTTTTTTGGCATAAGCGACCTTTTGGCGAAGTGTCGGGGCGGGAGGAGTTGCTTTTTTGGCATGAGAAAAACATAATGTAATGAGTAATTGATATGGCTGTTTGTTGAAATTGTGGCGGCAGCGATATATAATCGGCCTAAGAAGAGAATCTATACGATTTTTATCAATCTTATGAGACAGCGGCCCTAGGCTCTTATCCCGTTTGATTGGTAAGGATGAGTGACCAGACGAAAGGAGTATACCATGAAACCTATTGAGATTGTCAATTACAGTGATCCTGCTTGTGTTTGGTGCTGGGGGACAGAGCCCATTTTTAGAGCGCTGGAAACCCATTATCCCAATCAATTTTCCATTCGTTATGTCATGGGCGGCATGGTGCGCAGCCTGAAGGATTTTGATGATGAAGTCAACGGCATTGGCGGCGGCGATGCCGACAAGATCAACAGCCAGCTTCGGGAACATCTGGCCGAATCGACGGCAGTCCATCACATGCCCGTCGCCGTCGACAAGTACCATTTGTTTTCGGAACAGTTTGACTCGACCTTTCCGCAGAATATCGCCTATAAAGCGGCCCAAATCGCAGCTCCTGACCGGGCCGACTATTTCCTGCGCCGCATCCGCGAAGCGACCATGACCGAAGGGGCTGTTACCGGCGACTATGCCGTCTTAGAGAAGCTGGCAGAAGACTTCGGCCTTCCCATGGATGCCTATCGTGAAGCCCTTAAGAGCGGCGAGGCTGAAAAGGCCTTCTGGAGTGACGTCGATGAAGCCATCGCTGCCAAGGTCAACGTCTTCCCGACCGTAACCCTGTCCGTTAACGGCAAGGCAGAAACCTTTGGCGGATACTACACCTTTGCCGACTACGTATCCCGCATTCGCAAGCTGAGCGGGGGAACGTTGGAACCCGTAGCGCCCGACGCTTCTTTTGAACACCTGCACCAAATGCTGACCGATTACCGGCGGCTGGCGGCGGAAGAAATTCGCTGCGCCTTTGCCTTTGAATCGAAGGCTGCTTTAGAATCGTGGCTGGAGCCTTATCTTTCGGAGGGAAAACTAAAGAAAGAACCGTGCGGAACGGATGATTATCTGATTTCTCTGACTTCTGTCTAATCCCTGTATCTATTTTTTATATGAATCGTGAATGAGCCGAGTTGACCGGCTTTGCAGCCGAAAACCTCTGTCAGCTCGCATTTGAAACGGAGCCGATGGAGGTTTTTCTTTTGAAAAGAAGGGGATATAAAGCATTTGGGACTAAAATAACACCGAATCAAAGTCACTGAACACTATTCATTGATTTTAATTCACTGAATGTGATACAATGAGTTCATCCCAAAAAGCTTGAGGTGACATGCATGACCAATAGACAGGTGGCGGCCCTTGAGACGCGGCGAAAGCTTCTCGATGCGGCCAAGAAAATTGTCTGTGAAAAAGGCCTGGTCAATACGTCGGTGGCTGAAATTACCAAGACCTGTGGCGTGGCCAGCGGTACCTTTTATACCCATTTTAAACGAAAAGAAGACATCATCTATGCCTTGAGCCGCGAGATGTATCAAGAGATTTTAGACCAAGCCAAGGCCTTTGACGGACCCTTTATGGAACGGTTGGTGTTCTTTATGACCAACTTTTCGGGCTATATCGAAAAGAGCAGCCTGAAGCTCTGCCAGGAATGGGTGCGCAATACGGTTGACCCTGACTTGATCGATAACGGAGAGGATAAACCCAAGGTCTACATCGATATCGATGCCGTGACCGGCCTCATTCTGGACGGCATCGAACGAGGCGAGGTCAAAGCCGATGCACCGGTAGCTGTCTTGGCACACACCCTGGTCGACGTCCTCTACGGCCAAATGCTCTGCTGGGATATGTCCGGCGGTGCTTACAGCCTCGAATGGCGGACCAAAGAGTTTTGCCGCATCTTTCTGCCGGGCCTGATGGCGCCGTACTTGGCGTAATTTTATAAGAATCACGGAAAGTCGCCTTGTCTGCCAATGGCGGGTTGAGTTGGAGCTTTTCCTTTATCGTAGATATTATTTTTAGAAAGGATGGATCATGATGACTACCAAGATTGAAAGCGTAACCTTAAATGATGGCGTAAAAATTCCGGCCTTTGGTTTCGGGACCTTCCAGATTCCCGCTGACGGCAGCACCTATCAGGCCGTAAAGGAAGCCCTTAATTAGGACTGTATCACATCGATACGGCAGCGGCCTATTTCAATGAAGCCGAAGTCGGCAAGGCCGTTCGCGAAAGCGGGATTCCCCGGGAAGACATCTTCGTGACCAGCAAACTCTGGCTTCAGGATTACGGTTATGAAGCCGCTAAGAAGGGCATCGACACGTCTCTTCGTAAACTCGGTTTGGACTACATGGACTTATACCTCATACACCAGCCCTATGGCGACGTCCCCGGTGCCTGGAAGGCCATGGAAGAAGCGAAAAAAGCCGGTAAGATCCGCTCCATCGGGGTCAGCAACATGACGCCGAAGATCTGGAATTCCTTCGTACCCCAGTTCGATACGATACCTTCGGTCAACCAGATCGAATTCAACCCTTATTACCAGCAGAAAGAAATCAGAGCCATCATGGCCAAAGACAATGTATATCTTGAAGCCTGGGCGCCTCTCGGCCAGGGCAGTCCCCAGCTTTTCAGCGAACCGACCATTACCAAAATCGCTGAAGCCCACGGCAAAGATGCCGGCCAGGTCATCCTCCGCTTTGAATACCAGGACGGAGCCATCATCTTCCCGAAGACGACCAAACCGGCTCGCATGAAGAGCAACATGGACATCTTCGACTTCGCCTTGACCGACGAAGAAATGGCTGCCATGCGTGTCCTCGATACCGGCAAAGGCCGTCACGATCCCGATGCTCCGGGCGTCGCTGAAATGCTGCTGGCCAATTTTGACGTCCACGCGGACGATTAAAAAATAATCATAGAATCGAGGAACAAACATGCCCTACATTGCCATCAAAGCGTATCCGAAAGACGAAGAAACGAAAAAGCGCGCTGTCGAACAGATTCAGGAAATCTTCTTAAAAACCTGGGGCTGCCCGGCACAGGCCCTTACCATCTCCATCGAAGAGTTCCCGCCGGAAGACTTCGATAAAAAAGTCCGGGAACCGGAAATCCTCCCGAAACTGGACAAAATGATGATCCTCGACGGAGAAAAAAAGTATAAGTAGAAACGAGAAAGGACCGATACCTGAATGGTGTCGGCCCTTTTTCAGTTATTGGCGCCGAATAGGCATGATAAAACCCCCAGTTACACTGGGGGTAAGTAAA
>OFMH01000880.1_pt1 | contig 18719 bp, 19 predicted proteins | sample 1541761 | NCBI WGS metagenome assembly OFMH01 (sample SAMN04209249, study PRJEB22552) | human gut metagenome | biome: gut; material: feces | host: Homo sapiens | place: USA: Oklahoma
CCCATGCAGGAAATGCTGGTTCCGATTCTTGTACATGTAGAGGAAACGGATATGGATATCCTGCAGGAAAGAAAGGATGAGCTTCTGCGTTTAGGGATTGCTTTTGAGCAGGCAGGGCCGGATGTAATTCGTATAATCGGTGCTCCTGGAGATCTTCCGGGAGAAGATCGGGACGCAGCGGCTGTTTGAAATCACGGCCAATAGCCCGATGGCCGGTGCTATGTCCGGCACATCTATGCTTTGGATCAAACGGAACCTGCCGGATATTTATGAACGTACCTATTGTTTTGGTCATGTGAATACCTTGATGGCTTACATGCTGTGCGGGAATTTTGCTATCGACCATTCCAATGCATCCTATACCCTGCTCTATGAAACGACTGGACGGGGAGTCTGGTCTGAAGAGATCTGTGAAAAGATCGGTATTGATATGAAAAAACTCCCCCCGCTGCATCGTTCTACGGATGTAGTCGGAACACTGATCCACCCTGTTCTGCTGGCAATGGGTCTCCCCGCCGACACGAAGATCGTGATCGGCGGCGGAGATACCGCCTGTGCCACTCTGGCTGCCGGTGTAGTAAGACAGGGAGATGTGTGTGAATCGGTTGGCACGACCAATGTGCTGACCGTCTGTGTGGAACAGCCCAAGTTTTCCCCCAACTTCATTAACCGCCGTCATGTGGTGGATGGAGCCTGGATCTATCAGGGGGCTATGTCCCACACGGGATCATCCTATCAATGGATGTACGATAACTTTTATCAGGATTATAAGGATTACCCCTCGGTTACCGGCAAGAAGGGCATGATGCTCATGAACGATGACGCCGAGCAGGCAGAGCCAGGGGCGGACGGGCTGGTTTTCCTTCCTTATATGATGGGAGAGAGAAGCCCTGTGTGGGATCCTTATGCCAGAGGAATTTTCTTTGGCCTGTCCCTGAAGACGACCCGCCGGGAGATGAACCGGGCGGTGCTGGAGGGCTGTGCCTACGGACTGCGTCAGCTCATTGAGATGGTAGAAGAGGTTACAGGAGAAAAACTGACCCACTTCTCGTCCATTGGCGGCGGCGCAAAGAGCAAAGTGTGGGCTCAGATCAAGGCAGACATCACCGGCCGGGACATTACGGTACTGGACATGAACGATATGGCTCCCGTAGGAGCAGCTTTGCTGGCCGGTGTGGGTGCAGGAATCTTCAAGGATGTGTATGAGGCCTCTGCAAAAGTAGAAAAAACCGTTTATATGGAAATCAAACATTCCGATGCATATAACGACGTGTACGACCGTCGCTATCGGGTGTATACAGGTTTGTATCCTAGCATTCACCAGCTTTATAAAGTAAATCTTGGCATGAAGTGATCAGTGACAAGTGATTTATGGAAAAAGGAATGAAAAGGAGTAAGAAAAGATGAAGATGAAAAAGTGTCTCAGCCTGGTACTGGCAGCGGCCATGACCTTCACTCTGGCCAGCTGCGGCGGCAACGGCGGCAGCGGTGGCGGTGAGGGCGGCGAGTCCAAAGTCTCTCTGAACGTCAGTGTTCCCGATGCTGACAACTCCTATATCTATGCTGCAGCTCAGGAGTTCAAGAGCCGCGTGGAAGAGTACTCAAACGGCAGCATTGAACTGACCATCTATCCCAATGGTTCTCTGTACGGCGGCGACGGCAATGCGGCTATCTCCTCTGTGGGTAATGGCTCTCTGGATATTGTGATTCTGGCCGCTTCCCTGTATGCCAGCTTTGATCCAAGCTTCTTTGTGCTTTCTGTACCTTATCTGTTTGATGACGCGCAGCAGCTGCAGGATTACCTGAACAGTGACACCGGTGTGGATCTGTTCAACCGTGTAGAGAGCATGGGTATTACCTGCCTGGGCCGCTGGACCCGCAGCTTCCGTCAGGTGACCAATAATGTGCGCCCCATTACCTGCCCTGCCGATCTGGAAGGTCTGACTCTGCGCACTCCCAGCAACTCTTTGTATGTGGAATTCTTTGACGCATGCGGCGCCAACGTGAACCCCATGAACTTCAGTGAGGTCTACAACGCCCTGCAGCTGAACACCCTGGACGGTCAGGAGAATCCTGTGGACGTGCCTGCCACCAACAACTTCTACGAGGTTCAGAAGTACATTTCCGCCACCAACCACATTGCCGATGCGTGGGTTGTGGGCATGAACAGTGCCAAGCTTTCCGGCCTGTCTGAAGATCAGCAGAATGCCCTTCGTCAGGCTGCCGAGGAGTGCCAGCAGTGGTATGTGGACTATCAGGCTGAAAAGGACGGCGAGATGCTCCAGCTGCTCACCGACAATGGTATGGAGTACAACGAGCTCACCGAGGAAGGGTTCAACCAGTTTGTAGAGATTTCCCAGAGCCTGTATCCCATGTTCAAGACCCTGGTCGAGAATGACGAGCTGTTTGACACCACCGTAGAGTTCTGCGGCAAGGCCTGATATCCCAGTTTCAAAAGCGTTCCATCATTGGATTTTGCCGATGCGGAGAAGCCCTTCGGCTTCTCCGCATCGCTGTAAAAGAGAAAACTATAGTCTGAGGAGGGGAGTCAATGGAACGTAAAAAAAGCCCACTGAGCAAGTTCTTTGACGTCATCGATATCATGGAGGATATCCTGTGCGGCGGGACGTTGGTTTGCCTTTTGTTTGTAGTACTGCTCCAGGTGGGTAGCCGCCTGGTGGGAATTACCCTCAACTGGACAGAAGAGACAACTCGTTTCTTCTTCCTGTGGATGATGTTCCTGGCGGTGGCCGCCGGCTTTAACCGGGCAGAGTCCTCCCGTGTGGTGGTGCTGGTTCAGGTTCTGCCCCGGCCGATCCAGATGCTGTGTACTGTGCTGTATTATGTGGTTTCCATTGCCTTCTTTATCTTTATGGCCTATTACGGCTTTGAACTGACCATGCAGAAGTTCGCGTTCAATGAAATGGCCACTGCGATTGCCATTCCTATGGGGGCGATTATGATTTGTGTGCCCCTGTGCGGCGTGTTGGGCGTGATTGGAACCATCCAGAGCTTTTTGGAGTATCCTCACAAAGTTGAGATTGGAGGCGGAAAGAAATGAGTGTAGCGCTGCTGATTATTTTCCTGGGCTTGATGGCCTTGGGTGTGCCCATTGCCATTTCTTTGGGCGCCGCCTCTGTTATCGTGCTGATTACTATGGGCGATATGCCTCTGACCATGGTCATCCAGCTGATGTACACCTCCATGAACAGCTTCGTCATGGTGGCTGTGCCTCTGTTCATCCTGGCCGGCTCCCTTATGGATGAGGGCGGCATCGCCGATAAGATCTACGATCTGGCGGACTCCTGCGTAGGCTGGATCTACGGCGGCCTGGGTCATGTGTCTGTGTTGTGTAATATCATCTTCGGCGCCATGTCCGGTTCCTCTGTGGCGGCTGTGGCTTCCATTGGTAAGATGAGCATCAACGCCATGGCCAAGAAGGGCTATCCCAAGGAGTATGGCGTAGGAATCAACCTGGCCGGTTGTATGCTGGCCTCTGTTATCCCGCCCAGCATTCTGATGATCGTAGCCGCTTCCACCGCCGGCATCTCCATTGGCCAGGCTCTGATGGCCGGCATGGTTCCCGGTATTTTTATCGGCGTGGCCTTCATGGAATATAACTACATCCACTGTAAAGTGACCGGAATGGGCGAGAAGAGCTCCTTCAGCGCCAAGCGGCTGGCAAAGTCCTTTATCAGCGCCGTGCCCGCCCTGATGGTCCCTGTGATTCTGCTGACCGGTATGTACAGCGGCATTTATACTCCTACCGAGGGCGCCGGCATTGCCGTGGCTTACGCCGTGCTGGTTTCCATCTATGTGTATAAGCGCCTGAAGTGGGCGGATATCCCCCGCATCATTGCCAAGAATGCCCGTCAGACCGGTACCATCCTGTTTATCGCTATTACCGCCAAGCCTGCCGGCCAGATCTTCGAACTGGACGGTCTGCCCACCAAGCTGGCCAACTTCATCCTGGGCATTTCCGATAACCAGCTGGTCATCATGTTTGCTCTGTTTGCTTTCCTGATCGTTGTGGGCATGTTTATGGACGCTACTGCTGCCATCTACATTCTGGTGCCCATCCTGCTGCCTGTGGTCAAGCAGCTGGGCGTGGAGCCTTTGTTCTTCGTGGTGTTCCTGGTTATTGCTCTGAGCTTTGGCCTGATCACTCCTCCTGTGGGTGTGTGCCTGTATGCGGCAGAGAATGTTACCGGCATTCCCTTTGAGACGGTGGTCAAATCGGTTGTTCCCTGGCTGTTCCTCACCGTGGGCATCCTGTCGGTACTTATTATTTTCCCGCAGATTATCACCGGACCTATTGCGTTGATGTTCCCTAACGGCTGACAAAGAACAGATTTACACATGATAAAAGCCGACTTGTGAAAACAAGTCGGCTTTTTTATGTTTAGACAGTAAATCACTTATGTAATAAAGTCACAGAACTCTGTCCTGTCGCAGGATATAATACAAACAAAGAAAGCAATCAGAGAGATGCACTTCATGCCCAATATCTTAAAAGGCAGCATCCACAAGTATAACAGGAGGCAATAAAAGATGGGAATATTTGATTTTTTAATGGGACCTGACATCGATCAGGGAATTGAGGAATACCATGCGACCCAGGGAGCGGTCCTGCTGGATGTGCGTACCCCTGAGGAATACCGGCAGGGACATATTCCGGGCAGCAAGAACATCCCCTTGTATGTGATAAACAAGGCAGAGGAAGTGATTTCTCTGGACACCCCGCTGTTTGTTTACTGTCACAGTGGAGCAAGAAGCCGAGAGGCGGTTTCCATGCTGGAGAGAATGGGATATACCAGAGCGAAAAACATTGGCGGGATCACCGCATATAAAGGAGAGGTGGAGAGATAGGATGAAGGTCGTTATCGTAGGGGGCGTAGCGGGAGGAGCCACCGCTGCGGCTCGTATCCGCCGGTTGGACGAGCAGGCGGAAATCGTGGTCTTTGAGCGTTCCGGCTATGTCTCCTATGCCAACTGCGGTCTGCCCTACTACATCGGTGGGGTGATTGAAGATCTGGAGGAATTGACCCTTCAGACTCCAGAGAGATTCTTTTCCCGTTTCCGGGTGGATATGCGAGTACACCATGAGGTGATGGCCATCCATCCGGAACGCAAGTGTGTCTCGGTGCGCAACCTGGAGAGCGGGGCGGAGTTTGAAGAGTCCTATGACAAGCTGCTGCTCTCTCCCGGAGCGCGCCCTGCTCAGCCTAAACTGCCTGGGGCGGGAATGGAGAAGATCTTTACCCTGCGGACGGTGGAAGATACGTTCCGGATTAAGAATTACATCCAAAATGCGCACCCCAAGTCGGCGGTGCTGGCCGGAGGCGGGTTTATCGGACTGGAATTGGCGGAGAACCTGCGGAAGCTGGGGATGGAAGTCACCATTGTGCAGCGGCCCAAGCAGCTGATGAACCCCTTCGACCCGGATATGGCGGCACTTCTCCACAACGAGACGCGCCGGCACGGCGTCAAGTTGGCTCTGGGGCATTTAGTAGAGGGCTTTGAGGAAAAGGACGGGGGAGTGGATGTACTGCTGGCGGATGCCGCTCCCCTGCATGCCGACATGGTGGTGCTGGCCATCGGTGTGACCCCCGATTCTCATCTGGCCAAAGAGGCGGGATTGAAACTGGGAGTCAAGGGCAGCATCCTGGTCAATGACCGGATGGAGACCTCCGTTCCCGACATCTATGCAGTGGGCGACGCAGTCCAGGTCAAACATTTTGTAACCGGGGAGGATACGCTGATCGCTCTGGCCGGTCCGGCCAACAAGCAGGGGCGCATTGCTGCCGATAACATCTGCGGGGGCGATAGCCGGTATGCCGGCTCCCAGGGCAGCAGCGTGATCCAGGTCTTTGATCTCACCGCCGCCGTTACCGGAATCAATGAGACCACGGCCCAAAGACTTGGAATTCAGGCGGATACGGTCGTTCTCTCGCCGATGAGCCACGCAGGATATTACCCCGGTGGAAAGCTGATGACCATGAAGGTGGTCTTTGAGAAGGGGAGCGGCCGCCTGTTGGGTGCCCAGATCGTAGGCTATGACGGGGTGGATAAACGCATTGACGTGTTGGCCACCGCCATCCGTGCGGGGCTGAGCGGGGTGCAGTTGAAGGAACTGGACCTGGCCTATGCGCCGCCGTACTCCTCCGCCAAGGACCCGGTCAATATGGCGGGATTTATGATTGAAAATATTGTAAATGGCCTGGTAAAACAGTTCCATATGGAAGATCTGGAGCGCCTTCCCCGGGATGGCAGTGTGACGCTGCTGGATGCGCGGACCAGAGAGGAGTTTGCACAGGGAAGTGTAGACGGTTTTGTCAACATCCCAGTGGATGAACTGCGGGAACGCTTGGGAGAGATTGCTCCCGGCAAACCGGTCTATGTGATGTGTCAGAGCGGTCTGCGCAGCTACGTTGCCTGCCGTATTCTGGCCGGAAACGGCTTTGACTGCTGGAATTTCTCCGGTGGGTTCCGGTTTTATGATGCTGTGACCCAGGACCGATGTCTGATCGAGCAGGCCTATGCCTGCGGTATGGATCGCAGCTGAGATGCTTGTTACAAAGGAAAAGCAGGGCACCTTTGGGTGCCCTGCTTTTGAAAATCAGAGAAAAACAAAAAGGACATCCGTTGGATGTCCTTTTTGTGCAAAGGACGGTTAAAATCGATATTTTTGTTTTTGGTGCAGAAGGCACCGCAGCTTATAAAACAGGGCCGGTCTGCTCAATGCCAGCTTCCTGTGCTGGGGCAATATTCAACTCAGGCAGATCGTTCAGATAGCGTTCCACATTCCGGTAATGCACTCCATTTTCCAATGTGACATCCTCTCCGCGGTACAGGACATATCGCCCCCGGATCGGGCCAAACCGCTGTTCGGTCTTATCGCATTTTTCCTGATCGAGCAGATGCCGGTATTGTGCTGGGACCTGTTTGCCACTGTGCTTGATCTCGAAAATCTCGCAGCAGTTTTCCTTCTCATTATAAATCACCATGTCAAACTCGCCGACCGCAAACTGCAGCTTGAACACCCGGTGTTCTCTGTCAGCCGACTTCATGGTTTCCAGCAGGACGATATCCTCGAGCATCCGGCCCCGTACTTCTTCGAGGATCCTGCCCGCAGTCTGGGTCTTCTCCAATTCGCTGAGAGCTGAAAAGGTCTCGTCCTTCATCAGCGAGTGGACAAGGGCCTGTGCCTGGCAGTATCGCATCCCCGGCTGGGTAAATAGGATGTGTTCCACAGATTTTGCTCCTGGGTCAGCGGTTTCAATGGGACAGTTTACGATCAGTTCCAATGCGGAGAGATACTCTTTGATCTCCCGGATATGGGTATCTGTGATACCGATGGACTGTTCCTCTTTGTTGCGGATATCCAGCAGCTCCATCAGGCGCTGGGTGACCGCTTCTGTGTCAATGTTGTCCAGTATCTCGGTACGCTTTTCGGGGTCACGCTCTTTCCGAAGATTCGAGGCGGTCAGCCGTAGATCGTGAGATTGGAAATCATCAGTCAGAACTGAGATCAGGAACCGGTGGTTCATGTCCTCGATGATCCGGTTGATGGCGCTGGTCAGCTCACCGGCCTCATACAGAGAGTACAGGTGGCGGAAATGCCCGCCTGCCTCATAGCAGGCCAAGGAATGCTGAATGTTTTTGCAGATCGCTGTATCGATGTATCGCCGTGTGGACTCATCATCCCGGAAGGAGGCGTCCTGGGCGTTGACATCTTCATCGTCAAAGGCAAGCTCACCGGCCCGCAGCGTCCCGCCATAGCGGATATATTCATCAATGCTGTCGATCCCCAGCAGGCGGCTGTATTCCCGATATGGGATGAAGGTGGTGTGGATGGGCTTTGCCCGGTCATAGAGTTCCTGATCCATCGCCAGCCAAAAACCGAGGGAGTCCGTACCGGAGAGGATGATCTTCATTCCCATCGCTGCAAACACATCGGAGAAGAGAGCCGCAGAATCGATGAAATCCCGCATCAGGGTGACCTCATCAATGAATACGTAGCGGAAGCCCGCATCGAACAGTTTTTTCAGATCCCGGTTCATCATGGCCATGGTATCGCTTCTGCGGGCTTTGATATAGACCGTGCGGCTGAGATCCTCTCTGCTCATTCGGGCGATGGCCTGCCGGAGCATGGTAGTCTTTCCGGTCCTGCGCAGGCCAAAAACCAGGCAGACCCTGTCGCTTTCATTGCTGTAGAGATAATCCTCCAATTGCCAGAAGCAGTCACGGAGGCCCCAGCCCTTTACGCCCTGCGACATGGCGTCCAATCCTTTACCAACAATTACACTGGTTTCAAAGTCCAGCTTTGGCTGGCGCACTTTTGGCATCTTGGCTTGCAGTTCTTTCAGTTGTGCCTGCAATACTTTGCGCTGCTCTATTTGCTCCTGCAGCGGCTCCAGTTCGCCATCCCGCAGATATTGGCTGTGCTTCTTCCCATTTTCTGTCCACTGATGATAGTAGCGTGTCTTTCCGTTGATCGTCTTCTTGGAAATATAGCCGATGGGAAGGGCGGCGATCTGCCGCTCCAGTTCCTGAATCTTTTCTTTCATACCGCACCTCCATTCTGTTAAATCTATTATACCCCATTTCCCTTATGCATTCAAGGGGTTATAAGGGGTTATATTGTTGTGAGCAGTGCCGCACAGAGCAATTTCTGTGCGGCACTGTTATGATTTTCTCGTTTACTCAAATTTCTAATCCGGAAATCTGCTCCCACTGGAGGATATATCTGTCATCGATGATCCGGTTGTCGTGGTAATGCCCGAAGAACCAGTATGTAAACTGGCACCGCTGATTGACCGTTTCCAGAAAATCGGTGAGCTGGTCACTTCCATAGGAGGGGTCGATTTTCCGCACGGCACTGCTGGGACCGCAGTGGGACAGGATGCAGTCTACCTTCCAGTTTACCTGCTCCAGATTTCTCAGTGCCTCTGCATATTCACGGGCATTTGGCATTTCTTCCGCCCACCAGGAGCGTCCTTTGACCCGGAACATTCCCCGCATTCGGCGCAGCAGCCAATACTTTTGTTCGAAGTCGGGGTCCTCCGGATCAAGGACGCCATCCTGAATGTCGTGGGAGGAGGCTCCTCCCATCGTGAACCATGTGAGACCGCTGAAGGTGAATATCTGGCCCCTCATCAGGTGGAGGATATTTTCCCTCACCTCATGTACTCTGCCGCCGTGCCATTCTTTTTCCGGCAGGGCGTTCAGCAGATCAAAGTTTTCATGGTTTCCATCCACAAACAAGGTGGTGAAGGATTTCTCATCCAGCCAGTCCAGCCAATGCTGGTCTTTCTGGCCGCCGTCCCACAGCCCTCCGAAATCGCCACAGATGATCATGTAGTCATTTCGGCCCATCTGCGTTTGCTGGGGGAAGTATTTGCTTCCGAACCGCTGGAAGCCGCCGTGGGTGTCACCGGTGATATAGATCATGCGGTCTGCCTCCTTTGCATGGCCTGAGTAATTTCTGTGCCGTCCTTGAAGCAGATGAGCAGGCTATCCTTGTCCAACACCTTGATGTTGCTGACCAGCTGACGGACAGTGAGTTCATCAAAATCCGTAAGGGTACCGCTGGCCTGCTCCAATGCCATGTCAAGTTCTGCCAGCCTGCTCTCGAAGGCCGCCGCGCCTCGCTGTTCCTTTTCCAGCTCCGCTTTTTGGGCCATGAGCCTTGTCTTGGCCATGTTGACCTGTTGAAGCTCCTCATCATAGTCGGTACAGTCAGCGCCGGCACTGACGATCAGCTGGAACAGCTCCAGCTGGCGTTCCTGCAGGTTCCGGATCTGAAACTCCACGGCAGGCAGGCTCATCGTCTGTTCTTCTCCGGCAAGGACTGCCGCAATACCGGCTTTCACCGCGTCCTTGGCTGCCTGCATCCGGAACAGTTCATTCATGGCGGAGATGACGGCGTCGTGGATGTTGCCCTCATCCAGAGTGGGAGACTGCTTACAGATCTTCCTGCCATGCTCCAGCCGGTTCTGGCACCGCCAGACGACCCGTTTGACCCCTTTCTGCGTCCAGATCACCCGGCGATAAGGGCTGCCGCATTCTCCGCAGACCAGCAACTCGCTGAGCACATACTTTCCGCAGTATTTCCCAAGCTGCGTCTTCGCCTTGGAGGATGTTTTCTTGAGACTGGACCGACGGGCAATCTCCTCCTGTACCTTTTGGAAGGTTTCCCGATCAATGATGGCCGGGTGGCAGTCATGGACATAGTATTTGGGCAGTTCGCCGTTATTCACCCGCTTTTCTCTGGTGAACAGGTCCGCGATGTAGGTTTTTTGTAGGAGAGCGTCACCGATGTATTTTTCATTGCACAGCATTTTTTGAACCACGCTGTCATGCCATACTGTTTTCCCTGTGGCTGTTTTGATTCCATCCGCCATCAGGTCGGTGGTGATCTGCCGGACGCTGTGTCCCAGCAGAAACCGGGAGAAGATGCGCCGGACAATGGCAGCCTGCTCCGGGTCGATCTCCGGCTGGCCATCCGCACCCCAGCGGTAGCCGAGGAAGGTCTTGCAGTGGTAATAGACTTTTCCATCCTTGAAGTTCTTCCGGTGGCCCCACCTCACATTGCCGCTGAGGGATTCGCTTTCTGCCTGGGCCTGGCTCATCATAAAGGTGAGGATCATCTCGTTGTCCATGAAGAGGGTGTTCACATTCTCTTTCTCAAAGTAGACTCCCACGCCGTGCCGTTTCAGGCGGCGGACATAGTTCAGGCCATCCAGTGTGTTTCGGCAGAACCGGGACACCGATTTGGTGATGACCAGGTCGATTTTTCCACGCTCACAGTCCCGGATCATTTGGAGGAAATCTTTGCGCTTTTTGGCCGAGGTGCCGGTGATGCCCTCATCCGCATAGAGGCGGACCATTGTCCAATCCGGATTGGCGTCGATTTTTTCCGTGTAGTATTCGATCTGGGCCTCATAGCTGGAGAGCTGCTCCTCCTTGTCAGTGGATACCCGGCAGTAAGGCGCAACTCGCAGGTGCTTTTTTCGAAGATCCCGTTCTGTCATCTGAGGGTCAGCCGGAATCATAGTGACCAGTTTGGGGGTGGGGGCGGTTTTCTGTATGTTCATGAGGCACACTCCTTTTGATCTTTTTGGGATAGGCTGATCTCTCCGCCTTTGCCGATGCACACATGGGTTACTGCCGACTCAAAAAGTTCCCACAGGGTTTCTTCGTTCTCCGGTTCCAGCTCCAGCTTCTGCCGCAGCAGTGCCAGCCTGTGGGCCGGCGTTGGATCGTTCAGGCCGGCATACCGCTCGGCAGCGGCGGCCATGATCAGTGTTTTCATATATTCCGGGTTGATATCGGCCCGGTTAAAGCAGAGGGCCAGTTCATTTTCGATGCGAAGGGCATCTGTTGAGGCAGGGGCGGCTTTAGGAAGCTGGATACACGCAGGAGAATGAGCCAGCACTTTGAGCTTCTGCACCACTCGTTCCAAAATGATGCTGTCATCAAGATATACACTGCCGCCGCACTCTGGATTTTTACACCGCCAGCGTGGGCGGCCATGGGATTTGGTATCCCGTGCCATCTTTTCTCCACAGAGGGCGCAGACCGCCTTGTCCCGTATAGGGATGATCTCGCTTGGGCATGGAGCGTAGGTGTTCTGTTCTCCCCGCCGCAGGCGGACAGCGAGAAATTCCTCATCTGTCACCAGCTGGGGATAGCCATCCATCCCGAGATACCGTTCATTCTCCAAAATCCGCTTGACCATGTGTTTGTTCCACTGGGCATTATGTTGATGATAGCGCACACCTTGCTGGGTCATCTCGTCAGCGATCTGACTGTAGGAGCCGCCCAGCAGATAGCGGGAGAAGATAGCCCTTACAAGCTCTGCTTCCTCCGGATGGCAGTTGATCCTGCCGTTCCGGACCTGATAGCCGAAAGGAATTTTTCTTTGCCACGCCATTTATCGCACCGTCCTCTCTATGTTTTCTGCCAGTTCCATCCCATTCAGCAGGCGGAACTTCAGCCGTTCCGGGCTGATAATGATGATCCGCTCAATCAGTTCCCCAAACAGTTCCGCGGGAACCTCATCCAGCCATTCCGGACCATCCTCCAGATACTCCATCATTCGCTCTGTGTCATGGATCTGCCGGTCTTCACCGGCTGCCTCCAGAAGACGGCGTCGCAGCTTCCTGAGCTCCCGCAGCTTACGGTCGATCTCATCCATCTGGGATAAATAAAGAGCAGAATCCACATACCCTTTCGACTTCAGCCGAACAAGGACGAGATTCTGCTCTGAGATACGGGCTATTTCATTGTCAATATCACTGATCTTGCGATTGGAGCGGAGTTCCCGTTCCCTAAGCTCCTGCAGTTGGCTGAGGACAGGCCGCAGGACGGTTTCCTGACCAAGTTTCAGCTTGTGGTAGAGCCGCAGGACAGCCGCCGTAATTTCTGGTTCTGGAATCTGCGGGGTAGGGCAGTCTGCTTTGTTTCCATCGTGGCGGCGGCAGACCCAGTAAGTCTTTCCCACTGTGATTTTTTTGCGGCAGAGAGAGCCGCATCCCCCGCAGTAGATGTGTTTATCATAGAGGCTGCCCTTACTTATACGGTGCGTCCCATGGAACTGCCCCTTGCGGGAGGACATCAGTTCCTGTACCCTCTGAAAATCCGCACAGCTTACGATGGCCGGGTGGCTGTGCTCCACAAAGTAGCGGGGCTTCTGGCCAAGGTTTCGAACCTGCCGGAATGGAATCGTATCTGTGGCGCAGCTTTTTTGCCAGATCATATCTCCGGTGTAGGAGATATTGGTCAGGATGTAGGCCACCGTACTGGGATGCCACTTCTCACGGTTTCGGCCTCGATCTACCCCGAGCTGGTTCAGCTCCCTGGCGATATCATCCTTTCCCTGGCCGCTCAGATAAGCGGAGAAGATGCGGCGGACCACCTCGGCCTCCTCCGGTATGATCTCCAGATCCCTCCCTGCCAGCCGGTAGCCATAGGGGACGGAGGATGGGACAAACAATCCCTTTTCCATCCGCATACGAACGCTGAAGCGCATATTACTGGAATGGTTGGTGGATTCCATCTGGGCGAAAGCCCCATAGATTTGGGCAACCTGCTCCGAGGTCATCTTCCCGGTATCGATGTTCTCCTTTTCAAAGTGGATCGAAATACCCAGCCGGAGCAGTTCCCGCACGAACTGGATGTACTCCTGTGTGTTGCGTGCAAAGCGCGAGATAGATTTGCAGAGGACCCGGTCGATCTTTCCCTCCCGGCAGTCTGTCATCATCCGGTTGAAATCATCCCGATTCCTGGCTTCCAGCCCGGAGATACCTTCATCGGCATAGATGTCTACCATCTCCCACTCCTCTTTACCGGCGATGTACTTGGAGTAGAAGTCTACCTGGGCGATGTAGGAGTTGACCTGATCTTCGGAGTCACTGCTCACTCTGGCGTAGGCCGCTACCCTCAGCTTTGCTTTTTCGGGGATTCTGGGGTCGATTACTGTGACCTGCGGAACTCTTGCTGTACTTATGTTTGTTTCCGTCATATCTTTTTTGACCTCCTTTCAGCAACACACACTACCACAGTCCTTCCGCAATAGCCATTACCAACACCAACGAAAAAGAAGTGGAAAAACTGGGCAATCAGCTATTCTCGCATAGAGCCTGTTCAGGCGAACAGCAGAGTGGGCCGGAGCTTGCGCTCCAGTTCAATGCGGGACTTCTCCGCCTCATCCACTGTCAGCAGGCCCTTTTCGGTGAGCTGCTCCAGCAGCTTCAGCGCTGAAAGAAACACAAGGTTATCTTGAAGTTCTGTCTTAGTCATAAAAGCACCCTCCTGTTATGGAGGGGCCGCCCACCGGAGCCGATGAACGGCCCCGATTGTATGTTTCTCTTTAAATGGCAGTATCCTGAGTGCGGGTAAAATCAGATGGTATTATACAGTGGGAGAAGTCCCACGCTGACTTCCAGCGCATGATCAAGCTTGCACATTTGGTCTTCTCCAAGAGAACCGACCTTACCTCTCAATCTGCTTTTATCAATGGTGCGAAGCTGCTCCAGCAGGATGATAGAGTCGCGGTAAAGACCTGGAACTGGAGCATCCAGGTTTACATGGGTAGGAAGTTTATGCTTACCTTTCCGGCTGGTGATCGCGGCGGCGATCACTGTGGGACTGTGCCGGTTGCCCACATTGTTCTGGAGAATGACCACAGGACGTATTCCGCCCTGTTCAGAGCCGACCACCGGGCTAAGGTCAGCATAGTAAATATCGCCCCGGCGGATGTCCTCTTTGCGGTATGTTTCCATTGCTTGCACCTCCTGACTTTCTTGCTTAATACCACAAAAATAGGGACCGCTTCCGCATCTCCCGCACCTGGTTGGAATGGCTGCTCATACGGCATGTTCCGGTCAGTAAACGGGTTTTGGACAGAAGCGATCCCCATAGCTTCTGATATTAAGACTTCACATTTGTGTTGTCTTCTGCTGCGCTCGTATTCGACACTACTTCCCCAAGCGCAAAAGCCTGCGCCACTGGCGCTGGCTCCGTAGGGCGACCATCTGAACCGCGGCTGGCTTCACCGCGTCATGGGACTCTCACCCCCGGCAGGATCTCTGTCGGCCGCCCTCATTGCTTGATCCCCATTTCGGTGGGGGCTGTGACTGGACGGAAGTATCATTATCCCTGGCGGAGTCATTGCGATACAGCTTGCCACAGGCTGTTTTTTGGACGGATGGACCCGCTTGGCACCTTATTTGGCCGTCGTTGATAGAGGGGAAATCTGGCAGGCTGTCATAACCGAACAAAAATGTATAGGTGACTTCGTTTGCAGCCTGTACCAGAACCTCTACAGGTGGTTTTCGCGCATCCTCCAGCGTCGCTTGCCCCTGTCCAGCAGGGGCCCCGTCAGGAAAGTATTCAGACAATCGGATATTCGGTTTTCAAGGAACAAGTGAGAAGCATTTCCTTCTCGCTTGTATAGGGGAAGATGTCGGCATTTTAATAACCCTCCAATTTCAATTTTCTAAAAGTTTTTTCAAAGACTTGAGAATACGGACTTTCCGCTTATGCACTGCAGGCTGTGAAACGCCAATCTCTCTTGCATAGTCAAGTTCACTTTGTCCCTTAAAAAACAACCCCTGTACCAATGCCTGATCCGCAGCAGGCAACGCTGAGATCGCTTGGTACAGGGCCTCTTTCTTCATTTGTTCAAGGATGATGTGTTCCGGGGTGTTGATAGCGTCAATAAACTCCCGGAAATTTTCATAGGTGCCATCCTGACTTCCAATCATCCCACTCGTCTGGATCTCATGGTCAAAAAAGCTCTGATCATTGTCCTTGATGTTCCACCGGGTTCTGCAGTAAGTGCGATAGACCTCCTCTGTCACCATGACTTCTTCATATTCCCGAGTGCAGGTGTTAAAAACAATAAGGGTAAACTTCCCGTTTGATTCCATGTGCCTTTCCTCCAAATTTCAAGATTTTGATGGCGAATCAAAATCTTGAAATCAGGGGTACTTGGCGATATAAGCCTCCCATCCCATGCCGGCCCTCCCAGTGCCGGGCAGAAAAATAGCCGGGGACGCATTTCTGCATCCCCGGCCGATCCCCGCCGCCATATTGCGGCAGGAATACAGCGGGCCGGGACACTTTACAGCGTCCCGGCCCTTGTCAGCTGGTCCTATTCATTTTTGCGCATACCTGCCACTGTACTGAGTATAGCAGAGGCAAAGTCGGAAGGGAGTAGGGATTTCGTCGGTTTTTCATCGGGAATCAGTCGGGATAAAGTCGGGGCATCTCCAATTCTTCCTGAAGTTCCGGCACAGCATAACCAAAAAGGCAGAGGGACAATAAGAAGATCGCCTCGCGCTTCCGGTCATAGAATACGCTTCGCTCCATATTCAGCTCATCCAGCAGTTCTTTTTCTGTGCTGTTAAAACGGTGGATAAATTGTTTGGTCAAGATCTCATAGTAAAGTTCACCCCGGTCAGGGTATCGTTTCAAGCGGAGAAGGGCACGGTCGATCACATCCACCAGCATCCGGTTTTCTATCACGCAGCAGACCCGTTCCTCAAACTCCTGCAGATCCATATCCGGGGCGAAGCTTTGCAGATAGATAAGCCCGGTATCAGCGTCCTGAGCGCCCAGCTCCCAGGCATACTCATGCAGTTCCTCCACCCGCTCACTGAGGACCCACACCACATCCCGGTAGATTTTCAAAATCAGCTTTACCCGGTGATAGGCCAGCTGGCTGTCAAATCCAAGGGTCGCCATCTGCCTTTTACATTTCTGCACAGTGGAGCTTTCTTTTCTCATGCCATTCTCCTCCTCCCATGTTCGCTAAACTGCGAACAAAATGCATACAACAAAGCCTGTGAACATTGGTGCGGCTGCGCCCCTCTCTTAGGAGAAGGGCTTGCCGTACCAAACTTATATGAGATTGTGTGTTTCCAACCGAATACGCATGGCCTGCTTGGAGACTTGGAAGATCTGAGCCATTTCCGCAACCAGCTGCTCATTGCTCCTGCCTGCACGCAAACGGTAAAAACTTCTTTTGATTTGCGGCAGGGGCATGAGGAGAGCAGTAGCCAAAGCATCCGCCTGCCATTCGACCAGACCGTGGCTTTCATCCAAAGATGTTTTTCCTTCATAGGCAGCCACATCGCCTGTGCCGGAGTACAGCTTCTGGTGCAGGACCCAGTGCCCCAATTCGTGAGCACAGGTGAACCGCAGCCTGCCGAGGAGCCTGTCCACACAAAGCCGCTCCTCCACCAAGATCGTTCCGGCCTTGACTGCAATCAAGCGGTAGCGTTTTTCGTCTTGGTCATATAAAATGGCCGCTCCTTCATCAAAAATCGTTTCCCCAAGGATGCTCCCGTTTTTGCGTAGGCAATGATATTCCAGAGTTAGATCAAATTTGGTCTCTATGATAGTTTCAATGGGGACTGCCTGGGGAGGCCCGTCCAACAAAACGGGATCATACTCTTGCAGGATCTTCCGTCCAATGGTTTCAATTGCGTCCAATCGATACTTTGGTACAGACAAGAAAATCCCCCCTTAGTTCTGGCGGTTCTGCAGCATTTCCATAAATGCTTTCCATTCTTCATCGGTAGCATCTACTTCCTTTGCCACTCTCAATGCTGCGCGGACGATGTCATGCTGGCGGATATAGTCAGGCAGATCGGCCGGAACTGTCTGCCTGGAATCTGCGGCCAGATCCAGCAGCATTTCATGCTCCTGCTTATCCAATTCCAGAAAAGAAGAGATCCGCTCTACAAACGCTCCCTCTGGCGCTGGCCGGCGACCCTGCTCAATATCACACAGGTACCCATTGGAGATACCGAGGTGTTTCGCGGTATCCCGGAGATTTAATTTGGCCTCTTTGCGCCGTGTGCTGATGAAAGCTCCAAAGGTCACTGGTCTCCCTCCCTCATAGAGTTTCGCTGGTTTGCGAACATCTTGTTTATATTATAACTGGCACATCCGTTCGATACAAGAGCAAAAAAGAAAGCAGGGGCCAGGTGTTAAAATTCCATAACACCTGGCCCCTGTTTTAGAGAAACCTGTGGGCGATCCGCTTCATTTCTTCTATACACTCTTGGGGTGCTATGATCTGAATCCCGCCCATAAATTTGAAGACCCAGCCGTAAAAGGTGCCGCTTGGGTCGACTTCGATGTTTGCAGTAAAGTGTTCCTCGTCATATGCACGGGTTGGCACAGCTTCTCCATAGTGGTCTATAATGGTTTTCATCAGTTTGTTCTCACAGAGCAGTTCAACCGAAACTGTGTGGTCAGCAGCAAACATATCAACGATCTTGTTGGTGTAGCCCGCCACATCAAAGTCTTCATCGGGTGTAAAGCCGGAGGGAAGTATCCTGATCCCCGACAGGCGGTCTACTCGGAAATGGGCCATCCGCTGGTGCTTGTGAGAAAAGCCAATCAGGTAATAGTGGTCATTCTTCCATTCCAAAGCATAAGGGTCCAGTTTATAGAGATAACCGCCATGCTTGAGAACTCGTTCCTTCTCTGGAGTATATTCATAATACTGGAACTGTACCTGCCGTTTTTCCAAGATCGCCGTTTGGATGGCATCAATGATGTAATAGACCTGCTCATTGTCCGGTTTCACCCGGCTGGACAGGCTGGCGAGCTGCCGGAGCTGCTCTGCCTGATGTGTGCTGGCTAAACGGCATAATTTCTGCACCAGCTCCTCGGATTTCTTGGCAGAAATGATCTTCGAGGATGCTACTGCGTCTGTCAGCATTTTCAGTTCTGGATACTCAAACAGGCGGCTTCCCATAAAATATTGGTTTTGGGTACTCTTGACCACCACAATATCAATTCCTGCATCGATCAGCGCATTGGTATCCGCGTAAACAGTCTGCCGCACTGCCTGAATTCCTTTTCCATTCAGATGGGCAATGATGTCAGATACTGTGGCGGGATGGTTTTCATCGGTCCGCTCATAGAGAAACCGGAGTAATTCCAGTATCCGCATATTTGTTGAATTCTGCATACTTCACCTCCTCGATTCTTAAAATGGCCTATTTTGTATGGTGTCCAGCCCCAAAGACCAGAAGCAGGGCGACAGCACAGAGAAGTAGGCCAATCCAATTTCGATCCATAATCAGCTTGATTACCGCCACAAGCAGCAGTCCGCCCACCAGGAGCACAACGCCGTTCATTCAGCGTCCTCCCGAGGCATAGTTCCCCATGTGGATGTCCAGCACCCCTCTGGG
>OFMH01000887.1_pt1 | contig 18618 bp, 19 predicted proteins | sample 1541761 | NCBI WGS metagenome assembly OFMH01 (sample SAMN04209249, study PRJEB22552) | human gut metagenome | biome: gut; material: feces | host: Homo sapiens | place: USA: Oklahoma
GTTACTTTCATTGAAGTCCTCCTTTTTATTCTATTATAACGCAAAATTCCTGCCATAACTGACAGGAATTTTTTCTTAGTCTTTACGCTCCAAATTACGAAGCATTTCATCAATTTTATTACCGTATTCGATAGATTCATCCTTAATGAAGGTTAAATCTGGAATCTTATACATGGTCAATTTTTTACCAAGTTCACGCTTGATTGTCCCAGTAGCCTTTTCAAGCCCAGTTTGTGCTTTTTGGTTATCTGAGGCCAAGGTTGAATGAATAGTGTAAAAAATCTTAGCAGCCGACAAATCACCTAGCATTTGTACATCTGTGATAGTGACATCTTGCACGCGTGGATCACGAACCTTCTTTTGAAGAATTTCATTGACCTCACGTTTGATTTCCATACCAACACGGTCTACACGAAATGAATTTCCCATAGTCTTATCCTTTCTCTCTTATTATGATGGAACAAAAGCCAGGCCAGATGACCTAGCTTTATCTCCTAAGTAAGCTTTTTAAAGCTAACAAAATTAACGTTTAATTTCTTCCATAATGTAAGCTTCGATAACGTCATCAACTTTAATATCGTTGTAGTTTTCAATCATCAAACCACCCTCTTGAGCGTTTCCGACTTCTTTAACGTCATCTTTAAAGTGTTTCAAGCTTGCCAATTTACCATCAAAAATAACGACACCATCACGAATCACACGGGCACTTGAATCACGAGTGATTTTACCACTAGTAACCATGAACCCACCGATTGTTCCGACTTTAGAAACTTTGAAGGTTTCACGGATAATAGCTTCACCCATGACTTTTTCTTCAAACTCAGGATCAAGCATCCCTTTCATGGCATCTTCGATTTCTTCGATAACCTTGTAGATGATGCTGTGAAGACGAATTTCAACTTCATCAGTTTCCGCTTGTTGACGTGCTTGTGGTGTAGGACGAACGTTAAATCCGATAACAACAGCATCTGAAGCTTCCGCAAGAGTAATATCAGATTCGTTGATAGCACCTACTGCTGAGTGAACAACATTAACACGAACACCTTCAACATCAATCTTGAGAAGTGATGCTGCCAAGGCTTCAACAGAACCTTGTACGTCGGCCTTGATGATAACATTAACAGTCTTCAATTCACCAGCTTTAAGGGTATCAAAGAGGTTATCAAGGCTAACACGATGTGTTTGTTGACGTTGTTTCATAAGGGCACGTTTGGCACGTTCTTCACCGGCTGCACGAGCTGCTTTTTCATCTTCATAAACGGCAAAATGGTCACCCGCCATAGGCGCTTCGTTCAAACCAGTAATTGAAACTGGTGTTGATGGTGCTGCAGTCTTAATACGACGACCAAGGTCATTAGTCATAGCACGGACACGTCCGAAGGTATTACCAACAACGATTGGGTCTTGAACATGCAAGGTACCTTGTTGAACAAGGAGGGTTGCGACCGCACCTTTACCTTTATCCAAACGCGCTTCAATAACGGTACCGATGGCACGAACTGTTGGGTCAGCTTTAAGTTCTTCCACTTCAGCCACAAGAAGAACTGTTTCAAGCAATTCTTCAATATTTTGACCAAACTTCGCTGAAATTTCAACGAATTCGCTATCCCCACCCCATGCAGTTGAGATAACGCCATGCTCTGCCAATTCACCGATTACACGCTCTGGGTTAGCACCTGGTTTATCAATCTTGTTAATCGCAACAATGATTGGAACACCAGCAGCCTTAGAGTGGTTGATGGCTTCAATCGTTTGTGGCATAACACCGTCATCCGCAGCGACAATCAAGATAGTAATATCTGTAACAGAAGCACCACGGGCACGCATAGATGTAAAGGCCGCGTGTCCTGGAGTATCAAGGAAGGTGATTTTCTTACCACCCTCTTCAATTTGGTAGGCACCAATATGCTGTGTGATACCACCAGCTTCTCCAGTCGCAACACGTGAGTTACGAAGGGTATCAAGAAGGGTTGTTTTACCATGGTCAACGTGTCCCATGATAGTAACAACTGGTGCACGTTCTACCATAGCATCTTTATTGAGGTAGTCTTCGTCAACAAAGAAACGTTCGATATCAGCATTATCGACTTCTTCTTTCTTGGTTGCTTCAATACCGTAGTCAACCATCAACAACTCAATAGTATCCCCATCAAGAGATTGGTTTTGAGTTGCCATAACACCCATCATGAAGAGTTTCTTAACGATTTCAGCTGGCTCACGTTTAATACGTTTTGCGATTTCTGCAACCGTCATGCCTTCAGTGTATTCAAATTCTTTTGGTAATTCATGGAATTTACGCTCTGTTACTGGTTTTGGAGCTGAATTACCACGGTTATTTTTACCTTTTTTATTTTTGTTTTTATTCCAGTTACTATTTCGTTGATTTCTCACTTGGTTTTGATTATTCCACTTATTATTTCTTGTTTGCTTAGGTCCATCTTCATTCTCGCGACGATTATCACGTGATTTATCTGGACGTGCCTTTTTACGACGTGTATCTTGTGCTTGCGCAGCTGGAGCTGGTTGAGCAGCCGGTGCTGGTTTGGGAGCTGGCTTAGCTTCAGCAACTGCTTTTTGAGCAGCGACTTCAGCCTGTTGTTTTTCTTTTCTTGCCTTTTCTTGCTCTTTCGCACGGCGTTGCTCTGCAGCTTTTTCTTCACGGAAGCGTGTTTCACTTTGACGTGAATATTCTGCATTTTGCTCTGCTTTCAAGGCTGCTGCACGCGCTTTAAAGTCAATACGTGGACCTGCCTGATTGTTGCGGGCAGCATCGTTACGTTTATTTCGACCTTGATCATTGCGCTGTTTACCTTGGAAATTACGGTCACGATTACTATTGTTACCGCGGTTCCCATTATTACGGTTGCCTTGACCATTTCCATTTTGGTTGCGACGATTATTATTCTGACGTTTACCTTGATCGTTTCCTTGTTGATTTCGGTTACGATTACGGTTGTCACGGCCTCCGCCGTTTTGACGACGCTCTGCTTCTGCCTTGGCACGTGCTTCACGTTCTGCCTTAAAATTACGGCTTTGTGGTTTTTTCGGAGTCGCAGGGGCTTCTTTGACTTCAGCCTTTGATGTTTCTTTAGCTGGAGCTGATTTGGCAACAGGTACCTTATCAACCTTAGGCGCTACCTTTTCCTCTTTAGGAGTTGGTGTCGCTTTAGGAGCTGGCTTGCTTTCAGCCTTAGCTGTTCTCCCTTTTAAACTTGAAGTGATACGATTAGCATCAGCTTCTTCAACTGATGAGGAATGGCTCTTCACAGAAAGACCAAGTTCTTGAGCTTTTGCAACAACAACCTTGCTTTCTACACCAACCTCTTTTGCGATTTCATATAATCGTTTCTTTGACACGTGATGTCCTCCTATTCTTTATTCCATAAGAGTCCTCATTTTCTTTGAAAATCCAGCATCAACTACAGCAACCGTTTTTCTTGGTTTACCAATAGCCATGCTTAATTCCAGTGCGTTAAACACTGTGGAGACTTCTATATTATAGTAGTTACATTTATCAGTCGTCTTTTTAGTCACGTTACTACCAGCATCATTGGCAAGAAAAACTAGTCTCGCCTGCCCTGATTGAACTGCCTTGATGACAAGTTCTTCACCAGAAATAAGTTTTCCAGCTCTTTGTGCTAGTCCCAACATATTTGACAATTTTTCTGTGTTATTCAAGACCTAACTCTCTTCTTTTGACCTTGTGATCCACATAAGCAATGAGTTCATCATAAAAACTTTCAGGAACATCCATGGAGAAACTGTGGTTAAAAGCACGTTTCTTTTTAGCTTGGAGAGCTTCTTCATTATCTAATTTAATGTAAGCACCTCGGCCATTTTTCTTTCCTGTTGGATCAATGAAAATCTCACCATCTTTAGTTTTTACAATGCGGAGCAAATCACGTTTATCAATGATTTCTCCTGAGACAACTGATTTGCGTAAAGGTATTTTTCGTGTTTTAGCCATCAAACACCTCTATGTTCTTCTTATTCTTTTTCTGTTGTTTCAGTTACTTCTTCTGTTGTGACTTCAACAGGTGTAGCATCTTCTGCAACAATCTCGTCAACAACTTCCTCAGTAGCAGGCTCAGCTTTTTCAGCTTCGAGTGCTTCATATTCAGAAGCTGACTTGATGTCAATACGGTAACCAGTCAAATGAGCTGCCAAACGAACGTTTTGTCCACGACGACCAATTGCAAGAGATAATTTGTTATCTGGTACAACCACTGTCGCACGTTTGCTATCATCTTCGTCAAAGAGAACATAGTCCACTTCAGCCGGTGCAATAGCATTGTAGATAAATTCAGCTGGATCTTCAACCCATTGAATAACGTCAATATTTTCCTCAACAGGAACTTCAATTCCCGTCTTAGCATCCAAACGTGTTGGGTGGAAACGGCTGACAACTTTCTTGATGTTGCTTCCACCACGACCAACGATAGTACCAATAGCATCAACGTTAGGGTTATGACTGCGAACAGCAACTTTGGTACGATCACCAGCTTCACGAGACACGCTCATGATTTCTACAGTTCCATCAAATACTTCAGGAATTTCTTGTTCCATGATACGTTTGATGAATTCTGGATGGCTACGGCTTACAAAGACGTTAACACCTTTAGGGTTGTTTTCAACTTTATAAACATAAACATCGATGACGTCGTGTGACTTAAAGCTTTCGCCAGGAATTTGGTCTTGGCGTGACAATTGAGCTTCTAGCGTTCCAAGATTCACATAAATGAAACGTTGGTCAAAGCGTTCAACTGTTCCTTGCATGATTTCACCTTCATGTTGCTTATAGTCATTATAAGTGATTTCACGCATCTGCTTGCGCATCTTTTCCATAATGGTTTGTTTGGCAGATTGCGCTGCGACACGGCCAAATTCATCGACTGACTCTTCAAAACGAATCTTGTCACCAAGCTCGTAGGCAGAGCTGATAGCAAGGGCATCTTTCAAGCTAATTTCCAAACGACTATCAAAGACTTCGTCTACAACTTCACGAACGGTATAAACTTGAAAATCACCTGTTTTTTCATTGAATTCAACTACAGCTGATTCTGACTGACCATAACGACGCTTGTAGGCTGACTTAAGCGATTCAACCACAGCATCAATGATGTCTTCCTTGTTAATGTGTTTTTCTTCTTCCAAGACACGGAAGGCTTCTAGCATTTCTTTGCTCATATTCTTTGTTGTTTTAGCCTCTAGTGGCCAAAACTGGCATCCTTTCTTTATTTACACTAAGAGTTTTAGAGTTTGACTGCCAAACGAGCTTTAGCAACTATTTGATAGGGAATCTCAACAGTTTTATGGCGAGTCTTATCAAGGTAATCAATTGTTAGGGTTTCCCCATCAAAGGCCACCAAGTCACCTTGGAAAATCTTGATCTTATCAATAGCCTTGTAAAGACTAACATTGATATATTGACCAACAGCATTTGTCAAAGCTTCTTTGGTTTTTAAGGGACGCTCTAACCCTGGACTAGAAACTTCCAGCATGTATTGATCCGGGAAAGGATCAGGCTGAATAGTATCCAAGAGGGGACTGATAATTTCAGTCAAGTTTGCAGTATCTTCTACAGTAATACCTCCTGGCTTATCAATCAAAACTGACAAGACATAGTCACCGCCAAGCTTTTCGTACTCGATATCGACTAGTTCGTATGGCTCAGGAATAGCTGGAGCTACGACTGCCGTCACGAGATCAATAATTTTTTGCGACATTATGACCTCCTTACACACACAAGAGACGAAGTTTCTACTCCGCCTCTCTTTCGTTATTTTCCTATATTATAGCATAGCTCAAAAGCCATTGCAAGGAATAACCATATTGCTATCATTTCATAACAAAAAGGTTGGGAATCACCCAACCTTATTTATTGCGTCGCTGGAACAGTGCTATAAGTAGTCACACCCGATCCATTATTATTGTATGTAGGGGTTGTCGTACCTTGTTCCTGAACATAATTACCGGTGTTTTCACTATAGTTATTGCTATAGGTAGTGCCTCCATTGTAGGTACTTACCGATCCACCACCTGCTGCCTCAGATGACCCGCCCTCATAATTTGAAGATGCCTCACTCGAAGCCGCACTTCCTTTAGAATTAACGAAATCATCTGAGCCATAGTTAGAGCTACCAGAACCATAGAGAACCAAACTAGTCTTAAGATTAGATTCAGAAACTTTCTTCTTACCAACTTCCTGCTTAATGCGATTTTGCACCTTAAGAATATCCTCAGTGGAGGCTACTTGATAGCTTCCTCCATTGATCATGGCATCCGAACCAGCCAATTGGTATGACTTAATATTTTTAAGGGCATCACTATAACCCATCAAGCTACGCAAAGTATTGGTATCACCAAGATCGATACTGGTTTGAACATTTGAACTTACAGCCGACAAAATTTTCTTGTAAGAACCAATAGAGTCCATCTTCAAAAGCTTAGCTACAACTTTTTGAATAACCTCACGTTGACGTTTTTGGCGACCATAGTCACCATCAGGGTCATCGTAACGCATACGTGAATAGACTAAAGCTTGCTCACCGTTGATTTTATGGGTTCCAGGCTCAACTTTTGCTTGAAATTCTGGTTCATTTTCTGCAATCGAAATTGGAAAATCAAAATGATTCGTTACCTCAATACCACCAACAGCATCTACCAAATCAATCATACCCTGCATATTAATCAGTGCATAATAGTCAATATCAATATCTAAAACCTTTTGAATGGTTGAAATAGCCAAGTCAGCACCACCCTCAGCATATGCTGAATTTAGTTTTGCTTCACCCGACCCCTCAATATCTGTCAAAAGGTCACGTTCCAAACTGGTCATGGTTGTTTTCTTAGTCTTAGGGTTCACTGTTACCAAAATCATGGTATCAGAGTTTCCTTCCCAGGTTTCCTTACGTTCTTTGGATCCTGTATCTACCCCCATCAAGAGAATAGTTATAGGCTTAGTCTGTTGAATAGCCTTACTATTCCCCGAAGTTGCTTTAGAAGCCCTAAACGTTTTTGACAATTCGCCTGTGGCATAATTATAAGTTGTCGTTAGGTAAATACCAGCAGCTACTACTGTCGTTGCAAAAATCGCCAACAACATCAATAAAATTTTTCGTCCAAGTTTCATGTTTTTTCCTAATCTATGAGTTTAGCCATAAGGTAAACATCTAGAAATTCTCCATTTTTAGTTCTTGCACCACGTTTCTTAGTGCCTTCAATGTCAAATCCGAATTTTTGATAGAGATGAACCGCCCGTTTATTACGTGCTTGAACCGTCAACTCTAAGCGGCGGATAGTTGGTGTATGATCTGCCCAGTCAATCATTGTTTCCATAAGAAACTGGCCAACACCATTCCCCCAGTAGGGTTTAGAAACCGCAATAAATACGTCGCCAATATGACTAGTCTTAGTATCTTGATCAGAGGTAACATTACAAACACCAATGACCTCATGACCCAATTTCGCCACCAAACAAATCTCATTAAGCCTATGTTGATGACCTTCAATATAAGTGGCTAACTGTTCAGCACTCAGTATAGAACTTCTATCATCTTGTGCTAGAAAATCCGATTCCAAGGCTACAGTCTCTAGTAAACGAGCTAGAGAGACAGCATCCTCTCTTTGAGCTTCCTCAATGACTAATTCTTGCTCAGCCATTTACCATTTCCTCCTGAATCTCCTTACTTCTAGGACCGAAAGATTCAAAAAGCAACTGACGTCCATCTCCATGATGAGATATCGAAATTAGGAGATAATCCCCTAACAGACTCTCGTCTAGGAGCTCACCCCACTCGATGATTGTCACACCTCCACCATACAGAAAATCATCTAAATCAATAGAATCTGGATCATCACCGATGCGGTAGACATCTAAATGATAGAGTGGCAGTCGCCCCTCATACTCCCTTACAATAGTATAGGTTGGACTCTTTATCATCTGTGAAATATCCAAACCTTTGGCAATTCCCTTAGTTAAGGTCGTTTTGCCAGCTCCCAGATCACCTGAGAGAACAATTATATCTCCAGAATCGAGCAGTCGACCTAGCTTTTGACCGATACTAATCAATTCTTCTTCATTTTGACTGTAAATCATGTTTTCATTATATCAAAAAATAAAAATATGGACTAGAATCCACTGTAAAAATACAGTAGAAACTTATAAATATTGAATCATCTAAGCAAGAAATTAAGATGAGTATTTTAATTTTGTGTTTATTTTGACCACATCAATCACTCATAGATTAGAAATGTTTTTGTAAAACTTACTATAGTTTCAAAAGTTAACCAATAGTAACTCTCTCACATTCCTCCAGATAAAAATCGCAAAAGAAAAAGCCTGACAAATATACAGACTTTTAACTTTCAAGCTTTAGAACACAGCCATACTGATGAAGTTAAGGATAAACAAGATATCCAAAATCCACATAATAAAGTGGACATCCTTAGCTTGACCTTTGACGATTTTGACCAAAGTATAAGTAAGGAAACCAGCTGCGATACCATAGGTAATGCTATATGAGAATCCCATGAAAATAGAAGTGAAGAAAGCAGGAATAGCTTCAGATAAGTCTTCCCAATCCACGCTCTTAAGGTTAGAGAGCATCATAACACCTACAATAATAAGAATAGGCGCTGTGGCAGCATTAGGAACGATTGATACCACTGGACTAAAGAAACTAGAAATGGCAAAGAGCACAGCAACCACAAGAGCTGTCAAACCAGTACGTCCACCAGCACCAATACCTGCTGCAGATTCAACGTAAGTTGTAACGTTTGAAGTCCCTGCAATGGCACCAATACTTGTACCAACAAGGTCAGAGTAAAGGGCACGGTCAAGAGCTTTTGATTCGTTGTTATCACCTGTTGAAGCAATGATACCAACCTTTTCACCAGTACCGATTAAGGTACCGATAGTATCGAAGATATCAGTCAACGAAAAGGCGAGAATAGCCATAAAGACACCAGGCAAACGAGAAACGTCTGCAAAGAGTGAACCCAATCCCTTAGATCCAAGCGCTGCACCAAAGACCTGACCAAGGTCTTTGATAGATGATGTCAAGCTAGCTGCGTGCCAGTCGATGCTTCCAAGATCAACGACACCAGCAAAAATAGCAATGATAGTCGTTACGAGGATTGAAAGCAGAACACCACCTCGAATACCTTTAACGATAAAGAAAATCGCAATCGCAAGACCAATCAAACCGACAATAACAGTTGGGTTATTGAAGGCAACCAAACCTGGTGTAGCTGATGATGAAGCTGTAATTGAAGCCTTGGCCATATCAGCACCTTTACCTGCTACAGTGTAGGTATGAGGATTAATTGAGAATTTCAAGAAACCAGCATTTTTAATCCCCACATAGGCAAGGAAAACACCGATACCTGCTGAAATCGCAGATTTGAGGGCTGTTGGGATAGACTCAATGATCATCTTACGTACTTTAGTTACCGTGATGATCAATGAAATAACACCACATAGAAAGACCATTGCTAAGGCCTCTTGCCAAGTGTAACCCAAAGAAAAGACCACTGTGTAGGTGAAGAAGGCATTGAGCCCCATACCAGGCGCTTGAGCGTATGGTAGGTTAGCATAAAATGCCATCATCAATGTCCCTGCAACCGCACCAATAATTGTTGCTAAGAAAACACCTTGTGCAGGCATTCCTGTTTGGGCCAACATTGCTGGGTTAACAAAGAGGATGTAAGACATGGCAAAGAAAGTTGTCAATCCGGCAGTCACTTCTGTACGGACGTCAGTACCATGTTCTTTCAATTTGAAAAACTTTTCCATGAAAGTTTAGACTCCTTAATAAAAATATTGTCAAAATCCGAATAATTTCGGAACATTCTCACGTAGAATGCAACATTACTATTCTACATGAAATTATTTGACGGTGCAAGGTTTATTTCCTGAGACTTTTCTTATGAAAAACCGAACGTTCTTAGAAAGCTCTTTCTTAATCACCAACAAAGGACAGATTTTTGCTATAATAGGAACATGACAAAAAAATTGATTGCACTAGATCTTGATGGAACGCTCTTGCGCCCAGATGGAACTATTTCAGAATTTACACAAAAAACGATTAAAGACGTACAAAACAAAGGACACCAAGTCGTTATTGCTACAGGTCGTCCTTATCGTATGGCTATTGACCATTACAAAACGCTAGGGTTAGAAACACCACTCATCACTTTTAATGGCTCCTTGACCAATCTTCCAGACCAAGACTGGGCCTATGAGCATTCGGTTAAATTAGACAAAAAATATCTGATTAACCTCTTACAACGCCATGATGAATTAGAGATGGATTTTCTGGCTAGTGAATATCGAAAACACTTCTATATCACTATGAATCACCCAGAGCGTATTCAACCACAACTCTTTGGTGTTGATAAAATTATTGAGGCTATGCGTTTGGAACCAGCAAAAATTACACGCAACCCAAATGCTCTTCTTATGCAAACTCGTCACGAAGATAAGTACCAGCTAGCCGATGACATCAAGAAGGACTTCAAGGAAGAAATTGAAGTTGATTCTTGGGGTGGACCGCTTAATATTTTGGAATTTTCGCCTAAAGGCATAAACAAGGCCTACGCCCTAAACTACTTACTTAAGGCCATGCGCAAATCAACGGATGATTTGATTGCTTTTGGAGACGAACACAACGACACAGAGATGTTGGAACTTGCTAAAACTGGTTATGCCATGAAAAATGCTAGCTCTGTTCTTCTCCCCCACGCTAACGAACAAATTGAGTGGACTAATAAAGAGGATGGCGTTGCTCGCAAACTCCAGGAACTCTTTTTATAAATAAGAAAAGACACCGAAAATTTCTTCGGTGTTTTTTCTTATGATTAAGGTAAAATAGCCACTGCACGCACTGGGGAACCTGTCGCCTTGTCCCAGTGAGGAAATGCAATCGAAATCAAAGCACCAACAGCTGGAACTTGATCCAATTGATTCAAGACTTCTACCTGATAAATGTTTTGTTCCAAGAGGTAGTATTCGTTAACCAAGCCATGTTCTGCTGCTGGAATACCAGCATCTGTATCAAAAGTCTCATGACCCACAGCCTTAACATGGCGTTCATGTATCAAGAATTCTAGAGCTTCACGGCTCCAACCTGGACTTTGTTGAACCCCATTTTCATCAAGGTTGCGCATAGCATCTTGATCTGGCCAACGCTTCGACCAATCACTACGAAAAGCGACAAAGGCCCCTTCAGTAATTTGTCCATGTTCTGCTTCAAAGTCTAAGATATCTTGTTTGCTCAAGATAAAGTTTGGATTCGCAGCAACTTCTTTAGACTTGTCGATAACATAGAGTGGTAAAAGAAGATCTTTGAGAGCAATCTCATCCAACCAACGACCACCTTCTACAAAGTGAATCGGTGCATCAATATGCGTTCCGTATTGACCAACTACTGTAAATTTTTGGACATGGAAACCATCTTTCAATGTGAAGAGGTCTTCTTGTTGCAAGGCAGGAAGGGCAGGGAAGTGTGGACTTTCTGCATTGATTTGGTGACTCAAGTCCACCCATTTTTTTGCTTGCAATTCTTTATAAATACTTAGTAAATCTGACATAAGGAGGCCCTCTTTTCTTATAGATTTAACATTAAATAGTTAATTGAAGAAATTATAGCAGCCAATACCAGCTATTACAAGCATTTATCTCATTTTTTCTTAATCCTATTCCTTCTAGTTAGATATAGCTTAAAACTATATTTAACACTTATTGTCTGAAAAAAAAGTATATTTGCAATAATTTGATGTTTTTTTCAATTATATGACACTTTTGTTACGAAAACCATTGACAAATTCATGATAACGTCCTATAATTAGAGTGTTCTAATTTTCGAGGGACTAAAAAAATATTGTTGTCATTTTCATGTCATGAATGATAATACCAATAATCATTTTTCTATTCCTAAGAAGCAATATATAAAAGGAGGAAGAACACTAATGGGTATCGGTATTATTATTGCTAGCCATGGTAAATTCGCTGAAGGTATTCACCAATCAGGTTCTATGATTTTTGGTGAACAAGAGAAAGTTCAAGTGGTTACTTTCATGCCAAATGAAGGTCCTGACGACTTGTACGCTCACTTCAAAGATGCCATCGCTCAATTTGACGCTGACGACGAAATTCTTGTCCTTGCAGACCTTTGGTCTGGATCACCATTTAACCAGGCAAGCCGAATTAAGGAAGAAAATCCTGATCGCAAGATGGTTATCGTGACAGGACTCAACTTACCAATGCTTATCCAAGCATATACGGAACGTATGGTAGCTCCTGATGCTGGGGTTGAAGAGATTGTCGCTAACATTTATAAGGAAACAAAAGAAGGCGTTAAAGTCCTTCCAGAAGGCCTTATTCCTGAAGAAGACACTAAACCAGCCGACGCTAAACCTTCTATTCCTAAAGGTACCATTCCTGAAGGAACAGTACTTGGTGATGGAAAAATCAAATACGTTTTGGCTCGTGTTGACACACGTCTCCTCCACGGTCAGGTTGCGACTGGTTGGACTCACTCAACTCACCCAGACCGTATCATCGTTGTTTCAGACACTGTTTGTCATGATAAACTTCGTACAAACATGATTAAACAAGCCGCTCCATCTGGTGTTCAAGTTCACGTTATCCCAATTAAAAACATGGTTAAAGCAAACAATGACCCACGTTTTGGAGATACACGTGCTATGCTTCTCTTTGAATCTGTTGAAGATGCTCTCGCTGCTGTTAAAGCAGGTGTTGATGTTAAAGAAATCAACCTTGGTTCTTCAGCTTATAAAGAAGGAAAAGTCAACGTTACTAAAGCTCTTTCATTTGACCAAACAGATGTGGATGCTATCAAAGAGTTGCAATCATTGGGTGTCAAATTTGACGTTCGTGGGGTACCAAGTGATAGCCCAGCAAACGTTGATGCCTTGATTAAGTCAGCTGAAACTAAATTAGCAGAGAAGAAATAATTTTGGAGGATGCATAAATGAGTTTAGTACAAATTATTTTAGTCGTAATTGTTGCTTTCATCATCGGTTGTAGCTCAGTTAACGACCAAATCGAAACATACCAGCCAGTTGTGGCTTGTTCCCTTATCGGTCTTGTTACTGGTCATCTCGAACTCGGCGTAATGTTGGGTGGTAGCTTACAGTTAATCACTATGGGATGGGCTAACGTTGGTGCTGCCATGGCACCAGATGCCTCACTTGCCGCTGTTGCTTCTACAATTATCCTTATCTTGGGTGGTCAAGGAACTAAAGGAATTGGTCCTGCCATCGCCCTTGCGGTGCCTTTGGCTGTTGCCGGTCTTGCCTTGACAATGGTTGTCCGTACAGCAACTGTCTTCATCGCTCATATTATGGATAGCCGTGCAGAAGCTGCCGATATCGCTGGTGTTGAAAGATGGCACTTTATCGGTATGGCTCTCCAAGGTCTCCGTGTAGCTATCCCTGCCCTCCTCTTGCTCTTGATTCCTGCACACCTCGTACAATCTGGTCTTGAAGCTATGCCTGAATGGTTAAAATCAGGTATGACAATCGGTGGTGGTATGGTTGTAGCCGTTGGTTATGCCATGGTTATCAACATGATGTCTAGTCGTGAAGTTTGGCCATTCTTCTTCCTTGGTTTTGCTTTGGCTGCCCTCAAAGAGTTGACCTTGATTAGCTTGGGTATCATCGGCCTCTGTCTTGCCGTTATGTACCTTGCACTTGAAGCTAGTGGTTCAAATGGTTCTTCAAATGATGGAGGATCAGGTGATCCCCTCGGTGAAATTCTGGAAGACTTTTAATTAGGAGGAAAGAAAATGGCTGATTCAAAAATTAAATTAACAAAAGCAGATCGTTTCAAAGCTTTCTTGCGCTCATACTTCCTTTTAGCTTCATTCAACTATGAACGTATGCAAAATGGTGGTGTGGCTTACACCCTTATTCCTGCAATCAAAAAACTTTATCAAACTAAAGAAGAACGTGCTGCTGCGCTTAAGCGTCACTTAGAATTCTTTAATACACAACCTTTCATGGCTAACCCAATCTTTGGGGTTACACTTGCCTTGGAAGAAGAACGTGCCAACGGTGCTGAGATCGATGATGCTGCTATCTCAGGGGTTAAGGTCGGTATGATGGGACCTCTTGCAGGTGCCGGTGACCCTCTCTTCTGGTTTACCCTTCGTCCAATCTTCCTTTCACTAGGAGCAGGTTTGGCTGTTTCAGGTAACGTCCTAGGCCCAATCGTCTTCTTCGTTCTCTGGAACGTCATGGTAGCTGCCGTTAAATGGTACACTCAAGAATTCGGTTACCGTGCTGGTACTGCGATTACAGACGACTTGTCAGGTAACCTTCTTCAACAAGTAACTCGTGGCGCATCAATGATGGGGATGTTCGTTATCGGTTCTCTTATCCAACGTTGGGTAAGCATTACCTTCACACCAGTTGTCTCTGTTGTTAAACAACAAGAAGGCGCTTATATCGATTGGGATAAACTTCCAAAAGGTATTGCTGGTGTTAAAGCAGCCTTCCTAGAACAAGCTGCTGGTAAATCACTCGAAGCCAACAAGGTGACAACATTGCAAGATAACTTGAACCAATTGATTCCTGGTCTTGCTGCCCTTGGTTTGACTTTCCTCTGTATGTACCTTCTTAAGAGAAAAGTTTCTCCAATCGTTATCATTTTGGGTATCTTTGTTCTAGCTATTGTGCTCCACATTATTGGTGTACTCTAATCGGAGCAAGATATGGTTAAATCGCTCAATACCGAAATGGCTCACACAACTAAGGGAACTTGGTTTCGTGAAGGGCCTATTTACGGAAATATCATGGTCGGAGATAAGGCTTTCGAATTTTACAATGATACGAAGTTACAAGACTACGTTCAAATTCCTTGGGATGAAGTCACTTATGTGATTGCTGATGTGTACTTCGGTGGTAAGTTCATCCCACGTTTTGAAATCCGTACTAAGCAAAATGGACGTTTCCGTTTTGCCAGTCGAAAAAGCCGAATAACTTTGAAAGAAATTCAAAAAAGAATTCCTCGAGAAAGTTTAAGAAAAGCACCTAGCTTTATCGCTGTCCTCAAACAAGGATTTAAAAATCTTTTCCGACTCATTGTCAAGAAGAAATAATCTCCGAATATTATAAAAAGATTGTCCGATCTAATGGTTGGGCAATCTTTTTATAATATTTTGCTCATTTTTGAAAGAATTTGACTTCTTTTGAAATTTTTTCTCACTAGCTATTGACATTTGCGTGAAAGCGTTTTACAATATAATTGTTCTTGATTTCTTATGTTTAAAAAGATTGAGAGACGCTTTTTTTAGCGTCTTGATAAAAATCGGAGATAGTCTTTTTAAGCCTAGGAAAAAATAATTTATAAGGAGGAGAACACGAATGGGTATCGGTATTATTATTGCCAGCCATGGTAAGTTCGCTGAAGGAATCCACCAATCAGGCTCTATGATTTTTGGAGACCAAGAGAAAGTTCAAGTCGTAACTTTCATGCCAAGTGAAGGTCCTGATGACTTGTACGCTCACTTCAACGACGCCATTGCACAATTCGATGCTGATGATGAAATTCTTGTTTTGGCTGACCTTTGGAGTGGTTCACCATTTAACCAAGCTAGTCGAATCGCTGGGGAAAATCCAGACCGCAAGATTGCCATCATCACCGGACTTAACTTGCCAATGCTAATCCAGGCATACACAGAACGTATGATGGATGCTAACGCTACTGCAGAGCAAATTGCTGCTAACATCATTAAGGAGGCTAAGGATGGTATCAAAGCACTTCCTGAGGAGCTTAATCCAGCTGAGGAAACTGCAGCTGCTCCTGTAGAAACTGCTGCACCTCAAGGAGCTATCCCAGAAGGAACTGTAATCGGAGATGGCAAACTCAAGATCAACCTTGCTCGTCTCGATACTCGTCTACTTCATGGACAAGTCGCTACCGCTTGGACTCCTGATTCAAAAGCAAATCGAATTATCGTTGCTTCAGACTCAGTTGCTAAAGATGAACTTCGCAAAGAGTTGATTAAGCAAGCGGCACCAAATGGTGTGAAAGCAAACGTTGTCCCAATTCAAAAATTGATTGACGTTGCAAAAGATCCACGCTTTGGTGAAACACATGCTTTGATCTTATTTGAAACACCTCAAGATGCCCTTCGTGCCATCGAGGGTGGTGTTCCGATTAAAACCTTGAACGTTGGTTCAATGGCCCACTCAACTGGTAAAACCATGGTTAACAATGTGTTGTCAATGGATAAAGAGGATGTGGCTACATTTGAAAAAATGCGTGATCTTGGAGTGGAATTTGATGTCCGCAAAGTGCCAAATGACTCTAAGAAAGATTTGTTTGACTTAATTAATAAAGCTAACGTTCAATAATCGATTACTTACGAAAGGATTTTTAACATGTCTATTATTTCTATGATATTAGTGGTCCTTGTTGCCTTCTTAGCAGGTCTTGAAGGTATACTTGACCAATTCCAATTTCACCAACCACTTGTTGCATGTACCCTTATCGGTGCTGCTACAGGTAACCTCACTGCAGGTATCATGCTTGGTGGATCACTTCAATTAATCGCACTAGGATGGGCTAACATCGGTGCTGCAGTTGCGCCGGACGCTGCTCTTGCCTCTGTTGCTGCTGCAATTATCATGGTTCTTGGTGGTGACTTCACTGCCAAAGGGATTGCTGTTGCACAAGGGGTCGCTATCCCCCTTGCCGTTGCCGGTCTTTTCTTGACAATGATCGTGCGTACCCTCTCTGTTGGTTTGGTTCACACTGCTGATGCTGCTGCTAAAAAAGGGGATATCAAAGGAGTTGAACGTGCGCACTTTGTAGCCCTTCTTCTTCAAGGTCTTCGTATCGCGATTCCTGCAGCTCTCTTGTTGATGATCCCTGCTGATACCGTTAAAACTGCTCTTGAAACAATGCCAAAATGGCTCTCTGATGGTATGCAAATCGGTGGGGGTATGGTTGTAGCTGTTGGTTATGCCATGGTTATCAACATGATGGCAAGCCGTGAAGTTTGGCCATTCTTCGCTATTGGTTTTGCACTTGCAGCTATTAGCCAATTAACCTTGATCGCCCTTGGTGCGATTGGTGTTGCCCTTGCCTTGATCTACCTTTCTCTTTCTAAAAAAGGTGGAAATGGCGGTGGTGGAGTCGCTACTTCTAATGACCCAATCGGCGATATTCTCGAAGACTATTAAGAAAGGTGTGACACTATCATGACTGAAAAATTACAATTATCTAAATCAGATCGTCAAAAAGTTTGGTGGCGTTCAACCTTCTTGCAAGGTTCTTGGAACTATGAACGGATGCAAAACTTGGGTTGGGCCTACTCATTGATTCCAGCCATCAAAAAACTCTACACGAAGAAAGAAGACCAAGCGGCTGCTCTTGAGCGTCACATGGAATTCTTCAACACTCATCCATATGTTGCTGCACCAATCCTTGGAGTAACCCTTGCTTTGGAAGAAGAAAAAGCAAATGGTGCTGCTATTGATAATGCTGCTATCCAAGGGGTTAAAATTGGTATGATGGGACCTTTGGCTGGTATCGGAGATCCAGTCTTCTGGTTTACAGTTCGTCCAATCCTTGGAGCACTTGGAGCTTCCCTTGCTTTGACAGGTAATATACTAGGTCCAATTATCTTCTTCTTCGCATGGAATGCAATTCGTATGGCCTTCTTATGGTATACTCAAGAACTTGGATACAAAGCAGGTTCTGAAATTACAAAAGATATGTCTGGTGGAATCTTGCAAGACATCACTAAAGGAGCTTCTATCCTCGGGATGTTCATCCTTGCTGTCTTGGTAGAACGTTGGGTATCTATTAAATTTATCTTTAATGTTTCTTCTGTCAAATTAGACGAAAAAGCCTATATCCACTGGGATAAACTTCCTAATGGATTTAAAGGAATTCAACAAGCCTTCGCTCAAGTTGGTCAAGGACTTTCTCAAACACCTGAAAAAGTAACAACTTTCCAAGAAAACTTGGATTCATTAATTCCTGGTTTGATGGGATTGCTTCTTACTTTTGCTTGTATGTGGTTACTTAAGAAGAAAGTATCTCCAATCCTAATCATTATTGCTTTATTTGTCATCGGTGTCTTGGCACACGTTGCAGGCTTGATGTAAGCAAAGATCAATAAAAAGAAGGCCGAAACCTTCTTTTTATTATGGTATAATGAAATGAATATTATTATAGGAGGAGAGCATGGCACAATCGCAGAATAAAACCGTTGAATTCCATACCACTGGAGTCTCTTATCTAGGTGTTGGAGGTAAGGTTGGAAAAATTTTAGTTGGGGATGTTGCTTTCGAATTTTATGCGGATGCCAATGTTGAAGACTACGTCCAAATTCCATGGAAAGAAATTGAACAAATTGGAGCCAATGTCTCCGGGCGTAAAGTTAGCCGCCATTTTGAAATCTATACCAAAGAATCAAAATTCCTATTTGCCTCTAAAGATTCTGGAAAGATTCTAAAGATTGCTAGGGAACATCTTGGCAATGAAAAAGTCGTCAAGTTGCCAACTCTAATTCAAACTATCGGCACTCGACTCAAAGGTTTATTTGCCAAAAAATCATAATTTTTGTATAATATAACAGA
>OFMH01000890.1_pt1 | contig 18570 bp, 18 predicted proteins | sample 1541761 | NCBI WGS metagenome assembly OFMH01 (sample SAMN04209249, study PRJEB22552) | human gut metagenome | biome: gut; material: feces | host: Homo sapiens | place: USA: Oklahoma
CCGGTAAGGGCTACACCAAAGAAGAAACCGTAAATCCGGGCGGTGGTGAAAAGACTACCTTTACCGATGCTATCACCGGCGAGAAGCAGGGCGTTTACAGTGCTGTACAGCAGGAGGACCTGTCCTATGTATTCACTGAGGACGCAAGCGTAACCGTTAACCAGATGACTCATAAGGAAAAGGATCCGAATTGGGAAGGCTCCTTCATCATCAGCGGTGCGGCTGTACAGAACGCTGCAGGCGTTGAAAATCTGGTAATCAATGCTGCAGACAAGACTCTGAAGCTGAACGTAGCTCTGGACAGCAAGACTGTTCCGCCTGATAAAAACGCAGGTATTCTGAACAACAGAATTCCGCTGCGCGGCATTGACAACAGCATTGCAGGCAGCAAAACAAGCATTACTGCAGGTACTCTGGATATCAACATTGATAATACCTACAGCCGTAAGACTAGCAGCGGCAACCCACTGATCGGCGAAGGCAGCGCAATCGGCATTTATGCTAAGAGCGCAGGCGAGAAGGCTGTTGTAGAGGTTACCGGCAATACCGCTATTAAGGCTCACGGCTATAACAATGTTTACGGCGTTAACGCTAACGGCAATGCCGAAATTAAGCTGCACGGCGATCTGACCATGGCTAAGGACGGCGAAGACTGGGCTATTGATAACGTTATCAAAGGACAGAACACTACTACCTTGGGCGAATCCTCCTGGAGAAATATTGCCGGCATCAACGCTAACGGCGCAGGTGCAAGCGTAACCGTTGACGGCAAGACTACTATCGCAGCTCACGGCTCCGGTGTTGTAGCTGCAGATGGTGCAACCGTTAACCTGGGTGCTGCCAATATCGAGGTTAAGAACAACAGTGACGAGGCAGGCTATGGTTTCCATGCTTTGGGCGCAGCTCTGGGTACCGTTAATGTTGGCGGCGAGGGCAAGACCGTTACCGTTAAGGGTAATGCAGGTCTCTTCGGCAAACAGAGCCAGAAATTTGCGAGCGACAGCAAGGAATCTGTTATCAACCTGAAGCTGACCACCGAAGATTCCGCATGGACCGGCGTTGCATACAAACATTTCGATGCAGAAAAAGATGCAGGTCTGAGCGGTTCCATGAACCTGACTCTGGCAAACGGTGCTTCCTGGAATAACGAGAAGTATGGTTATGTATACGGCGATTCCGAATGGGAGAAATATAAATTCACCGGCAGTGAAATCGCTGACTTCGTTGGCGGTGCAAGCGAAGCTAAAGCAGGCAACATCTTCCAAAAGGATGCGAACAGCCTGACCATCGACAACTATAGCGGCAACACCAACATCTTCTACGCTCATACCGGCAACGGTGAAGCAGCTGAAAACTACGCAGCAGGCAACACTGTTATCAAGCATGCGGCAACAGGCTCTGTAGTATCCATGATTACCGACAACACCGGTATTGCAATGGACAACCAAGCCAGCGTTAACAACGTACTGAACGCACTGGCAGGCAAGCTGACCTACAGCAACTTCGTAAACGGTGAGAAGAACCTGACCGGTTTCGTGAAGATTGCCGACGGCCTGACTGCTTCTTCCGCAGCACTGAAGACCGGCGATATCACCTTCAACACTGAAGACGGTAAAGGCAGCCTGAATAAGGAAGATATTAAACCTGAACCTCCGACACCTCCGACACCGACCTATCCTGAGGATCAGAAGGCTGACAAATTTGACCAGGGCATCACCGGCAATGACGAAAAATATAAAGAGGAAGGCGTACTGAAGGAAGACGGCTCTTATGTCTTCACCAAGAACCCGACTTCTATCGAAGTTAAAGAGGGCGCAGCAGTTGGTGCAACCGATAAAGATATCGTAATCGACACCACCAAGGCTAAGCTGGTGCTGAAGGGCGAAACTGGCATCAAGGCTGACGGTGCAGATGTTAATGTTAAGGGCAGCACTGATATCAGCGGTAAAGTAGGTATCGACGCAGTAAACGGCAATGTAACCCTGAACGGCAGCACTGTTATCAGCGGCACTGATGCTGCAATCAATGCAGGTGCAAATGCTAACGTTAATGTTAACACCAACAACAGCGCTTTGAACATTAAGGGTGACATCAATGCCAACGGCGGCAACATTACTGTAGACAGCGGCAAAGCAACCGGCATCATTAATGGTGATGTAACTGCAAGCAATGGCGGCAGCGTTGAAATCAGCTTGAATGAAAAGAACTCTAAGCTGACCGGCAGCTACAACGTTGATGGCGACAGCAGCATCGTAATGAATATTGGTAACGGCGCAACTTGGGAGCTGACTGATGACGAGGACGAAGCTGCTGGCATGTCCCTGCTGAGAATGGCTAAGGCTCCTGCGGCAGCTACCGCAAAAGGCCTGACACTCCATGGTGGCAAAACAGAGGCTGAAACCGGTTTCATTAATCTGCAAAAGAGAACTAAGGACGTCAATATTGCTAATTACAGCGGTTGGGAAACCTTCATCTACAGTCATGAGGGTGCAGGCGATAAGGTTAGCGACTACAAGTCTGGCGATACCATTATCGATAAGGCAGAAAAAGGCTCTGGTGTAATCCTGTCTACCGATAACAGTGGCATTAACATGAAGGACAAAAACGCTGTTGAGGCAACTCTGAAGGCTTTGGCACAAAAGGTTACCTATAACGACCACGAAGCAAATGGCGGCAACCTGACCGGTAAGGTACAAATTGCTGATGGCCTGACATCTTCCAGCAAAGCTCAAAACGTCGGTAATCTGCATTGGGATGAAAACGGCAAGGGCCAATATGATCTTGACAGTGTAAACTGGAACAAAATCATCGAAGGCGATTACGAAACCTTTGTAATGAAGGGCGTAAGAAGCGCAGCAACTACCTCTCTGCATACTTGGCGCGACAACATGCAGGATACCTACACCGGTGCAGACATGGCTGATGAAGACGGCATGTTCGCAAAAGCACTGGGCGGAAAGACCAGCTCCGACGTTCAGGGCCTGAAGGACAGCAACACCTACTACGGTGTACAGGTTGGCTACGACAAGGCTGCAGCAAACGGCTGGCACACCGGCGTGGCATTCGACTACCGCAACGGCGATTCCAACTATCTGCTGGGCGGCAAGGGTGACAACCAGATGTACAGCCTGGGCGTATACGGCGTGAAGAACTTCGAAAACGATGCCTTCTTCCGCGTTGCAGCGAAGGTTGGCCGTGTTGAGAACGAATATGACGTATACAACGAAATCCGCAGCCTGAAGCTGAACGGCGATTACAAAGCCAATGCTTACGGCCTGACCATGGAATACGGCAAGACCTTCGGTGATGAAGAAGCATACTTCACTCCGAAAGCACAGCTGACCTGGTCTCAGGTAGGTGCTAAGGATTACACTGCTCGTACCGACAACGCAACCATGCAGATTTCTCAGGACAGCTACAGCAGCTTCGTTGGCAGACTGGGCTTTGAAGCAGGCGTGAAGAGTGAAAAAGGCCGCGTATATGCAGGCCTGTTCGCAGCACACGAGTTTAACGGCGACATCAGCGCAAGCTACTTTGCAAACGATGGCGACAGAAAACACACCAGCTTCGACGGTGAAGAAACCTGGATGGAAATGAAGCTCGGCGGAACTTATGACTTCAGCAATAATGCACATCTGTATGCAGATATTGCTAAGGACTTCAACGGCAACTTCGAACGCAAGTGGAAGATGAACGTTGGTCTCCGTTTCGAGTTCTAAGATAATTATTTCAGCTCTCTCATATTTTTCATACTCAGCTGCGGTGCTGCCATGGCAGCGCTGCAGCAACCTCAAAAAACTTATAAAAAACAGCTCCGGCATGCGCAGTGCATTCGGAGCTGTTTTCACCTGTAATTCTCTTGACCATACTATTACTATATAGCTTATAATAACAATAAAAATCAAAGGAGGCTGATTATGTCGGAACATTTATGTACCTTGTCGACAGGAGATAAGGTTTATTTTTACGATAAAAGCATCGTTATCTATTTTTCAGGAGCGCGCAAAATCTTAAGCACCTCACTTTATAACGGCGGTTACCATGATGATTACGCTGCCGTATATAATTATGATGCCAAGCAGGGAGCCGGCATGCCCTGCGAAATGCTGGCGGACACCTATGTGGAGCACATGCGCCTTATATCCAAGCGTCTGGCGCTGGACCCGGACAAGGTGAGCGGCATGGGCACAGCGGCCAGCATGGAAAACGCCGTGGTAGAAACTATGAGCTTTAAGGAGCTTACCGTGACAGCCATCGTAACCGGCGGCATCGAAACTAACGGCGGCCGTGCGGGTGACCCTGCGGATTACTACAAGCCGCAGCCCAAGCCGGTGAAGTACGGCACCATCAACATTATGCTGCTGTTGGACTGCGATATGCCGGAAGGAACAATGGCGCGCGCTCTGGTGACCTGCACTGAGGCTAAGACCGCTGCCATTCAAGAGCTGCTGGAGGGAAGCAAATATTCCAACGGTATTGCCACCGGCTCCGGCACGGATCAGACGATTATCATCGCCAATAGTGCGAGCGAGCTGTACATGGAGGGAGCAGGCAAGCACTCCAAGCTGGGTGAGCTTATCGGCAAAACCGTGAAGAACGCAGTTAAAAAAGCGTTGGCCAAGCAATCCGGCCTCACTCCGGCGAAGCAGCATGACGTGTTCCGCCGCCTCAAACGCTTTGACATCAAGCCGGGCGATATGTGGCAGGCATACAGCGCGCAGGATGCTGCGGTAGTAAAGCCGGAATATCTGCTGGCAGCCGAAAAGCTGGCTAAAGAAGATATAATGCTGGTATATACTTCGCTCTATGCGCACCTGCTAGACCAGCATTTGTGGGAGCTTATCAGCGCTAAAGAAATGCAGCTGGCAGGGCAGAAGCTGCTGCAGGCTATTGCAGAACAATATAATGTTGAACCTGAGATTATAAATGAAGGCACTTTGGCTTCTATGCTGGCCTCCTGGCAGCAGCAGTTTAACAAAATTATCGCCCAACGCTTGCATCAGACTGCAAAAGAGAGCTAGTTTCAGGTGAGAAAAATATAAATATGCACTTGACCTTATAGCGGCAATATAGTGTATATTATGGTTGTAATAAAAGGAAGCGAGGTGAATAATATGCATCCGAAATTTGAAATTCCGACTGATCCGCACGGCAAGCATCGTTATGAAAGCGCTATGAAGCACGTAGAGGCTGCTAAAAAGGCAGGTAAATCCAGCGACGAAATCCATGCTATCTTCAAAAAGGTAATGGAGTTCAACCCGATGGACATTGAGTCCATTCCGCAGGATGAAGCACATGCTAAGTATCGCACTGCCATGGTGCATATGAAAAAAGCACTGGAAAGCGGTAAGAGCGCAGACGAAGCGCATGAGGTTTTCCGCAAAATCATGAATGGTGAGACCAGCGGTCACTGCCACCACAGCAAATAAGGCTGAAAGCAAAAGCATCGTAGGCTATTGAGGTAGCTTACGATGCTTTTTTGTGCAGAGATATTTTATCAAGCTTATTCTGTTGCGTGCATTTCTTTTTCTAATTTTTCTATATCCTCTATGGATAACTTGGGAAGTTCAGAGATTTCTTGCAGAGAATAACAGCCCTTAGCCAGCATGAGCGTAGCAATTGCATTTTTTTCTTCAGCTTTGCCTTCAACTCTACCCTCAGCTTTACCCTCGCGTCTTTCGTCTAACAAACGTGCTTCCAAAAGCATAAATTCTCGCCTCACTTTCGTATCAAGCTTCAGATAGCTGATTTCATCATCTATTTGCTTGGTGAAATCGCTATTTATAACGTGGTTATTGACATAATCATAAAAGCTTTTGATGTCTTTAGAGATGTTGCCATGAGTACCATGAGTGTTTAAAATTATGGTAGTTGCTTCATCGGGAAGCTCCAGTTCCAAATCCTCTAGACAACGTTTTTTAAAGGTATAAACATAATTTCCTTTAGCAAAAAAGTCAAAGACACAGATAAAAATTACATAGGTTGGTGGTAACAGGTCATATTCCTGGCTGTTTTGCAGCAAGTCGATGTCTAACAACGCTTGATAATAGCGAGTACGCTTGGGCAGCACATGTTTTTTGGTATCAGGATTCTTATTGTTTTTTACCTGCATTTCCAAATTATAATGTGTGTTTCTGTCGTCTGCTACAATGATGTCCAAACGGATGCCACGGCTTGTGTATTCAGGCTCAAGGGATTTTTCTGCCTCCAGATAGTTGATGTCAGCAATCTTAATCTGCAGTAATTCCTCCAAAAGATGAATGCAGATACGCTTGCGTGACATAACCTTTTTGAAGATAAAGTCATTTTGAATTGTCAGGTTTTCAAATTTTGTTGCCAGGTTTTTCATATGTTTCCTCCTTTGATTATAGCATAAAGTCGAGCAAAAATATATAAGAGAGCAGATGTAAAAAAAGGCGCCTGCCGAAAGCTCGACAGGCGCCACTGGTCCGCACGACCAGGCATAAGCTCCGCAAAATTGCGGCTACTCATGCAACTAAGATAATTATAGCATAGGCAAAGAACAAAAACAATAGTTCGATAAAAGAAAAATGGTGTTGTGATAAATAATTTATAAAAATTTTATAAAAGTAAGTCATGATAGACAGATATTGTCCAATTTATATGGTAAGCTTATATTAAAGCAGAAGTCAAAAAGCTTCGGCAATGCGAGATGTTCGCAAAAATGGCTTTTGTTTTACCCCGATATCTGTAATGCCGGGTGTGATGGTATTCAAGATATCCCAATTATCGAAGGGAAGGTGTTTGAAAATGAGAACAACAGGAAAATTTGCGGCAGCAATCCTCAGCGCAATTATGATGGCTAATGGCTTGAGCTTGCCGATGGCTTATGCTGCGCCATCAAGCCACTATGTAAATGTGGATGAAAAGTACGACCCGTTTGCAGAAGAAGAAATGCCTGCTAAGGAGGCAGATCCTTCGAAGCTGACTTTTAAGGAAAGACTTGCGCTGCAGAAAAAAGAGGAGCAGGCCGCTGCTCAAAAGGTAACAATTGCCAATGTTATGCCGGGACATATTTATATCCCTAAAAAAACTATGCTTAACGTTGAGCTCATTGAGCCTGCTAACTCTAAAACTCACAAGAAAAATCAGCAGGTGGAGTTCAAAACTACCGAAAATCTGATAATCAACGGAGTTGTAGTTATTCCCAAAGGTACTGTAGGCATGGGTTATGTATATGAAGTGCAAAAGGCAGGCGGCTTCGGCAGAAAGGGTGTACTGCGTATTGCAGGCAAGGAAATCAAGACGTTGAACAATGTAAGCGTTCCGTTGAGAAAAGGACTTGAAGGCAAGGGCAAAACCGATGGCGGTGCTGTGGCTGTTGCTGCTGCGGTTAGCCTGGTGGGCGGTCTTTTTATGAAGGGCAGCAATATCAACTATCCGGCCGGTACTGATTTTCAGGTAGAGGTTAGGGATAATGTGGATTTGGGCGTAACTCCGGAGGAGCTGAAGGATGCTATGAATCCTGATATTCCGCATGGTCAGGAAATCGTTATTGAAGTTAAATAAGGTATTTTAGCGAATTAAGGTTTAACTTTTCGTGTTTTGGCGAATCTGCGCAGGCTGTGTGCTTGCGCAGATTTTTTGTTTATAGCTTTATCCCATGATTGCTATCGAATTTCATTTCAGAGAATTGAGATAGTTTTTCACACAGAACTACCCGCTATACGGGTGCGCATTTATTTAAGGCTGAGTTTTATTCTAAACTCATTTTTCAGGCAGATTGAATGTAACTGCAGTCACGTTTTTCAAATCATTTTCGGCAGGAAATTTTATTCCGCCAGCGAATAAATATGAATATAGACAGATTTGAGAAGGAGGAATAATATGTCTGGCAAATCATTACCGAAGCCTTCCTCAAAGACAGCTTTGAACAAAAAATATCAGCTTCTTGCTATAGAAACAAAGGGACGTCTTGATACAGCTACTGAAAATGGCAGAGCAAATATTAATCTGCTTCAGAAATACTATAATGCTTTTTCCAATTTGTATGGCGCTATTATCCTTGACGATGCATGGGATATATTTAAAATACTTGAAAAGGAAAAAATCTCAAAAAAGCAGATCCTGAAAAAGGATTTTCTGTTTTTTTCGGAAGTGGCCAGATATGAGGCACATAACTATTTTGTGTTGGAGATAGATGAACTATATGAGGCTGAAGAACGTGGCAGTGCCGCCAGACGTTTTATTCTGAATAAAAAGCTTTATAAAAAAGGATATTCAAGGTTCGACTCTTATTATCGGCTTGCTGATAAGCAATTAAATCATCCATTATGCGTTTTGGATAGGGATGAACTGCTTTCATGGGACGAGCCGGGGATGCTTTGGCGTTCTGCTGAAGGAGCTGCGTTAAAGCTGTTTGTCGAAAACCTTAGCGTTGACAACAAATCCGTAAACCAAGATATTAATGGAGAGAAGATTGCGGGCAAGCTCTTAAAAGACTTTATCTTTTGGCATGATAGTGAAAAATTTGCCTACTCATATGCTAAGCGGGAATGGGAAAAGAAAGAGCTGGAAGAATGCCAGAACGTAGACGAATCCGAGAAAATACTTAGGTTGATAGAGCAATATATTAATAGTGCAGTGCTGTATACCGAGATAAATAAGCAAATAGATTTTGTATTAAAAGATTTGCAAGAAGTTGGTGTATGCTTGACGGAGCAGCAGTTCAAAACATTTTTACAACTATATAGTGACTTTTCAAATAGCAGTCGTAAATGGCCTTTATGTGGTTGGCAACCAGTTGAACTTAGCAATCTGTATAAAAATTTTTCCAAGTCGGCTATTTCATTCGGCAAAAATATGCAGCGGGCATTTGAGGATGGAACCTTAAATAAGGATGAGTTAATAGAAGAAATTAGAAAACTTGATATTGATGTGATAGATATGTAAAGCGGGTGAGAATACTGCTATGAATCATGAAAATAATTTATCCAAGCTAACCGCATAACAGCACAGCATTATAAGGCGTTCTACCTGACTGCGGTAGAACGCCTTTACTCTTCCTCCGCCATCTATGCTATAATAATATGTAGAAAAACCAACGTGAGGAGCGATTATCATGAAATACGTTGCCTGTTACGGCGATTCACTGGTGCAGGGCTTTCCCTTCGGCCCACGCTATTCCTGGACCGCTCAGGTGGAAAAGCTGACGCAGATTAAAATGCTCAACTACGGCGTCTGCGGTGACTGCTGCGATGATATCATCTACCGCATGCGCCAGTACGCGCTGCCGGAATATGTGCGGCACGTTATCTTCCTTGGCGGGGCGAACGACATTCTGCAGGGACGGCGCCTTGAGGACATCAGCCGCGATTACAAGCGTGTGCTGGAGTGGTGCGAAGAAAAACACTACAGCCTGTGCGTAGTGCTGCCGTTCATCAGTACGGAGCAGGCGCTCAACCGTCAGCTGCTGAATCTGCGGCAGGAGGCAGAGCATATCTGCGGCGGCAAGGCCTTCCTGCTGGATTTGCAGCCTGCCATCGGCATGGACGCAGGGGCACGCTTCAAGGCCTACGTTGACGGCATTCATCCAAAATCCCAGACGTATGAGGCGATGGGGAATTACGCAGCGCCGCTGATTTGGAAGTGGCTGAAGGAAGAAAAAGAGGCTTAGAAAATTTTTTAAAGGTGACAAGTAAAAATACTTGACAAGCATCGCTTTATGCTTTATACTTACATAGTCGACTAAATTTCGAGAGGGATAAAAATGTCAGCAGAAGAAATTTTTGCGCAGCGTATGCGCTTAGGCAGGCTCTTTGATATTTACGGCGGACTTCTGACAGCTAAGCAGAAGCAATGCCTGGGACTGTATTTCTATGACGACTTGTCTCTGAGTGAGATTTCGGAGGAGCTGGGCGTTTCGCGTCAGGCTGTCCACGACCTGCTCAAGCGTGTTGAGCAGCTGCTAGAACGATATGAAGCATCACTGAAGGTGCTGAGCCGCGAGGAGGAGCTGCATGCTAAGCTGCAGCAGGCAATAGATTTGCTGGCAACTCTGGATGAGGCAAAAAAAGACGAGGCCGTGCAAATGCTTAAAGAGCTTTGCAGTGAAGGTAGGTAGATAGAATGGCATTTGAAAGTTTATCTGAAAGATTACAAAATGCATTAAAGATGTTCCGTGGCAACGGCAAGCTGACTGAGGAAGATTTAAAGGCTCCTATGCGCGAAGTGCGAATGGCGCTTTTGGAGGCCGACGTTAACTTCAAGGTTGTTAAGGACTTTGTAGCCAAGGTTAAAGAGCGCGCTGTTGGTGAAGCGATTGGCGAAGGCCTGAATCCGCATCAGCAGATTATCAAGATAGTTAATGAAGAGCTGATTGAGCTTTTGGGCGGTACCCAAAGCAAGCTCACTGTTGCTCCCAAACCGCCGACAGTTATCATGCTGGTTGGTCTGCAGGGCGCAGGTAAAACCACTACCGCCGGCAAGCTGGCCAATTACCTGAAGCGCAAGCATAAAAAACCGCTTCTGGTTGCAGGCGACGTTTACCGTCCTGCTGCTATTACCCAGCTGCAGGTTTTGGGCGAGCAGCTGAATGTGCCGGTATTTACTTTGGGCGACAAGGTTTCTCCTGTAGAAATTGCCCAAAAGGCCATGGAAAAAGCACATAGCCTGGCATGCGATACGGTAATCATCGATACCGCAGGCCGCTTACATATAAATGAAGAGCTGATGGAGGAGCTGCGCAACATTAAGGGCGCTGTTAATCCTCAGGAAATTCTGCTGGTTGTAGATGCTATGACCGGTCAGGACGCAGTAACTGTTGCCGAGAGCTTTGACAAGGAATTAGGCATTGACGGCCTGATTGTTACCAAGCTCGATGGCGATGCCCGCGGTGGTGCGGTGCTTTCCGTAAAGGCTGTTACCGGCAAGCCGGTTAAGCTGATCGGCTTGGGCGAAAAGCTGGATGCTTTGGAGCCCTTCCATCCGGATCGTATGGCTTCCCGTATTCTGGGCATGGGCGATATCCTGACTCTGGTAGAAAAAATCCAGTCTACAACTGACCTCGCCAAGGCATTGGAGATGGAGAAAAAGCTGCGCAAGGACGAATTCACCTTAGAGCAGTTCCTGGACCAGATGCAGCAGGTTAAAAAGCTAGGTTCTCTGGAAACCATCTTAGGCTTAATCCCCGGCATGGGCGGCATCAGCCAAAAGCTGAAGGAAGCTAATGTGGACGAAAAGGAATTCGACCGCATCGAAGCAATCATCCGCTCCATGACCAAGAAGGAAAGACAAAAACCCGAAATCATCAACGGCAGCCGTCGTAAACGTATCGCTGCAGGCTGCGGCATGCGTGTACAGGATGTCAACAAGCTTCTGAAAAACTTCGAAGAAAGCAAGAAGATGATGAAGCGTATGCAGGGTATGGCAAAGTTTGCTTCCAAGGGCGGCTTCAAGCTGCCGTTTGGCAGATAATAAATGAAAAGTTCCATGTTGTGAGATATTAATTTAAGGAGGTGAAAATCAACATGGCAGTTAAAATCCGTTTAAAACGTATGGGCGCTAAAAAAGCTCCTTTCTATCGTATTGTTGTTGCAGACGCTCGTTCTCCTCGTGATGGTCGTTTCATCGAATCTATCGGTTACTACGATTCCACCGTTCAACCGGCTAGCGTAAAAATCGATGCTGAGAAAGCTATCGACTGGATGAACAAAGGCGCTCAACCGACCGATACCGTTAAAAACCTGTTCAGCAAGGATGGTATCATGAAAAAATTTGCTGAAGCTAAAGCAGCAAAATAATTTGAGGGGGCGTGATCTACATGAAAGAATTGGTAGAAGTTATGGCCAAATCTCTTGTAAATGATCCCTCTGCAGTAGTAGTGGAGGAGGAGACCACCGGTACAACAACGGTGCTTCGCCTCCATGTTGCTTCTGAAGATATGGGTAAGGTTATTGGAAAACAGGGCCGTATCGCAAAAGCTATCAGAACTGTTATGAAAGCAGTAGCAACCCGTGAAAATGTGAAAGTCATTGTCGAAATTATTTGATTGAGGATGGTATATCGCTATGGATAAAATGATCGTTAGGGTTCCCGTCGCTGTTAAAGCAAAAGTTACTGAAGATTTAAAGTTGAAAATTGTTGGAGATCTCCAAAATACCATAAAGAATATGGAGCTTGATCTGGAGCAATTCGAGTTCCAGGCTAAAAAAGCATTGCATCAGGCTGCCAGCGATTTGAGCGTGCTTCCGGCTTTGCGCGAACAAATTGACATCGAAAGAAATAAGCGTACTGCTGCCAAACAAGAAGCAGAGGCTAAGCTGAAAAGAGCGGAAGCTCTGGAGCTGGGCGCTGAAATTGGTCATGGTACCCTGGAGCGTACTGTAGAAATTACCGTAGGCACCAATATCGATACCCTGATGGGCGCAGAAATCCTTACCGAAGATGGTAAGATTATCGCTTTCCGCGAATAATCCATGGAAAACCAAATAGTTATTGGCAAAATTGTCGCTCCGCACGGTGTGCGGGGCGATATTCGTATATTGCCGTTAACCGATAAGCCGGAACAATTTTTAGACCTGGATTATCTGCTGCTGCCGGACGGTCGCAAGCTGACCGTGAAAGCAGCACGCTTTCATAAAAGAATGGTGCTGGTGACTACTGCCGAAATCAAAAGCATGAACGAGTCCGAGCTGCTGCGCGGTATGGAGGTAAGCATTAACGCTGAGGACCTGCCTGAGCTGGAGGAAGGACGCTTCTATGTTGCTGACCTTATCGGCCTGCCTGTTTATGATGAGCAGGGCGAGCAAATCGGCACCTTTAAGGACGCACTGAGCACAGGCAGCAATGATGTTTATGTTATCGCTGTCCCCGGACAGAAGGATTACCTGCTGCCGGCACTGAAGAAATATGTCAAGGAAATCAATCTGGCAGAAAAGCGCATTGTCGTGGAGCTGCCTGAGTGGGTTGAGGCAGAATGAAGTTTTTATTTGTAACCTTATTTCCCGAACAGATTGAGCAGGCCGCAAGCCACAGCATTCTGCAGCGTGCTGCTTCCAAGGGCCTGATTGAGGTGAGCTGCATCAATGCGCGCGATTTTACGCATGACGTGCATCGCACGGTGGATGATTCTCCCTTCGGCGGCGGTGCCGGTATGGTGCTGAAGCCGGAGCCGATGGTGGCTGCCATCCGCAAGGCGAAGGAGCAGCTGCCGAACGCCCGTGTTATTGCGATGTGCCCGGGTGGACGCACGCTCAAACAGAGCATTGTCGAAGAATATGCCCGCAGCGGACAGAATTTTATCTTCGTCTGCGGTCATTATGAGGGCTTTGACGAGCGCATCTTCCATTGGGTAGATGAAAAGCTGTCTATCGGCGATTACGTGCTCACCGGCGGCGAAATGCCTGCCATCATCGTGATGGACGCTATTTCCCGCTTTATCCCCGGCGTACTGGGTAAGATTGAAAGTGCGGAGGAGGATTCCTTCAGCACCGGTCTTCTGGAATACCCGCAGTACACCCGTCCGGTGAACTTTGAGGGCCTGGAGGTGCCTGAGGTGCTGCGCAGCGGCAACCATGCGCTGATTAACAGCTGGCGCCTGAAGCAGTCGCTCAAGGCAACGCTCGCTCTGCGTCCCGACCTTTTGAGTGCGGAGCAGAAGGAGCTTTTGACAGGCCGCTTGCCCTATAAAATGAAAAAATCGGAGCGCCGCTTCTATGAGGAGCTGCGTGCCGAAATAGCTGCCGAGCAGGAAAAACGCGCGAATGCCGAGGTGAAGGAGGATGAGGCGGATGGCTGATTTATATGTTGGTCTGGTCCATTATCCTATCTATAACAAGCGCATGAACGTTATCGCCGGTGCGGTGACTAACTTTGATATCCACGATATTTCGCGTACCTGCCGCACTTATAACGTGCAGGGCTATTACATCATCCACCCGCTGGAGGTCCAGAAGCAGATTATCGACAAGATACTTTCCTACTGGCAGGAGGGCTATGGCAAGGTGTATAACCCCGACCGTGCCGACGCGCTGAGCCGTGTGCTGTGGCAGCCTGATATCGCAAGTGCGGTGCAGACGATAGCAGAGCACACAGGCAAGCAGCCTTACGTTGTCACTACGGACGCACGCATTTATCCCAACACCGTTTCCTACAGCTTTATGCGCAAGCAGCTGCAGGAGGGTGACAGACCGGTGCTGCTTTTGTTCGGCACAGGCTTTGGCATCGAGGCGGAAACTATGGCCAAATTTGATTATATTCTGGAGCCTGTTTACGGCCCCTGTGACTATAATCATCTTTGCGTGCGCAGTGCCGCAGCCATTATTCTGGACAGGCTTGCAGGCGAGGCCTGGTGGGAAAAAAATTAAAGAAAAATGCAAGAAATTATACACTTTTCTCTTGCATAAATTGTTTGTCTATGATACAATTTACGTTGTGTAATACGGACGGTCCGCTGTGGAGTTCGCACATGAACGTCTATGATTTAGGAGGAAACTATGAACATTATTGAAGTACTGGAACAAGAACAACTTCGTTCCGACATCCCTGAGTTTAAAGCAGGCGACACCGTTAAAGTTTATTGCAAAATCGTCGAGGGTACCCGCGAGCGCGTTCAGCTGTTTGAAGGCGTTGTAATTTCCCGCAGTGGCTCCGGCGTTCGTGAAAACTTCACCGTTCGTCGTATTTCTTACGGCATTGGCGTAGAAAGAACTTTCCCGGTTCACAGCCCGCGTATTGAGAAAATCGTTGTAGCACGCGTTGGTATCGTTCGCCGTGCTAAACTGTATTATCTGCGCAAACTGACTGGTAAAGCTGCTCGTATCAGAGAAAAACGCTAATCAATCTTTGTTTATAGTAAAAGGGACTGTAGTAGTACGGTCCCTTTTATTACGTTATGAAGCATTTATGCTTTAAAATAAAGCAATTTTACAATTATGTCATAACTGAAGCTGCAATCTATGCTACAATATATCTATATTATTGTAGTTAAAAATCCGGCCTGTGCCGGCAATAGAGAGGAGGCTCATTAGTTGAGCAAGAAAAGTGAAACCTCCTGGCAGGATTCTGCCAGTGACTGGCTTGTTTCGATTATCATTGCGGTAGCATTGGCATTCTGCATCCGCACCTTTTTGGTAGAGCCTTACATGGTAGAAGGCTCCTCTATGTATCCTACTTTGGTAAACCATGAGCGTCTTGTCGTTGATAAGCTGAGCTACTTTGTTACCGACCCGAAGAAGGGCGAAATCGTAGTTTTCCGCTTCCCTAAGGACCAGACTCGTGACTTTATCAAGCGTGTTATCGCAGTTGGCGGTGACACTGTGGAGATGCAGCAGGGCAAGGTATTCGTCAACGGCAAGCAGCTGAACGAAACCTATATCTACCACAATGACCCGAAGGGCAAAAATATTTCCGATTACCGCAAGGTAGTTGTTCCCAAGGATACCATCTTTGTATTAGGTGATAACCGTAATAACTCTGAGGACAGCCGTTTTGCCGATGTTGGCTTTGTGCCGCTGAAGCTGGTTAAGGGACGTGCGCTGGTTGCCTTCTGGCCGTTGGACAAGATGCGCGTGCTGAAGGCTGATACGGGTATGGGCGAATGATGCTGGAGGATTTTAAGATTCAGTGGTTCCCCGGCCATATGACTAAGGCGAAGCGCATGATGGAAAGCCAGATTAAGCTGGTTGACGTTGTGGTGGAAATGCTGGACGCACGTATTCCGCGCTCCAGTACCAACCCCATGCTGCAGGATATCCTTGGCAGCAAGCCGAAGGTTATCGCACTGAACAAGATTGATATGGCAGACAAGGCCCAGACTGACCTGTGGCTGGAAAAAATCAAGCACAGCGGTCTGCCTGTGTGCAAGATTGACTGCGCTACCGGTAAGGGCGTTAAGCAGCTTATCAGTGCAGTTCAGCTGGCTGCCAAGCCGGTGATTGATAAATGGCTGAAGAAGGGCGTGCGCAACCGTCCCGTCCGCGTTATGATTGTAGGTATTCCGAACGTCGGCAAGTCTACCCTGATTAACCGCCTCGTAGGCAAGAACAAGGTAATGGCTGCCGATAAGCCGGGTGTAACACGCGGACAGCAGTGGGTAACGATTGCCAAGGGCTTAGAGCTTTTGGATACGCCGGGTGTGCTGTGGCCTAAGTTTGAGGACCCGTCAGTGGGCTTTGCGCTTGCTGTTACCGGTGCCATCAAGGAGGATGTATTCGACAGGGAGCAGGCCGTAGAGCTGCTGCTTGATCTGTTGATACGCAAATATCCTCAGGATTTGCAAACTAAATATGCAGTAAGCCTCGAGCAGGGTGATGATGTCAACGCCGTTATGGCGAAGATTGCCGTTGCCAGAGGTTGTCTGAAGTCTGGTGGACAGCTTGACATCGATAAGGTGGTGCAGCTTGTACTCAGAGACTTCCGAGCAGGACGTTTAGGGCGGTTTACAATCGACGAGCCTTGATTTGTCGTGCCATAAAAACCGCCGTAGGGCGGTTTTTCTTTATGCAAAAATAAAAGTTAAGGGGGATACAGAAGATGAATATTACCGAAATCAAGGAGCTGCTGGCAGGCACGCCGACGGCGGAGCAGCTGGCGACGCTGGCAGCAGACGAGCGCAAGGGAGTACAGAAGCTGCTGGCAGCATACAATAAGCGTCTGGAGAAGGCGGCGGCGGAGAAGGAACGCTTCACGGCGATGCTGAAATTGGAACGTGAGCTGTACGCCGAAGGCTGCGAGCTGATTGCCGGCGTAGATGAGGCAGGACGCGGACCTTTGGCAGGACCGCTGGTTATCGCTGCCGTTATTCTGCCTAAGGATGTGTTTATCAGCGGACTGAACGATTCCAAGCAGCTTTCCGCTGCCAAACGCGATATGCTGTATAACGAGGTTATGGCCAAGGCGCTGGATATCGAGGTAAACATCGTCAGCGTCAGCAATATTGATGAGCTGAATATCTATGCCGCAACGCAGCAGGGCATGGCGCAGGTGCTGGAAAACCTGCACTGCAAGCCGCAGGCGGCGCTGATTGACGCAATGCCGGTGAAGGTTCCCGGTATGAAGATTGAATCCGTGGTGCATGGTGATGCGCTGAGCGCTTCTGTTGCCGCAGCCTCCATTATCGCGAAGGTAACCCGTGACCGCATCATGGAGCGTCTGGACGTTGTTTATCCTGCCTACGGCTTTGCGCATAACAAGGGCTATGGCAGCGGCGCACATATGCAGGCTGTGAGCGAGCTGGGTGCCACACGCTGGCACCGCCGCAGCTTTGAGCCTGTGAAGAGCATGCAGCTGCCGCCGGTGGCTACTGAGGAAAATATCCTCTATGCTCCGCAGACTGATAACTATGAGTACCCCGTCGAGGAGTAGTCTTGGGAAATACGGCGAAGATTTTGCCTGCCGCTATCTGCAAAATATGGGTTATAAAATATTGACCCGCAACTTTCGCTGTCACCGTTATGGTGAAATTGATCTTATTGTTGAAAAAAGTGGCTGTATCAGCTTTATAGAGGTCAAGACACGTGCTTCTACCCGGTTCGGCAGACCGATAGATGCCGTGACACCGGCAAAGCAAAGAAAAATTCATCGTTGCGCTGAATATTATCTCCAATGCAGAGGTCTGCTGGAGCAGCCGCCGGTGCTTTCCTTTGATGTAGTAGAAATTATCATTGAAAGCACTGCGGCTATCAGTATCAATCATTGGCCGCACTGCTTTTAAAAGAAAAGGAGTGTTGATAATGTTTGCACAGATTCTTGGCGAAACAACTTGTGGTATTGATGGTGTACAGATTTTGGTGGAGGTGGACGTGAGTAACGGCCTGCCCAGCTTTGATCTGGTGGGACTGCCGGCGATGGCCGTGCGTGAGTCCAAGGAGCGCGTGAAGGCGGCGCTGCGCAATTCCGATTATCCCTTCCCGATGACGCGCATTACGGTCAATCTGGCACCCGCCGATTTGCGTAAGGAGGGCAGCGGCTTGGACCTGCCTATTGCCGTAGGCCTGATGACCTGCGGCAGAATTCTGGAGCCGGAAAAGCTGGAAAGCAAGGTTTTCATCGGCGAGCTGTCGCTGGACGGCAGAATCCGCAAGGTATCCGGCGTGCTTTCCATGATTATGGATGCCAAGAAGTGTGGGGCGCAGGAGGTGTATATTCCGCAGGCCAATGCTGCCGAGGGCAAGCTCATTCATGGCATTGATGTGTATACGGTGGCAACCTTAAAGGAGCTGGTGGAGCACCTGAAGGGGAAGAACACGCTGACGCCGCTGCCGAAGGAAAATATTCTGCAGAATAATAACAGGATTTATCATGTGGATTTTGCCGATGTCAAAGGACAGCTTGTGGCGCGCAGAGCCTTGGAGATTGCTGCCGCCGGCGGTCACAGTATCCTGATGGTGGGTTCTCCGGGCTGCGGGAAGACGATGTTGGCGCGTCGCTTGGTAACGATTCTGCCGCCGATGACGGAGGCTGAGGCACTGGAGGTCACCAAGATTTACAGCATTGTGGGACTCTTGCCGCAGGCAGACAGCGTCATGCTGGAGCGTCCGTTCCGCAGTCCGCATCACAGCATCAGCGGCAGCGCGCTTCTGGGCGGCGGCAGTACCCCGCGCCCGGGGG
>OFMH01000895.1_pt1 | contig 18441 bp, 17 predicted proteins | sample 1541761 | NCBI WGS metagenome assembly OFMH01 (sample SAMN04209249, study PRJEB22552) | human gut metagenome | biome: gut; material: feces | host: Homo sapiens | place: USA: Oklahoma
CCTTACAAGGTGTACAACATTGGCAACAACCACCCCGAAAACTTGCTCGACTTTGTCACCATACTTCAAGAGGAGCTTGTACGCGCAGGAGTTCTCCCCAACGATTACGATTTTGAATCGCACAAGGAGCTCGTGCCCATGCAACCTGGCGATGTGCCCGTAACCTACGCCGACACCACCCCCTTGGAACAGGACTTCGGCTTCAAGCCCTCCACCAGCCTTAGAGAGGGATTAAGACGGTTTGCAGAGTGGTATGCAAAGTATTATGGAACATCCAAATAAATCTGATGCAATGCAAAATACGGATTCGCCTGATAATGCTGAACAAGTTAAATTTTTATAAGCTCAATGTAAAGACACTTGCAAAAGTGCCTATACAAAAGGGGTTAGCCCTAAATTGAGCACTAACAAATATAAGCATAAAATGACAAACAAAGAACGTATAAAATTAGTCTTTAGTAAAAACGGTTTTTATTATGCAATGTATTATGGATTGAAGTTCCTGCATATAGACAGAGTACTTGGTGACAGGCTGTATGTTTCGTTGCAATATCATTGTTATACAGGTCGTAAACTTGAATTAAAAAATCCGACACGATTCAACGAAAAGCTGTGTTGGCTGAAACTGTATGACCATAATCCCCAATATTCTCTATATGTTGATAAATATGAGGTGAAGAAATTTGTAGAGCAGCGTGTTGGAAAAGAATACGTTATTCCTACTCTTGCAAAATGGGATACTCCTGAAAACATAGACATTAGTAATTTACCAGATAGGTTTGTACTAAAGGCCAACCATTCAGGCAATAATCAAGGTGTGATAATATGTAAAGACAAGGCAAGTTTTAATATAAATGAAGCGATAGTGAAGTTACGTAAAGCCTATGATTCGGATATGTATATGGCAGGACGTGAGTGGCCATATAAAAATGTAAAACGTTGCATTATAGCCGAAAAGTTTATGGAAGATGATGTCACACATGAACTGCGAGATTATAAGTTCTTCTGTTTTGATGGTAAGGTAAAGGCTTTATTTATTGCGACAGACAGAAATAAAAAAGGGGAAAAAGTAAAATTCAATTATTTCGATGAATACTTCAATCATCTTGGAATAACAAATTCTAGTCATGCAATGAATATTACCCCCCCCAACAAGCCTTTGCGGTTTGAAGAGATGAAAAGAGTTGCAGCAAAACTGTCTGAGGGATTTCCTTTTGTTCGGGTAGATCTTTATGAAGTGAATGGAAAAGTTTACTTTGGAGAGTTGACTCTTTATACTGGAAATGGGACAGAAGAACTTTCTCCAGATGAATGGAATTATACATTTGGGGAATGGATAGACCTTAATATTGTTAAAAAGGAAAACATAATATAAGCGATATTTATATTTTCTAAAATGACACAAGTAAGAAAGAATTTGATGACCAATGTGATGTGTCTTGTGACCAACGTACTTGTTGGTTTGCTTTATACACCATATCTTGTACGGGAATTGGGAGTTGCCACCTATGGTGTACTACCAATAGCTTTGGTTATCAATCAATACATAATAATACTTACAGATTCGCTACAAAATTCTGTAACAAGATTCTATTCAATAGAATACCGACAGAATAATTTCAAAAAAGCTTCGATTTACTTTTCTTCAGCAATTGCTATAACTGTCTTATTGGCCATAGCTGTTGTTCCATTAATATGCTTTCTCTTACCACAAATAGAGAAGTTCCTACACATACCAAACAATCTGTCACATTCTGTAGGGTTGTTGATTGCCTACACAGTAACAAGTTTGTTCATTGCGGTATGCAGTAATTGTGTAAATATCACGATTTATTCAGACAACAGACTTGATCTCATAAACTATCTCAAAGTAATTAGAAATCTTACAAAACTTATCATCAACATTGCTTTATTTTATTTTTTCTCTGTAGATGTAGCGAATGTTGGATTATCCGCTGTACTTGCAGAAGTTCTGGTATTGATAATAAGCATCATATTCTATAAAACCACCAAGAGTAAAACGATACGATGTGGAAGACGTTATGTGAGTTTTATGGCAATGAAACCAATAGCAAAGATGCTTACATGGGTGTCATTGATGAGTTTTTCTGGCGTATTTATCTACAAGATTGACGCCATTCTTGTTAATAATTATTTTGGATTATACTATACAGGCATTCTTGGTTCAATTTCAGAATTTGGTTCATATTGCATAAGTATAACAGGGGTAATCGGTGTACTATATCGTCCACTTATGCTGATAGCCTATTCAGAAGGGAGACATGAGGATCTTGTACGAACAGTTGTTGACGGCTCGTATATAGTAGGATTGGTTTCAAGTCTACTTTGCGGCATTATTATGGGATTATCGGCTTCGATATTAAAAATATGGCTTAATGAAGAAATATCTCATTACTGGTTGTGGCTTGTTATAAAGATGTTCATTATACCGATAACTACGTTTGGATCAACATACAGTATCGTGTATAATCTATGGAATAAAGTACGAGGCAGTGCATTGTGGAGTTTAGGCATTTCTGTTGTTTATGTAGGTGTGAGTGTCATTTTATTGGAAATGGGAATAAGCATGACATGTTTCTTAATCATAGGTGCAGTTGCTGCAATAATGCAAGGAGCTGTTCTCCATATTGCCATTTATAGGCGTATATATCCGCAGTCAACACATCAGGTTTATGTACGTTTTACAAAATGCTGCATCTATTTTATATTTGTATTTGGATTGTCTTTTACAATAGACTTATTTATATGTGCGTCAAACCTGTTTATTTTAGCTATAGAAGGTGCTGTAGCATTATTGTTGGCGATGTTTATTATTCCTGTTTTTATTAGTACTAAAGACATTGATGCATTAGACGTTATTGTACCGGTTAAAACCTTAATGAAACGGTTAAATATAAATGTAACAAGATAGAAAATGAACATAGCAATTTATAATTATCAAGAATTCAATGAGTATATAGGTGGCATAGAAAGAGTCTCAATATCCTTAACAAGAAGTTTGCTTAAACGTGGTGTCAACGTGATATTTGTTGCCGTGCATAAATCACAGTATGACATTGAATATGAGACACCTGTACCTATGTATTTTTTACCAGACGAAGAAACTACATCTGAAGCAAACGTTACAGCATTTAAAACAATATTAGAAGAAAATAAGATTGATATAGTTCTCAATCAAGATGCCCATTCTTTGGCGTCTCATGAACTTGTTTGGAATACATTGCAAGGAATGGAAGTGAAACATATTTCGGCTTTACATTTCTGCCCAACTACAAGGAGCCTTATTTACAAGCATCCAATTGACTGGAATATTTTTTCGACAAAAGAGAATTGTTTACGTTTTCTGAAAGGTATAGCATACAAATATCCGTTCAGTTTGGTTACAATGAGTGATGTAAAGAAACAATATCGTAGACTGTATGACGAAAGTGACCAAGTAGTATTACTTAGTGAGCGTAACATAAAAGAGTATGCAAAGATTGCAGGATTGAAGAGCACAAACAAATTGTGTGCTATAAATAATATGCTTTCTTTTGAACATGCAGATTTTGAAGGTGTTAAGGAAAATAAGATCCTGTTTTGTGCCAGGGTATCCCCCCCAAAAAGACCAGAAAGGGTCTTGTATGTATGGAAACATGTATATAAAGAATTGCCCGACTGGTCGCTTGATATTGTCGGCGACGGTAGATTGCTTAACCGTATGAAGCGATTGGTGGACAAAATGAAACTGGAGCGTGTAGCTTTTCATGGTTTCAAGAATCCCGTAGATTTTTATAAACGCTCAAAGATATTCCTTATGACATCAGATTATGAGGGATGGGGATTAACTTTAACTGAGGCTATGCAATATAAATGTGTGCCAGTAGCTATGAGCACTTATTCAAGCATATATGATATTATTGATGATAACAAGAACGGCTTTTTGATTCCCAATGTAGATTGTAAGGCCATGGCTAATAAAGTAAAGTGGCTCACTAAACATCCTGTAGAAATGCTGAATATGTCAGAGGCAGCCTGCAAAAAAACAGAATGCTTTGCAGCAGATACTATTGCAGATAAATGGATAAGGGTGTTTGAGAATGTGTTGAATTAGTGAACTGTTTTTTAAGATGAATCTTATTTCGTTTGCATGTTTTGTTCTCTCTGTATTAATGCTCATAGGCACAAAAAATACAGATTATAATTTGTTGTTCTTAGAGCCATTAATTTATGGTATTTGTTACCATTTTAACAAGCCTCTCCGACAAAATAAATTTTCACACATAGCATTAGGCATATTGTTTATTACATCTATTATTAAATATGTAATAACTCCATTTGTTACGTTCCTTGCAGATTACCCCAGTATTGAATTCACATTGGATAAAACGTATTTAGTAAAAGCCATATTATTACAATGTTATGAAGAAATCTGCTTTTTTATTGTTTTACGATATGCTGCCACTAAATTTTACAAATCGGATATGGCACATAATACATTGATAACAAATCGTGTATATGTTCAACATCACAATCCTTTTCTATGGTTTGTTGTAGTAGCAGCTTTGGCAGTCATATTTACAACTCCATCCATGATATCAAGATACCACTTTGTTGGTAGTTTGGTTGGTAATGAAGAAGAAGATATCGTGAATATTGAAGGAACAGGTGGACTTGGTTTATTAATTAGTGCTGGAAGATATTTCCTTGTATTACTTATGTTGGCCTACGTCTATAATAAGAGGAAAGTTCATCGTAATATAGACGTGATACTTTCAATTATTATTGTAGCCATAAATTCTATGGTGGTATATGATTTCAGTAGATTTGGCATAATAATTCCTGCAGCGACATTCATTTATTTAATAACCTTACTTTACCCTCAGAAACGAAAGGAAATAATAATTTTCTCTGTATTTGCTATTGGTGCATCGGTCGTTTATACATCTTTTATAAAGATGTATAGCGAATACAGAGGAAATGTGGACGATTCAAGTGATATTGGATATTGGGCAAAAACATTACAAGTGTATTTTCAAGGTACAAATGATGTAGCAATAGGCTTGATGTCTTCTGAAAAAGCGGTACTAAGCCCTATTATGTCTTTCTTTAATGACTGTATAGCTAATGTAGCTGTTTTATCACATTTTTCAGTAAGGCAATTTACCTCACTTTATATTTTTAACTATATGCGTTCTGGTGGCGTCTCATTCGATAAAATTCTTCCCAATATTTGTGCAAGCTATAATTATTTTGGTTTAATAGGTGCCCCTATTATTGTATGTGTTTGTACTTATTTTGGCATTAAATTTGACTCAATGAGTCGTAAGGCACGTGATATTAATTATAAATTTATATTCATATTTGCATCACTCACGTTAGCTTTATGCCATATGACATATTATACCATGATAGTCAGCAGTTTTGTGAATACTGTGCTAATAATGTTAGTTATATTGAGATTGAACAAACTTTTCAAATAAATTAGATTTTAGATATTAATTATGAGTCAACAACATTCAACACCCTACTACTCCGAGATCACCTACCTCAAAGGCATAGCAATTCTCTTTGTAATACTGGGTCATTCTTTGACTCCTGTATTAAGTTTGGATACTGAAATAAATCCGATATTGCGTTTCATTATAGTTGAGCCACAAATGTCGATGTTCTTCGTCGCAAGTGGTTTCTTATTTTCTGAAACGATTGATTGGAAAACATTTTTCGGCAAGAAAATAAAAAGGTTGATGATACCTTATATTTCATTTTGGTGTATTATGCTTTTTACCCATTCCGTACTTGCTGGACTTACTCGGTCTGGAGTACATAGTATTGGACATGAGATTGTTGCATTGTTTACTGGAGGCCATTATTGGTTCCTATATGACCTTCTGTTGATAATGATTACCGCAAAAATATTCCGCACATTCAAATACGGACTGTTATTGCTGACCATTATAGCTGTAATATGTCGTTTATATATAAGCGATATGCCGACTAATATGTGGAGATATTTTCTTTATACACCTTTCTTTGTATCAGGCATATATATGCGCAGGCATTATCCCACGCTTAAGACATTCGTTGTCAAATATCGTCTACCTATTATTATATTTTCGTTGATAGGTTTTGCTTTTTGCTATATGTTGGAAGATAAAGAAATGTATTTGGGGCGAGTGACAGGTACAATCTTTTTTTTGACTTTTTGTATTACGACACCATTAGATAAACTAATTGGGGGGGTATTTTACACTTCGGAAAATACTCTTTACAGTATTATCTCAATCACATACAAACGGCAATGGTGGCAATAGCGATCGTTTCTCGAATGAACATGGATTTTCCATACAGTCATTATGTTGAATGGTTGTTGATATTTGCATTAATGGTCTTGTTCTCATATATAGCCCTCTTGATAGAAAAGCGTTTCAGAATATTGCGTTTCATTACAGGACTTAAAAACTAAACAAGAGTATGAATATTTTATTTGTATCGGAAAGTTACTTTCCTAATCAGAGTGGAGTGCCAATGGTTGTAAAATACCTTGCCGAAGGGCTTTGTACAAAACATTCGGTCACGGTTGCCACATCTATTTTATCCAAAGGAACTTTGCCAGAGGAAGACGTTTGCAACGGAGTGTATATACGACGATTTGTTTTATGGCATAATATCGCCAAACAAGTGAAAGGAGACATTCATGGCATACGCAAGTTCGTCCTTGACAATAAATTTGATGTGATCATAATTGAATGTGGGCAAGCAAAGACAACGGATGCCTTGTTGCCTATTATGCCACAAATCAAAGCTACGTGCATACTTCATGCCCATGGGCTGTCGGGATTGCTTTGTAAACCATTCTCTATAAAATCTGATTTCAAGCATACAATTGGCGGTACATACAACTGGTTACGAATGCAGTTTTATTACAAATATACCTTCAAGCGTCAGTGCAAATATTTTGCTGCTTCTATTAATCTGACAGATTGTGACTCTGGGTACGATTATGTAAGTAAGAATATTCGTAAAAACTACGTGCTTTGCAATGCTGCAGACGATATGTTTTTTGAAGAAACTAAAGAGCGATATGAATTACAGACGGAAGGTAAACCCTATCTTATAAGTATAGCCAATTACACGATAATAAAGAATCAGATAGAAATGATGCGTGAGTTCTATAAGTCAAAGCACAAAGAATATGCTCTTGTGATGATTGGATCAAAGAAAACGCCCTATTATTATACCTTACAAAAAGCAAAAAAAAAGTTCGACAGACAATATGGTGAACATACAGTATTAATGCTTACAGGTATTGATAGAAAGTACTTTCCTTACATACTTGACAATGCTTCTAACTATCTGATTTCCAGCTCGTATGAAGAATTTTCTATATCAGTAATAGAAGCAATGGCAAGATCATTGCCATTTATTAGTACTAATGTTGGCAATGCACATCAACTGCCTGGAGGAATCGTAGTAGATAACATTAAAGATATGCATAAGGCTATTGATTATGTTTTAGACAATGCCGACAAGCGTAAGGTTATGGGGAAAGAAGGAAGAAGGTATGCCTTTAGTAAGTGTCGACGCAAGATAGCTGTAGAAAAATTAGAGAAAATAATTGAAGAAGTTATTGCAACAGATAATTAAAACTATATGAAGAGAATATTATTTATATGTCCTTATTTTGGAAATCTACCCATAGCTCATATGAAATTGTGGTTGTTGTCATGTAAACTTAATCCAACGATAGATTGGCTTATTCTTACTGATGACCATACACAAGAGTTAAGCTTTCCATCAAACGTGAAAGTAATTTACACAACATTGGACGAAATAAAACAACAAGCCCAAAAGTTATTTGATTTTCCGATATTTCTTGATAGGCCCTATAAATTATGTGACTATAAACCTGCTTATGGTTACATATTCTCAGAATACACTAAAGGATATGACTATTGGGGACATTGTGATATGACAGATTGCATATTTGGCAATCTACGCAAGTTCCTTACCGACGATTTCCTGTCGGCTGCAGATAAGTTTATGTATCTTGGTCACATGACAATATACAGAAACACAGACGAAGTAAATCGACGTATATTTGAGACGGTCAGTTATCAAGAGGATAATCTTAAAAACATATTTGGATCCGATAAGAATTGGGCCTTTGATGAATTGAATCCTACAAGTATTAATACCATTTATATGGAACATGGTTGGCGCATAAAAAGATACGACGAAATGTATTCAGACTTAAAGGCGTCCGATAAAAATCTAATAGCAGGGAAATATAATGATGAGTTCCACTATATAGGAACGTCAGAGGGAATACATGTATTTGAATGGAACTGTGGAACACTAACTGATTGGACGCTTCACAAAGACGGAATACTGACCTCAAAAGAACTTGGATATGTGCATTTCCAAAAAAGGGAAATGATAAATACTGTAACTAATACGAATCGGTTTTACATTGTTCCAAACGCATACGTAGACGCTTTATGTGATGTGGATGTGGCTTTTATGCGCAAACATACAAAATACTGTAGATATACGTATCCACAATATTATAAGTTGAGATATAAAAATTTCAAATTCAAAATACAGAAAACTTTAAAGAAACTATTTATGTAATGGAGAATCATAAGTTGGTAACTATAGCTATCCCTTTTTATAATTCAGAGAAATATCTTTCAGATGCAATATCGTCAGTAATTAATCAAACATATACGAACTGGGAATTGTTGTTGATGGATGACAATGGGACAGACAGTTCTAAAATGATTGCAGAAGAATTTGCGTCTAAGGATAAAAGAATAAAGGTTATGAGTGATGGGGAAAATCATGGTCTTCCTTCTCGACTTAATGAAAGCGTGTCCTTGGCAAAAGGTGAGTTTTATGTTCGTATGGATGATGATGACATCATGGCTGTGGATAGATTGGAAACGCAGATAAAATATTTAATGCATCATCCAGATGTGGATGTGGTGGGTTCATCGGCCATGATAATCGATGATAAGAACAAAGTCATACGTTCCTCGGATATGAGCGGCATTACAACTGGCTTTATACACCCTACTGTCTGCGGTAAAACCGAATGGTTTCGCAGAAACAAGTACAATGAGAAGTGCAGAAGATGTCAAGATCGTGAATTGTGGCTTCGCACAGCAAATAATAGCACCTTTTACAACATAGAGCGACCTTTGCTATTTTATCGTGAATTTGGTATACCATCACTAAAGAAAAATCTGAAAGCACATCAAGCGCAACGTTTTATATTTCGCGGATATAGACTATATGGGAAATCATTTATTTGGTATGTAAAATCAACCCTGGGAACGTATGTGAAAGATGTAGCGTATCTGTTCTTTGCTGCTTTTGGCAAAATGGATTATTTGGTAGGCAAGAGAAAAAGAAAACAACTTGATAAAAAATTTTGGCTAACTACAGTAGACATAAATAAGGCAGTAAACATTAGAAATAAGTAAAAAATGAGAACAACCATATCCAGTAAGTCTGACAGCATTCAAGTTGCTTATAATAATTATGTAAAAGGCAAGTATATAGTAAATCGAAACTATCAGCGAAAGCTAGTATGGACTCAAGAAGAAAAGAAGGCTTTTATTGACTCTGTCTACAATCATTACTCTGTTCCTTTGGTACTTGTTGCAGATAAATCTGATAATCAATCACAAATGTATGAGATTATAGATGGGATGCAACGCTTAAATGCAATCTTTTCATTTATAGAAAATGAATTTCCTATAAATATAAATGGCGTAAATGTATATTTTGACCTGGATACATTGGCGGATACGATAGAACGTCGTAACAAAAAGATAATTCAGCAAAAGAAGCCTGTGTTGGATAGAAATGTGTGTTTAGACATAGTTTCTTACCAACTTCCTATTTCATATATAACAGCCGAAGAAACTGATATAGAAGAAATATTTAGACGCATAAATTCATATGGTCGTCAGTTGTCTAATCAAGAAATTCGACAGGCTGGGGCGTTAGGTGTATTTCCTACAATGGTTCGAAAAATAGCATCTCAGATTAGAGGTGATGTTTCTACTACAGACTTGATAGGATTAGATAGAATGAAGAACATAAGCCTTTCTAATGTAAACCTTCCTTATGGAATAAGAATGGAAGATGTCTTTTGGGTGAAACAGAAAGTCATAACAACATTGAGGATGCGAACCTCGCGAGACGAGGAATTAATAGCATGGTTGTTAGCCTATATCATCTTAGGGGACAAAGTTGCACCTACAGCGAAATCATTAGATAGATTGTATCAATATCAAGATGCTGAAGGGAAAATTTTGGCAAAAAGTATTGAAGATAAAATTATGCTATTGGGTGAGAAAAATATCCAACAATGGTTTATGAATGTTTTTAGCACCATAAAGAATGTTATAGAGTCAACTGGCAAAGATTTTCGTACATTTATTTATTCTGAAGATGATGGTGAAGGATTGGTACGTACTTTCCAAGTAATATACCTTGCGTTTTACAATCTGATTATAAACGATAAAATGAGTATTTCAAATCAGAATTTATTAAAAAATAAATTGAATGGAATAGGCAGAACTCATTTGCAAGGAATAAAAAAGAGTGACAATTGGTCTGCAAAATATCGTCAAGAAAAAATTTTATCTGTCGAAGCAATTATTAAATGTGCTTTCAAGAAAAATTCTGGTGGAAATGTTGCGTATGAAAACTGGGCTATGCAGTTGGATAATTTACTGCATCTATCTACGACAGAGGGAAACCAGTATGATTACAAAGTCGGATTCCATACAATGAAGAAGGATAAAGATTCGTTCAATGCAAAACTGATTAGAAAGTGTATTGAAGTCCTTACCGCAGAAGTTAATAAATGCGGTAATACTACAGGTTATGTAATAATCGGTGTCGCTGAATCAGAAGAAACATTGAAAACTTTTAAGACTTTCTATAATAAGACGGATTTTTATGCTCCTGTTGCAAATACAACATTCTATGTAACAGGTGTGGAAGATGAAATAAAAATGTATTATGAAGGAGAAGGCGATAAATATGTAAGGGCTATAAAGGCAGAAATAGAAAAATGTCCTATAGATGATCGATATAAGATCATTATTCAACAGAATATGAAGATGGTTAATTACAACGGTCATACAGTACTTATTTTAGAACTAAAATCCGACACTAAGCCTATATTTTTTGATAAGAAAATATATGTACGCAAGGGAACTGATACTGTTTTTTTAGAAGATGCTCAAACTATTGTAGAATATGTGCAACACTTTAATGACTAAACGACTAAAAATAATTCATGTATTTTCAGTATTTGGCACTGCTGAAAGTTTTTTTGACGGGCAGTTCAAGTTTCTTACTGATAAAGGGTATGAAATAGTTGTAGTGTCTAGTGATGCGCCTAATACGGATGCATTCTGTATACGTAATGGTGTACGATTCGTGCCTGTAAATATACCTCGTAGTGTATCGCCTAACGCTATAGTTAAGGCTGTGAAGAGTTTATGTTATCTTATACGTAAAGAGAAAGCAGATGCTGTGTTTGGACATACACCTGTCGGAGCCTTGTGTGCTATGATAGCAGCAAGATTGTGTGGGGTTAAGAATCGTGTATATTATCGTCATGGTTTAATATATACCACAATGCAAGGATTAAAACGCACAATATTCAAGAAAGAAGAAAAATTTGTTGCTTCGCTTGCTACAAGTGTGGTTAACGTTAGCCATTCTTTATCAAAACTTGCTGTGATAGATGGATTAAATAAAGTTGAAAAGCAGTATGTTATAGGACATGGTACGTGTGGCGGTATTGATGCACTAAATATTTTTAATCCTTTGTTGGTTAATCCTGATAATCTTGCAAGACTAAAAGAGAAGTTTGAATTAAATGACGCTGATGTGATATTCGGGTTTTGTGGACGCATTTGCAACGATAAGGGCATCCCTGAACTTATAGATGCTTTTGAGATGTTTCAAAAACGACATTCGGATGTTAAGGTCAAATTGCTTTTTATTGGTAGATTTGATACTCGTGATGGTATTTCGGAGGAAAAGAAACTTCAGATTGAGAATAATAGCGATATTGTGATTTCGGGTCATATTGACAAAGCTGAGATACCATATTATTATTCAATACTCGACGTTTTTGTGTTTCCTTCCCATCGCGAGGGTTTTGGAATGTGCGTGATTGAGGCTTCTGCAATGGAAAAACCAATTCTTGATAGTCGTGCACATGGATGTGTGGATGCTATTGTCGAACATGAAACTGGCGAATACATTGATCTTTCTGCTGATGGAATATGCAAAGGAATGGAACTGATGCTTGATAAAGAGTTGCGTGAAAAACTTGGTAAGAGTGGTCGTAAACGAGTACTTGAATGGTATGATTTTAAGGTGATGTGGCCGTTAGTGGGTGATTTGTACAAGAAAATATTAAGATAATCTAAGATGCTAAATAAGAGTGTATCCATTTTATTGGCATTAACAAAGTCAGCCTTAACAAATTCCACATCATCTCTGCCAAGAGATAACATCAACTGGCAATCTCTATACCCACTCGCCATTCACCAGGGCATCTCTGCTATTTTGCTTGACGCCATCGGGCTTTTGCCATCTGAGACGCGCCCTCCTAAGCCGACGTTGCTGCAATGGATTGGGCTGTCGACGATGATGGAGAGGATGTATGCGAGGCATCGGGAGCGGATTGGTGAGTTGGCAGACTTCTATAAGCAGCATGGAATAAGAATGTTGCTGCTGAAGGGCTGTGGATGCAGCATGTGTTATCCTAAGCCTGAACATCGTCCTACGGGAGATATTGATGTTTATCTGTTTGGTAAACAAAATGAGGCTGATGATCTGATAGAGAAGGAATTTGGCATTAAGATACATAAGGAATATCACAAGCACTCTACATTCAATTATGGTGGAGTGGAGGTTGAGAATCATGCAAAATTTATCGATGACGTGTCTCACAAGAGCAACATAAAGTTCGAGCAGATTCTGATGTCGGTATTGGAGAGGGAGGAGTGTTTGGCGAGTCCAATAGACAACGTGTTACTACCTTCGCCTACATTCAATGCCTTATTTCTGCTGCGCCATACGGGTGAGCACTTTGCCTCAAATGAAATAACACTTAGGCATGTGCTTGATGTCGGTACGTTCTTCCAACAATATCACTCGCAAATTGACTGGACATTGGTGTTTAAGGTCTATAAGGAAGAGCGAATGATGCGGTTCTTCAATGCCATAGCCACAATTTGTGTTGATCATATAGGTATGAATACTGCCTGCTTTTCATCTGACGACAATCAGTATGCTTATCAGAAGGATACGGTTCTTGCCGAACGTGTGCTATCCGATATATTTGAGAAGAAGAACGTGCTGCCAATGTCGACAGTTGGCATTGACACTATCGGTAAGAAATTGCGTTATGCTATAGACAAGAGCCGCCGTTGGTGGCGCAACCGCTGGAAGTATAAACTTGTGTATAACGAGAACCTTATAGAATCGTTTTGGTGGTTGGCAAGAAATAGAATTTCTTAATAAGCACTCAAACTGTTGCAAGTTCACATCTAATACTTTAATTTTTCAAAACGTTCTATGTACAAACTCTTTTTTAAGAGGGTGATAGATTTCTGTATCGCCCTCGTAGCCCTCGTGTGCATTAGTCCGATCTTATTAGTGGTTACCATTTGGCTGCACTTTGCCAATAAAGGGGCAGGGGCGTTCTTTCTGCAAGAACGGCCTGGCAAGGATGGCAAAATCTTTAAGGTTATCAAGTTTAAGACGATGACGGACGAGAAGGATGCGGATGGGAATCTGTTGCCTGATGCAGATAGACTGACGAAAGTTGGTAGGTTTGTACGCTCTACGTCAATAGACGAGTTACCACAGCTGATAAATGTACTGAAGGGTGATATGGCGTTGATTGGACCTCGTCCGCTTCTTGTGCAGTATATTCCTTTGTATAGCAAAGAGCAGGCTCGCCGTCATGAAGTAAGACCAGGAATTTCAGGTTGGGCACAATGTCATGGACGTAATGCAATCTCATGGACAGAGAAGTTTAAGTTGGACGTTTGGTATGTGGATCATTGCTCGCTGATGACAGATTTGAAGGTGATATTCATAACGATAAAGAAAGTGCTTTGTCGTGAAGATATAAATACCACAACTGGTAAGTCGGCAACGATGGAATACTTCAATGGTCATAATTAAAAACTAAATCACTATGTATTTATTCGGAGCAAGTGGTCACGGCAAAGTGGTAAAGGAAATTTTGAATATCAATGGTGTCGAAGTAGAGGCCTTTGTTGATGATAATCCTAATGTGAATGAGTGTGGTGGTCGTCCAGTTCTGCATGATGCAACTGGTCTTTCTCCTATGATAGTGAGCATTGGGGTGAACAAAATACGAAAGATGATAGTGGAGAGGTTGAAAGCCGACAATGTTGCTGTGGAGTTTGCGAAGGCTATACACCCTTCTGCTGTTATCTCGCCTTCTGCTAAAATTGGCGAAGGAACTGTGGTAATGGCTGGAGCCGTTATTAATGCTGATGCTGTAATAGGCAATCATTGTATTGTAAATACAGGAGCAACAGTAGATCATGATTGTGTGGTTGAGGATTATTGCCATGTTGCCCCCGGCGTACATATCAGTGGTGGTACACATGTGGGCGAAGGAACATGGATTGGTGTAGGTTCATCTGTTATACAATGCTTAAATATAGGCAAGAACTGCATGATTGGTGCTGGAAGTGTCATTGTTAAAGATGTACCAGATAATGTGACGGCATTTGGATGTCCTGCAAAAGTAATCAAAATCATAAGTAAATAACAAGGCAAGCAGGTATGATTGAATAGGCTTACGCTTGTGGAGCGAAACCACTACCCGTAAGCAGTCAAATTAGGGCTTACCTCTGAAGTTTATATCTTTGCGCTGAACAAAAAATTAAAAAATATGGTATGCCCTAATTTGACTGCTTACTGCATTGTGACGTAAAATGCAAGCATATTAACAAATATTACTATGGATACAGAAAGACAAACCATTTACCTCTGCCTGGCCCACATGAGCGAGGCAGGGCTTGAACAGAAATATGTGAAAGAGGCATTCGACACCAACTGGGTGGTGCCCATGGGGCCTAACGTGAATGCCTTCGAACACGATTTGGAGGCGTTTGCCAACAGCAAGAGCAATGGCACAACACCGCTCGACCGCAAAGTGGTGTGCCTGAGCGCGGGCACGGCTGCCGTGCATCTGGCCCTGATTGGCTGCGGGGTGAAGGCCGGCGACGAGGTGCTGGTGCAGAGTTTCATTCTGCGCCTCGAGCCACCCCGTCACCTACCTTGGCGCCAAGCCCGTGTTTGTAGGCTCCGAGGGCGAAACCTGGAACATGGACCCCGCCCTGCTCGAAAAGGCCATCATCGACCGCCAACAAAAGACTGGCAAACTGCCCAAGGCCATTGTGCCCGTGGCACTTTACGGCATGCCCTACCGCATTGACGAGATAATGGACATTGCCAACCGTTACGGCATACCCGTGGTGGAGGACGCCGCCGAGGGCATGGGCTCGCGCTACAACGGGCAGGTGCTCGGCACATTCGGCCGTTACGGCGTGCTGTCGTTCAACGGCAACAAGATGATTACCACCTCGGGGGGCGGTGCACTGATTTGCCGCAATGCCGATGAGGCCAACAACATTATGTGGTATGCCACACAGGCCCGCGATGCCTACCCCTACTACCAACACACTGCCATTGGCTACAACTACCGCATGAGCAATGTGTGCGCAGGCATAGGCCGCGGACAGATGACCGTGCTTAACGACCACATAGCGCACCACAAGCATGTGCAGGCCCTGTATGAAGAACTGCTCAAGGACGTGCCAGGTGTACACATGCACAAGCAGCCGGCCGACCCGCGCTACGATGCCAACTACTGGCTCTGTGCCGCCACGCTCGATGCCGATGTGCGCATCAAGGGGCAAGATGCTGCCTACAAAGAGGTGATAACCACAGCTGTGGGCGGTGCGGCAGGCGTTATTCATGCAGTAGACTCTGCCGTGACCGACTGTCAGCCCAATGCCAATGTAGAGGCTTTGCGTGTGTTTTTGGTAAACTGGTGTTCAAAATAAAAAGAATGAGGAGGGTCCATCTCATTTTGACGGATCCTCCTCATTATCTTGTAACGCACAAAAGGCGTAGTGACCCCGCAGGGATTCAAACCCTGGACCTTCAGAACCGGAATCTGACGCTCTATTCAGCTAAGCTACGGGGCCGTGATAGTGCAAACTGAGAGCAGAAAGTCAAGCTCGCTTGAACTTTTTGCCGAGGTGCAGCCTATCTTCTGCAAAGATAAATAATTAAAATGACATGAGCAAGGATAACGCGACGGCCGCCATGCTAATGGCAATTATTGTTGTTCGGTAAAACGTAGGCGATCGGACTCAAGCACCAAACGCTAACACTAATGGGGGCGACGCGTCCCGCGTCGGGAACTAAGACAAAGGCTCACAGACAAGCATGTAATTAGTGCTGTCTGTGAGCCTTTATTTAGTGTAAGAACATTGCATTTTTCCCGACGCGAGACGCGTCGCCCCCATTAGTGCTTGCGTTTGCTGGTAGCGTTTAGTGGTTTACAGTAAATGATGAAGCAACGCCAAACTTAATCCTGCACCACCGTGATGGGAGTGCTGACGCCATTCGACTTGAGCGTGAGCGTCACACTGCGCTGATGGCCCGTAGTGTTGCGCGACACCTTGAGCGTGTCGGTGCAAAGCACATTCTTGCGTATGTCGGCCGGCGAAAGCGTGTGCGTAAGCCAGTCGCAATCATCAAATCCGGTAAGTTCGGCCCCGTCGGCATACACAGTAAAGGTGATGACCGGTTTGGCTGTGAGAGTAACCCCATCCTTGGTGGTGGCGCTGTGCAAACCCTCAGAGTTGATATTCTTGAGTGTGAAAGTGCCCGTAGTGCTGTCGTAAACCGGCAGGCTGATGTTGAGATAAGGTTTCTGCGTAAACATGGGGCTGAACGAGCCAATGTGCTTGGTGGGATTTGTCAGCGTGAAAGTGGCTGTGCGCTCCTGGCCCGTTGTGTTGGGTGTGAAAGTGAAAGTGGCACGGCTGCGGTCAATGTAGCCCTTGCGCACCACGAGTGTGTCGGGAGCAGGCTTGCCGTTAACCGACATCTGCATCCAGTTGCTCTCGCAAGTATATGTCCAAGTATCGGTACTCGTTACATTGATTGAGTCCTCTGTTTGGTCGGCATAAACAATGAGTGCGTTGTTGTTATGTGTGCCTTGCCAGTAAAACTGGTGAAAGTCGTTGTCTGCGTCATCACACGACGTTACAAAGGCTGCGGCTGCAATAGTAGCTGCCGCCAGAGCAAAGAGTGATTTCAGTTTCATAACTTGTGTCTGTTAAATTGGTATGTAGTGTTATGCTTTAGAATGAATGTATGTACGTGCGGCATGGGCCACTCTCCCACTCTACCCTCGTTTAGTACCACTCCACGTTGGTTGAGTAAGAGCTGCGTTTCTCCCACTTCAAGGCATCGGCCAATTCGGAGGCACGTGCGCGGAAGGTGAAGTTGAACGACGAATAAGGCTTGAGCACCACGTTGGCCGACATTTCAAAGCAATGCAAGTCGCGCGAGAGCGACATGGTTGTCATTGACAACTTGTGCATTTCAAAGTCGTAGCCAGACGAGAATGAAATGTTCCACCCCTCGGCTATGCGCAGGTAGCCCGAAGCATTGAGCGTCTGCGTAAACGAGAAGGGGTAGCGCATTCGGCGCACATTGATTTGCCGGCTGCGGTCCTCGGCCATGGTGATGCCATACGACAGCGTGAGCGACCATGGCATGCTGAAGGTGAGATAGCCATCGGCATCAACCTTGGCCTTGCTTTTGGGTTTTCGCCCACCCTTGCGCGCGGTCTTCAAATCGGGGTCGACATTAGCATCTTCCACATCGTCGGCATCAGCGTCTGCAGTGTTGTCCTTGGCCGAATTGTCAGCCTTGCGGCGTCCGTGCAGAAAATCCATCAACTTGTTCCACGTCTGGTTGTTGAGCGTGTACGACAGGTTCTGCGACATGCCTTGGAAACGTCCAAACCGGCCGTAGCTCCATTCCGTGCGGTCGGAGGTTACCACCTGGCCGTTTTCGTTGAACTTGTAAGCATAGGTGGCAAACACAGCCGCCATCGAGAAGGTTTTGTTCTTGCCCAACTTCAGTCGCAGTCGTGTGCTGAGGTTGCTCCACGGCTGGCGGCTGGCCGCCATGTTGTACGACAGCGAGGCCGAAAGTTCGTCGATGAGCGATATTTTGCGGTAACCCGTAGAGTCGCGGTCGGAGCGCACCTTCATTTCGAGGTTGTTCGACACCGACATCGATATCAAGCCCTGCTTCGACCCCGAGGGG
>OFMH01000913.1_pt1 | contig 18161 bp, 17 predicted proteins | sample 1541761 | NCBI WGS metagenome assembly OFMH01 (sample SAMN04209249, study PRJEB22552) | human gut metagenome | biome: gut; material: feces | host: Homo sapiens | place: USA: Oklahoma
ACTAAGGATCTTGTGAGCATTGCGCTCGTGTGGGTTCAAGTCCCATCTTCCGCATAAGAAACGGTTTGAATGCTATTATATGTGCATTTAAGCCGTTTTTTTGTGTCATCATAATAACCTGAGCTGCAGTGTTTCGCTGATACGATAAGTGTTTCAGTAGGAGCTTCTTTTTTGTACTGTGGGAAATTACTTATAGTATATTCATAAAAAATTCATATCTTTTTGTTAAAATAATGTGTAGATTGTTACGATATAATTTGTTTGAATACAAGCGATATTGAACCTGAATGGTAACTGTTTGGCAGATTGCTGTTTTATATGACACTGGGCAGTTATCCTGAATGGAGTGCGGCAGGAGAATCAGGTATGAAAAAAAACAAAATGGACACACAGGAATATCAGTTTATAAAAGAAACGGTAAAAAAACAGCCAAAAGAGAATGGCAGTCTGTTGCGCAGGCTGCTTATGATAGCAGGATGTGGCGTTTTGTTTGGAGGCTGCGCAGCCGTAACCTTTGCCAGTGTGTTTCCGGTTATGGCGGACAGAGAAGAGAATACACAGCAGAAAATCGAACTGACAGGATCGGATGTAGCGGAGACGATAGCTGAAGAACAGGCAACAGAGAGGGAATCTGTCGCTTCAGTTTCTGAAAAAGAGGAGAAGAGTCTTCTGGCAATGCGTCAGGAGATGTATAGGGAAGTGCTGAAGGTTTCTCAAAAATCCCGAAAATCTCTTGTAAACGTGAGAGGAATTTCAAAGGATGAGGATTTGCTGAATAATTCTTATTTTCAGCAGGAAGATACGGAAGGTCTTGTCTTTCTTGAAACAGAGACACAATTTTATATCCTGACCTATGAGGAAGAACTGGAAAATCTGCAGGAACTGCAGGTAACTTTTGCAGATGGTTCGACAGTGCAGGGAGAGATATGCAGGGGAGATGCAGATTCCGGATTTGCAGTTGCAACTGTGAGAAAAAATCTTCTCAATGACAGTACAAGAGAAGGTATCGTGGTATCTGATCTGACAGACACAAAGAAACTGGGACAGAGCGATATAGTAATTGCTATCGGAAGTCCTGCCGGTGACAGTGATGCGGTGGTTTATGGAATGATCACTTCTGTTTCTGAAAAACTATCGGTAGCGGATACGGAGTATAATGTGTTGGCTACAGATGTGCAGGGGAATGAAGATGGAAGTGGTGTTCTGCTTGATTCTGACGGAAATGTGGCAGGTATGATACTGAAGAAGAATGAAAACGATGGAGATAATATTCATGCAGTTTCCATTTCGCAGATTCTTCCGTTGGTAGAACATCTGGCTAACAAAGAGACAATCAGATATACAGGTATTTATGGAACAGAGATAACTCAGGCACAATGTAGAAAACTGGGAATTGATCAGGGACTTTACGTGGAGCGTACACAAGAAGAATCTCCTGCGATGAAGGCTGGGATACAGTGTGGAGATATCATAAGTAAGATTGATGGAACTCCCACAGAGAGTATGCAGTCTTACTATACATATCTTCAGACAAAAAAGCAGGGAGAAAATCTTACCATAACGGTTCTTCGCAAAAATTCCGATGGTGAGTATGCGGAGAAAGATTATAAGGTAACAGTTGGAGAGAGATAGTGACAGGCGGAGAATCCTACAAGCGGGATTCTTTCTTGTGAAATTGTTATAATACTAAAAATAAAGGATAGAGAGGCAGGCTTTATGCGTTTTTTAAATGAGTTACATGAGGGAGACAGAATTAATGGGATTTATCTGTGCAAGCAGAAACAGTCTGCGGTAACGAAGAATGGAAAACCCTATGAGAATATTATCCTCCAGGATAAAACCGGAATCATGGATGGAAAGATCTGGGATCCGAATTCTCTTGGAATTGATGATTTTGATGCACTGGATTATATAGATGTTGTGGGAGATGTGACCAGCTTTGCAGGGGCTATGCAGCTGAATATCAAGCGTGTGCGCAAGGCTGCTGAAGATGAGTATGATCCTGCAGATTATCTTCCTGTAAGTGAGAACAGCACAGATGATATGTACAGCCAGCTGAGAGCATTTATTGACAGTGTGGAGAATACTTATCTGTCTGCACTTCTGAAGAAATTATTTGTGGAAGATGAAGCTTTTGTGAAAGCGTTTGAAGGACATTCTGCTGCGAAGACAGTACATCACGGATTTATCGGCGGTCTGATGGAACATACTCTGGGAGTGACCAGACTCTGCGATTATATGTCAAAGGCATACCCGGTCATTAACAGGGATTTACTGATCACAGCATCACTTCTTCATGATATCGGAAAGACAAAAGAATTATCTGCATTTCCGTTAAATGATTATACAGATGAAGGCCAGCTTCTGGGACATATTTATATGGGAGCGCAGATGATCAATGATCTTGCGCGCCAGATACCGGAATTTCCGGAGGTGCTTAAGAATGAACTGATCCACTGTATTCTGTCCCACCATGGAGAACTGGAATATGGTTCCCCGAAGAAACCTGCACTGGTGGAGGCGGTAGCTCTCAATCTTGCAGATAATACAGATGCAAGAATGGAAACCATCACAGAGATTTTTGCAGCAAACAAGAGCAAAAAAGAATGGCTTGGATATAATAAATTGTTTGAATCCAATTTAAGAAGAACAGATGAGGTGTAATCTTTATGGAATTTCGTAAGAACGATCTTGTTACGTTAGAGATAGAAGATTGCGGAATTGACGGTGAAGGTATCGGAAAAGCCGATGGCTTCACCGTTTTTGTCAAGGACGCAGTGATCGGAGATACAGTAACAGCCAAAATTATCAAGGCAAAGAAAAATTATGGTTACGGCCGTCTTATGGAGGTGCTGAAGCCATCTCCGTACAGAGTTGAGCCCAAGTGCGAATTTGCCCGTCAGTGTGGCGGATGCCAGCTTCAGGCACTTTCCTATGACCAACAGCTTGTATTTAAGACAAATAAGGTGAAGGGACATCTGGAACGTATCGGTGGCTTTACAGATATCCCTATGGAGCCGATCATTGGCATGGATGAACTATTTCATTACAGAAACAAGGCACAGTTTCCTGTAGGCAGAAATAAAGAGGGAAAAATCGTTACAGGTTTCTATGCAGGAAGAACTCACAATATTATTGAGAACCGTGACTGTGCACTTGGTGTAGCTGAGAATAAAGAAGTTCTGGACCGTGTGATCGCACATATGGAGAAATACGAGATTGAACCATATAATGAAGCAACAGGCAAGGGCTTGGTGCGCCATGTTCTGATCCGTTACGGATACTTCACAAAAGAAGTAATGGTCTGTCTGATCCTGAATGGAAATAAGATTCCAAAAGAGGAGCAGCTTGTAAAATCGCTGTGTGAGATTCCGGGAATGACAAGCATCACCATCAATGTAAATAAGAAACACAGCAATGTGATTCTTGGCGAAGAGATCCGTCTGCTCTGGGGCCAGGAATATATCACAGACAGGATCGGAGATATTTCTTATCAGATTTCTCCTCTGTCTTTCTATCAGGTAAATCCTATGCAGACCCAGAAGCTTTATGCAAAGGCACTGGAATACGCAGATCTTCATGGGGAAGAGACAGTATGGGATCTCTACTGTGGAATCGGAACTATTTCCCTGTTCCTGGCACAGAAAGCAAAATTTGTCCGTGGTGTGGAAATTGTTCCTGCAGCTATTGAGAATGCGAAAGAGAACGCAAAACTTAATGGCCTGGAGAATACAGAGTTCTTTGTGGGCAAGGCAGAAGAAGTGCTGCCAAGAGAGTATAAGAAAAATGGCGTTTATGCAGATGTCATCGTTGTAGACCCGCCAAGAAAAGGCTGTGATGAAACCCTGCTGGAGACCATGATCGAGATGAACCCGGAAAGGATTGTGTATGTAAGCTGCGACAGTGCGACGTTGGCAAGGGATCTGAAGTATCTGTGTGAGAGGGGATATGAGCTTAGAAAGGTATGCCCGGTTGATCAATTTGGGATGACTGTGCACGTGGAGACGGTAGTATTGATGTCAAGGAAAGATAAATAAGTACCAAAAAGTGGCGTATTTCCGGGATTTTTGCGAGGTTTAAGTCACCAGTGGCACTTTGCGAAAAGCTCGGTTTTCTTATATGGAAACTTATCCACCGGACAGTCTGCTGACCGAAATTTAAGCAGTGAAAAAGTGCGGTAGGGTTTAGGCTGTGGATTAGATGTCAGGGGTTGTGGCACGGGAATAGATGACAGAGCCGACCGCAGTTCAGCCTACTCGATACTAAGGGGCAAACTTGGCAGTGGATTGGATGTAGAAAGATATATATTACGGAGGATGAATAATGAGCAAAAATGCGCAAATTTTACTTGAAAATCTTATCGAGCAAGAATTTCAGGGTAATGAGAGCTATGGAAACATATCTGACTATTTTGAGTTTTTCTCCGCTAGTCAGATATTGAAAAACCAAGGATTAAGTGATGATGAAATCGAAAATGGAATTGTTGGAAAAGGACTTGATGGGGGGTGTGATTCTATCTATTTGTTTTTAAACAATTTGCTTATCACACCTGATATAGTAGAGCATATCTCAGCGCCAAAAGATTCTATATTAGAACTCATTATAATACAGTCAAAAAAGACTACATCGTTTGGTGAAGACGCGATTATGAAATGGAAAACAGTCTCTAGTAATCTTCTTGATTTATCAAATACAATAACGGATTTTAGTACACGGTATAATGCAGATGTTCTTGAAGCATTCACAACATTTAGAGATACATATACCAAATTAATAACAAGCAGGATAAAATTGAAATTTCGATTTTATTATGCTACTTTGGCATCAGATCTACATCCCAATGTTGAGCAACAAGCAGAGGAGTTAAAAAGTACAGTAAAGTTATTATTTCCGAATGCTTCGGTTGAAGTTGAATTTATTGATTCAGACAAGTTGTTTGACATGTATAATTCGGTCATTGAAAATAGAGTGAATTTAAAATTTGCAGATATTCCGATATCACCCAACCAGAAAAACTATGTTGCATTGGTGGACTTAAAAAGTTACTATCAGTTTATTGTGAATGATAGTGGAGAAATTAGAAAAAGCTTTTTTGACTCGAATGTGAGAGATTATCAAGGAAAAAACAATGTAAATAGCAGTATTTCTGAAACGTTGCATCGAGTTGATAATAATGATTTTTGGTGGCTTAATAATGGAGTGACAGTGTTAGCTTCAGAAGCAACTTTGGTAAATAATCGTGAGCTACAAATAGTAAACCCAGAAATTGTAAATGGACTGCAGACTTCGATGGAAGTCTATAATTATTTTTCCGAAAATAAAGAGGCATTAGAAGAAGAAAAGCGTTCTATTTTACTGAGAATTATTGTTCCTGATAATGAGGAGTCCAGAGACCAAATAATCTTTGCAACGAATAATCAGACAAATATTCCTAAAGCAACCTTGCGAGTAACAGATCCTATACACCTTCAAATTGAAATGTATTTTAAGAGCAGAGGCTTGTTCTATGATAGAAGAAAGAATTACTATAAAAATCAGGGACGTAAACCAGCTGAAATTGTTGGAGTGTCATTCCTAGCGCAGTGTCTTATTACGATTTTCTTGAAAAAACCAGACTATGCAAGGGCTCGTCCCTCAACATTGTTGAATGACGAGAAAACATATCAAGAATTATATGAGAAGAACAATGACCTAGAAGTCTTTTATAGAGTTGCTCTTTTAGGTAAGAAAATTCAGAAAAATGTTAAAAGCGTATCTGATTATTCTCCGGCAGAAAAAAGTGATATTTTGTACTATGTGCTTTATGCGGTTATTGCCCGTGTATTAAACAAGCGAGATATTAAACCTTCAGATATAAAGACATTAGATTTAAATTCTGTGACGGATAGTATTATTGTAGACGTTAGAGATAGAGTATATGAGATTTACAAACAGCATGGTGGCAATGGAAGAGTGGCTAAGAGCGCTGTATTTATTCAGTATATAGATGCAATATTAGAGGAATAAAAATAACCCTTGCTACTGAATATAGATATAAAAGAGGAGGGCGTGAACATGCCAACAACAATAGAAGTAAATAAACAAAGTGTGGAAGCGCTCCTGGGTAGCGGAAAATCAAAACCGTTTGTTATTCCTGAGTACCAGCGACCATATGCTTGGACGGATGAACAGGTAGAAACACTCTTTGAGGATTTATGGGATTTTACTGCTACAAGTGGCGGTACAGAAAGAGAGAGTTCCTATTTCCTCGGAAGTGTGGTTTCCTACGAAAATGAAGATGGTGAGCAGGAAATAATCGATGGACAGCAGCGTATTACGTCTTTGTTTCTGCTGCTGCGTGCGATTTATACAAAGCTTATTGCTACACCCGCATCAGAGAGAACGGCAGAGGCCAATAACTTTATTGGAAAGATTGAGCCTACAATCTGGAGAACCAATAAGCTGACCGGAACGGTAGATTTCAAAAATATTCTTTTGACTTCGCGTGTTGTGAATAACGAAGGAAATGAAATCCTGCGTTCAATCTTGGAAATCGGAAAAGCAGATGAGGATGCGAAAGATAACTATTCGAAGAACTATCGCCATTTTCAAGAATTGTTTGATAAGCATTCCACTGAGAATCCATTGATGGTATATCAGTTTATCTATGCGCTCCTGAACCAGGCTATTCTGCTGCCCATCACAGCAGATACCCAGGATACTGCGTTGACAATTTTCTCAACGTTGAATGATAGAGGTCTTCCTCTATCAGACGCAGATATTTTTAAGGCAAAGATTTACAACCAGCTTGCACCGGATGATAAGAAGGCATTTATCGACCGCTGGAAAGATTTAGATGAGCAGTCTACTGATGCGAATGAAAGCATCCAGCAGCTGTTCTACTACAATATGTTTTATTATCGCGCACTGGATAAGGATACGAAGACGACTACTCCTGGCGTCAGGAAGTATTATGCGGCTAATAAGTTTGAACGCTTATATAAGCCGGAATTGCTAGACACTCTCTTTGTTATCCTGAATCTGTGGAAGGTTGTAAACAAAGGAGAGGAACTTGAAGATGAAGCCTGGTCCAAGAATATTAAAATCAGGCAGACACTGGATATTCTGACTTCATATCCGAACGAGTACTGGAAATACCCGGTTGTTATTTACTATGTTTGCTACAGGAACGAAGAAAATTTTGAAACACGATTTGCTCGGTTCTTGAATAAGCTGCTCATGGAGCTGATGACAAAGTACTTGATGATACCGACAATTAATGCTGTAAAGCCGGATATCCTGAAGCTGAATTCTGCAATTGTAACATCGGATATACCTACGTTTGAGTTTAAGAGTGTCGATTTGACACAGCTGGAGCCGTATATCCAAAATCCGAATCGTAATGCAGTGCGTATGATTCTGAAGACGCTTGCGTATGAATATCAGGATGATCTGCTTCCGGCTAAGTGGGAGATAGAGCATATCTTTCCGCAGAAGTGGCAGACGAATTATTTTCCGGATGAGCCAGACACAACCATCAAAGAGAGAATTGAGCATATAGGCAACAAGCTCCCGTTTGAAAAGAAACTAAACATTGTTGCTGGTAATGGCTATTTTGGTAAGAAGAAAAAAGAGTACACAGCTTCCAAGATTGTAATTACCAAGGCAATGGGAACCTCTGATGTAATGGATTGGAACCTGGAATCCATCACGAAACGCGATATTCGCGTATCTGATGAGGTGATCGAAATTATGAAGAGGTGGAATGACGAATATTTGGACATTCCGGCTAGTGAGGGTAAGGCAGAAGAACCTTCTGAGGAAGAATTAGCTCAGATTGAGAAATTTAAGAAGAATGGCTGGATCTAGTGATAAGAAAAAGGGAGGCGCTTTATTTGGTAAAGAAAAAAGATGAGATAACCATCCGTTCCAGCGCAGCAGAGTACTTAACCTATGTTGCCTCAGTGGGTGATCAGCAGGACAGCATAGAGATGCGCTATGAGGATGAAAATATGTGGTTGACACAGAAGATGATGGCCACATTGTATGATGTTGGTTTACCGACGATAAATGAACATATTAAAAAAATATACGCGGATAGTGAATTGGAAGAGGCCGCAACTATTCGGAATTTCCGAATAGTTCAAACCGAAGGCTCTCGTCAGGTCACACGCGATACCAAGCACTATAGCCTTCAAATGATCATTGCCGTAGGCTTCAAGGTCAATTCCGAGCGTGCCGTACAGTTTCGTAAATGGGTAAACCAGATCGCCAAGGACTACACCATCAAGGGCTGGGTCATGGATGATGAACGGCTGAAGCGCGGAACGTATCTGACAGAAAAGTATTTCGACGAGCAGTTAGAGCGTATCCGTGAGATTCGTGCCAGCGAAAGAAAGTTCTATCAGAAGATCACTGACCTGTATGCGACAGCCATTGACTATGACAAAAATTCTGCAACGACGAAAAGATTTTATGCGACCGTTCAGAATAAAATGCATTACGCAGTTCATGGACATACGGCGGCTGAACTGATCGTGGAAAGAGCGGATCACACAAAAGAGCACATGGGGTTAACCACCTGGGCAGATGCACCGGAAGGAAAGATTAAGAAAAGTGATGTTACGGTTGCTAAGAATTATCTGAGTCAGGATGAAATGAAGCAGCTGAATCGTATGGTTACAGCATACCTGGATTTTGCTGAAAACATGACCTTACGCCATATCCCGCTTACGATGCAGGACTGGGAAAAGAGGCTCAACAGCTTCATTGAAATGTTTGACTATGGCATTTTACAGGACGCAGGCAAGGTGTCCGCAGAAATTGCAAAGCTTCATGCTGAGACAGAATTTGAAAAATACCGTGTCATCCAGGATAGATTGTTCATGTCTGATTTTGATAAGTATATGCTGGAATTAGAAGAAAACACAAAGAAATAAGGATCGGATTCCAGGTCGAGACGGTGAAATCCGGCAACTCAACTCCCTGCGAGTGTATGGCCAATCAGCGGTTGGAGCGGAAGGACTGTGTAGAAGTTGAGAGGCATTCACTGTCTCAACGGTCGAGACAGTGGCAGGGAGCGGCAGTGTAAAATTGCCTTGTATTATATAGGTAGAAAAGACCTTATGCTGACTTGTTCCTATAGACTTCAATGGTTAAGACCGTGATATGGATGCCATTTTTGCCACAGATTGCATCTGTTTGTAGCTGTGAATGCGTGGTTTCAAAAGGCGTGGACCTGTTTCCTTTTTGACAGGATATGTTTCCGCGAACGGGCACAAAACCAGACATCAATCAGAAGGTATCGTGCCATGTGGAGACTGTGTGCCTTTTGGGCAACCGAAAACCAGATACCACGGTAAAAATAGGCATTGATATGGATGATTATTACCGTATCAGGGAGAATGCTGAAAGCAAATAAACCTTTACAAAACTGAATAATACACTGAAACAAAGCAAGACAGAAGCTGTTGATGCGTTAGAAGATAACGTGTCAGCGGCTTTTTCTTTTTATCTAAAAATCTATTAGTCAAGTCTGAAAGGAGTCAATTCTATGGCAAAGAAAAATGTAAGAAATATGAAGGTTTGTGGACAGAGCGGTTATAAATATGAGACAGTTCCGGCGATTACATTAAAAGGAAAGTGGCTGGAGGAACTGGGATTTCATCTTGGGGATTATGCGGCGAAGATAGCAGGATTGACAGAGGTACCGGCGATAGTGAAGACGGATCTGTCTGATGAGGATGCTTATGTATATGTGATCGAGACAAACCTGTTGCAGAGATCTTTTGCGGAAATGCTTCCATCAGAGAAGGCAGCAGTGCTGGTGGCACGTTATGAGAAGATAAGCAGCCAGGGAAAACGGAATGATATCCGACAGGAAATTGAGGCTTTGGAAGAAACCTGTGGACACGATGTCCACAAGTCCAGAAAGAGAACCTGTGGACATGATGTCCACAAGTCACAGAAAAGCCGTGATGGACTTGGTGAGGAATATGGAATGACTGGAAGAAATATTGCCAGATACATGCGGCTGGACCGGCTGATTCCGGAGTTCAAGGATGCTGTGGATAAAGGGACGCTGGCAATGGTGGCCGCTGTGGATTTATCTTATCTGAATGTGAATATGCAGAAGCTGATCCAGCAGGTGGCAGAGGCTGAGGGAAAGAAACTGAAACCGAAGCAGGCAGTGGAACTGCAGAAGATGGGAAAGGAGATTACGAAAGAGGCGGTTGAGAGTGTTCTGGCAGGGAAAGAGCAGAACAAGCCGCAGAGCGTGTCTGTGAAGCTGCCGGTGGAATTGTATGAGAAGTATTTTGGATATACTTCTAATGCATCACTTGCCGAATTAGACAGGCTTGTAGATGAACGTGGTATTTCTAAAGTATGCTTAAATATAGGAATGTATTTTATTGAAGGCATGCCAGAAGGAGCATATCATACAGCAATAAAAATTAATGAAAAGTGGCAGAAATCAGGTACTGGTGAGATATTTGACACCGGATCAAAGAAAGAAGAATATGCAACACATTCGTTCAGATAATACGAAGATAGAAACAATACTGCGGAAAGCACTGTGGGATAAAGGGTACAGATATAGAAAGAACTATAAGGATCTTCTTGGAAAACCGGATATTGTTCTTACAAAGTATAAAATTGCTATTTTTTGTGATGGGGAATTTTTTCATGGGAAAGACTGGGAAGTTTTGAAACCAAGACTTGAAAAAGGGAATAATAGTGAATACTGGTTAGCGAAGATTTCCAGAAATCGTGAGAGAGATGATGAGATTAATAAGAAGTTGCTGTTTATGGGATGGACGGTGATTAGATTCTGGGGAAAGGATATAAAGAAGAATACAGATGAATGCGTTCGAGTCATTGAAGAAACAATTTTTGAAATGAAAATGCTGGATAGAGATTTTGACTGAATGAATTATATAGGGATCACTTGAAACGAGGGAGTATGGATATGTTTGATGAAGAAAAGTATGCTAAAATGTTTGAAAATATGAGTAAGATAAGCGAACAGCTTAAAAATCTACAATTACCTCAAATTGATTGGAATAACGTCGTAAAAAGGCAATCTGAAATTAATAGAATAGGCCGGCAGCTGTCTCAGCTAAATGAATTGTGTAGTAATAATTTGGTTGCACTAAGTATTTCGGAAAAATTCCGAGATTATATTAAAATCGTTAAAGAATCAGAAGGATTAACTGAAAAAGAATTTGAGGAAAAGTTTTCTGCTGAACTGGAACAAAGTATAAAATTAGGGCAGCATGGATGGGTACCATCTGAGCATGGAAATCCGCGGAATTTTTCAGAATGGGCAGAATGGATAGAAAAATGTCCTGAGAAAATATTGGAATTTTTTGAGGAAGATGACCACAATGTACTTAATAGAATAATAGAAACATTGTCTGGTATATATGTAGAATTGCCATATAAAACATATTATGAAAAAGGGCTATATTATTTCAAAATGGAAGATTACATGACAGTGGCTATGTACTGGACAATTCTCATGGAAATACGAATTACAAATCTTGTAGATTTTCCTAAACAGGGACAAAGCGGCAGATATAATGTTAAAAGTAGTTGCGTGCGCACGCATATTGTATTATAATACTGGTGGTTAGGAGGAATATATCTATGAAACTATTAAAATGGCTTTCAGTAACAGACCGATTTTACAAAATCTATTTGGATAAACAGCTTGCCCCCTTTGGAATCAACAACAGCCAATATATGTTTTTGATTAAAATCTGTCGTTCGCCTGGCATTTTACAGGATTCTTTAATGGATATGTTTTATGTTCATCCGAGCAATATTGTACGGACAGTTGCGGCATTAGAAAAGCAGGGAATGATTATGCGTTCCCCAAATGATAAGGATAAGCGGACGTGTAAGCTGTATCCTACGGAACGTGCGCTGTCTGTAATTGATGAGGTACAGACGGTATGTGAAAAGACAGAAGCTCTTTTATTGCAAGGCTTCAGGGAATCTGATAAAAACCTCTTTATTGATTTGCTGATTCAGGCAGGTGAAAATATTACAGCGGAACTCCGTATAGAAAGAAAGGGGGATGAATTTAATGACTGAGAATCCCCTAGGATATGAAAAAATTTCAAAACTGTTGAAAGATTTTGCCATTCCCAGTATTATGGCGTCTCTTGTCGGCTCAATCTACAATATTGTGGATCAGATTTTTATTGGTCAAGGGGTCGGTTATCTGGGAAATGCAGCAACCAATGTTGCCTACCCGTTCTCTACCATCTGCCTTGCTATTGCACTGCTGGTTGGAATTGGCAGTGCTTCCCGTGTTTCCCTCTGTCTTGGACGCAAAGAGCCGAAAGCTGCCGCCAAAGCAGCGGGAAATGGTATTGTTCTGATGGGGATTTTCGGAATTATTTATTTGTTGGTTGGTGAAGCTTTTCTGTCTTTGCTCCTAAAGGCATTTGGGGCAACGACAGATGTATTTCCATATGCAAAGCAGTATGCCAGCATAACATTGATTGGAATGCCGTTTCTTATTGTAACGAATGGTATGAGCAATTTGATTCGAGCAGATGGAAAACCAAAGTATTCAATGGTCTGCATGGTTGTGGGAGCTATTATCAATACCATTCTTGACCCCATTTTTATTTTTGTTTGCGATTGGGGAATTGCCGGCGCAGCTTGGGCAACAGTTATTGGGCAAATTTTTTCCTTCATACTCGCATTCCGTTATCTATGGCGTTTCCAAACAATCCATTTTGAAAAAGAGTCGTTTTTATTGGACATCAAAGAAAGCATGAAAATTTGCAGCATGGGAATCAGCAGCAGCTCAAACCAGATTGCAGTTACCGTGATTCAAATCATTCAGTACAATTCGTTGACTTATTACGGCGCATTAACAAAATATGGAACAGATATTCCCTTAGCTGCTTGCGGAATCGTTATGAAAACAAATGCCATAATCCTTGCGATTGTTGTAGGAATCTCGCAGGGAACACAGCCGATTATCGGCTTCAACTATGGGGCAAGGCAATACCATCGTGTACGGGAGGCTTACCTGCTTGCGGTAAAATGGAACCTTGTTGTTTCCACTATTGCTTTCATCGCATTTCAATTTTTCCCGCAATCTATCATTTCGCTATTCGGAGATGGGGACGAGCTGTATTTTGAATTTGCTGTTTTGTTCATGCGTACCTATCTTTTCATGGTGTTGGTAAATGGTGTGCAGTTGCTTTCTTCCAGTTTTTTTACCGCAATAGGAAAATCGTTAAAAGGTGCTCTGTTGGCATTAACAAGGCAGACCTTTGTGTTGATTCCGCTTACCCTGCTGCTCCCGCTTCGTTTCGGAATTATGGGAGTATTGCTTGCGGGACCTGTTGCTGATTTTTCAGCGTTTATGCTATCTGTTGTACTGGTGGGTATAGAATTAAAAAAACAAAAAAATGACATGTAAACAACAGCCCTATGTGAAAACATTCTTTTTCCGTCGTTAAGTAATCAAGAAGCAAAAACTTAAAAACCGTTGCGATATTATTAGAATCGGGGAAATACAGAAACAAAATCAACACCTTTTTTACAAAAAATGCCTTTAATTCAGCGGATTTTATAAAGGTATTGATTTGCATTTGGTTGTGATAATTTAACAGGTTCTGATCTGATGAAATGTGATGACAGGATAAGCGAAAAAAGGTATAATGATTTCATGAAATCAGAAGCTGGAGGAAACATACATGAAAATCGTAATTATTAACGGAAGTGCCAGAAGGGGAAACACGCTGACGGCGATTGACGCATTTATAAAAGGGGCATCAGAAAAGAATGAGATTGAAATCATCCAACCAGACAGACTTCATATAGCACCTTGTAAGGGATGTGGGGTCTGTCAATGTTATAAAGGATGTATTGATCAGGATGATACAAATCCCACGATTGATAAAATTACTGCTGCAGATGTGATTCTTTTTGCTACTCCGGTATATTGGTGGGGAATGTCTGCGCAGTTGAAACTTATCATTGATAAGTGCTACTGCCGCGGTTTGCAGCTGAAAAATAAAAAAGTTGGAACAATCGTTGTGGGAGGATCCCCGGTGGACAGTATCCAGTATGAGTTAATTGACAAACAGTTCGACTGCATGGCGAAATATCTTTCATGGGATATGATTTTCCAAAAATCATATTATGCAACAGCCAGTGATGAACTTGCAAAAAACAAGGATTCTATAAAAGAACTTGAAAATATTGGAAAAAACTTATAAAGCATATTTAAAGTTCCAGGTTTCAGGAAAGAAAAAAAATAAAAATAATGATGAAAGCATTTGTCATCAGGATGGCAGGTGCTTTTTTTGTGCCTTTATTATGGGATTTAGGGGGTGAGCCGTATGGCAGGGAACAGAATCAAGGGGATCACTGTCGAGATTGGCGGCGATACCACGAAATTGCAGACTGCCCTGAAAGGGGTTAATACTGAGATCAGGAATACGCAGAGTCAGCTGAGGGATGTGGAGAAGCTGTTGAAGCTGGATCCGGGGAATACGGAGCTGATTGTGCAGAAGCACAGGCTGCTGGCACAGGCGGTTTCTGAGACCAGGGAGAAGCTAGAGACTTTGAAGGCTGCGCAGCAACAGGCGGATGAGGCACTGCGGAACGGGACGATTTCCCAGCAGCAGTATGACGGGCTGCAGAGGGAGATTGTTGAGACGGAGCAGAGACTGAGGAGTCTGGAAGAACAGGCGAACCAGTCTGCGACTGCTTTGCAGAAGATCGGGGCAACCGGGGAGAAGCTGCAGGCTGTGGGAGATAAGGTCTCTGGTGTGGGACAGAAGCTGCTTCCTGTGACGGGAGTGGTAACAGGGCTTGGAACGGCGGCGGTGAAAACTGCCGCTGATTTTGATTCTGCGATGAGTAAGGGGCGGCTGTGTCCGGGGCGACGGGATCTGATTTTGATAAGCTCAGGGACAAGGCCAGGGAGATGGGTGCCAAAACGAAGTTCTCTGCGACTGAGGCGGCGGATGCCATGAACTATATGGCAATGGCCGGATGGAAGACGGAGGATATGCTGTCCGGTATTGAGGGCGTTATGTATCTGGCTGCGGCATCCGGGGAAGACCTTGCAACGACTTCTGATATTGTGACGGATGCGCTGACGGCTTTTGGGCTGACTGCAGGGGATTCGGGACATTTTGCAGATGTGCTGGCGGCCGCTTCCAGCAATGCCAATACCAATGTGTCCATGATGGGTGAGACGTTTAAGTACTGTGCGCCGGTTGCAGGGGCTTTGGGATTTTCGGTTGAAGATACTGCGGAAGCCATCGGTCTGATGGGGAATGCGGGTATCAAGGCTTCCCAGGCTGGTACTTCCATGCGTTCCATTATGACCAACCTGACCGGGGATGTGAAGCTGTCGGGTGCGGCGATCGGGGATGTGACCATTGCTACCACAAATGCGGATGGTTCCATGAGGAGCCTGTCTGCGATCCTGGCTGACTGCAGGGTGGTTTTTGGCGGAATGACTGAGGCAGAGAAGGCGAACAATGCGGAGGCACTGGTCGGAAAGAATGCCATGTCAGGTTTCCTGGCATTGATGAATGCGGCACCGGAGGATATTGCAAAGGTGTCCGGGGCGGTGAATAATTGCAGGGATGCCGCAAAGAACATGGCGGATACCATGCAGGATAATCTGGAAGGACAGCTGACTATTCTGAAGTCACAGCTTCAGGAGCTGGCGATTTCTTTCGGGGATCTGCTGATGCCTGCGGTACGGAGTATTGTTTCCGGACTGCAGGGGATGGTGGACGTGCTGAATGCCATGCCGGACGGGGTGAAGCAGGTAATTATGATTATTGCTTTGCTGAATACTACATATATGTGTTATCTGCAGTATAGCGTGTTTGATTATCCATGTGTTGGATTGGTATAATCCTTATATGGATTTTATTGGCCATGCTTCTTTTGTTCAGTATATGCTGTATTTTTCTGTGATTGTATTAGTATTTGTAGAATATTTTTGTCCTGCGAAGAAAAAGCATTAAATTATTGTGAAAAAAGAGTATAATGAGAGATAAACGCAGAATGAAAAATTATTGGAAGACGAGGTGTAGATATTATGTGGATACTTTATGCTGTTGGATCGGCATTTTTTGCGGGGGTCACTTCGATTTTGGCAAAAAGTGGAATTAAGAAAACAGATTCGAATGTAGCGACTGCTATACGTACCATTGTAGTATTTATATTTTCGTGGATTATGGTATTTGTAGTTGGAAGTCAGGCATCGATTAAAATGGTTGGACAGAAGACGTTATTGTTTTTAATTTTGTCAGGGCTGGCGACAGGAGCATCATGGTTATGTTATTTCCATGCATTGCAGATAGGAGATATTAATAAAGTTGTGCCTATTGATAAATCAAGTACAGTTTTGACTATTGTCTTGGCGTTGATTTTTTTAAAAGAGGGTATAACATGGCAGAAGTCAATTGCAGTTATTTTGATAGCAATTGGAATTTTTTTAATGATTCAGAAAAAAAGCACAGCAGAATAAAATGATTCAAATGGAAAAAGTTGGTTGTTCTATGCTGTACTATCTGCAGTTTTTGCAAGCCTGACAGCAGTTTTAGGTAAAATAGGTATAACCGGTATTGAGTCTAATCTTGGAACAGCTATTCGTACGGGAATTGTTTTGGTCATGGCATGGAGTATGGTTTTTATTACTGGTAAACAATCAGAAATACATAATATAGATCGTCGAGAATTAATTTTTATATGCTGTTCGGGGATTGCAACTGGTGCCTCATGGATGTATTATTATAAGGCATTGCAAAATGGCCCTGCAAGTGTAGTAATACCGATTGATAAATCAAGTGTGTTAGTTACAGTTGCTTTTTCATATTTTATATTCCATGAATCATTGGATAAAAAGTCTGCGATTGGTTTGGCACTTCTGGTTTTGGGTACGATTATAATAGCAATACTGTGATTGTTTATAAAAAGTTTATTTTTATGTTAGCTGTTTTTGAGAAATCCTCCTTACAATGAAATCATCAAATTGTAGGAGGAGACATATGTTAGAAGAAATATTTCAAGGATTTTGTATGGCAATGGCAGATAGTGTTCCAGGAGTTTCAGGAGGAAGTATTGTATTTTTGATGGGATTTTACAATGAATTTATTACGTCATTGATATTTTACCGAGGTAGAGGGAGAAAGAGTCGGTGGCACGATAATTGTCACGGATGATGAAACGAAGATATGGGAAACGCACACTCCGTATTATGACAAAAGAAACATCCATTTCTATGTAAATCGTTGTGGGTTTAAGATTGTAGAATTTTTCAATCCAAAGCACAAAGACCCACATCAAAAAGGAGAAAGTGCGGGCAATATTCCAGAAGAAAACAATTATTTCTTTAGATTTGAAAAAGAAATGAATTAGGAAACTTTCAGTAATACTGAGAGATTATAACAGAGCGGAAGCTTTGAATTTTCGGAGGTAATTTCAATGTTTAGATCAATTAGAAAAAAGAGAAATGAAATCAGCACAGACGAAGCGAAAGAACTACTACGTTGTTCTCGACGTGGCATACTGGCAGTTAACGGTGATAATGGTTATCCCTATGCGATACCGATCAATTATCTATATGATGAAGATTCACATAAGATTGTTTTCCATGGAGCTAAAGCAGGCTATAAAGTGGATTGTTTGAAAGTATGTGATAAAGTTTGCTTTACTGTATATGGTAATGAACGCATTCAGGAAGAATCGTGGGCACCATTTCTTCAAAGTACGGTTGTCTTTGGACGCTGCCACTTAGTCGAAAATCAGGAAGCCACAATGACGCTGATAAAGAAATTTGCGATGAAATATTATCCTGATGAAAAGCTGGTAGATGAAGAAGTGGCATCATCCGGAAGAGCCGTTCAGATGTTTGAAATTGAAATAGAGCACCTGAGTGGAAAAGAAGTGCAGGAACGATAAATTCCAGTTTTACATCCGCTGTATCGCCTTGGACAAATTCCCTCATAGCGGTTTTCTTGGATAAGTTCTAAAGCACGGGAAAGCGGCAACCGTTGACATCAATCGGCACGTCCCAAGACACGTGGAGACGGTTGTTCTTTTGTCCCAACAAAAACCGGATGACCACATAGAGATCGACTTAGACCTGGACGAGCTGGATGCCACCAGTGCCGAGTTGAAAG
>OFMH01000914.1_pt1 | contig 18159 bp, 17 predicted proteins | sample 1541761 | NCBI WGS metagenome assembly OFMH01 (sample SAMN04209249, study PRJEB22552) | human gut metagenome | biome: gut; material: feces | host: Homo sapiens | place: USA: Oklahoma
TTCTAAGAGACTTCCCAACCGCTTGATTAAGAAGTCTTTTAGAGCATACAACACCGGCAGCAAGCTTGTACTTGCGATATTGCCTTACTGCAAAGTGTTCCGGATTTTCTGCTTCCAGTTCTTCAAACAATTCATCCACCGCATTTTTAAATTCTTCATCATCCTCCCTGGTCTCACTGGCATTGATAAATTCCAGCAAAGTAGAAAAGTTCTGTTCTTCCTCTGGTGCCTCATACCAGATGTATCCGATCAGTGCAGAATACAAAAGACGTTCGGCCTTCACCCAGAAATCTTCCGTTGATTTTTCGCCTTCACCCTTGGTATTTGCGATAATGGTATTGACCAGCTTCAAGATGTCTTTTTCACTCCGGATATAATGGAACGGATTGTAATGCATGGACTTTTTAAAGTTGATCGTATTTAATACCTTGATCCGGTATCCTCCATTTACCAGCATCTTCCCGCATTCGACGATGATCGTACCCTTCGGATCAGTGACCACATAGGATACGTGATCCGTCATCTGCATAAGGTTGGGCTTCACATAGAATCTTGTCTTACCGGATCCGGAACCACCGATGACGATCACATTCTTATTTCTGGCATACTTTGGGGCTTTTGGCCGGCTGTTCATGGTCAGACGTTCCGTTTCTGTGAGGATGACATTGTTTTCAAAGACCGGATCCATGAAGGGTTCGATATCTTTTCTATTTCCCCATCTTGCGGATCCATACTCCACACCCTGCCGGAACTTCTTTGCATTTTTAGAACGATAGTAGACCACCAGTTTTAATGCACCTGCAACCAGAACACCTACTGTAAGATCCTGCAAAGCGATACTTGGCAGCCAGCTTAAAAATGCCAGTCGGAAATTGACTAACATCACGCCAAGTCTCTGGACCATGCTTTCTCCCAGGCAATGTCGGTACAGCCAGGATCCTTTATCTGCTACATAGAAGATAAAGAAATATGGGAGATTTAAGATCACCAGCCGTTTGATCTGGACCTTCTGTAATTTCTCCCGCATCATCGTTCCTGACCTCTGGATTTTTGTCTCTGCTTCACACGCTGGCGGTGCTTTGCTTTTCTTTCTACAGATTTCTGCAGTTTCTTTCTGACAGATGGTTTCTTCACCTGTTTCTTTTTCAGTTCTACTCCGGCATATTCCCGGAAAGCCGCTGTCATCACATCCACATCTTTAGCCTTAAAGAAGACCAGATATTTTGGTGGATCCGCACCGACTTCTTTTTTCAGGCTGTAATCAATCCCGTACTTTCTTGCCACACGGTCAAAGGATTTGATATTTTCATCTGTGATCTTTATGTTGGAAAGCTGTACTCCCTGTGCATTCAGCTGCTTGATGGTCTGCTTTCCATGTGGCTTTTTCTTTTCAATCTTTTTTCGGGCTTTTTCCCTTCCTTTCTCCTGGGCCCGTCCGGTCTTTTCAGCCATTTTCACCTGCGTTGCTTTCTGTTTCCTCCGGTTGTCCATTTCCAGGAACTTCCGAATGGCTGCTTTTAGCACACTGGCAGTGATCTTGACTCCCTGGATGCTCAGGCTGATCACTTTCTGATTTACTTCTTCCTGCAATTACCCACGTCCTTTCTTTCCTTTCATTTCAGAATGAAGACGGGCAATACAATATCCGATGCATGGAACATGTTTTCCATACGGACAGCCACCACATGGTGTCGTTTTTACTGCTTTTTTCTTTTCCGAAAGCAGATAGTGGCACTGTTTCAAGCTACAGCCTTTCTTTTTACCTTCCCACCAGTAACAGTACTTGCAGGACCATGGCTTTTCTTCGCTGTACTTTCTTCCCTCAATAGCTGCATTTGGTTCTATAATTAGATCTTTATTTGTCTTCATTCTGTTCTTCCTCTTTTCTCATGATTTCTGTCAGTTTTTTCTCTGCCTGACTTCCGGCAGCAATGAGACAATACAAAACTGTAAATATTGCCGCTGCTCCCAGAAGAGCAACAAAAATAATGATATTTCTCATGGTTTCTCCCATCTAAAAAAGCGTCCACAGATTCCTTTCGGTTTCCATGAACGCTCATTCTTATTTGATTAGTGTTTCTTTTTTCTCATAAATGCAAGGGCTCCTGTACCAGTCGCACCAATGCCGAGAAGTATAAACCACAGCCACAGATTGGTGTTATCCCCAGTCTTTGGTGAATCACTGACAGGTTTTCCACCATCCGGTGTCTTTTCTGCCGGTTTTTCCTCATCTACCATGGTTACATGCTGTACTTCACTAGTATCCTTTACTTCGAATTCCACATCTTTTGCAACCAGATAGCCATCCGGTGCTGTTTCTTCACGGAGAGTGTATTTTCCGATCGGAAGCATTTCGATATAATGTGCTTTCTCTGTACTGGTCCAGCTTTCGACAACTTTTCCATCCTGATCAAGGATTGTGAGTTTTGCTCCTGGAAGTTCTTTTCCGGCGATATCCTGTTTGGAGATTTTCACCTTCGTCACATCATCCTTCATCTCGACTTTCTGCACATCGCCAGTATCTTTGATCGTGAATTTCACGCTTTCAGCTGTCACATAACCATCGGCCGGTTTTGTTTCAACCAGTGTGTATTCTTTTCCGACAGTCAGCTCACGGATCACATGTGCTTCTTTACCGGAAGTCCATTCATCCACGATATTTCCATCAGCATCTACCACTTTCAGCTTACATCCTGGAAGTTCTTTTCCGGTTGTCAGACTGGATTTGGTAAATTCTACAACAGTTGGCTGATTTTCAAAGGTAAAATCATAGGTTACAGTCGGCTGCTCCTCACCTGCATACTCAAAGGTAAATTCCTTTTCTTCATCGTTGGTTACAAATCCGTCCGGTGCATAGAGCTCTTTTACATAGTAAGTTGCTCCTATTGGAAGATCTGCAACAAATGTGATCTTTCCTTCTTCATCCGTAGATTTCAGTTCAATGATCTCATCGGCTTCGATCAGGACTTTACCAGTTGTCTCAGACTTAATGTCTTCTTTGGCAAATAATCCAAAGATAGCGCCTTCCAATGTACGGTCAGAATCTTTTTCTTTCTTAAGTACACTGACTTCTACTCTCTGGCGGTTGTTCTGCCAGTCTTTGTCATAGACTACAACTGGTGTATTCTGATCCACGTAAGTCAGATCTACATGACGGATCTCACCATCCAGTACATGACCGTAAGCAGTTCCTGTTTCTTTCACATAGTATTTACCAAGTGGAAGATTTTCCAGTTTTGCAATACCGGTTTCATCTGTCTTGATCGTTGCAATCAGTTCATCCTTTTTATAGTAATCGTCACTGACGCCATCGGCAGCCTTAATGTCTTCCTCAGCATAGACTTCAAACGTAACATCTGTCAGTTTTCCGGTTACATAGTTGAAAATGTGTTCCACCACACCTTTGACCTTATCGGCCAGTGTAACAGAATCCAGAAATTCCCCCTTTTTGTTGATGATGAGTTCACCAACCGGTACCTCGTCCTTCATTTCCACTTTCTGAACCTCTCCGGTATCTTTGACTGTGAATGTCACATCATTGGCTACCAGATAACCATGCGGTGCAAACTCTTCATGTAGGGTATAAGTCTCACCCACTTTCAGATATTTGATCACATGCGGTGCATCTTTGGAAGATGTCCAGCTATCTACTACATTTCCATCTTTATCCGTTACTTTCAGATAAGCTCCATCCAGTTCTACACCGGTTGTTGCATCTGATTTTGTGATCTCAACAGTTGTCGGCTGGTTCTTCTTTACGGATTTTAATGTTACTGTCTGTACATCCTGCCCCTGATAAGAAGCATCAAATCTCAGTACTTCATCCGAAGATACGAATCCATCTGGTGCTTTCAGTTCTTTTACATAATAGCTTCCAAGTGGAAGATCCAGTGTACATGCTGCCTGACCTTTTTCATCAGAAGTCATTTCCTGTAAAAGAGTATCTGCTTTGACGATCACTTTTCCATCTTTCGTCTGAATGTCTTTTGCATTGTAAATACCGAACACTGCTCCGGCTACTGTATTGCCTGTCTCAGCATCCTGTTTTTCGACAGTAATCGACACTTTCTGTCGTTCATCTGTGACAGAGATTTCTTTCTCGATCACTGCAGTATCCTGATCCGCATAAGCAAATTCGACATTTTCCGGCACGGTATTTAACACATAAGTGTCCGGTGCATTCTTCTCTTTAACATAGTACCTGCCAAGTGGAAGATTCTTTACGGTTGCATAACCATCTGCATCCGTTGTGACGGTTGCTACCAGTGCATCCTTTGAAAAATACAGAGTTCTCTGTCCATCTGCATCTACCTGATGATCGGCAGTATAGATATCCTCTGCCGCATAGACTTCAAATTCAGCACCTGCAAGTCCAGCCATCTCATACTGGAAGTCCTTATCAAATCCCTTTAACACTTCACCCTGTTTATAGATCTTTAACTGACCTTTGACCGGGGCATTGGTATATTCCACATCAATGACTGCATCTCCTGTGACAGGATCGGTCAGATAAGCAGTATCTGTATCAACGGCAACTGTCACATAGTTTTTGGATATTGTGTACCCATCGGGTGCCGTCACTTCCTCAATCCTGTAGTTACCAGGTTTCAGATTCTTTGGCAGTACCAGGTATCCTTCCTCATTTGTGAAATAGGATTTGTGTACCGTTGGCTTCGGATAGGATGTTGTCTGTTCCACATATTTCTGATTATCCAGGTCGTATACCTTGAACTCAGTATTAGCCAGGAGTACAGATTTCTGTGTTTCTGCATCCTTTTTGATGATCTTTAATTTTGCTTTGAATTCTTTATCCAGCAGCACTCGCCATGTCTGCGGTGTATCCGGATGATTCTCTGTGATCTTCACTACAAAATCATCAACCGGTGCATAGTTGTGTTTGCTTGTGGTTTCTCTTACCACATAAGTTCCATATGGAAGCGGAATCGATCTTGCATATCCTTTTTCATCGGTAAACATTTCTGTCTGTCCATCTGCAGTCAGTACAACTGGTCTGGCTGAATCAAAATCATAACTTCCATCTGCTTTTACCTTCAGATCACTGACAAGCCATGCCGAAAAACCAACTCCCTTAAGAAGATCTGCATCGGTCTTCCCGTTGTTTGCTGCCTTAATGATCTGGAATGGCTGCTTGACGACAGTTTCTTTACATACAGAAGTTCTTTCTACTGTCGGAACAGTAGCACCTTCGTAAGTACAGTCCACATCATGTTCTGTCGGATCCAGTACGTATCCCACCGGAGCACTAAGCTCTTTCAGATAATACTTTCCAAGATAGAGATCCGATACAGAAGCTTCGCCATTCTTATCCGTTGTCAGGGATGTGATCAGGGTGTCTTTCTTATAGATTGTTCCGGTTCTTCCATCCGGATGAACAATGTCTTCCCTTGCATAAAGACCATATACCGCACCTTCCAGTGTTGCATCACCCTGGGCTTCATTGCCTGTCTCAGCATCCTGTTTTGCAATGTTGAGCTTTGCATTTACTCGTTTGTCCGTTACATTTTTAGTCGTTGTCTTTCCGATAGCAAGAGTCACATTATAAGACTTTGTATCGATCTGATATCCTGTTGGAACAGAGATTTCTTTCAGATAAACAACTTCCTGTGTCTTTTCCATTGTGAGCTGTGAAGCACCATTCTGATCAGTTGCAGGCATCTCTGCAATCAGCTTTGTACATGCAGCATCGGAATAGATCCCGTACACTGCACCAGCCAGTGTATTGCCTGTATCCTGGTCTTTCTTTACAATGGATACCTTACATTCTTTTGTCCAGGTTACTTTAAAATCCACATATTTCTCATTTCCGACACCTTCACCGAAAACAAGAGCCAGGTCCTGTGTTCCAGATCCTGTTACAATCTTGTAAGCAGAGTATTCTTTATCAATGCTTCCCTTCATCCGAGAAGAAAATGTAGCACTGACGCTCTCTGCCTGATCAAGTGGTGCTGTCAGATAAAACTGTGTACCTCCACTGATTTCTACACTTGCTCCTGCAGCACTGGTTTTACCGGTTGTCACATTTACAAGCTTTACACCGCTTGGCAACTTAAATGTGATTGTCTGCAGTTTATCTGCTTTGAATGTGATCACGCTTGTTCGCTGGCTGTTTCCTTCCACATAAGCCTTTACATTAGATTCGGAAAAGCTCATATCTACAGACGGAATGTCCGGCATATTTACACAATAATTGTAAAGCTCCATTGCCAGGTTCTTTCCTGTTGCATTAGTTCCGGATGCCCAGTCACTGGATCCATTTGCATAAGCTGCTGCAAGATGGGTAATGATGAATCTCTTTCCTGCCGGAAAATCCGGATGTTTCTCATCGAAGAAACCATTCTCATCACTTGCTTTTGTTCCGTAATAGCAGACCTTTGCAAGTGTCTTTCCATCGGCAAGTTTCTGGATCGTATAAGTTCCATTTCCCGGTCCTTTTTTCGATGGTTCAACACAGTATGCTGTCGCATTGATGCTTCCCCATTTCACATAATATGGACAAGTCAGATAAGAACCTAATCCATAATCTGCGTAATAGTACCAGGAACCGGCTGTGACTGTGACTGATTTTGTTCCTGTTTCACCGGAAGCAAGCATCATTGGCATATCGAAAGTAATACTTTCGCCTGCTTCAAGATCTGCAAGAGCAACTTCCTGGTCAACAGCTTCCTGCATAACCTCTGAGAGTGTGATCCCTGTTTCCGGATCAACGGTCTCCTGATTCTCCGTTGCTTCGATCTCTGCATCAAATTCTTTTTCTGTCAGTTCTGTTTTGCTCTCCGTTTTAGCATCACCAGTTTCCTCTGTAGACGAGCCAGCCTCAGAATCCTCTGTTTCTGTCTCATCGGAAGAACCAGCATCCTGATCAGAAGAACTTTCTGACTGCAAATCTTTCTGCTGATCCGCTTCTTTTACCACGATCTTTCGATTGATCTGGTAGGTTGGGTGATCCGTTGTCTGTGGTTCTACATAATAGACTGCCTTATAGGAATTGGCATAATCGGTAGAAAAGTCATTCCCGTCCGTATCTTTTGCTTCCTGAAATGTAACTTTTACTTTGCTGTCATCCTGGATCGTAAGACCGGTATAATCACTCTTTACATCGAAATTGTCTCCAACCTTGATCTCATAATCCTTTGCAGTTACAACCTCATCCTCATCCAGCTGATCCTTGATTTCCTCATAATACGGAATCTTTTTTACAGATCCGGCATCATCAGAAGCATAGGCAACAACGGGAGATAGTACCGTCGATAGAACCGTTACTGCAGTCAGTAAACCGGACATCACCCTGCGTGCTTTCTTTTTCACGTTCATTCTCTTAAATCCTTCCTTTCTGATTCTTTTGTGTATGGTTATCTGTTAGTTTCTGCGTATTATCTTTTATACGAAGATGATCGCCTCCTTTCCTGAAAATTGCGCTATTTGGGACAGTCAGCACAAGCTGAGATAACAGCACAAATATATGGCGGTACCTGTTTGTCACAAATACCGCCACATGATTTCTACTGTCATCCTCTTTTCAGATTCAGACATTTTATTTTGATTTAAGATTTAAGCGTTTTCCTGTTTTCTTTCCCGGATCCGTTCCTATATCAGTTTCCATATCTGATACGTTTTCTTCTGGCAGACACGCAGCTTTTCGCTCTATGCATGTTCAAACCGAATATCACTCCGGGCAGGCTATTCATTTTTCAAGGTACATGAAGGTGTTCTATGCAAACCCTTCATATAACGAAACGCTGAGAGCCTGTTTTACAGTGGTCTGATTCAATTTTTTTGAAATTTTTTTAAAATTCTTCGTTTTCAGCCTTTTTTTTCATCGTTTTTAATGCCCTGTTCAGGAGATCATTTACACTCTGTTGTTTGATTCCAAGATAATCTGCGATATCCTGCTGGCGCATTTCTTCGAAATAAACCAGATTAAGTACCATCTTTTGTCTATCTGTTAAATCCTTGATCAGAGCTTTAAGGATTTCTCTGTCAATAACATCGTCAACAAAATTTTTTGAAGATCCTTTCATAATCTCTGCATCATCTGTAACATCGCTGTTAGAAAATACTCCATGATTGGATTTAACTTTGCTCTGACTATATTCCATACGATCTTCAGCCTCCATCAGCAGACGGATATACCAGTTTTCATTATCAAAGAACTCTTTATTGAATTCTTTGTTATCGCCAGTTGCCGTTACATATTCATAATCATCACAACTATGAAGTGGAAATACAGTTGATTGATTTCCTGCTGTGTAAAGCACGTATCCGTGATCATAAACAGAGATAGTTGTATCTGCATTGATCATTTCCTTTACTACAACTTTGTGTTCCTTCAAAGATTTCACGCTTGGGATTCTTTTCTCCATATCAGCAACTTTCACGATTTTCTTCAGTTCTTTTAATGTCAACATAATGACCACCTTTCTGCCTTTCGGCTCCGGGTGGCCCTTTCCATCTTTTATGAAATTTCTGCACAGACATAAAGAACTGCAGCACAAGAGGTCACGAACTCACCCGTTTTTTTTGAACGGGAGTCCGCGACTCCTTGATAACGCATGCATCTGCGTTTAGATTACGTTTGCCAGATTGCCTGGCTTATTCAGTTGCTATGTGGATTTTCTGATTTATTCTCTGTTTGCTGTTTGCGAAACATGGAATAATCGCCCATAGCATCGTAAGGACAATGCCTTACAAATTCCTGGTATTCGATTTCAGTCATCTTTACATCCTCCTTTGCGTCATATTATCAAAATCTCTATTTACAATTATTTTTGCAAAAAAGAATTCAACCTCTATATAACGAAACGCTGAGAGCCTGTTTTACAGTGGGGTACGACAAAAAAATTTAAAAATTTTTCGAAATACGTCAAAAAAGCCCGACAAAACAAATACTTCAACAATCTCCAAAACCAGAAAATACTTCTGATCTTGCAGTGTATCCGTAAATGTTTTGCCGGGCTCTTAGTGATTCCAGTCAGGTTCAGCTCCTTGACAAACTCTTGCTGTCTGGTGCGTTCTTGATGGTTCCTGCCAAATCCAACACTTACTACAGACAGCTCATTCTATTCTGTTATAATCCCTGATTCATCATCTTTCGGGAATACGTCCGCATCCTGGACTTTAATTGTTCATCTCGGATGTGGATCGGACGAACCGACACCATATCATCCTTTACAAATATTTCCAATGTACTGCGACATTTTTTGCACTCCACTTCTGAATCGCTTTGTGCGCTCTTTTCAATAAATGCTCCACATACAGAGCAGTGTACATGCCATTTAATAGCACCTGATCCCATATAGGCTTCCTCCTTTAAGCAATAAGATATTTCTCCATTTATTACTCAACGGACCAAAGGGAAATCAAATCCGCCTTATGAGCATCATGCCATCCATTCCGTAAGTGCCAAAGCTACACGAACAGCACGATTTCTATTCTGATCAGATCTGCTTTGTCGATCTGTGCATCCTTTTTTATCCTTTCACCAGCTACCACTCACTCTTTCCGGTATAAAAAATTCCGCTGTGATTAATTAACATGATATTTCAATAGTTTCAAATACATCACCAGTCAGATCACAGATGTCCTGGATCTGAATCTCGGTATCATCAATCCGTAAGTGGACTGATGGATCAAAAAATTCTACGGTTCCAGATAATGTATGGTACTGACCAATTAATGGATTCTTCCATGACTTTTGAAAATAAGTTGCCTGTATCTTCATTCCATATGCCAGGATCCTTAATTTCATATCCAGCTCATTTTTCTTTTCCTCAGATAAATCTCTTTTTGGTTCATAAATGATTTCCTGTTGCCGGATTGTTTCATCCAGTCCACGAAGTGCCGCAAATGGAGCAAACTGTTTTGCCCTGCGTCCTACATCCATGGGATGCCTCCTGGAAACCGGTCTTGGTAAATATAAATACGGTTGATATGCACTTGCCAGCACTTTTTGCACCTCCTCTAAGCACGGTGACCACCAATCTGTTCATTGCGTTCTCTATAGGTGGAACACTCCAGCAGATTGGATCCACGCATGATCGCATTCTTTCCATAACGCTGCTTTACATTCAATACTGCTTCCTGTAAATGCCGTTCCTTATCGGTCTGTTTGGGATCATCAAACAGGCTGTACTGCACATAACTTTCAGGAGCAACCCTGTTCGCACACACCTCGATTCTTCGGATTCCGGTATATCTGTCTGCAATCCTGAGATATAAATCTGCCACTGCATCTATGATTTTTTTTGAACTATTACTTCCTCTTTCGAGTTTTACAGTTCCTTTGGATGCCTCATGCTCATACCTGTGATCATATGCGATCCATAAGGTGAGAGAGCTTGTTACCAGTCCTTTTTCAAACAGATCCAGGACCAGATTATCTGTCATTTCCCTTACGATTACAAGTGCTTCGTCAAAAGAATAATTTCGCATCAGCACCTGACCATTTGAAAGGCTGTGTTCCTCCGAATGATAGTTCTTGATGTCACTCATCCGGCATGTTTCATAGCCCCATGCATGATCGATCAACAGCTCTGCATCAATCCCAAACATCTTATACAGCCAGTCTTCGGATCTTAAAGAAGCCATTGCAATATCGCCCATCGTATGGATTCCATAACCGGCCAGTTTTTTTTCAGTCCGGGATCCAATCCTCCAGAAGTCACTTAATGGTTTATGATCCCATAGCCGCTCTCTGTAAGAGAATTCATCCAGGATTCCAATATGGTCATCCACATGCTTTGCTACGATATCCATTGCGATCTTAGCAAGATACAGATTGGTTCCCACACCAGCGGTTGCAGTGATACCTGTTTTCTCCATAACCTCCTGCATAAGCTTTACCGCCATTTCTTTTGCAGTGAGATGATAAAGCTGCAGATAGTTTGTCACATCAATAAAACATTCATCGACACTGTACACATGGATATCTTCTTTTGAGACATACCGCAGATAGATTCCATAGATCTTTGCGGAATAATCCATGTACAGCTGCATCCTCGGCATGGCTGTAATATACTTCACACAATCCGGTATCTCATGGATCCGGCACCGGTTCTTGATGCCAAGAGCCTTCATAGCCGGAGTGATTGCCAGGCAGATTGTTGACTTTGATCTGGTCGGATCTGCAACCACCAGGTTTGCTTTAAATGGATCCAGCCCACGTTCTACGCATTCCACAGAAGCATAAAAGGACTTTAGATCAATACAGATAATAGAAGTCTGATCCTGACTCACATTGCCACCTCCCATACGTCTTTCCTCTTTCTGTAACATGTATCCCATTTTAACTATCAATGACTGTCTATCTTTCCTGTTTTCTTCAAAATACAGGAAATTCATTTCACATATTCATTGACAAAAGAGGAAATATTGTGTATCTTATAGGAAAGATGTTTCCCCTATCTGTGATTCACATTATAGGAGAGATGTTTCCCTTTGTCAAGATTAATTTTTATTTTTTAGGAGACACATTTCCCGTTTTGCCTTGAAGCGGCTAATGAAACTTATAAGACAAGGCTTAGAAAGAGGTATGTTTATGACATTCGGTGAAAAAGTAAGATCATTAAGAAAAGAAAAAAAGATGAGTCAGCAGGAACTGGCCAGCATGGTTGGTGTTTCATATAGGACCATTCGATCCTGGGAAGTAGAAGGACGTTTCCCAAAACAAAATGTTCTGTATCAGAAACTGGCAGATGCATTACAGTGTGATGTTTCTTATCTCATGAGTGAGAATGAAGCTTTTATCACAGAGGCATCCGAACAGTTTGGTAACCGCGGTGCCAAACAGGCTCAGCAGATTCTGGAACAGGCTGCAGCTATGTTTGCTGGTGGATCACTGACAGACGAAGATAAAATAGCTTTTATGGATGAGATCCAGAGCCTTTATCTGGATTCCAAAAGACGTGCAAAGAAATTTACACCGAAAAAATATCTGAAAAACCAAGAGGAAAAATAATAGAAGGCGGGATTATTGTACACCTAATCTGTTACCTTATAGTTACAAGGATATTTCTGCCCTTTTATTTTTTACTTTTGAGGTGATTTATTTGAGAAACACTTACATATATACAGAAACAAAGAAATTAATCAAGAAATATGGAACCCGAGATCCATTTGAGATCATGGATCAGATGAACATTGTTGTCGGGGAAACTTCCAGATATAAAACACTGAAAGGCTATTGCTTCATGAGCTGTAAGACGATCTATGTCATGATCAGCAGTTTCCTTTCAGAAGAGGAAAAGATGATCGTAGCCGCCCATGAATTAGGACATATCATTCTGCATCGTTCCCAACTGAAAATGGCTCCAATGCAAGATGATACACTCTACAATATGACGGATAATACTGAATACCAGGCCAATCTGTTTGCTGCCGATCTACTAATTGAAGATGAAGACATTGAAGAGATGGTTCAGAACGAAGACCTGGATTATTTCGGACTCTGCAGTTCTCTGAACGCAACTCCGGAACTCATGAGCTTTAAACTATACAGCCTTACAAAACGAGGCCAGGCTTATCATATGCCGATGGAGATACAGAGTAATTTCCTGGCGAAATAAAGAAGAATCCTGTTCGCTATGAGCAGGATCTTTTTGTTTGCGCTTCTTCTATGTCTTTCTTTTTCAATTTCTTTTACCTCTTTATCAACATACACAATGTGCAGTTAACTATAATTTGAGGTGCCAGGATTTTCCCAACACCTCAACAACTAACTTAACTTCGTACGCAGTGGGCACAAAATTGTCACAGTTACTTATTATTCATAAATAACTCTTCTAAACTATTTTTTTAATCATACTTTTTTTATTCTTTGGCTTTATTCCCCAGAATACTGCATTCATGAGTATTACGATCAACAGCACCACAGCCATAGATACCCAGAATCCCATATTGAGTCCGAGCCATTCACAAGTTCCAAAAAGTGTCATCCATAATTCTTTCCAATTCATTCTTCCTACCTCCTAGAGCAGTTCGCCATAATAGCGGACATATGCTTTTTTCAAGCTTGTTGCTAGCATCATATACAACAGAATACATGGGATCAGATATGCAAAATATGATGCCGGTAAAGCAACAAGACCAAGTGCAGCTCCAAATGGTGTGAATGGGATCACTGTCAGAACTGCAATACCTGTCATGGTAAGTAATGTTACCGGTGCTGATGCACGGCTCTGGATAAAAGGAAGCTTTGGTGTGCGGATCATGTGGATGACTAATGTCTGGCTCCACATAGATTCTACAAACCATCCTGCCTGGAACATTCCGATATACCGTGCCTGTATAGCAGCAAGCTCTACACCGCTGTAATGGGCTGCCAGATCATTGAACAAAACGCCTTTTGATACAAATAACGGACAGAACACAAAGTACATAAATATATAAGTTGTAAAATCAAAAATAGAACTTGTAGGTCCAATCCAGATCATGAAACTTCCCACACTGGAAGCATCCCATTTACGTGGTTTTGCAATAAACTCTTCGTCTACGTTATCCCATGGGATTGCGGTACAGGACAGGTCATAGATCAGGTTCAGGAAAATCAGATGCACACTCATCATTGGAAGGAATGGTAAAAGTGCCGAAGCTGCTAATACAGAAAACATATTTCCAAAGTTAGAGGACGCTGTCATCTTGATATACTTGATCATATTGGCATAGGTTTTACGTCCTTCTATGATTCCCTCTTCCAGAACCATCAGATCTTTTTCCAGCAGAATGATATCTGCGGATTCTTTTGCCACATCGACTGCAGTATCTACAGAGATTCCGATATCAGCTGCTTTCATAGCGGCAGCATCATTGATTCCATCTCCCATAAATCCAACCGTATGACCGTTTTCTCTGAGAACGGAAACCACACGTGCTTTCTGATTCGGCGTGAGCTTTGCGAATACTTCTGTTGTCTCTACTGCTTTTGCAAGCTGCTCATCTGTCATATGATCGAGATCAGAACCAAGAAGCATGTTGCGCACCTCCAGTCCAACCTGCTTACAGATGGTACGTGTTACTTTATCATTATCACCTGTCAGGATCTTCGTTGTTACACCGTGTGCTTTCAATGCCCGAATCGCATCTGCTGTAGATTCCTTCGGTGGATCAAGAAATGCAAGATATCCGATTAGTACCATCTCACACTCATCTTTTATGCCAAAAGCTCCAACTGGAGAAGGATTACTTTTCTGCGCAATAGCAAGCACACGGAATCCTTTATCATTTAATTCATCGACGGTTTTAAGAATACGCCCACGAACTTCTTCAGTAAGTGGCTGCACAGTACCATCGTACTCCGCAAAAGAACAAATAGAAAGCATTTCTTCTACTGCGCCTTTTGTTACCATCTGTGTCTTTCCTTTTTTATCCTGTACTACCGTAGTCAGACGACGACGTGTAAAATCAAATGGAATCTCATCTACCTTCACATAATTTTCAGACAGGTCAAGAAGCTTTGGATCTGCCGCCTCTTCTTCCTCTGTTCTGTGAATGATTGCCAAATCCATCAGGTTTTTATAACCGGTCTGGAAGTAGCTGTTTAAGTATGCATGACGCAATACCCTTGTATCGTCTTCCCCATTTACGTTCAGATGATATTCCAGTACAACCTTATCCTGTGTCAGTGTTCCTGTTTTATCTGTACAGAGAATATCAATGGCTCCAAAGTTCTGGATAGAATTCAGGTTTTTCACGATTGTCTGCTTTTTACTCATGGAAACGGCACCTTTTGCAAGGCAGGTTGTTACAATCATCGGCAGCATCTCCGGGGTCAGTCCGACAGCAACGGATATACCAAACAGGAAAGCATCCAGCCAATCTCCCTTAGTAATACCATTGATAAAGAATACCAGTGGAACCATAACAAGCATAAAACGGATCAGAACCCATGACACTGCATTCACACCTTTGGTAAAGCTAGTCTCAACTGCTTCACCTGCAATCGCAGATGCCATTGAACCAAACAGGGTACGATCTCCGGTACAGACAACCACTGCAGTTGCACTTCCGGAAATGACATTACTTCCCATAAAAGCAATGTTGCTGTAATCGGTAATACTTTCTTTCTGTGCACATACCTTCGGTGTCTTTTCCACCGGTTCACTCTCTCCTGTTAAGCTTGCCTGACTGATAAATAAGTCTTTTGCATCCAGAATGCGGACATCTGCCGGGATCATGTCTCCTGCTGAAAGATGTACGATATCTCCTACAACCAGTTCATCCATAGGAATCTCTATTTTTTCCTGTTCTCTTCTTGTGACAGTACAAGTAGTCGTGATCATGGATAGCAGTTTTTCTGCCGCATTTCCACTTCTGGATTCCTGTACAAAACGAAGCGTACCGGAGATCATAACCATTGTCAAAATGATTACCACTGTTAATGAATCAAAATCTTCCGGTGAACTTCCTAATAGAGAAAAATATGGAAATACCATATCTGTCATAGTAGACACGACTGCCAGACAGAAAAGAATTGCTGTAAACGGATTGATAAATGCTCCTGCCAGACGTTTCGCAAGGGATTGTTTCTTCTCATGAGTTACTTTATTCGTTCCATATTTGGTACGGCTTACCGATACATTTTCTGCATCCAGTCCGCGAAGTGTTGTGTGCAGACTCTTTAAAACCTCCTTGATCGGATTGGTTGCCGCATGTTCGATGCGGTGGTTTTGCTCGTCACGGATCACAGCCTGCTGTGCTGCCTGACGAACAGCCATACGATTTTCTTTCTTATTCATTGATCCTACCTCCTTGTTTTACCATTATTTTTTATAATATCGATCACTTTTCTCGATATACCAAAGATCAAATCCCGCCACAATAAACCATGCGATCATAGCAGTCACAAACCAGTGATTTTCAAAGCCTGGCCATAGACCTTTCAGCAGAAAAATCAGACCGTTTAATGCAATGACTTCACCGATATTACGGCAAAGCGGCACAATTTTAATCTTTTCTTTCTCTTCCTGCGTCATGTTTTTCCAGGAAGATAAATGAATATGGCCTTTTCCACATGCAAACATAAAACCGGCAATCGTGAAAATGACACCAAAAAAGATACAGGTTACATTCATGGTTTTCTTCTCCTTTCATTGATTCCTCTCGTTATGAGCTTATTTATTTTCTGAAGCCTGATAAGCAATTTCACCATCGTAACTGCTAAAAAAATCCAAACAACCACAGATATTTGATACCAGACCTGTATCACCAAAATTTGGTGAGCCGGAAATATAAGACTCACACAACTGCATGCTGCAGTGAATAAAATATAAAGAATGAAAAAAATTATCCCTCTTTCACTTTTGATTTTTTTCAACTACAACACCTCCCAACCTGCACTGATTACTTCCGGAAGTTCCAATGCCTGACCGACAATACCTTCCAGAACATTGCTTTTCGATTTTCCTGCAGAACAATACTTCGCTATGATCTCGACTTTATCCCCCACAACATCTCCACTTTCCAGATGATTCAGATACAATGTCTTACTGGAATTGCTGCTGATCAGTAAAAGTCGTATTTCCTGTTCTGCATCTTCCTGACAAAGTACTGTGATGCAGTATTCTTTTTCAGATTCATCTCCAACAGCAATCGGATTCAGCTTTCTTGCAAGCGGACGCAGGATCAGATTCGAGCCGATTAAAATACCTGCAGCGGAAACTGCCATTGTAAACATTCCTGTGCTGGCAAGAATACCGATAGCTGCTGTACACCAAAGTGTGGCTGCGGTATTCATTCCTCTCACCGTGCCACTATCTTTAAAGATCACGCCACTGCACAGAAATCCCACACCGGATATAATGCTGCTTCCCACACGAAATACCTGATCGGAACCATAAATCATTGGAAATAAAGTAAAGAAACTGGTTCCCATACAGATCAGTACATTGATCCGTATTCCAGCTGGATGCCCGGTTAACTGTCTTTCCAGTCCGATAAAAAATCCAAGTAACACGGATAAGGATATTCTTAAAACAAAATCTGTGTATACCATACATCTCGCCTCCCTTCGACCTCCTACAGAATACAAAAAAAGCAAGGAGAATCACATGACCAAAATCTTGCGATTTCCTTGCGATTTAGCAAGAATTAAAACTATGAGAAACACGCTCCGCGAGTTTCTCAAGTTATCGCGGCAGTCGCCAAGGTCTCGTGCAGGCATGGACTTTGGCTCGTTGCCCGCGTAAATTAAAAAACCGGAGGACATACATCCCCCGGCCTTTCGCTTATGGTTAATTAGCATTTAACAACGTTGGAAGCCTGCATTCCGCGAGCACCCTCGGTAAGATCGTAAGTAACCGCCTGACCTTCGTCAAGAGTTTTGAATCCTTCACCCTGGATAGCGGAGAAATGTACGAATACATCGTTTCCGTCTTCGCCTGTGATGAAGCCATAGCCCTTCTCTGCGTTAAACCATTTCACTGTTCCCTTGTTCATTGTGAGTTACCTCCATAAAATTAAAAAATAAGCATGATGTGGGAATGCATATGTTCCCCCATAAGCGAGTGAACTTTTGGTAAAAAAATTCACTAGCTATTACAGATTATATTGAAGGTGAATGCTAATATAATCTCTAATAGCTAGTGACCACGTATTACATCTCAACATCTTCTCGATTGAGACTATTATAATCTTGCAAATCAAAAAAGTCAAGAAAAAACTCTTTATTTCAGGAAAGATTTCGTGTATTATAAAAAGGAATAAATGGTCGGACGACGGCCAGAAGAAAAGAAAGGATCAGAGAGCGTAAGATGAGTATCTTAATCAAAAATGGACAGGTCATCGACCCGGCCACCCAAAAAGACGAAATCAGTGATGTTCTGATCGAAAACGGCGTTATTACACGGGTTGAAAAAGGAATCCGCGTAAAAGATGCGCAGGTAATAGATGCAAAAGGCTGCTATGTAATGCCTGGCATCATCGATATGCATGTACATCTCCGCGACCCGGGGCAGACATATAAAGAAGATATTGAAAGCGGTTCGAAAGCAGCAGCAAAAGGAGGCGTGACAACGCTGGTAGCGATGCCGAATACAAAACCGGTCATCGACAGCCCGGACCGCGTCAACTATGTAACGATCAAAGCAGACCGTTTTTCTCCGATTAATGTACTGCAGGCAGGCGCCATCACAGTAGGACAGAAGGGTG
>OFMH01000916.1_pt1 | contig 18116 bp, 21 predicted proteins | sample 1541761 | NCBI WGS metagenome assembly OFMH01 (sample SAMN04209249, study PRJEB22552) | human gut metagenome | biome: gut; material: feces | host: Homo sapiens | place: USA: Oklahoma
AGCACCACCTTGCCAAGGTGGGGGTCGCGAGTTCGAGCCTCGTTTTCCGCTCCATATATGGCGGCATAGCCAAGCGGTAAGGCAGAGGTCTGCAAAACCTTCATCCCCAGTTCGATTCTGGGTGCCGCCTCCATATTTTTTCTTTCGTCATGCCGAGGTGGCGGAACTGGCAGACGCAACGGACTTAAAATCCGTCGGATAGAAATATCCGTACCGGTTCGATTCCGGTCCCCGGCACCAAATCAACAACGTGTAAGCGGCGTTGGCCGTGGCCGAAGTCCTTGCAAAACAAAGGAGCTGTCTTTGGACAGCTCCTTTTCGCAGTCCGTTTAAATTATCTGAAAAATGGGTTATAATAAATCATGACTGAATACAAGTACAGAGTATCCGATTTTGAAGGCCCTTTAGATCTCTTACTCTATTTGATTGAAAAGAACAAAGTCGATATTTATAACATTCCCATCGTTGAAATTGCCGACCAGTTCAACGCCTATGTAGCCGACATCGACACCTTTGATGTCGACTATGCCAGCAAATTTTTTGTCATGGCGGCAACCCTTTTGCAGATAAAATCGCGGCTGCTCCTGCCGAAACAGCCGAAAACAGACGATGACGAAGAAGATCCGCAGGAAGTCCTGGTCCGGCAGCTCGTCGAATACAAACAGATGAAGGCCTTGTCCCGGGCCATGGGTGGCCTATGGGATGCCCGCAGTCTGATGATGGGCCGCTTTCCGGCTCCCATGCCTTATGAAGCTCGCTTTCAGGGCCATATCGATACGGCTGCGCTCTACGATGCCTTTCAAAAAGTCTGTCAGAGCCTGCCCGAGCCGGAGGCCGTCGAAATACGGATCCAAAAGGAAATCTACAGCGTCGGCGAATGTATGCGCCGCGTGACCTACGCCCTGCGCCGTGCTCAGGGGACGATGACCGCAGAAGCTATTTTTCAAACCTGCCGGTCCCGGGTCGAACTCATCGTGACCTTTTTGGCGGTTTTGGAATTGCTCAAGGTCGGTCAATGCGCGACCGTCGCTGAGGGAAAGGATGGGAATACCATTGCCTTACGATACATGCCAAATTGATAACCGCGAACCTACGGCCCTCTTGGAAGCCCTCCTCTTTTTGAGCGGCGATCCCATGACCGAGGCCGACATCAGCACACATATGGGCTGGTCTTTGGAGGACGTCGGCAAAATTGCCGAGCGCCTGCAGCATCTCTTAGAGGATCAGCGGAGGGGACTCCGACTTATCCGCGTTGCCGGCGGCTATCAGTTGGTGACCAGACCCGATCTTCACGACGCCCTGCAGTGGGTGCGGACGGGAAAGACGGAGCTGTCACCGATGGCCCTCGAGGTACTGGCTATCATCGCCTTTAAGCAGCCCGTGACCCGCGCCGATATCGAGAAGATACGCGGCGTTTCATCGGAACGGATTTTGACGTCGCTCGTACAGCAGGGGCTGGTCGTCGATCTCGGTCGTAAGGACAGTCCGGGCCGGCCGATTTTATACGGCACGTCTGCTTATTTTTTGGAATGTATCGGCATGGATTCCCTTGCTGATTTAGCCGGCCGCTTGTCGGTAGATACTACGGAGGATGGACTTGATGGAAGAACGGTTGCAGAAAGTAATGAGTAACTGCGGAGTCGCTTCACGGCGCGCTTCGGAAAAGCTGATATTGGAAGGGCGGGTCCGCGTAAACGGCGTCATCGTCCGGGAATTAGGCACCAAAGTCAATCCCGATAAAGACCGCATCGCCGTCGACGGCAAGACCCTGGAAGTACAGGCCAAGCACTATTACTTATTCAATAAGCCTAAGGGCGTCATTACGACGTCGAGCGACGACCAGGGCCGGACGACGGTCATGGACTACTTCAAAAAGGAAAAAGACCGCATCTATGCTGTCGGCCGCCTGGACCAGAATACGGAAGGCCTGCTGCTCATGACCAATGACGGTGAACTGGCCAATATTCTGATGCATCCCAGCCGCCTCGTCGATAAGACCTATGAAGTCAAGGTCAAAGGTCATATTGCCGACTCGGTGCTCCAGCATTTGGCTGACGGCGTCGAATTAAAGGACGGCATGACGGCTCCGGCCGACGTCGTCTACGTCGGTTACGACCCGCGGACGAATTTGACCAGCTTGGAAATCACCATTCACGAAGGCCGCAACCGTCAGGTCCGGCGCATGTTGGAATACTTCGGCTTCCAGGTTCACAACCTGCGCCGTATCCAGTATGCCTTTTTGACCCTGAGCGGCGTCAAGCGCGGCGCTTATCGCTCTCTGACTCGTGAAGAAGTGGCCGAACTCTACAAATATAAATAATAGGAGTCTTTATGAAGGAAATACTCGTCATCGGTGCCGGTGCGGCCGGCATCATGGCTGCGCTGGCGGCTGCGGAGGCAGGCGCCGGGGTACATTTATTTGAAAAAAATGATATTGTAGGAAAGAAAATGGGCATTACCGGCAAAGGGCGCTGCAACCTGACCAACTCCTGCAGCATGGCGGACTTTATCGCCCATACGCCGGGACACGGAAAATTCCTATTCAGTGCTTATCGGCAATTCACCAATCAGGATCTCCTCGATAAACTGAACGGCTGGGGCCTTGCGACCAAAGAAGAGCGGGGCGGCCGTATTTTCCCCCAGTCCGACAGCGCCATCGAAGTGCGCAAGCTTTTCTATCACAAGCTCTGCCGCAAGGGCATCGAACTTCACCTGAAGGAAAGCGTCAAAGCCGTTAAATCATGGGGAGAACGGTTCGTCGTCCAAACGGCGTCGGGGACCTATGAAGGCGATGCCTGCATCATCACGACGGGCGGTATGTCTTATCCCGTAACCGGCTCTACCGGCGACGGCTATGATTTTGCCAAGCGGTTGGGTCACGAGGTGACAGAACTCAAGCCGTCGCTCATCCCTTTTACGACAGCCGAAGCCTGGCCCCATGACCTGTCGGGCCTGTCCCTTCGAAATGTCGAAGGCTCGTTGTGGCGCCGCGGGAAAAAAATCGATGCTCATTTCGGAGAAATGCTGTTTACTCACTTTGGCGTCTCCGGTCCGATTATCCTGATGCTCAGTACGGCAGCGGCTCATAAGAAGAGCGCCGCCTTTCCCTTAGAACTTCGCATCGATTTAAAACCGGCCTTATCAAAGGAAAAACTCGACGCCCGCCTGCGCCGGGATTTTGAAAAATATATCCGTAAAGAAGCTGTGAACGGGTTGAAAGACCTCCTTCCGCAGCGCCTCATTCCCGTCGTCCTTAACGAGGCAGGCATCGACCGGGACTGTCCCGTCAATCAGATTTCCCGCGAGCAGCGCCAGCACCTGGTCGAAACCTTTAAGGGCCTGCCCCTTACGGTGACCGGAACCAGGCCCATCAGCGAAGCTATCGTAACGGCCGGCGGCGTATCGGTCAAGGAAATCGACCCCAAGACGATGGAGTCGAAACTCGTCCCCAATCTCTACTTTGCCGGTGAAGTCATTGACATCGACGCCTTTACGGGCGGTTATAATTTACAGGCAGCCTTTTCGACAGGTTTCGTAGCCGGAACGGCAGCTGCTGAAAAGGAGGGCTGACTATGAGAAAATTAACGGTTGCCATCGACGGTCCGGCCGGGGCCGGCAAGAGCAGTGTCGCTAAACTCTTGGCCAATCAGGTTCACTATTTATATATTGATACCGGGGCTATGTACCGGGCCTTTACCTGGGCTGTTTTAGAAAATGGCATCGACATTTCAGATGAAAATGCCGTCCGCGCCTTAGTCGATACCGTCGATATTCGCCTCGAACCGATGGCCGACCTGTGCCGGGTTTTCGTCGGCGAGACGGAAGTTACCGAAGCGATTCGGACGCAGCGTGTATCTTCTCACGTTTCTTCTGTGGCAGCACTTGCAGTCGTACGGCAAAAACTGGTAAAATTACAAAAGGCTATGGCTAAGGACGGCGGCGTCATCCTCGACGGCCGCGATATCGGGACAGTTGTTCTGCCCGATGCAGATCTCAAGATATTCCTGACGGCATCGGTCGCCTCCCGGGCTCAGCGCCGGTACCTGGAAGTCAAGGCTAAAGGCGGAACCGAGTCATACGAGGACATAGCAGCCAGCATTGCTGCCCGCGACGACATGGATTCACACCGCCAGGTGTCACCCCTTAAAAAAGCCGATGATGCCGTCGTCGTCGACAACAGCGATCTCGATTTACAACAGACGGCCGATGTGATCCTCGGCCTCATGAAGGAGCGAGGCTGATGCACGAATTTATGTATAATACGATTCGCAGGATTTTCAATGTCGCCACCTACGGATTCTTAGATATGGAAGTCATCGGCGAAGAAAATATTCCGGAAAAAGGGCCTTTCATCGTAGCCTGCAACCATGCCAGCAACTTCGATCCGCCCCTTTTGGGGACGGCCATGCGCCATCATCTCATCCATTTCATGGCCAAGGAAGAACTCTTCCGCAATCCCGTCATGGGCTGGTTCCTGCGCTACGTCCATACCTTCCCGGTTCACCGCGGCCGCATCGACCGCAAGGCGGTCATGGAATCCTTCAGGGTCTTGAAGGGCGGAGCGGTCTTGGGGATTTTCCCTGAAGGGAAGCGGACTCGCGGCGGTTCCGTCGGCCCCTTTCATGAAGGGTTTGCCGGCATTGCCATCAAGGCCAAGGTTCCCGTTTTGCCGGCAGCGATTGTGAACTCTGAATTTCTGCCGAAAAAGACGGGTCCCGTACGGGTCATCTTTGGGAAACCCATCATGGCGCCGGCCGGAAAAGCCTCGGATCACGACGTAGTCACGGCCTTTTCCGAAGAAATTCGCGACACCATCGTGACTATGCAAAATCAGTATAAAGGGGACGACAAATGAAAGTAACTCTCGCCGCAGCCTGTGGCTTTTGCTATGGCGTTCGACGAGCCGTTGAACTGGCCGGACAGGCTGAAAAAGGAACGCATACCTTAGGACCTATCATCCACAATCCGCAAGTTGTCGGGCGTCTCGCCGATCAAGGTGTATCGCCGGTAGACTCCTTGGATGAGGTCGATAAAGGGGCAGTCGTATTGATTCGCTCCCATGGCGTCGGCCCGGATATCTATGAAGAAGCCGATAAACGAGAACTAAAAGTCATAGATGCCACGTGTCCACACGTCAAAAAGGCCCAGCAAGACGCCAAAAATATCATCGAAAAAGGTGAAAAGCTGATAATAGTCGGCGAAAAATCCCATCCTGAAGTAATTAGTATTTCACAATGGGGGTCAAATCGTGCTATTATAATAGACAGGGAAGAAGAGGCTCGAGAAATTCCCTTTTGCGATTCTATGGGAGTCGTCGTCCAAACGACGTTCTCTCAAGAGCAATTCAAGCGTATCGCCGCTATCCTGCAACAGAAGACTAATCATCTCGATGTGCATATGACCATATGCACGGCGACGCAGCAGCGTCAGCAGGCAGCGATAGAATTGGCAGGTCAGGTGGACGCCATGATCGTCATTGGCGGCAAGAACAGCGCCAACACCGGCCGCCTCGCGCAGGTATGCCGAGAACAGGATTGCCCGACATACCACATTGAAACAGCAGCCGAATTGGATACGGACTGGTTCAGTGGTATGAATCATATAGGCATTACAGCCGGCGCTTCTACGCCGGATTGGATAATACAGGAGGTTGTTAAGATTATGGAAAATTTGCAAGCTGAAGGCACAGAAGTAATGAGTGAAGAATTGTTGGACAAGTATGACTATGAAGAAAATCCAAAGAAAGGTGACGTGGTCAAAGGCACGGTTATTTCTGTGAATGATGATGCTGCCTATGTTTCCATCGGTACGAAAGCGGAAGCAATTCTGCCGAAGAAGGAAATGGCTGTTCCCGCTCCGGAAAAAGCAAGTGACTTTGTCAAAGTCGGCGATGAACTGACAGTTGAAATTGCCAACAACATCAAAGAAGAAGGAGCTATTGTCGTTTCCCTCGTCAAGATGAAGAAAGTCGAAGATTGGAAAGAAGTTCGCGAAGCATTCGAAAACGATCAGCTCGTCGAATGTGTCGGTAAAGAAACGAACAAGGCTGGCCTTGTCGTTTCCATCAAATCCCTGCGCGGCTTTATCCCCCTCTCTCAGGGCGATATCCGCTTCGTAAAATCTTTGGACTATCTCGTCGGTGAAACCTTCCAGGTTAAAGTTATCGACATTGACGAACACAAAAACCGTCTGGTCCTCTCCCGTAAGGCTGTTCTCGAATCAGAACGCGAAGCAAAACGCGAAGAAGCCCTCAAAAACATTGAAGAAGGGGCTGTCATCAAAGGTACTGTCGTTAAGATCATGCCCTATGGCGCATTCATCGATCTCGGCGGCGTAGAAGGCCTGCTTCACATTTCTGATATTTCGTGGAAGCGCATCAATGCTGTCGAAGACGTTCTCCAGGCCGGAGAAGAACTCGAAGTCCTCGTTCAGAAGTTCGATCAGGAACGGAATCGTATTTCCTTGTCCTTGAAAGCTCTTCAGAAGAATCCTTGGATCGCAGCTATCGAAAAATTTGAAGTCGGCGATATCGTAAAAGGCGAAGTAAAGAAACTCTTGCCTTTCGGCGTTATCTTAGCGATTGATCCGGAACTGCAGGGCTTGCTCCATATTTCCGAATTAACTGAAAAACGTGGCGTGGCTGTCAAAGATCTGGTCGACATCGGCGATGTCATGAACGTTAAGATCATCGGCATCGATACAGATAAGAAGAAGATTTCTCTCAGCGTTCTGGCTATTCAGAAAGATGAAGAAGAACAGGAAGTTCGCGACTACCTCGCTAACCAGGATAACGAAGAAGAAAACAACTAAGGTTTTGTAAAAAAGGGGATAGCCGGGCTGTACCGGTTATCCCTTTTTCGTCATATAGAAAGGATAATGCCATGTATAAACCCTTAGTCGCCGTCGTCGGTCGGCCGAATGTCGGCAAATCGACGCTGTTTAACGCGATTGTCAAAAAACGAATCTCCATCGTTGAAGATATTCCCGGCGTTACGCGCGACAGAATTTACTTTGATGCTGAATGGCTCGGTCGGGAATTTACCATGATCGATACGGGGGGCATTGAATTTGTCGACTCTAATGATCATATCTTCACCAGCATGCGTTACCAGGCCGAATTGGCCATTCGTGAAGCCGATGTCATCCTCTACGTCGTAGACGGTAAAGTCGGCATCCAGCCCCAGGACGAAGAAATCGCCCACCTCCTGCGCTCATGCGGAAAGCCGGTCATCCTGGTCGTCAACAAGATCGACAGCGTAGAGCAGGAAATAAACATCTATGAATTTTATAATCTCGGCTTAGGAGATCCTATCGGAATCTCGGCTATCAACCTGATGAATCTCGGCGACCTCCTTGATGAAGTCTTAAAGAATATCAAAGAAGTTCCCGCTCTTGAAGAAGATGACGATACGATTCACATCTCTCTCGTCGGCCGTCCGAACGTCGGAAAGTCGTCTTTGACCAATGCTCTCTTAGGCCAGGACCGGGTCATCGTCAGCAACGTGCCGGGAACGACGCGCGATTCCATCGATACGCACTGGTCCTATGAAGGAACGGATTTCGTCCTCATCGATACGGCCGGCATGCGCCGCAAGGCTAAGATCGACCTGCCTGTCGAACGGTACAGCGTCGTCCGGGCTCTCCGCGCCGTTGACCGGTCGGATATCGCCGTCTTGGTCATCGATGCAACGGAAGGCGTTACCGAACAGGATACGAAGATTGCCGGCTACGTCCACGAAGCGGGCAAGGGCTGCATCATCGTCGTCAACAAGTGGGACCTTGTCGAAAAGGACAGTAAGACCAGCCATAAGTTCGAAGAAGATATTCGCCGGGAACTGGCCTTTCTCCAGTATGCGCCGATCCTCTTTGCCTCGGCACTGACCAAGCAGCGCATCAATCGCTTGGCCGATATGGTCAAATTCGTATCGGAACAGCAGCACATGCGCGTATCGACGAGCGTCTTAAACGAACTCATCGAAGATGCCCAGCTCACCAATCCGCCGCCGGCTAAGGGCGGACGGCTGCTGAAAATCTACTACATGACCCAGGCTTCAGTCCAGCCGCCGACGTTTATCCTCTTCGTCAATGAGCCCCAGCTCATGCATTTTTCCTATCTGCGCTTTTTGGAAAACCGACTGCGCGAAACCTTTGGCTTTGAAGGCACTCCCATCCGGATCATCTTGCGTGGCAAGAAGGATGGTGAGCGCTTATGATGATGGGCGTTCTTTTCCTGATCCTGGCATATCTTGCAGGCTCTGTACCAAGCGGCCTTGTCATCGGTAAGGCTTTGTACCATACAGATCCTCGGGACTATGGCAGCCATAATACGGGAGCGACCAATGCCTACCGCGTTTTCGGTGCCGTCGGCGGCCTCTTGGTCCTCATCTGCGATGTCGCCAAAGGGATGCTCGGCGTATACCTCGGCCTTTTGGCCAGCCGGGCCGGTCTCGGAAGCCCTGCCGATCAGATCTACTTCATGATTGCCGGCGGATTGCTTTCTATCATCGGTCACTCATGCTCTATTTTTCTGAAATTCAAAGGCGGTAAGGGCGTTGCCACGGGCCTTGGCATCATCTTGTTTCTGGCTCCGTGGGAAACGCTCATCGTCTTTGCCGTCTGGGTCGTCATCGTCGCCATCACGCGCATCGTCTCTCTCGGCTCCATCGTCGCCGCCGTCTTAGTACCCATTTTGATGTACGCCTTTGGCGAGCCTTTGCCGCTTACGATTTTCGGTCTCCTGGCAGCCATCCTGGTCATCGTCCGTCATAAGGACAATATTATTCGCTTGATACAGGGCCGGGAACTGAAGGTCGAACGAATTCAGAAAAAATAGATTGATATGTACTAAAAAACGTGTATAATTGATTATGTACGAGCAGGTGATCTTATGAGAATCATATCGGGTAGTGCCAGAGGGCGAATTTTAAAGTCGCCGAAAGGGATGCTGACCCGGCCGACCTTAGACCGCACGCGGGAAAGTCTTTTTAATATGCTTGAAAGCAGAGGCAGTCTGGCCGGGGCAAGGGTTCTCGATATCTTTGCGGGTACAGGTGCCTTGGGATTGGAAGCCCTGAGCCGCGGTGCAGCTTCGGCCGTATTCATCGATCATTATACGCAGGCCCTCATTCTTCAGAATGCGGCTCTCTGCGGGTTTAGTGAACGCGTTGAAGCCTTGCGTCTCCAGTCGGCAAAGGCTTTGGCACGGCTGAAAGGGCGGCAGTTTGATTATATCTTTGCCGACCCGCCGTATAACAAAAATTTGGTGAACGATACAATTGTTTTGATAGGTCAATACGATTTGTTGGCTCCTGGTGGATTAATTCTGATGGAATACAGCCGGAATGAAGGCATAACGGAGAACACATTGTATGAGGTCATCAGAGAAAAATCCTATGGGAAAGACACGCGGATTGCATTTATCCGCCGTCGTCAGGAAGGAGTTTGAAGGAAGTGCGAATCGGTATTTGTCCGGGCAGTTTTGATCCTGTTACCAATGGACACATTGATATTTTTGAACGGGGGAGTAAACTAGTCGATAAACTCATCGTCGCTGTTTTTGAAAATCCCGTAAAGAAGCCGTTGTTTACGATGGCTGAACGAGAAGAGATGCTGAGAGAAACGACGCAGCATATTCCCAATATTGAAGTCGTCAGCTTTCACGGCCTTCTCAACGAATACGCCATCGATCACGGTGCGACCGTCATTATTCGCGGCCTCCGGGCCCTGAGCGATTTTGAGTATGAATTCCAGCGCGCCCTGCTTATGAAAAAAGTAGAGCCCCGCATTGAAACGGTATTCATCATGACGAGTACCAAGTATTCATATATCAGCTCGACGGGGATCCGTGAACTGGCCTGCTTTGGCGGCAAGCTCGATGATATGGTTCCCGATTACGTTGAAAAGAAACTAAAAGTGAAGTTTGCAGACAAGTACAATGCTTAGGAGTGGAGACTACATGAATTCGGATAAACTGTTAGAAGATTTGGAAAGCTTAGTAATGAACGCTTCAAAAGTTCCCTTTACTAACAAAAAAATGGTGGAAGAAGAAGAAATCCTTCAGATCATCGACGATTTGAAAGAATCCATGCCGGCTGAATTGGAACAGTCCAAAAAGATTTTGGCCGAAAGAGACAAGGTCATTGCCGATGCCCAGCATCATGCTGACGGCATGGTAGCTCAGGCGAAAGATTATATCGCCAAACTGACTGAAGAAAGTGAACTGGTACGGCAGGCACAGGAACGTGCCAACCAGGTTATCCAGACTGCCAATGACTCGTCGGAACAGCTGAAAAACAGCTCCATTACCTATGCCGGCGATGTTCTCAAATACGTTGAATCGACATTGGAAAAGACCTTATCCAGCATTCAGCAGAATCGCGAAAGCCTGCTGAAGAACAATGGACATCAGGATACGCCGGATCAGCAGTAATTGATGGCTTATGAGGTCCTGTCGCTCGTGCGGCAGGGCCTTTTTTTCCATGTTGATGACAGGAGGTACTATGAACGAAATTGTATCCCGCGACAACCAGTGGGTGAAGATGGCCTGTTCCCTGAAACAGAAAAAAGGACGCCAGACCCATCAGCGCGTCTTCGTCGAAGGCCTGCGGCTCATCAGTGATGCCGCCGCCATGGGGATTCCCGATGCCATTTGCTTCGTGTCGCCTAAGGGTCAGGAACTAAGCGGTTTTGATGATGTCTACGCCAGAGGCATTGAATTAGGTTGGACTTTTTATGCCGTTACCGACAGCGTCTACGATAAATTAAAGGATACTAAGACGCCTCAGGGACTGGCTGCCATGCTGCCTTTCTTTGCCTACTCCTTCGATGCTCTGCCAGCCATTGCACCGGAAAAGGCCGTTCTCTATCTGCGTGAAGTTCAGGATCCGGGAAATTTAGGGACCATCCTTCGGACGGCAGCTGCGGCTAACGTCGGTGCCGTCCTCTTAAGTGAAGGCTGTGTCGACGTTTACAATGATAAGACGGTCCGCAGTGCCATGGGGGCTATTTTTAAAGTTCCCGTCGTACAGGATGTGACTGACGAACAGCTCGACCAATTCTGCGTCGACGAAGACCGCAATGTCTATGGAACGGCAGCCGAAGGCAGCGTATCTTATGTCGAGGCTGACTACAGCCGGCCGGTCATTCTGGCTTTTGGCAATGAAGGCAACGGTTTGCCCGATGAATTTCTGGAATGCTGTGACGACGTACTGACCATTCCCATGCGGCCCGATACGGAATCACTTAATTTATCCATGGCCGTCGGTATTGTCCTCTACAAGGCCTGGGAAAAAAATGGTTTTCAAGTATAGTCTGGAGGCGTAATGATGGAAGAAAATAAAGAGACCCTTGATCTCGGCTTTGCCAAACTCGATTTACAGCGCCAGCAGCGCTGCGGCTTTCCGGAAGTCGTCTACTGTGCCGGTAAGACGACGGACCAGTCCGTGCGGATCTTAGAAATCCTGATGGAAAAATATGACAACGTCATCGGAACGAGGGCTTCCAAGGACATTTATGATATTTTATCGGCAAAGTATCCCGCTGTTCAGTACGATGAACTGGCCAAGATGGTCTATCAGCACAAGGATAAGACGGTCATTAACGGCGACCGAATTATTTCGGTCATTACCGCCGGGACCAGCGATATCCCCGTTGCCGAAGAAGCGGCCTTAACGGCGGAAATCATGGGCAATAAAGTCGAACGGATCTACGACGTCGGCGTCGCCGGCATCCATCGTCTGTTAGCCCGAGTCGACGATATCCGCAAGGCGAACGTCAACATCGTCGTCGCCGGCATGGAAGGGGCCCTGGCCAGCGTCGTCGGAGGTTTAGTAGATAAACCGGTCATTGCCGTGCCGACCAGTATCGGCTATGGTGCTAATTTCCACGGTGTCTCGGCTCTTTTGGCTATGCTCAACAGCTGCGCTGCCGGGATATCTGTCGTCAACATCGATAATGGCTTCGGTGCCGGCAGACTGGCCGATACCATGAACGGTCTGAGGTGAGCTGATGGAAACCTTATGGCAGCTGGAGGCTAATATCGACGATATGAATCCGCAAAATATGGAATACGTCTTTTCGCGCCTCCTCGATAAAGGGGCCAATGACGTTTGGGCCATGCCGATGATGATGAAAAAGGGGCGCATGGCGTCCATGCTCTGCGTCCTCTGTCGAAAAGAGCTCGTCGACGGCATGATTGAAGTCATCGTCAGGGAGACAACGTCTATCGGAGTCCGTTTCTTTCCCGTCAGTCGTTTGGCCTGCGACCGAGTTATCACGACGGTGTGCATTGACGGCCGCGAGCTTCACTGCAAGGTCTGCCGTTACGGTGGAGATATTGTCAATATTTCTGCCGAATACGACGACTGCCGGGCTGCGGCGGAAGCGACGGGAATTCCTTTAAAGGAATGGCAGCGAAAAGTAGTGGAAGCGGCACACCGCCAATTTGCTGAATAGTCCCGGCAAGGATATTGTCAAAATACGATTGTCCGTGTATAATAGTCATTAAGCCGACGGTGTAGTGCATCCTGAAAGGACAGGGAGCGTAAAAGATGAATAGAGTCATTATTAATGCCGATGATTTCGGCATCCATACAGAAGTCAACCATGCGATTATTGAGGCCTGTGAACGGGGCGTGCTGACCAGTGCGTCCCTCTTGGCGATGGGGCCGGCCTTTGAAGAAGCCGTCTCGTTGGCTCGGACTTGCCCCGGACTCGGCATCGGTATTCACTTATGCCTTGTCGGGTCCTTGCCGCCTGTTTTGTCCCCGCAGGAAGTACCTACGCTGGTGACTGACAGTGGACTGATGCCGGAAAGTTATCCTGAAGTCATTAAACGGGCCGTTCAGGGGCATCTCGATTACAGCCAGGTGTACCGGGAACTCGATGCCCAAATGGAAAAAATCATGGCTACGGGCCTTCCTATCGACCATATCGACAGTCATCAGCACCTGCATGTCCTGCCGCAGATTTGGAACATCGTTCAGTCGCTCATGATGAAATACGGCATCCATCGCCTGCGCATCCCGAGAGAAGCCTACTCGTACAAACTCTTCTCGGCCAACCCTGTGCGCATCGCCGGCCGCGACGGCCTGACTTACTTAGCCCAGAAGGCCATGGATTCCGTCAATCGCCTTCATTTTACGACGACGGACTTCTTTTGGGGCATGGTCGACGGCGGCAACATGAACGAAGGAAATCTGGCCTATCTCATCGACAGGCTGCCCTTCGGCGTCCATGAGATCATGATGCATCCGGGCCGCAGTACGACCGCTCTCAGTCGGAGTTTTTCCTGGGACTATCATTGGCAGGATGAATTTCAGGCGCTCTTGTCACCGGCTATCCGCCGCAAGTTGGAAGAAAAACAGATTCAACTCATTACCTACGGCGACCTGCCGTAAGATCCGGGAGGGATTGTCTTGCATATGTTAGTTACCGGAGGGGCCGGCTTCATCGGGTCCCGCTTGGTCCGATCCTTGATCGAGGAAGGTCATGAGGTCACGGTCTTTGATAATCTTCATACAGGGACTTTTGAACAGGTCTCTGACAAGGCTGTTTGTATCGAAGGCGATATCGGTGACGACCGGGCTGTTGCCGCCTTGTTTGCCGACGGCCGGTTTGATATGGTTTTTCATGAAGTCCCGCCTGTTTTGCACTCGCAGGACAATAAAGGGGAGGTACAGCCGAACCATAAGGGGTTGATGACCCTTCTCGACCAGTGCTGCCGCCAGGGGGTGAAACGGTTTATTTTCGCCTCATCGGCTGCCGTTTATGGAGAAGCCGCTCGTGTTCCCGTCCGTGAAGACGATGAGCTTCTGCCCATATCGGGGTATGGGCAGGCGATGGCAGAGGCTGAAGCGGCTGTCCGGATGTGTCATCAGCAGCACGGCCTGCCATCTGTCATTTTGCGGTATGCCAATGTATATGGCGAAGGCGAGGGTCAGGACGGCAGCGTCGTCAGCCGCTTTGTATCGGCCGTTGTCCGGGGCGAGGATATCACTATTTACGGCGACGGCAATCAGTCCCGCGACTTTATCCACGTCGACGACGTCGTACGGGCCAATTTGGCGGCTATGGCGGATGGAATCGTACCGGGAATCTATAATATAGGTACCCAGAGCGAGACGACGATCAACGCCCTAAAAGAAATTCTCCTGTATTATTCCCGGGCCGGCGTTTCCGTCTCTTATGAAGATGCACGCGAAGGGGACGTATACCGCTCAGCGCTGCACAGTGAAAAGGCCGAGGAGATGCTCAACTGGCGTCCTAAGATGAGGCTCATGTCCGGCCTTATGGCGATGTATCAATATTTTTGCGAAAGGGAAGATGCCAAGTGAAAGATGATAAGGAGCACAAATTTTACTTAGTCCGCGAGGATATTTTGCCTGAAGCCATTAAAAAGACCATCAAGGTAAAGGAAATCCTCAAGCGCCATCAGACGAGGACCATTAATGAAGCCGTCCAGATGATGGATTTGAGCCGCAGTGCGTACTATAAATATAAGGACTATGTCTCTCCTTTTTATGACGTTACGCAAGGCAAAATCGTTACCTTGTCGGTCATGATCTTCGACCGGCCCGGCGAATTGTCGCAGGTACTCAACACGGTCGCTGCCAATAACGGGAGCATCCTGACCATCAATCAGGGCATCCCCCTTCAAGGCATGGCCGATGTCAGCTTATCCATTGAAACCAAGGATATGACCGTACCTGTCGAAGATTTGATGAAGACCCTGGAAAAACTGTCCGGCGTCAGCAGGGTAAATATTATCGGACAAGCATAAGAAGAAAGAGGGGGTAGGCCCATGAAAAGTGTTTCCATTGCTCTATTAGGCTGCGGTACTGTCGGGAAAGGCGTCGTCGATTTATTGATGATGAACGGTCCGCTCATTGAAGAACAGCTCGATACCAAGATCAACATCAAACGCATCCTTATCCGCGATTTGAACAAATATGAAAAGATGGAGAGCCTGCCTGATTCTATTCAGCTTACGACGGATTTTAATGATATCATCAACGACGATGATATCGAAATTGTCGTCGAAGTAATGGGCAGCGCCGACTTTGCAAAAAACTGCATCGAAGAGTGCTTTAAGCGCGGCAAGAGCGTCATCAGTGCCAATAAAGACCTCATTGCCGACTACGGCATTCCCTTGCTGACCTTATCGTATGAGCATGACGTCGACTTTCAGTTTGAAGCCAGCGTCGCCGGCGGTATTCCCATTGTTCGTCCCATGTATTCGTCGCTTAACAGCAATCGCATTGAAGAAATCATCGGTATCATGAACGGGACGACGAACTATATTTTATCGAATATGACGGCCCACGGCTCGTCGTATGAAGAAGTATTGAAAGAAGCTCAGCAAAAAGGATACGCCGAAGCCGATCCGACCAATGACGTCAGCGGCTACGATGCAGCCCGCAAAATCGCCATCTTGGCAACCTTAGGCTTCCATTCGGCCGTTACCTTTGACGACGTTGCCGTCGAAGGGATTCAAAATATCTCCAAGGAAGATATTGAACACGCTACGGAAATGGGATATGTCATCAAGCTCTTGGCCATTGCCCGTCAATCCGACGACGGCATTTCCCTCAACGTTCATCCGGCCTTTATTCGCGAAGACCATCCCTTGGCTCACGTTGACGGCGCTTATAACGCCGTCTGCGTCCGCGGCAACGGCGTCGGTGACGTCATGTTCTACGGCCAGGGGGCCGGCGCTCTTCCGACAGCCAGCGCCGTCGTCAGCGACGTCATGAACGTCATTCTCCATCGCAACCTGAAGATGACCGGCAAGCGCGGCTACGTATGGCACGAAGCTAAATTGAAGCCTCAGGCTGAGATCAGTTCGCCGTACTACCTGCGGATGATCGTCAACAATGCGCCCGGCGTCTTGTCTTCGGTATCGAAGGTCTTGGCTGAACACAACATCAGTATCCGTTCTTTGATTCAAAAGGATGAAACGACAGAAATCGCTGAAATCGTCATCCTTATCGACAAATCTGCCGATGGTCTGGTTCAGGCATCGCTCCGGAAAATCGAAGGATTGTCGTGCGTTCGCAAAATTGAAAATGCCATTCGTGTAATTGAGGTGTAAGAAATGACAAAAACATTGCATGTCCAGATTCCTGCTACATCTGCCAACGTCGGCTCCGGTTTTGACGCCGTCGGTATTGCCCTGACCTTGTACAATGACATTTATTTTACGGAAGAACCGGGCAAAGATACGATTACTGTTGAAATCGAAGGACTCGGCGTCAATAAGCTGCCTACGAACTTCGATGAAAACATGGTCGGCCAGGCTATGAAGGCGGTAGCCATCAAAAAACGCCAGTCCCTGCCTAAGGGCGGCACCCTGAAACTGGTCAACGCCATTCCCCTGGCCCGCGGTCTGGGGAGCAGCTCGGCAGCCCTCGTCGGCGGCATCCTCCTCGGGGACGCCTTAACGGGCAGTACCATGAGCCGCGATGAAATGCTGTCTCTGGCGACGGTTCTCGAAGGCCATCCGGATAATGTAGCTCCGGCCATTTACGGAGGCCTTGCCGTTTCCGTCATGGTCGACGGTAAGACCCTGACCAACTCCATTCCCCTCGATGACGAACTGTCCTTTGTGACGGTCAGCCCGGAAGTCGAAATCTCGACGGAAGAAGCCAGAAAAGCACTGCCGAAGACGATTGACTATCAAAATGCCGTCTTTAACGTCAGCCGCGTCAGCTTCCTCGTATCGTCGTTATTTACCAAGCAGTACGACCGCATCTCCTACGGCCTGCAGGATAAGCTCCACGTACCTTACCGGCTGAGCCTTATCCCCAGCGGTGATTTGGTCTTGAAGAAGGCCGTTGAAGCCGGTGCCCTCGGGGCGACAATCAGCGGTTCCGGTTCGACGCTCATCGCCTTTGCTACGGGAAAGGAAACAGCTATCATGGAAGCCATGATCAACTGCTTCAACGACCACGGCATCGCCGCGACGGGGCACATTTTGAAATGCACTAATGAAGGGGCGAAGCTTATCTGATGATTCAAGATATCGGAGATCATACGTATCACGTTGAGTACCGTCCGGTACCGCTGACGGGGGATGGCATTCTCTTGTCCTATCGCGGGCGGGAGGTCCTGGTAAAGATGACCGGGGAAAAGTCCTTTGTCTATCCGACTTACAGCGATTATGCCGATGTCGGAGAAGACCGGTTCCGCTGGCTATTTGCCGAAGACAGTCAGCAGTTCTATTTGGCTGAGGAAGCCTTGCCGGAAAAAGACGGCTTTACTTATGTAAACATCTTTTTTATGAGGGGCGCGTCACCGCGGCACCTGGCCTTTGCCGGCGTCGTCGGCCTGTCCCTGTCCGTCTGGTACGGCAATCATCGCTTCTGCGGCCACTGCGGCCGTCCGATGAAGCACAGCGACAAGGAACGCATGGTTCATTGCGATACGTGCCATACGATGATTTATCCGCGTATCTGCCCGGCTGTCATCGTAGCCGTCCGCCATGGCGATAAACTCCTGGTTTCGAAATACGCCGGCCGGGAATACAAGAATGTCGCCCTCTTGGCGGGATTTGCCGAAGTCGGCGAGTCCATCGAAGATACTGTCCATCGTGAAGTTATGGAAGAAGTGGGCATCAAGGTCAAGAACCTGACCTTCTATAAGAGTCAGCCTTGGTGCTTTACGGATACCCTCCTCTTGGGATTTTTCTGTGACCTCGATGGCGACGATACCTTGAAAGTCGACCACAGAGAGCTGGCAACGGCTGAATGGATCGATCGAAAGGATATTCCTGATGACGTAGAAAAAGCCAGCCTTACGATGGAAATGATGACCCTTTTTAAACAGGGAATCTATTAATGAGAAACCTTGGATGACGATTTTGCTGTCATTCAAGGTTCTTTTTTTGCGCTTTTAGGGCTTCAAGGCATCGTGCAGGGCAGATGCAAGGGCTGATGATTATTCCCATCGTCTAAAACGGCTGAGGATGGTTGTGCAGCGAAAAAGAAAAATGGATACCATGGTCATGAAAGCTGTCATGGTGTAAAAAAGTTCAGCTAAAAAAACGGTATAGACGCGAAAAGACGGTACTGTCAAATATTTTTCGCAAATATCTGAATCTCGACGTAAGTAAAATCAGT
>OFMH01000923.1_pt1 | contig 18065 bp, 8 predicted proteins | sample 1541761 | NCBI WGS metagenome assembly OFMH01 (sample SAMN04209249, study PRJEB22552) | human gut metagenome | biome: gut; material: feces | host: Homo sapiens | place: USA: Oklahoma
TAGAGGGTATCCACAGCCGTACCAATTTCGACCTTTCTCAGCACGAGAAGTACAGCGGCCGTTCTATCAAGTACTTCGATCCAGAGAAGAACGAGAGCTATGTACCTTACGATGTAGAGACATCTATCGGTGTAGACCGTATGTTCCTCAGCGTAATGTGCCACTCTTACTGCGAGGAGAAGCTGGAGAATGGCGAGACACGTGTTGTCTTGCGTTTGCCAGAGGCTTTGGCACCTGTTAAGTGTGCTGTGTTCCCATTGGATAAGAAGTATGGTTTGCCAGAGTTGGCTCACGAAATCGTTGATGAACTGAAGTTCCACTTCAATACTCACTATGGCGATCCTAAGGATTCTATCGGTAAGCGTTATCGCCGTCAGGATGCTATCGGTACTCCATTCTGTATCACCGTAGACCACGAGACTCCAAACGATCATAAGGTAACTCTGCGTTATCGTGATACCATGGAGCAGGAGCGCGTAGCTATCTCAGATCTTCGCAGCATCATCGAGGAGCGCGTAAGCATCACTAGCGTATTGAAGAAGCTTGGCAAGGAAATCAAGAACTTCTAATTAATCAAATACATTTAGATGAATCTTAAGAGTTTGAAATATTTCTTCTTCCTCATGATGGCAGTGATCACACTGTCATCATGTAGCGAAGATGATGATAATGTCTCGGAATATGCCAACTGGCAGGAGCGTAACGAGCAGGCTTTTGCCGATACATTGGCTTATGCCAGAAAGATGGGCGAAGCTAACGGCTGGTACGTTTATAAGAACTGGACGTTCGAAAACCAGACTCCGACTCTGAACAAGGATCAGAATGGTAATTTAGTGACCCTTACTTATAAGGATTGCGATAATATCATCGTTCATGTTCTGAAGGAGGGAGAGGGTACAACTTCTCCAATCCTTACCGATTCGGTACAGGTGAGCTATCGTGGCCGTTTCATTCCTACTGATAATTATAAGGAAGGTTACGTCTTCGACCAGAGTTTTACGGGTACTTTTGATGCAACTACAGCTAATCCTACCCGTAGTGTGGCCGGTGGATTTATCGATGGCTTTACCACCGCATTGCTCAAGATGCATCCGGGCGACCATTGGCAGGTGTTCATTCCATACCAGCTGGCTTATGGCGAGAGTGGTAATTCTTCAATCCAAGGCTATTCAATGCTCCGTTTTGAGATGGTGCTCAAGAGTTATAAGAGAGCTTCTGGCAAGAAGTGGATTACTAAATAATAAGAATAAAGATTTAGAGAAAAGTATGTGCATATGTTTGAAATGATATATGCACATATTTTTTTGTATGAGCGATATACGAGAAATTAATTTATGCTTTATAGCAAGAAGACAGATTATTTGATGGAGTCGATTCGCCTGGGTAGGGAGATGGATCGGCGCGAGAAACTCAATCTTATTGTAGGATTGAGTATACCTTCTATGTTGGCTCAGATTTCTACGGTGATGATGTTCTTCATCGATGCTTCGATGGTGGGGCATCTGGGAGCAGAGGCTTCTGCCAGTATCGGATTGATTGAGTCAACTACCTGGCTTATAGGTAGCTTGCTCAGTGCAGCGGCTACTGGCTTTTCAGTACAGGTAGCTCATTTTATTGGAGCTAATGATTTTGCAAATGCCCGTCAGGTGTTTCGTCATGCGCTGATTTGCGGTGTGGCGTTCAGCATTTTTGTTTCTCTTCTCTGTGTTGGCATTCATGGTTATCTGCCTTATTGGCTGGGTGGAGGTGCCGATATTGCCACCAATTCCTCTCGCTATTTTCTGATATATGGTCTGGTACTTCCATTCGTTTTCCTTTATCATATATCCGAGATGATGCTGAAATCTGCGGGCAATATGCATACACCTAGTGTGATGGCAGTATTAATCTGCATCTGCGATGTGATATTCAATTACCTGTTTATCTATATCCTGAAGTTGGGTGTCGTGGGGGCTGCCTTAGGAACGGCGATGGCCTATGTCTGCATCTCTCTGCCTAATCTTTATCTTGCAGGTTTCAAGAATAAGATACTGAATCTCCGTCAGGACCATGTCCGTTTCCGTTGGGTCAGGTCGTATGTTCATAATGCCTGTAAAATCAGCATTCCGATAGCCATACAGAACATATTGATGAGCGGGGCGCAGATAGTGAGTACCATGATTGTGGCACCTCTTGGCAATATAGCCATTGCTTCCCATTCTTTTGCTATTACGGCAGAGAGTCTTTGCTATATGCCGGGCTATGGTATTGGTGATGCGGCTACTACTCTGGTGGGACAGACGCATGGAGCAGGGCGAGTAGGTTTGTGCAAGAATTTTGCTTATATGACAGTAGGACTGGGAATGGCTGTGATGGCTGTGATGGGAGTGGTGATGTATGTCTTTGCTCCTGAGATGATTGGCGTTCTTTCTCCGGTAGAAAGCATCCGTGAGATGGGTACCGTCTGTTTGCGCATCGAGGCTTTTGCTGAACCATTCTTTGCAGCCAGCATCGTGACCTACTGTGTTTGTGTAGGAGCGGGCGATACCAGGAAACCGGCGATGATCAATCTCGGTACCATGTGGCTGGTGCGCCTTACCTTGGCTTATGCGCTTTCCAAGAGCTATGGCTTGGAGGGAGTATGGATAGCGATGGCTACCGAACTCACATTCAGGGGAATCCTCTTCCTTATCCGCCTCTTCAGAGGTTCATGGATGAAGAGTTTTCATGTAGGTTAGGATTGGTTTTCTGCCTCCAATGTTAGTTTTAGGTTAAGATTTGCATACATCGGGAAGATATTCTCTAAAATGTTTGCAAATCTTTTTTATTTTTCTTAATTTTGCATCGCAGAAGGTAATCATGTTACTGGATATGTCGTTATATATTATGTGAACTTATTAAATAGCATGATATACATATAATAAGGTATATAGAAAGAATGATATAGAAAACAATAAATATATAAATAATTAAAATCAGATGAAACTAAGAAAGATTTTTGCAGCAGTTGTGCTGTTCCTTTCTGCAGGTACAGCGATGGCACAGCAGATGCCAGCTATTCCGGTAGACAAGAATGTGAAGATAGGTCGTCTTGATAATGGATTGACTTACTACATTCGTCACAACAGTTATCCTGAGCATGTAGCCAGTTTCTACATCGCACAGAAAGTGGGTTCTATCAATGAGAATGATGACCAGCGCGGTTTGGCTCACCTCCTCGAGCACCTCGCCTTCAACGGTACCGATCACTTCAAAGGTAATTCCCTCCAGGATTACCTGCAGAGCATCGGTGTACAGTATGGCCGTAATCTTAACGCCTATACATCAGTAGAGAAAACCGTATATTACTTCACCGATGTACCTACTACCCGCCCTACAGCCGTAGATTCATGCATGCTCATCCTCAAGGATTGGAGCAACGGTATCTCTCTTACCAAGGAAGCCATCAATGACGAGCGCGATGTGGTACACAATGAGTACCGTATGCGTATCGTAGGTCAGCAGCGCATGATAGAGCGTTCACTTCCTAAGCTCTATCAGGGCGAAAAGTATGGCTACCGTTTCCCTATCGGTTTGATGAGCGTTATCGATGGTTGTAAGCCAGAAACTCTCCGTGCTTACTATCGCAAATGGTATCGCCCAGACAATCAGGCTATTATCATCGTGGGTGATGTAGATGTAAATCATATCGAAGCTAAGATTAAGGAACTCTTCTCCGGTATCAAGGTACCTAAGAATGCCGCTAAGGTTGAGAAGGTAGAAGTATCTGATAATGATTCTGCCATCTATGTTATCGACAAGGATAAGGAGCAGCAGGTTGATCTCTTCCAGGTTTATATGAAGCACAATGCTGTGCCTGATTCTCTGAAGGGCAATATGAGCTATCTCCTGAAGGGATACATGGATAACGTGATTTCTTCTATGATTGCTGCCCGTTATGCTGAGAAGGCATTGGAGCCAGACTGTCCATATCTCCAGGCAAATGCCGGTGATGGTTCATACCTGATTTCAAGCACTAAGGATGCTTTCACCCTTACCGGTGTGGCTAAGCCAGGAAAGATTAAGGAGGCTTATGCTGCTGTTCTCCGCGAGGCACAGCGTATGCATGAGTTCGGTTTCACAGCTACTGAGTATCAGCGTGCCAAGGATGAATTCATGAGCCAGGTTGACAAGGCGCTTGCTAACAAGGATAAGATGAAGAATGAGCAGTTTACCACCCAGTATGTGGATAATTTCACTTCTAACGAGCCTATTCCGTCAGTAGAAGAGGAGAGCCAGATCTGGAAGATGGTAGTTCCAAACTTGCCTCTTGAGGTTATCAACAGCTATGCCAAGCAGTTGGTTTGCCAGAGCGATACCAACCTTGTTTCATTGGTTATGATGCGTGAGCAGGCTGGTGCTGTTTATCCTACAGAGCAGGAACTCTCTGCCATCGTAAAGCAGGTACGTGCTGAGAAGCTCGAGGCTTATGTGGATAATGTTAAGCAGGAACCTCTTATTGCTCAGGCTCCTAAGGCTGGTAAGATTAAGAAGACTGTTGAGAACAAGAAGTTGGGCTTCAAGGAGTTGACTCTTTCTAATGGCGCTAAGGTGGTATTGAAGAAGACTGATTTCAAGGACAACGAGATTGCCTTCGCAGCTTCAGCCAATGTGGGTTATTCTACTTTCGGCAAGGCAGACTTCCTGAATGCTACATTTGCAGCTGATGTTCTCGATGCCAGTGGTCTTGGCAATTTCTCAAGTAATGAACTTGAAAAGGCTATGGCTGGTAAGCAGGCTGGCGTTTCGTTCAGCTTCAGTCCTTTTAATCATGGTTTGAAGGGTAATTCTACTCCTAAGGACATCGAAACCCTGATGCAGCTCATCTATCTCAAGATGACCGCAGTAAGCAAGGACCAGAAGAGCTTCGACAATATGAAGAGCATGATGGCTACTGTTCTTGCCAACAAGAGCAACAACCCAAGCCTCGTATATCAGGATTCTGTTCAGAGCACCCTCTATTTGGGTAGCAAACTTGCCCGTGTGCCAGAGGCAAGCGATATAAAGGATATTAACTACGACCGTATCCTGGAGATTGGTAAGCAGTTCTACGGCAATGCCAAGGACTTCACCTTCTATTTCGTAGGTAACTATGATGAGAAGACTCTCCTCCCACTCATCGAGCAGTATATCGCCAGTCTGCCAAACAATGGCTTCAAGCTTAAGAACAAGCAGATTCCTTATGCTAAGGGTAAGGTAAGCAATGTCTTTACCAAGGCAATGGAGAATCCACAGAACCAGGCAACAGAGATCTGGTATACCAAGGCTCCATTCACCTTGCAGTATATGGTTCTTGCTGATGTTTCAGCCCGCCTTTTGGAGATGAAGTATTTGCGTACTATCCGTGAGGAACTCAGCGCTGCTTATCATGCAGGTGCAAACTATGGTTTGCTTCGCGATTATGATAACAAGGCTGCCATCTCTATTTCAGCCGTGGCTCAGTTGAACCCAGAGAAGTCGGATATCGCTATTCCTTACTTCTTCAAGGGTATGGAAGAGACCGTAGCTCAGCCAAATGCAGAAGACCTTCAGAAGGTAAAGGAGATTCTCCTGAAGCAGGCTGCTGTAAGCGAAAAGACTAATGGCTATTGGCTCGGTGCATTGAGCACATTCGAGCGTATGGGTGTTGATACTCATAGCGATTACAAGGAGATGGTGAAGAATCTGAAGGCATCTGAGATTTCAGACTTCCTGAAGAATGTCATCTTGAAGAGTGGTAATCACTTCGAGATCATCATGAAGGCAGTGAAGAACGAGAAGTAAAATTCCGGACTTGATATAATAAACGTAAAAATCCCGTTGTACAAGCCAGATGGCTGACAACGGGATTTTTACGTTTTTTTCTTTTCCCAAAATTTCTGAAACTCATCATTTAAGAGTCGTTTCGAAAAATCTCTCTTTAAAAAGAAAGGATGCGTCCTTAACTATATATGTATAAGAGCATCATCTTTCCTCCTTTACTTCTTGTTTCTGAAGAGTATTAACCTCTTCTCTTTGCCTTAGAAGCAAGAGCCTCGCGGCGATCCTGGAGAATCTGTTGGCATCTATCGATAGCCTGATTCTGATTTTCTGAATTTACCTTAATTAAATCATTCATAACCTATTGATATTTGTTAACCGCTTGCAAAGATAGGGGTTTCTACCTATTTCTAGGTACAAAATGCATGAAAATACGTGTTTTATTCGTTATTTTTTGATGTATGTCAAAAAAAAGTGCAAACGATTGAACAGTTTCCCCTCCTTTAGACCGATAATTATCATTTCCTGAACGATTTTTTCATAGTCTTTTAAACGAATTGTCATAGTATTCGTCTATAATAACGTAGAAAGAGCAGAAATGCTGAGTTTTTAGGGAGATTCATACCGCGAAATAGGGATTTTTCTTATCGTATTTCCGATTTTTTTGCGAACTTTGCACCCGAAAGAACAATAGGAAGTATTGGGTATATATAAATAAGAGTGATAAAAATAAATATATAGAAAGCAATGAAAAAGGTATTTCTTTTGGCTGCCCTCGTGCTCGCATGCACAGCTGGCAGCAACGCAAGCGCTATGAACGAGGCAGCGCTAAATGCCTCAATGTCTGAGATGATGCCGGTAAAGAAAACGACTAAGAAGACAACAAAGAAAACTTCTAAGAAGACTTCAAAGAAGACTACGACCAAGAAGACTTCTACAAAGAAAACAACTTCTGCTACATCTAACACAACAGCAGCAACTACAACTTCTGCTGCAACAACTGCAGCAACAACCAGCAATACCGCTATATCTACCAGTGCAACCAGCAATGCAGGCTCAACCGTTGCAGGTATCTTGGGTGCTGTACTGGGCGGAAACTCTAACAGCAGCAGCTCTGCAGGTAGCAGCATTATCAATGGCATTCTGAATAATGTAATCGGTTCAGGTACCTTCAGTAAGCAGGATCTCTGTGCCCATACCTGGAAGTACAGCAAGCCGGGATGCGCCTTTACTTCTGAGAATCTCCTGGCAAAGGCTGGCGGTGAGATTGCTGCCAACAAGGTAGAGGAGAAGTTGGGTGAGTATTACAGCAAGTTTGGTTTCAGCGGCTCAAATACCTATTTCACCTTCAAAACTGATGGAACTTTCGCTGCCAAGATTGACGGCAAGTCATGGCAGGGCAATTATACTTTTGATGAGAAGACTCATGCCATTCAGATGAAGGGCTTGCTCTTGAGTATGTCGGGCTATGCTACGAAGACTACCAACGGCATCAGCCTGCTCTTCGACCAGACAAAGTTGCTCAACCTCATCAAGACTATGGGTGCCCTCAAGGGCAGTTCTACCCTCAGCGCTATCGGTACTATCGCCAATAATTACGATGGTATGCGTGTAGGTTTCGAGATGACTAAGTAATCCTGAAGGATAGAATCCATAACTGAGCCTTCTGTTGAAGTGGGCTCAGTCAATAGGAATCGCCCTGTAAGAAGTAAAGCATCTTTCAAGCTATGCTTTGCTCTTTACAGGGCGATTTTTATTGTTTATTTCACGTTCAGTTTCAAAGTCTTTACATCCTTGCTGTTGGTTCCTATCATAATCTGGAAGTCGCCTGGTTCTATCACGTGCTTCAGATCTGCGTTGTAGAACTTGAGCATATCTGGGGTGATATCAAAGCTTACCTCCTTGCTTTCACCTGCTGCCAGATGGATGCGCTGGAAACCTTTCAGTTCCTTTACAGGGCGGGAGATGCTGGCTACCATGTCACGGATGTAGAGCTGCACAATCTCATCGGCATCACGGGAGCCATTGTTCTTAACGGTGACGCTAGCTGTAATCTTCTTGCCATCCTGCCATTCAGTAGCCTCCTCATTGCTGATGCCGGCCTCCTGGCTGCTCAGGCGGAAGTTGCTGTATGAAAAGTTGGTATAGCTCAAGCCGTAACCGAAAGGATAGAGCGGACCATTGCTTACATCCAGACAGTTGCTGGCAAACTTGGCAAACTTCTCATTATCGTCTGCTACAGGGCGACCGGTGTTCTGATGGTTGTAGTAGAGAGGCTCCTGACCGGTAGTCTTAGGCAGCGAAGTGGTGAGCTTACCCGATGGCGATTTGTCGCCAAAGATGACATCACAGAGTGCATCGCCCATCTCTGAGCCTCCAAACCATACATTCATGATGGCTGGTACATGGGCTTTCTCCCAAGTAAGAACCGTAGGACGGCCCGCAAAGTTGAGGAGCACTACAGGCTTGCCCGTCTTCAGAAGTTCGGCAAGCAGTTCGCGCTGTACGTCCGGCATCTCCAGGTTGGTACGGCTACCGCATTCGCCGCTCATCTCGGCACTTTCGCCCATAGCACATACTATCACGTCGGCCTCTTTCGCAATCTTCAGCGCTTCAGCCTTCATCTCAGCCTCGTTGCCCCAGTTGATTGGCTTGCCGCATTCGCCGTTTTGCTGCAGTTCCTGATTGCGCCAGATATTGCTTCCCTGGGCATATAATAAGGTGGCTTTTCCGGCAAGTGCATGCTCCATCGCTTCCTTGATGGTGGTATATTTAGATGGAACCTGAGCAACGCTCCATGTACCGGCTATGTTGTTTCGGGTGTCGGCAAGCGGACCTATCAGGGCTATCTTTCCTTCCTTTTTCAGTGGCAGGATATTGCCTTCGTTCTTCAGGAGCACGAAGGTCTCTGCTGCTACATCGCGGGCTGCCTGACGGTTCTCAGCGGTATAAATCTCGCTCTTGCTGCGCTTGGTGTTGCAGTAGCGGTAAGGGTCGCTGAACAGGCCCAGTTTATATTTCGCTTCCAGAATGCGGCGGCAGGCGATGTTCACATCCTCCTCGCTCACCTTTCCTTCTGCTATGCTCTTTGCCAGATGCTTTACGAAGGCGTTGGAACACATGTCCATATCGGTACCCGCCTTCAGCGCCTGTTCTGAAGCCTCCTGGAGGTCTTTTGCTGTTCCGTGCTGCAGAATCTCGGCGATAGAAGCGTAATCGGTAACAACGAAACCATTGAATCCCCACTGCTTTCTCAAGACATCGGTCATCATCCATTTGTTGGCTGTAGCAGGTATGTAGTCGATGAGATTGAAGGAAGACATCACGCTGCCTACGCCAGCCTTCACCACTGCCTCGTAAGGTGGCAGATACTGGTTCATCATGCGCATACGGCTCATATCTACCGTGTTATATTCCTTTCCGCTCTCAACGCCTCCGTACAGGGCAAAATGCTTCAGACAGGCCATGATGCGGTTGGCTCTCAGAATCTCTTCTGTGCGCATATCCACGCCCTGGTAGCCCTGTGTCATCGCTGCTCCCATCACGCCGCTCAGATAAGGATCCTCGCCATTTCCTTCGCTTATTCGTCCCCAGCGGGCATCGAGTGCAATGTCTACCATAGGAGAGAATGTCCAGTTGATGCCGTCGGCACTTGCTTCCTTGGCCGATACTTCGCCTACTTTCTTCAACGCCTCGGTATCCCATGAGCAGGAAAGGGCGAGAGGGATAGGGAACATCGTTTCGTAACCATGAATCACGTCCATACCTACGAGCAGCGGGATGCCCAGACGGCTGTTCTTGATGGCGATTTCCTGTAGAGCCTTGATTTTATCGAGGCCTTTGATGTTGAAAACTCCGCCCATGTTGCCCTGGGCGATATCGCTGCCTACCTGAGTATCAAGTGCGCCGCCGGTGGTGATGTCGCCAGCTACCATCAGGTTCAGCTGACCAATCTTCTCCTGCAGTGTCATCTTCGCCATCAGTTGGTCGATATACTCCTTCATGGGTAGAATCTTGCCTTTCTTGGTTGTGGCAGTTACTTTTTTCTTAGGGGCTGCGGTATGGGCGAAAGCAGGTGCTGCCATAGAACCAGCCAAAAGAAATGTGAGTGATAAAAGTGCTGTTCTCATTGTTTATTATGTTAATTGTTATTTTTATGTTTATCTTTTGCAAAGATAATAAAAAAGATGATACGATGCGCGATAGAAATGTTAAAATGTGGATGAACTTTTCTTTTTTAGATAGAAATGTATCTGATAATGAGATGGATAAGAAAAATGAAGAATATATAAAAAGTGGATACGGCATAGGTGAAAAATGCGAAGAAATCTACATTTCTTCTATATTTGATTTGTCGTTTCCGATTTTTTTATTACTTTTGCACGTGAAACCTCATGAAAATAAATCAATCTTAAACGGAATCAAGTTGATGTATCGCGTAAATGAATTATGGGGAAAGGCATTCTTCTTCCTGCTCTTTGTCTTGATGCCTCTTTCTCTTGCAGCAAAAACAACAGATAATATAGAGCAGCTTTTTCAGAGTCTGGACAACGCCATTGCCCATTCGGCTGATTATGTGAAGGTACGTGAAGCCCGAATTCGCGATTGGGAGCAGAAACTGAAGACCGCCAGGCGCCTAAGCAGTAAGTATGATGCCTGTTTTGCGCTCTTTGAGGAATACCGCTCCTACAAGAATGACATGGCGCTGAAATACATCAACCAGTGTATGGAACTTGCCTTCAGAATGGGCGATAAAAAGAAGGTGGGAAATGCCAAGGCGCTGCTTGCTTTCCAGGAATCTACCACGGGCGATTATGCCGAATCGTACGACCTGCTGAAGTCTGTCAATATCGCTGATCTTGATGCTGAGGGCAAACGCAACTACCTCTGGGCTTGCCAGCACCTGTATGGCGAGATGGCATATTATTCCAACGTTCCTTCCTTGAAGAAATATTATGCCGGCAAGCGTAATGCCTATCAGGCTGCAATAGACAGCACATTCAGCCATGATGATGACCTTTATCTGCAGATGCAGGAGGTGAGGGTACGCGATGCAGGCAATATGAAGGAGGCTTTGCGATTGAGCGATAAGCGGCTGGCGATGACGAAACCGGGCACCCATCAGTATGCCATCGTTCAGTTTTATCGCGGCTTGACCTACAATCAGTTTGGTGATAAAGAGCAGTACCTCAGCTGCCTCTTGCGTTCTGCTATCTGCGATGTCCAGTTGGCTGTGATGGACCAGGGTTCTCTCTGGGAAGTTGCCAATCTGCTCAACGCCGAACTGGGCGAGCAGAAGCGCTCTCACGAGTATATCAAGTTTGCCTGGAAGTCGGCTACCGTTTTCAATACGCCTATCCGCAGCCGCCAGATCATGCCTGTGCTCACGCAGATTGAGGAGGGATATCAGAAAGAACTTTCTTTGAGCAACCAGCATCTGCGGCTCATGGTAGCGTGTTCAGCCTTGCTTCTCTTTGTGGTTATGCTCTTGCTCTACTATGTCAACAAGCAGCGCAAGCGCATTGCTGCGGCCCATCATAAGCTGAAGGAAACCAACCATGCCTTGCAGTTGGCAAATGAGCGTCTTAACGAGATGAACCATTCTCTTAACGAGATGAACCAGTCACTCAATGAGAGTAACAAGATGAAGGAAGTATATATTGGTCGATTCCTGCGCCTTTGTGCCATCTATGTCGACAAGATAGAGACCATGCGCAAGCGAGTAGTGAAACTGGTGAAGGCAAGAGAACTCAACAAGTTGCTGGAGCAGATGCAGGCTGGCGAGGCCTACATGGGCGAGCTGTATGAGTATTTCGATTCCGCCTTCCTGAAGCTCTTCCCTGACTTTGTTGAGGAGTTCAATGCCCTCTTGAGGCCTGAAGAGCGTATCGTGCTCGAAGATGACAGCCGTCTTTCTACCACCCTCCGTATCTTTGCCCTTATCCGTCTGGGCATCGAGGACAGTTCTAAGATTGCCGAGTTCCTTCACTATTCTGTGAACACTATCTATAATTATCGCGCCAAAATCAAGAATAGTGCCATCTGTGATAGGGAAGAGTTCGAGCAGCGTGTGAAGCAGATTGGCATGAAATAAGCCTTTCTGGGCGTGATGGCGCAAACTTGCGAAAATTCAGGAGTAAATGCTGCAGATACCCATGCGCCCTGTTTTAGGATGTCAAGTGGGTTAATCTTCTGATAATCAGGATATTGATATTTTGGAAAATCCCCGTTCCTACGCAAGCTTGTCAATGGATGAAAAGCAGGGGAATACAATAAAAGTTTGTTACGGCGTTTCACCGTAACAAACTTTTATGCGTTATATTTATTTCTTCCCTCCGTTCAATTTCTCAGAATCGAATCATTCTTTTAAAAGAGCTCGAAGGCTTTCTTGAGCTTCAGGTTATCGGCTGCATTACCAACAAGAGCCTCAAACTTTCCGGCTTCAGCCTTCCAGGATGAAGATGCCTCATCGTAGAAACTGAGGGCCTCTTTGCTGATGGTGATGCTGATATCCTTGCTCTCACCTGGCTGGAGATAAACCTTCTGGAATCCCTTCAGCTCCTTCTGAGGACGGTCTACTGATGACTTGACATCGTGGATGTAGAGCTGAACCGTCTCGGCTCCGGCACGCTTACCTGTATTCTTTACGTTTACGGTAAAGGTGATTGTGCCGTCCTGCTTCATCTGCACCTTGTCGCTGCGGAGATTAGAGATGGCAAACTGGGTGTAGCTCAAGCCGTGACCGAATGCAAAGGTAGGCTTGATGCGCTCCTTATCGGTCCAGCGGTAACCTACATAGATGCCTTCCTTATATTCCTCATCAATGATGTTGCCCTTCGTGCTGGCTCCACCTTCCTGACGCCAGGTTCCCGGATAGGTATTGAGTGCATGAGCACCTGTTTCCTTCAGCGAGTTGACCCATGTAAACGGCAACTTGCCGCTAGGGTTGGCATCGCCTGTAAGGATGCTTGCCAGGGCTTCGCCGCTCTCCGAACCGATGAACCAGCCCTGTACGATGCCGGCAACCTTAGCCTTCCAAGGCATCGCTACCGCATTGCCCGAGATGTTGACATAAACGAAGTTTCTGTTTGCCTTAGCCAAAGCCTCGATCAGCTTATCCTGATGGTATGGCAACTCATAATGCTTGCGGTCGTGACCCTCACAGTCCTGGAAATCGCTCTTGTTCAGACCGCCAAACATGATGACATAGTCGGCAGTCTTGGCTTTCTCTACGGCTTCGGCTATCAGTTCAGCCTCGGTGCGCTTGTCTTCCAGGTTCTGGCCGGTTGTAACGCCATTGTAGTTGCCCGTTACATCGCCCACATATCCGCGGGCATAATCTACCTCGATGCCGTCCTTGCCCAAGCGTGTCTTCAGACCATCGAGAGGCGAAATCTCGCGCTGTACCTTGAGCGAAGAAGAGCCTCCGCCTACGGTCATCATCTTGATGGCATTCTCGCCCACTACCAGCACGCGCTTAGCCTTCTGGGTGTTGATAGGTAGCACATTGTTCCTGTTCTGGAGCAATACGATGCCTTCCTCAGCAATCTGTCTGGCTGCTGCATAATGGCTCTCGGAACAGAGGAAACCATGAGGGCGGTTCGGATTCATCGTGGTGCGATAGAAGAGGCGCAATACGCGGCGCACCTTATCGTCCAGCTCCTTCTGGGTGAACTTTCCTTCCTGTATGGCCTTCATGTAAGGCATGGAGAGATAATAGTTGTCGTAGGCATTGGTAGCGCCCATCGTAAGACCGTCTGTCCAGGTGCCGAACTCCATATCCAGCCCGTTCTTTACAGACTGCTCCAGGTCGTGAGCACCGCCCCAGTCGCTTACCACGACACCATCATACTTCCAGTCGCCCTTCAGAATCTTGTTCAGGGTCCACTGGTTGTGGCAGTTGTGCTCATTCTTATATAGGTTGTAGGCTCCCATGATACCCCATGTCTTACCCTTCTCAACAGCCGCCTTGAAGGCAGGGAGATAGATTTCGTGGAGAGCACGGTCGCTGACGATTACGTTGACCTGATGGCGGTATTCCTCATCGTTGTTCAGGCAATAGTGCTTTACGCAGGCTGATACGCCCTTAGACTGCAATCCCTGAATATACGGCACTACCATGATGCTTGCCAGGAACGGATCTTCGCCCATATACTCGAAGTTGCGGCCGTTGAGAGGCGTGCGGTAGATGTTGACGCCAGGACCCAGAATCATGTCCTTGCCGCGATACAGGGCTTCTTCGCCCAATGCTTCGCCATAGATGCGGCTCATCTGCGGATTCCATGATGCGGCAAGACAGGTGAGGGCAGGGAAGGCTACACAGGAGTCGTTGGTCTGACCAGCCTGTTCCCACTCATCCCACAATACGTCAGGACGCACTCCGTGAGGTCCGTCATCCGTCCAGAAGTCAGGAAATCCCAAGCGTGGTACACCGGCTGATGAAAACTTGCTCTGAGCATGGATGATGCGTATCTTCTCTGCCAGCGTCATGCGGGAGATGGCATCATCGATGCGCTGCTCTACCGGCTTGGTCTGGTCGAGATAGACAGGCAATTGTCTGTTTGCCTGCTGTGCCTGTGATGGCGCGATGGCTGCCACAGACAAGACACATGATAAAATGAACTGTTTCATAAGTAATGAATATTTATTATGTTTTTGTTTATTCTTGCAGTTGTTGTTGTTATGCACAACGCTTCTCACGTTTTTTTTGTGCGTTTAAGCGTATATGCTCATTCATCTGCAAAATTACTAAATAAATAATGAAAAAATGACGGGTGATAAGTGAAAAGTGGATGGGTGTAAAAATAGAACTTTTGTAAACCCCTGATAGTTAGGGAAATAAATGTGTTGTAGTGCGAATGAAAAGTGGTAGAGTGTGAACACTGAAAAATACTGATGTAACTTTTTAAGGGTGTTCCAGCCTCATTTTCTCCATTTTACCCCATCCACTTTCGTATAGTTGTTGAAAACAGATAAGTATCTGAAAACTAACAATATAAGTTGTTTGAAGCAAGTATTTTTCCCACTTATCTGTTGAAGGGGTTAGGAATTATCAAAAAATCATATTATATTTGCAAACGAAAACACGGCTTAACGCATTTTAGAAAATGCACAGCCGCACAGTCTTAAACATTATTATAATAGAGTGAACTAACAAACAGATATTTTTCTAAACTAATAATCGAATATGAAAACAAAAAGTCTATTGCTGGCGACTGCATTATTGATGTCGACGTCAGCGCTCGCACAGAAAAACACCTTCAAGGGTGTTGTGTTGGATGACCTGGGTGAACCCATTATCGGAGCCACCGTACAGGTTAAAGGCGTCAAGGGTGCCGGTGCAATTACCGACCTTGATGGTAACTTTGTCATCGATGCAGATGCTAACCAGACCTTGGTTATTACCTACATTGGCTACAAGGATGCAGAGATTCGTCCTTCAGCCAACATGAAGATTACTCTTAAACAAGACGACAAGGCTTTGGACGAAGTGGTTGTTGTAGGTTACGGTGTTCAGAAGAAGAGCGTGGTAACAGCTGCCATCGCCAAAGTGAGCACCGAAGATTTGGCTGGCAAGAGCCCAGTGCGTGTTGATAACGCATTGAAGGGTCTGGCAGCCGGTGTCAACGTAACCTCTTCATCGGGTCAGCCTGGCGCATCTCCTAAAGTTCGTATTCGCGGTACAGGTACTATCAACAATTCAGATCCTCTCTACATCGTAGACGGCATGCCTATCGAGGGTGGTTTGGATTACTTGAACCCAAGCGACATTGAGAGTATAGAGGTGTTGAAGGATGCCGCATCAGGTGCTATCTATGGAGCCCGTGCTGCCAACGGTGTAGTACTCGTTACCACCAAGAAGGGTAAGATGGGCAAGGCACAGATCAACTACAATTTCTCTTACGGCTGGCAGAGTGCATGGAAGAAGCGCGATGTAACCAGTGCTACCGATTATGCAATCCTTCAGAATGAGCGTGCCTTAAACGGCGGACAGGCTCCTATCTATGCCGATCCTTACAACCTGACCGACAGCAACGGAAAACCTATCAAGGGCTTCGGTACCGACTGGCAGGACCTGGTATTCAATGACAATGCACCAGTGCAGAATCATGAGGTATCTATCAGTGGTGCATCAGAAAAAATCAACTACTATCTCTCTATGGGCTATTACAAGCAGGAGGGTATTGTAGGCGGTAACTACGGACAGAGCAACTATGAGCGCCTCTCACTCCGCAGCAATAATATATATAATGTATTGGATGCATCGAAGGAGCGCAACTTCCTCAACAAGATTGATGTTAATGTCAACTTGGCTTATACCCGTGTTAAGAGTACTGGTGTCGATGCCAACTCTATCTATGGTTCAATCCTCGGCAGTTCGCTCTATCTGGCGCCTACATTGGCTCCTACGGTAACTGACCCGGCAATGGTTAAGAAGTATTATGATACCTATGAGGATCCTAATACATACGATGCAGAAGGAAATATTACCGGCAAGCGCAATGCCTATGAATTGCTGCGTGATGCCAATGGCAATTATTATACAATCCCTGGTATGGGAGGTACCTATCAGGAGATGAACAACCCACTGGCCATGTTGAGCATTCCTGCTGCCAAGAACTGGTCGCACAAGTTTGTGCCTAAGTTCTCTATCGACCTGCAATTGTGGGATAATCTGAAGTATCACTTCACTTACAGCGCAGACCTCAGCTTCTGGGGTACAGACAGTTATGTGGCTTCTAAATACTATCTCTCTGGCAATAACAAACGAGAGCATACTGAGGCCTATAAGAGTTCAGACAAGGGCATCAACTGGCAGGTGGAGAATACCCTGACCTATGACAAGACCATCGGCAAACATAGCTTTGCTGTAGTGCTGGGCCAGAGTGCGATGAAGAACAAGAGCGACTATCTGAATGGTAGCCGTTGGAACCTTGTGAATGTAAACAAGCCTTCTATCGACTTCGCTACCGGCAACTATGAGCAGACCATCGTGAAGGATGCTGACGGAAAGATCATTTCTGTAGGTGCGCCTCAGATTCAGCATAGCGTATCGGGCGGTAACAACGTGGTACATGCCATCTCTTCACTCTTTGGCCGTTTGAGCTACAATTACGATGAGAAATATATGCTCCAGGCTACAATCCGCCGAGATGGCTCAAGCCGTTTCGGACCATCTCATAAATATGGTACCTTCCCATCAGCTTCTGTTGGTTGGAACATCATGAACGAGAAGTTTATGGAGGGCACCCGCAACTGGTTGAGCAACCTCAAGTTCCGTGCCAGCTGGGGTAAGAATGGTAATGATAATATCGGAGACTTCCGCTATACCGTATTGACAGCCATGGGCAACAACGTGCTCTTCGGTAAGGATGCCATCAAGTTTAATGGTTCTAAGGCGAATGCAACAGCCAATCCAGACTTGAAGTGGGAGGAGAGTGAGCAGACTGATATCGGTTTCGACTTCGGATTCTTCGGCAGTGCATTGACCTTCAGTGCCGATTACTATGTGAAGAAGACCAACGGAATGCTGATTACGATGCCAATTCCTAGCTATGTAGGCGAGACAAAACCTATCGGCAATGTGGGTGATATGAAGAACTCGGGTCTTGAATTCGAACTCGGCTATAAGTGGAATGTATCAGATGCCCGCTTCCATGCAAAGGCAAATGTTACCTATCTGCACAACGAACTGACCAATTTGGGTAATGATACTGGTTTCATAGATTTGGACACCTTCCAGGGCATTTTTGGCGGTGGTACACGCGGTAGCAACGGTCAGCCATTCCCTTACTTCTATGGTTACAAAACAGCCGGAGTCTTCCAAAATATGGCAGAGGTTCAGGCTTATGTCAACAAGGACGGCGAGATGATTATGCCAAATGCCAAGCCGGGTGATGTACGCTTCGTAGACGTAGATGGAGATGGAGCAATCAGTCCGGACGACCGCACCAATATCGGTAACGGTACACCAAAATGGACCTTCGGTTTCAACCTCAATGCAGAGTGGAAAGGCTTCGACCTCAACCTCTTCCTGCAGGGTGTAACAGGCAATAAGGTGTTTGATGCTACCTATCGTACAGACGTATTCTCTGGCAACTTCCCTTCTTGGATGCTCGACAGATGGACGGGCGAGGGTACCAGCAACAAGTATCCTATCCTGAAGAACGGTGATGCTACCAACTGGCAGGTTTCAGACCTCTATATCTGCGATGGCTCTTACCTCCGTGTAAAGAACCTCTCACTGGGTTATACCTTGCCAAAGCAGCTTACACAGAAGTTGTCTATCAGTCACTTGCGTTTCTACG
>OFMH01000927.1_pt1 | contig 17949 bp, 17 predicted proteins | sample 1541761 | NCBI WGS metagenome assembly OFMH01 (sample SAMN04209249, study PRJEB22552) | human gut metagenome | biome: gut; material: feces | host: Homo sapiens | place: USA: Oklahoma
GTCACGCCCATCCGCGCCCTGACCAGAGGCGCCAAGCGGGTGGCGGCCGGGGACTTCGGGCACGAGATCCAGGTGGAGTCCCACGACGAGATCGGTGTGCTGACCAACGCCTTCAATGGCATGGCCAGCCAGCTCCAGGTGACCATCCGGGAGGTGGATAGCGAGCGGGCCAAGCTCAGCGCCCTCTTTCTGCACATGACCGACGGGGTGGTGGCCTTCAACCAGAGCGGTTAGGTCATCCACGCCAATCCGGCCGCAGAGGAGATGCTGGACCGCGCCATTCCCCTGGGGAACCAGGTGACCTATGAGGAACTGTTCGGGGAGATCGCCCCGCTGGACGACGTCCTCAATCTGGAACGGGATTGCCTAGAGAGCGAGACCGTCCGGGGCGAGCGGATCCTGCTGCTGTTCCTGGCCCCCTTTGACCGGGAGAAGCAGGTGGGGGTGCTGGTGGTGGTCCACGACGTGACCCAGCAGGTGAAGAACGAGACCATGCGGAAAGAATTCGTGGCCAACGTCTCCCATGAGCTGCGCACACCCATCACCAATATCCGCAGCTATGCCGAGACTTTGTCGGAAAACCCCGACCTGCCGCCGGAGATGAACGCTAGCTTCCTGGGGGTCATCCTCAACGAGAGCGACCGCATGACCCATATCGTGCAGGACCTGCTCACCCTGTCCCGGTTCGACTCGGGAAAGGACGAACTGCATTTGGTGCGCTTCCCCTTCGATGTGGCGGTACAGGATCTGTACAACGCCGTGTACATGGAGGCCCAGCGCCACGACCACAAGATGAAGCTGCGTCTGGAGCCCGATCTGCCCGCCATTGTGGCTGACCGGGAGCGGGTGCTCCAGGTGATGATGAACATCGTCTCCAACTCCATCAAATATACGCCCAACGGAGGACATATCCTGGTCTCCGCCGGACGGGAGGGAGACCGGGTGTGGATGCAGGTGGACGACGACGGCATCGGCATTCCTCCAAAGGACCGGCCCCGTATTTTCGAGCGCTTCTACCGGGTAGATAAGGCCCGCTCCCGCCAGTCGGGAGGAACCGGCCTGGGACTGTCCATTGCCAAGGAGATCGTGGACCGCCACGAGGGCGTGCTGGAACTGGTGGACCGGGAAGGACCCGGCCTGTCCATGCGCATGGAACTGAAGATCGAGGGTCCCAGCCATGTTTAAGAAGAATAAAAAATTGGTAGAACGGGTGAAGAGCCTGCTGATCGTGCTGCTGAGCTGCTCGGCGGTCTATCTCGCGGTGCGCACCCAGCTGCCTGTGGCCCTCAGCGGGCTGCTTCCTTCGGAGAGCAGAGAGAGCGGCGGACAGACCACTCAGGAGAGCCGCACCCTGGCCGCCCAGCCTCTGCGTATGGCGGTGACCATCCGGGGGGGAGAGGAGACGCTGCGCTACGGGGTGCAGTATGACCAGGAGGCACAGGACGCCCTGTTTCAGCAGGTGTACAGCCTGCTGGTGGAGGCCCTGAGCAGCGCCGGCACTCCGGAGAGCGTGGATCAGCAGGTGTGGCGTCAGGCCCTGAATACCGCGCCGGGGGTGTATTTTGACTGGCAGGACGACCTGCCGTTTTCCGTGCTGAACGGGTGGCTTTCGGTAAACAATGAGCAGCTGAGCGGTGCGCTGCGCCGCTTGGTACTGACCTCTCAGGATGGTCAGGCGGTCATCTATTACAGCGCTCAGAATGGAACGTACTACCGGGCGGTGTGCAGCATGGTGGATGTCAACCGCTTGAGCGAGGCGGTGTCCGGTGTTAAGGATAACGGAGCCCACTTTGCCTTTGAGCAGGAGGAGTACAGCGCCCTGGCGCCCGATACGCTGCTGCTGGGGGAGAACATTGCCCCCAAGGTCTACCAGGCGGCCAATCCTCTGGAGCAGGAGAGCGCCCAGGCGCTGGTGCGGCAGAAGCTGGACTTCTCCGCCGACTTCAGCGTATCCTATATCACCTCCGATGAGCAGGTCATCCGAAACGGAAACGATACCTTGCGCCTGGCCTCGGACGGCACAGTGACCTTTACTGCCGCCGATGACGGCGCAATCCGCTATCCGGTGGCCGGTTCGGGGGTGTACTGGGCAGTGGAGAGCTGCCGCCAGCTGGCCACAGACACCCTGGGAGAACTGGGCGGTCAGGCCCGGATCTATCTGATGTCAGTGGAGGAGACCGGAGCGGAGAGTTGGCAGATCGAATTTGGGTATCTGCTCAATGGAGTCCCGGTGCGCCTGGGGGAGGAGGGCTATGCGGCCAGCTTCCAGGTCAGCGGCGGCCGGGTGAACAGCTTTACCCTGCATTTCCGCAGCTACACAGACAGCGGGACCACCTCGGTGGTGCTGCCTCAGCTCCAGGCCATGGCGGCCATGGAGGCCAAGGGCCACGAGGGCGAGGAGCTGCTGCTGTTGTATCTGGACAGCGGGGCACAGCAGGTGAGCGCCTCCTGGGCGGCGGCCAGCCAGTGGAAGACGGGAGGATGAGCGCATGGAATGGTCAAAAATCAAAACCATCATCCTGATCATCCTGGCCGGGACCAATTTGCTGCTGCTCTCCTTTGTCCTGCGCCAGGATCTGCAGAAGCGTACCGTACAGCTCCAGGCCCGTCAGGAGGCGGTAGCCTTTCTGGAGAAAAACGGGGTGACCGTGGAGGAGAATATCATTCCCAAAGAGGACACGCTCCAGCCCCAGCAGGTGGAGCGGGACCGGGAGAGCGAACCCAAGCTGGCTCAGGCTCTTCTGGGTGGCCAGGTAGAGGAGCGCCTTCTGGGCGGTGAAGTATATCGCTACCACAACCAGCGGGGCTATATCCAGTTCCATGCCGACGGCACGTTTCAAGGCGAGTTTGTCAGCGGGGCCTTTCCCCTGGACGGGGCAGATCCCCGGAGCTACTCGGTGGAGATCCTGAAAAAGCTGAACTTCCAGGGTGAGATCCTGGAGGTGACCGGGGAAGAAGACGGCGCGGCGGAGACTACGGTCCTGCTGCGGCAGATCTGGAACGGGAGTCCTCTGTTTGACCGGCAGGTGACTTTGACCTACCGGGGCGGAGACCTGGTGTCCATGTCCGGCGGGCGGCGCCTGATGGGAACGCCCCAGCCTGACGAGAGCCGCCAGACTCTGGAGGTGCCTACCGCGCTCATCCGTTTTTACCACGGATTGACTGCCATGGGCGATGTATGCAGCCGTATCGACAGCATCACCCAGGGATATGTGGCCACTAACTACTCCCCCGGTTCTACGTCGCTGGTACCGGTGTGGCAGGTGGTCACCGATACGGGGACCTACTTGCTGGATATGCTCACCGGAGAGGTGAGCCGGGTGGAAACTGCTGCGTCCCAGGAAAATGGAGCGTAAGGGCGGGGCAGATTTGGGGAACTTTTCCCTTGTTTTTTTGTAGGCAGCTGTGTATGATATTGCGTACACCAAGCCACAAACAGGAAAATGCAGGTGATGCTATGTCCAATCAAAATCGTCCCATCGGGATCATAGACTCGGGCATCGGCGGGTTCAGTGTAGCCCGCCGGGTGCGCAGGCAGCTGCCCAACGAGAATATCCTCTACTTCGGAGACGGGGGAAATAACCCCTATGGCAACCATACTGCGGAGGAGATTTTGAGTCTGACCCGGTATATGCTGGACTTTATGCGCCAGCGGCAGGTAAAGGCGCTGTTGGTGGCCTGCAATACCATTTCCTGTCTGATCGACGAGTACCGCAGGGAGATGGATTGTCCGGTGCTCAGTGTGGTGCAGGCAGGTGCAGAGTCAGCAGCCCATCGGCCGGAGAAGCGGGTGGGTGTGATCTCCACCTGCTTTACCGCTTCCACCGGCTGCTATCCCGCTCTGATTGCCCAGCTGGCGCCGGAGAAGAAGGTATTCAGCCGTGGATATAAAAATCTGGCCGCTATGGTGGAGCATGGGGCCAGTCAGCAGGCCATTGACGAGGAGCTGCGGGAGAATCTGGACGGACTGGTGCATCAGGACCAGGTGGAGTGCTGCCTGCTGGCCTGCACCCACTACCCTCTGGTGGAGGAAAATATCCGCCGCCTCTATCCTCAGCTGCAGCTGGTGGATCCGGCAGACCGCATGGCCAGGGAGCTGGAGCGGTGCCTGAAGGAGACGCGGCAGATCAGCCGGCGCAGCGAGCCAGGTACGCTGGAGATTTATACCACCGCCGATCCCCAGGAGTATATCCGTGCAGCCCGGCGGGCTGGTTTGGAGGGTGTGATCACCGCCCAGTCCTGGCCGGCTATGAAACTGGAGAAGAAACAGAAAAAGAAGAAAAAGGACGCCTGAGAAGGCGTCCTTTTTTGCTGAGAACGGCGCTTGACAAACTGGTCTACAAGTCGTAAACTAACATTGTAGACGACAAGTTGTAGACCAAAAATGTGAGAGGAGGAATCGCCATGGGAGACATCAGACTTGGCCCGGTGGAGAGCCGCTTTGCGGATCTCATCTGGGCCAATGAGCCGCTGGCCTCTTCCCAGCTGGTCCAACTGGCCCAGCAGGAGCTCCAGTGGAAAAAATCCACCACGTACACGGTACTAAAGCGGCTGTGCAGCCGGGGACTGTTCCAAAACCAGAGCGGCACGGTGTCCTCGCTTCTTTCCAGAGAGGAATTCTATGCCCGGCAGAGTGAACAGTTTGTGCAGGAGACCTTTGATGGCTCTCTCCCCGCCTTCCTGGCCGCATTTACCACCCGGAAAAAGCTCAGTGATGAGGAGGTACGTCAGCTTCAGCAGCTGATTGAGGAAAACAGAAAAGGGTGAGGTTTTATGAGTGACTTTTTAGCCTATGAACTGCTGCCCCGGATTCTGAATATGAGCATTGCGACCAGTGTGGTCATTGTATTTGTGCTTGCCGCCCGGCTGCTTCTGAAAAAAGCGCCCAAAGTCTTTTCCTATGCCCTGTGGTCGGTGGTCCTGTTCCGGCTGCTGTGCCCGTTTTCTATCCCTACAGGCTTCTCATTGTTGGCCCTTACCGATGCACCCATCCGGCAGACTGCTGCCTACACCACCCAGATCCAATATGTCCAGCCGGACCTGGTCCATACTGAATTTCCCCAGGTGGACCTTCCAGTCCCCGGTGTGAACCAGGCCGTCAATCAGGCCCTTCCCCAGGGGGAGGAGCAGTTGGTTGCCGATCCGCTGGAGGCGCCGGTGGCGCTGCTTACCCTGGGCTGGATGACCGGTATGGCGCTGATGGCGGTGTACAGTGTGCTGTCCATGCTCCGCCTTCGCCGCTGGCTGGTAGGGGCGATACCTCTGCGGGATAACATTTATTTGGCCGATCACATTGCATCCCCCTTTGTGCTGGGGGTGCTGCGGCCCAAGATCTATCTGCCCTCTATCCTGTCCGAGGAGGAGCAAAAATATATTATCCTCCATGAGCAGTACCATATCAAGCGTCTGGACCATCTGGTCAAGCTGCTGGCGTTTCTGGCCCTGTGTATCCACTGGTTCAATCCTCTGGTCTGGTTGTCCTTCTTCCTGGCCCAGAAGGATATGGAGATGAGCTGTGATGAGGCGGTGCTCCAGACGCTGGGAGCCCATATCCGGGCGGACTATTCCGCCTCTCTGCTCAGCCTGTCCACCGGACGGAGAGTGGTGGGCGGCACGCCGTTGGCCTTTGGGGAGGGAAATACCAAGGGCCGTATCCGGAATCTTTTGGCCTGGAATAAGCCGCAAAAGTGGATGGTTGCATTGGCTGCCCTGGTTTGCGTGGCGATAGTGGCCTCATGCGGGACTAATCCGGAGGCGGGTAAGTCCCAGAGAGAAAAGCAGAATCCCATCTCATCCCAAGACAGACAGGGGGAGGAAGCGCTTTCTGTTCTGAAAAGTTATCTAACTCAACTTCAGGAGGGAGACAATCTTACACTGTCCCTGACCCGAAACGGCAGGGAGCCCATCGTGTATGAAGATTGTTGGTCAGCGACCAATGCGGTCTATAACGCCAACCAGTTAAAAGAGATCCAATGGAACATCGTGGAGGCCACGACTCCCGGCTTCTCGCCGGAACAAAGTCCAGCGGCGGTTACCATTGCCCAGATTAACGACTGGAGCCTCACCGCCTACTCCGATGCCCAGGAGGTGCGTTTTGAGGGCCCGACAGGGGAAGTGTGGCTGGTGCCGCAGTCGGAGAGCTGTGTTCCCTATCAGCAGCTGCGGGGCTGGATTGACGAGTTGGAGTTCGCTGCTTTGAATGGAGACTATGAGCACCAGAACATTGTGATCCCCAATGAGGGGCAGAGCTATCTGGAGGCCGCCGCTGTATACTGTCAGGCCTTTGAATCCTTCCATCTCCAGGCTGCTTCGGGCAGCAAATTCTGCTATACCTATGTCTCCACTCAGGTGGAGGCAGCAGAGGATGCCACCCAGCATTTCCGGGAGCAGGGAGAGATCGGAGAGAATACCTACTGTTTCTATCTGACTACCGTCTTTGTCCCGGAAAACGACTATGCCCTCAACTGGTCCATGGCGGGAAACACCGGAGCGTATACCGGCAGCGACCCGTCTGTTCCCAAAGAGGCCTATGAATATAGCCGGTGCGGGTACATCACGCTGGAAGAGGACGGCTGGCACGGAGAAGTGGTAGGAACCGGATTTTGACACTTTTATATTATAAAAAAGCCCACGGCATGAGCCGTGGGCTTTGCATATGCTTTTGGATTAGTACATGCCACCCTTCAAGACTTCGTGATTTCCAATATATCAGAATCTGTTTACTTGTCCAGCTTCTGATGGAAGTTCATCAGGATCTGGGCCACCTGGGCCCGGGTGGCGGTGCCCTGGGGAGCCAGAGTGTTGTTCTCCATGCCGGAGATCAGGCCCTCATGGACCGCCCAGCGGATGGCGTCCACGGCGTAGGCGCTGACGCTGTCCCCGTCGGCGAACTCCCGCAGGACCATGCCGGAGGCGTCCGGGCTGCCTGCGTAGCGGTACAGGATCAGGGCCATCTGCTCGCGGGTCACGGAGGCGTCGGGGGCAAACTTCCCGTCGCCCACGCCGGAGACATAGCCCTTCTCCGCCGCCCAGTTCACCGCGTCGGCGTACCAGGCGTTGGCCGCCACGTCGGCGAAGATGCTCTCCGCCTTCACAGCGGGCTTGCCGGACATGGCGTACAGGGTCTGGGCCAGCATGGCGCGGCTGAAGCCCGCGTTGGGCGCGAACTCCCGGGCAGACACGCCGGACATGATGCCGTTCTCAGCCACATACTCCACGGCCTTGTAGTACCAGGCGCTCTTTGCCACATCGTCAAAGCGGGTGTCGGGCTTCTGGACGGTGCCGTCCTTGGTAAAGCTGGCCTCCACGGTGACCTTGCTGTCCGCCATGTGGAAGGTGTAGGTGGTCTCGGACCGCTTAGTGACCTTCAGGTCCTTGTTCTTGGCGTCGGTGACAGTCAGCTCGTCCAGCTCATAGCCCGCGTCGGGCTTCACGGTGACGGTGATGCGGGTGCCAGCGGAGGCCTCGTCCGCGCTGACGGTCACGGAGCCGTGTCCGTTGTCTTCGGTGATGATGGCGTAGGTGCGCTCGTTGTCGGAGGAACCGGAGGAAGAATCGCTGTTCTTCTTCCACACAGCGGTGAGATCCTGGAACACTCTGGCCTTGACCTTCTGACCACCCTTGTACTGAGTGCCGTTCTCAGCCTCCCAATACAGGAAGGTGTAGCCCTCCTTGGTGGGGGTGGGCAGAGTGATCTCAAGGTTGGGGTTTTTCTCGGTGGTGCTCACAGTACCGTCGATCCCGGCGGCGTCCAGAGCGTCCTCGACCGTGGAGTGGTAAGTGCAGATGCCGTTGCTGTTCTTGGCCTCAAATTTCAAATTCGGATCCGCATACTTCGCCACCGACGAGGAGTAACTGCCGCCCTTTACAGTAGTCTTGGCTTCCGCAGGGTTCCCACTCTGATTGATGGAAATAATAGGCTTATCGCTCGGTATGGTGAAGGTACCGCCCTCAATGGTCAGAACACCCTGATCAACCGTATTAGCACCGTAACTTCCGTTGACCAGTACAGAACGAGCGCTCGCCTGTACACTGAAAGAACCGCCCTTGATCGTGGCCTCATTCCAGTTCATCACTGCGGCCTGCTTGGTATTTTCAAAGATGCCATCCACAATGGTCAGCTTGGCCCCGTCATCATTCTTTACTGTATTCAGGCCGCCGCTGAACGTACCGCCAGTGATCACCAGCTCCGGCTTTGCATGGTTTCTCTCTTCGACATGACCGTTGCGTGGATTTTCATCGGTATAATTGTAATATCCATTTGCAATCATGCTGGAGAAACCGCCGCTCTGGCTTACAGTTACACCATTATTGATAGTCATACTGCCGTGGTTCAGAATGTTATAATAGGAATTTTTCCCCGAAGTCTCTGCGTCTTGTCCAGTCTCCGCGCTGCGGGTGTACTGCCCCCCGTTCAGCACTACGGTACCGTTATTATAGATCGCGGCACGGGCATGGCTCTTATTGTCTACTGTGCCATCCCCCTGAATCGTCAGGGACGCACCATACTCCACTGTGATCGTATCCGATGTATTATTTTGAAGAGTCTTGCCGTTCAGGTCGAGGGTGATAGTCGTCTTCGCCGGGATGGTCACATCTTCAGTCACATTCTCGAGAAGCGTGACAGTGTCACCCACCTTGGCTTCGGTGATAGCCGCTTCCAGAGAACGATACCCTTTGTTTCCAATGCTTGCTACGGAGCCATCAGAGGGGACAACACTGCCAGTATCGTCCAGTTCACAGCCATCATCAAGATAGTCAGTCACATCAGACGAGAATGTACCGCCGGAGATGGACAAAAACTCTTTTGCGTTTTCCCACTTGCCCTCAATATTGCCTGTGTTGTTGAAGGTATATGCCTTGACGGCATCCGCATTTTTACTGGAGAAGGTACCTCCAGTAATACTCATGGTAGGAGTTCCGCCGGGATAGCTGCGGTTAATAACGGAGATCGCGGCACCGTCCGCAATGGCTCCATCATTCTCCGTCTTCGGCTGAGGCTCACCCGTGGTAGTGATCGCGGTCTTGTCACCCTTCACAGTCAAGCTGCCAGAGCACATCTGCACACCGGAATACTTAGCGTTGATCACAGAATCCTCAATCGCCACACTCCCGGAGGATGGGAAATAAATTCCATATCCATCAGGAACATTCAGGGTGGAGTCCTTGAGCGTAATCGTGTTTCCGGTATTGGTACCGTTTGTCACAATACCATAGCTATTACCGGGAACATTCATGGTCACACGCTCCAGCACTAGTGTGGTATTATTATACAGTGCAGTAACGCCACCCTCTGATAATACCTCCGCATTGGCGGTCAGTGTGCCGTTTTGAATCGTAATGCCCGCGTTATCATAGTTGATCTCAATTATTTTGTCTGGATTCAGATAAGTAAATGTATTACCCCCCAGATCCAGTACTCCTACCCGGTTACCAGAGCTTATAGACTCTTTTCCGCTATAATCATGCAGCATAGTGACCACACCATTGTAGGCCGCTTTGGCCGCATTAGCATACGAACTATAGATTCGCTCGATCCCGTCAGCGGCAGTGACCTTAAAGCCACCGTTTTTGATATAATCCCTAGAGTTCTCACTGTATACCAGATAGGCAGAAGATTTCAACTGGACAGCGTCGGTTCCGTCTCCGGTAACAGTCAGCGTCACACCTTCACCGATCTCGCCGGGAATCGGATAGTTGCTATCGCCTGTACTGAACTGGACCGGCAGCGTCCCCTTGATCTCGCCGCCTTGGTCAGAGACAGAGTTGATGATTTTCATCGTGTTGTCAGTACCTTCTACAGGTTTCCACCCATATTTGGTCCCCATACATACAACACCATTACTGCTTGTAACTGCTGTGCCGTCAATGTTATGACCATTGAGATCAAGTGTAATGCCGGAAACTTTTCTCGCAGTCTCTACACTTTTGGTCAGGGTCACATTTCTCAATAGGTCAACAGTTTCTCCGTTTTTAGCTGCACCCATGGCTTCTTTCAAAGTACCATAGTGCATGCCTTCAATAGCCGCTTCATGATTACAGGCTTCTCCGCCGAGACAATCGGTCACGCCCGCCGCCAGTGCGGTGGAAGGAAGTAACCCTACCAGCAGGCACAGACACATCAGGCTTGCCAATAGTCGCTTTTTCACTTCTAGACACTCCTTTACATCATTTGATTTGGTCCGCCAGCCAGTCCACAAAGGCTTGTCTCTCTCCTAAATGGAGAGAGACAGCCCCATGGGGCTGTGTTCCAGATAGAACAAAATATGAATTTTGTTCTATGTTCAAATGTAGCACACTCAGCCAATATTTTCAAGTAAAATCAGCATTTTTCTCCCGTCTTTTTCATGTTCTCCCAGCGGAGGCGCGCCTGAGCGCCCAGAATCTAAGTTTCTGCGGGGAAAACCGGCGGGAGGGGCAAGCCCCTCCCCTACGGCACAAAGTGCAGTAAAACGCCGCTGTCTGCGATTTGCAGACAGCGGCGTTCATACATAATCAGGCGATTTTCTTTTGCAATTGTCGTAAGTTTATCGTAAATTTACGGTTGCACTTCCATCAATTGCTTGTGTCCCAATGGATTCAGACGATTGCTTAGTACATGCCGCCCTTCAAACCTTACTAAATTTCAACATTTCAAAAAGCATTCAAATAAGTGAAACTTTATAGAGTTTTCAACAGATTATTGGCGGTTTTCTATCTTCAAAAGCCATCAGTGTAATCTCCGTATGTTCACACAATTTTGCGAGTCTTGATAGCTGTTTGGCGTAAGCTGTGGCGTAAGTTTTGCCTCTGTTTAGAGGTTCACCGCAATCTGCGAAAACGCCTTTTCGACAGACTCAAAATCGTTATGTGTGTAAACATCCAGGGTAACGCTGGCATTCGAATGTCCCATCAGATATTGCAGACTTTTGACATCCAGTCCGGCCTGCTGCACGTTGGTGCAGAAGGTATGCCGCAACACATGGGGCGTTACATTGGGGAGCGTATCGCCAAACAGTTTCACATACTTCGCTTGCATACTCCTCATGTAGTTTTCCAAATGCATGGCCACTTTCGGCCTGCCGTCCTTATCCAGAAATACAAAGCCACTGCACCCATCCACCAGCATCTCTTCTTTTACGTTGCCTCTGGCACGTAGCACACGGTGGAAAGCCATGTACACGCTGTCCGTCATAGGGATACGACGAACACCGCTTTTTGACTTGGGCGATGTAATAAAATATGGCTTTTCTGCAGTGCGGCATAGCTGTCGTACAACTTGGATGTAACGTTGCTCGAAATTGATATCTGAGCAGATAAGCCCATACAACTCACTGACTCGCACACCAGTTCCCAACAAAATTACAATATCATCATAGTAGTTTCCATGGCCATAATCCCGAATGAACTGCAAATATCTGTCCTGCTGATCCTTTGTCAGAGCATCACGCACGTAGGCATCTGCCGGAACGACATCGGACAGCTTGAACTTAAACGGGTTTTTGCGGATCATATCATCGTCCACGGCCATCTCGAAAGCTGGACGGATAACGCTCTGCAACACGCCAATGGTGTTCTGCTTGATGCCGCTGTCATGCAGGGCCACAAACCAACTTTTTGCATCAGACAGTTTCACCGTCCTAATCATGCGTTGCCCAAACGGGTCGGTGCGAATTCGGTTAACTGCAGAACCATAGGCTCTCTGTGAATTCTGCTTCAGCCCCCGCTTCAAGTTCATATACCGGTCTACCAGCTCTGACACCGTGATTTCTCCCGCCGCATAGTCGATACCATCAGCTAAGTCACGCTGGATATCGGCCTCTTTCCGTCGTAATTCCGTCAGTGTCTTTGCATAGACACAACGCCGCTTCTTATGGATATCCGTATATCGGTAATCATAAGTACCGTTCTTCCGCTGGCTCTCGCCGTCCTTCAGGACCCGGCCTTTATTATCCTTGCGCTTTTCAGACATTCTAACACTCCTTTCGCGAAAAGCGCATATAGGGCGCTTTTAGTTTATCACATTTCCTAGTGAAATTCTATTAGATTGAGTATGCAGCCTCTAAAAATTTCTCAAGCGCCTTGCGTTTAATCATTCGCTTGTTCCCATTCCACAGAACATAGGGGCAATTACTATCGTTGGTCATCTCCCGCAGCTTATTGATGCCAATTCCAAAATAGGCAGAGGCTTCCTCCATAGAGAGATTTGCTTTCTCCCAGATTGGTACATTTTTCATGGTTTTGCGTCCTTTCATTTTCAATTTAGTGCGTCCAATTATCAAAAATAATGTTCAATATCACATTGTGTTGTTCGTTATGTGTTTTTGGCTGTGTCAAAATACGACAACAGGTTGCTTCGAATCGCTATTTTAACAGGACTTATCTTCCAATTTTATGTATGAGTGTACCAGACTGACACAACCAGTGACTCGGTACTGAGTATCTAATATGTATCACCCTGACACAGATATATATACATCTGTGCCAGGCCAGCGCCCGTTAGGGCGCTGGGGAGGCTTGCTTCCATCCCAGCGTAAACGCATACCTGTTAGGCGTTCGGCTAATCCGACCGTTTTGCACAACCCGGATAAAACCAGAGTCAATCAATTCATTCTTGGAGCGAAGAAAAGTCGAATATGACAGGCCATATCGGATTGCATCACACTTGCTGAAGGTAAAATCAAATTTACCGGCAGCATTCATAGACATGCAAAAGTATAGATACTTAGCAGCAGCAGAAAGGTCTTGGAATTTTTTGGAATGGAGTAACGAGGTGCCGACCTGGATAAAACGCTTTTCCTGATCATTTCCGACTCCAGATCGCGCAGTGAGGTACGGACACATGGTTGGATGAGATTTTCTCCGGGGCATAAGTATGCCCTCCTTTCTGATCAAATTGAAGACTGATGTCTTCGGGTAATAGAACCCTGGTGGAGCAGTTTAGGTAAATCGAAAATTCCAAAAATCATTAAAATCAGTCTTTTTTCATCAGAAAGGCAAATAAAAAGACACAGATTTTTGCTCCTAAAAATCTGTGTCCTAGTAAATATAAATAATATGTCGTTATAAAATCAATACTTCCTTAAGTGTATTTATAGTGTACCATTTTATTTTTGAGCTGTCAAATTTCGAGTTACCGCATCTGTGCAGGCTGGGTGCTTAAGCACTTAAGCACCTAAATCCCAGTCTTAAAAATCAAAAACCTGTTTTCGAAGTGCTTTGTTACCGAGCACAGCTAAGTAACGGCGGATAATCTTCTGGCCGAGTTTCGGATCATCCTTGTGTTGCTCTACCAATTCCCGGAGCAGCAGCGTAGCCGCTTGACTGTGGCGGTCGTCGGGATGTTCCAAAAAATCGCAAAACATACTTTGGAAGGCATATATCCCGTCATAAACTTGGTAGGCATCCGAAAGTACCTCAACAAGCGTGCGAATCAGACTGCCCTGGGGAAGCAATGGGCCCTCTTGGGATTGGATGATGTCTAGCCGCTGCCGAAAGTGGCCCAGAAGGCCAGTCATATCTTGAGAAAATGTAATGTTTCCGCCAAGCGTCCAGAAATATGCCCGCTCATCGCCCGAACGTCTCAAAAAGTCGCCAGTGGAAAGCGGTGGAAGAATCGGGCAGTTATCTGGGGTAGGAAACATCTCATGCGTGTTTGGAAAGGTGCCCTCCAGTTCCTTCAAACGATCCCAAAAGTCAAACTCAAATACATCCGCAATAATGCGCAGAGACACAACCGGAGTATTCATGGCAAGCCAAAAACGCAGTTTATTATGGATATCATCTAAATTCTCTTTTACAATCTGAGCTGTAATATCAGTTGCTTTTTGCGGAAGAAGCGACTGGAGCCAGGCTATCTTTTCTTCCTCGGTCTCACGTCCGGTCTGACGATAGGTCATTAATGTTCTATATAGTTTTGTAACTCGATCTGTGATAGAAATTTTGCCTTCTTCAGACGACCCCTGGTTCGAAGAATTCTCTTGGGCCTCTTGTTTAAAATGCTCGAAAAATTCGACTACCAAGTAATTCTCCAACCCGGTCTGACTGATGGTTCCATTAGGATTTTGGGGAATGAGGTCTACGGCAATTTCCTGCTCCGGGACCCAGTCATAATCATGTAAAAGGCGGTAAATGCGCCATAAATCGGACGCCCTTTGATTGGTATATTTTTCACCAAAAAGATGGTTGAACCAACGGATAATTTCTCGGGCGTCAAATATACGTCCATTCACTTCTGCGATTCCAAATGTAGTACAGTAAAATTCATACAGGACGTACACGGCACAGACTACATTATGAAATGTGCCCCAGCCAATCTTGTTACTGAAAAAAGCAACCTCATTGGTATTAAACCCTGCTGTTTCCCAAAAGGAATTTCCAAAATAATTGTAAGAGAATAAAATATCCCCCTTCTCATTTGCTTTCAGCGGAGAAAGCAAATAGATTGACTTATCATACAAATTGATTGGCTCAATTCGCATCATACCGCCCTCTCGGAGTATGGTCAAGACACGTGTTGAAAATTCTTCCCGAAGCTCCGATGGTACTGATCTATCCCCGTAATAGCCTGCAAAAGTTCCCATAACATTGTCCTCCGATATTTTGATATTATGGATGCTGTAAAATTGTTTTTTCCGTGGCTTTCATAGCCTGGCGCATCATGTTCGCAGTCTCGTCAACCGAGAATCCGGGTTCGCCCCGCAGCCAATCTTCCTCAATGTTAGACAGTTCTTCCCGCAGTCGCAGCATTTTTACGTTCTGCGACGTTCGTTTTTCTTGTTCGGTCATAACAGTTCTCCTAAGCTGTTTTAACACCTATAAATCCCGCTCTACTGCTTCACGCAGCCAGGCCAGGGCGGCATCATGGTGGGTGGCGCTCCAAACAAAAAATTGCTCAATTACACCGGTAGGGGTATATCCTCGTTGACTGCAAAGAGACGAGAATTCTTCCCAAGCCTGATCATCTACCATAACCATTTCGTTTTGGGATGCATCATCATTCACGAGAAAAATAAGTTCCATTTTCCTTCTCCTTCAGCAAGCACTTGATAACGCACATGAAATGTAATATAATTGCATTGCGGGGAGGTGCAATTTTCATGGATACCAATATGACGTTTCGTATGGACTCTGATGTGAAGGCGCAGATGTCCGCAATCTGCAAGGAGCTGGGGATGACCACATCCACAGCCTTCAACCTGTTCGCCAACGCCTTTGTACGGGCCAAGGGGATGCCCTTTCCTGTTCAGCTCCAGGAAGCCGAGAGCGCACCGACCCGCGCCCAGATGCTGGCCGATGCGGACGCGGTTCTGGATCAATACATGGAAGACTACCGGAGGATGGCGGAATGATTTGGGTGACGGTAGAGGATGTGATTGCCCTCCATTCCCGTGTGATTGAGAAGTCCGGCGGCATTGACGGCCTCCGGGATCGGGCGCTACTGGAGGCTGCAGTGGCCGCGCCGCTCCAGTCGTTTGGAGGTGCGGATTTTTACCCTTCTGTCCCTGAGAAAGTCGCCCGCCTTGGTTATGGCCTAGCATCCAACCACGCTTTTCTGGATGGCAACAAGCGGATCGGTGCCTTGATGGTCCAGCTGATTCTCAAATGGAATGGGTATGATCTCCAACTTCAAACCGGAGAACTCGCCGATGCCTTTATTGCTCTCGCATCCGGTACAATGAACGAAGAACAACTGCACAACTGGATATGCGAGCATCTGAAAACGGATGAATAAAGCCAGACACAAAGCAAACGGTTGGTGTCTGGCTTCTGTTGTATCAAACATAGAACTCTGCCAGATCATCCAGCCGCAAACAGGCCAATTTTCGGAGATCGTCGCTTCCCTCGCACCCACAGTCGATCCCGATGATCCCGTTACCATGCCAAATCACGTAGGGATCATCAAGCGGACCGTTTAAGATCGACGTCGGGGTGTGCCCCACAACAGTTGTGTAGCCCGAGAGCGGTGCAGTCATACCGGAAGACGGCCGCGCCCAGAGCTTCGTGCGGGTATCGGCTCCCGGCAATCCATGAACCAAATAAAAGCACTGATGATTGGCCTCAACTTCCACGTGATCCGGTGATTCAGCGAGGTATTGCAAAATGTCGGCTCGCTCTGGCTCCGCATAAGAATGCCGCAGCTCCAGAAATGTCGGATGCCCGCCGTTGTGATACCAGATGGAACGCCGCCGGAAGGAGCCGTCCGGCCCAAGCGCATCCAGGCACATCTGCTCGTGGTCGCCCCGGATCAGCGTCATGTTGGGCGCTTGCATGATTTTAGACAGGATCGCTACACCGCCGATGCGGTAGTCGATCACATCGCCCAAAACGTACAGCGCATCTACATCGGAGAAAGATATCTTTTTAAGCATTTTTTGGAAGCGACCACAATCCCCATAAACATCTGACATACAATAGGTAATTTTTTAACACCTCTTTTAAAATTTAGTAAAACCAATCGAGTGTTATCTACTCTTCCATAAAATATAATACAGAAGCGGTACTCGTGTTTCCATAACCTAGTAGTCACATAGCTGTCTAATAGACAATTTGAAAAATAAAAGAGACGCATCATCAAGTAAACGATGATGCGTCTCTTTTGAGCGTGATGCTCACACTTCAACTCACGCACCCTTGCGGGGTGCGACATGACTGTGCCAACCAGGCACAACGCTTATCTGAGTGTCGCAAGGAGGAAAGCGATTCTTCAGATATTTATGATATTACTATGACTCGCATCTCCGCTTAATGGCGGAGATGAACAGAACCAGGCAGATTACTCTGCTACGGGCCCAAAAACAGTCTCATAGGCATCGGCATCCATATGCTCCTCCGCCCACACCTCTGCTTCGATCGGAGACAAAGGCTTAATGGCTTCACCGCCGTGATAGCCGCCACCCTCAGCAGGCTGAGCATACTCAGTACCGGCAGCACCCTCGCCAAACAAGAAAAACTCACCGTTTTTCTTCCGGTACAGCTCTTCGTGGATGTAGCGATAGTCGCGCCGGCAGACGCCGCCAGCGGTAAAGCTACCAATCAAATCCGCAGTGTCCGTATCATACTTGGTTCCGTTGATGATTTTCTTCATGGTAAAATCCTCCTTTAATGCAGGCGAATTATTCTTCCTCGCCTGACATTGATATTATACCACACCGTCAAAATCGCGTCAATAGAAACTTGCCTAAAAAGTTGCAATTTTCTGAAAGTTAAGTAAAATCAAGCAAGAAACTAGGTGAAAAAGTGCCTAGATTCTCAAACACTTCGGTACTCAAGTGCTTAGGTGCTCACTGCATGTAATTTTTCACGGTTACCTCGGCCCTCCAATGCGCCAGATGAAAAACGCTCACCGCCATCAATGCCAGCCGGTCATAGGCCACGGCGCGGCCAGCTCCGTCTAGGCTCCGCCGCACGCACCCCCGACAGACATAGGGGGTAGCGAGCCTCCGCATATCAGGGTTGCGCCGCCAGTCCTGACCGGCCCGGCGGAACGCCTCTTTGATTTCCCGCAGGAGCTGCCCCCGATAGTCCGGATCGGCCTCTAAACGGGAACAGTATCGGCGGTACATCTCCTGAGCGTGCTCCCGGCGGAGCCGGTGAAGATTGATTTTGTTTTTCATCTCATCGTGTAAGAAGACCGGATCATCCGGCTCCAGGCCCACAAAGTAGCTCTCCACCAGAGGCGCATCCACATCGTCAATCCGCTGATACTGCATTTTGCCGCCCTTGCCCTGCTCGACGATCACATAGGCGTGCCCATCAATGTGGGTAAGATCACGCCCCCGGAGATTGCGATACTCGTCCCGGCGCAGTCCGACGACCTTTGCAAAATCGACCAGCCGCCGGTATTTGGGGTTCAGTTGGTCAGCGTCGGATCGCTTCCGCAGGCTCGGAGCAGCCGCACGGCCCTTCCGAGGCGCATGGGTGCGTCGGGGGTGTGGGAGGTCGGCCATGGCCAGTCCAGTCCCCGGGAGC
>OFMH01000933.1_pt1 | contig 17891 bp, 12 predicted proteins | sample 1541761 | NCBI WGS metagenome assembly OFMH01 (sample SAMN04209249, study PRJEB22552) | human gut metagenome | biome: gut; material: feces | host: Homo sapiens | place: USA: Oklahoma
GAGCACCTGACTTTTAATCAGGGTGTCCCGAGTTCGAGTCTCGGGTGGATCACCAACGAAAATATGCCGTTCTTCGAAAGAAGAACGGCTTTTTTGTATTTGCGGATACAAATTCCGGCAAAACAGAATATAGTCCTGGAAATTTCCTCCTTGCTAATCAATTCCTGCGGTAGTAATATGTAAGTGATAAGCAAAAATTTTACAGACTTTTTCGGAGGTGCCTTGATGAAAATAGTAGTTATGGAGCCGTTAGGCGTAAAACCGGAGCAGATTGAAAGATTGGCAGCGCCGCTGCAGGCTGCAGGCCATGATTTCGTTTATTATACCGCAAAGGAAACAGACCAGACGAAGCTGCTGGCACGTGTGCAGCAGGCCGATATTATCATGCTGGCCAACCAGCCGCTGAGTGCGGAGATTATCAACGCCTGCCCTAATTTGAAAATGCTGTCTGTAGCCTTTACCGGCGTAGACCACATTGAGCTGGCTGCCTGCCGTGAGCGCGGAATTTTAGTGTGCAATGCCGCAGGCTATTCCACTAATGCGGTAGCAGAGCTGACCTTCGGTTTGGCTATCAGCGTTATCCGCAACATCGTTCCTTGTGATGCACGCTGCCGTCAGGCAGGAACGAAGGATGGCCTGGTAGGCTTTGAGCTTTTTGGCAAGACCTTCGGCGTAGTCGGCACCGGTGCGATTGGCAGCAGAGTGGCGAAGATTGCCGCTGCCTTCGGTTGCAGGGTGCTGGCCTACAGCCGTACTCCGAAGGCAGAGCTGCAGGCTGACGGTGTAAGCTATGTAAGTCTGGATGAGCTTTTGGCTGCCAGCGATTTTGTCAGCCTGCATGTGCCGCTGACGGACGCAACCCGCGGACTGATTAATGCCGAGGCTATTGCCAAGATGAAGCCGACTGCCGTACTGCTGAATACTGCGCGCGGTCCGGTTGTGGACAGCGAGGCGCTGGCACAGGCGCTGAACGAAGGAAGATTGGCGGGCGCAGGCATTGATGTGTTTGAGGGCGAGCCACCGATTGCACCGGAGCATCCTCTGTGCCATGCAAAGAACACCGTGCTGACACCGCACGTGGCCTTCGCCAGCGCTGAAGCACTGGCTGCACGTGCCAATATCGTTTTTGCCAACATCGAACAATGGCTGGCAGGAGCACCGCAGAACGTAATTAAGTAAAAACACTATGAAAAGGCTCAATAATTTATATTATTCCAAGAGAATAAAAGAGCTTTTGGCAGAGCTGCAGACAGTGGGAACAACGCTGGTTGTTGCTCCCATGGGCTACGGCAAAACACTGGCAGTGCAGTACTTTTTGCAGGAGCAGGAGCGCTGCGGCAAAAAGGTACTGCGCCAGAGTATTTACGGCGCCGGTGCCGAGGCCTTCTGGCAGGGAGTGTGCCACAGCTGGCAAAATACGGAGCTGGGCGCTGCGCTGCTGCAGCAGTCTTTACCTGCCGATGCCAACGCCAAAACGTTGGTACTGGAGCTGTTTCGTCAGCTGCTGCCGCAGGAGCCTGTCTATTGGTTTATAGATGATTTGCATCTGTTGGAGAGCAGCGAGGCGATTGATTTTCTCTTTGCTCTGAGCAAGGCCGGCTTTGCTGATTTGCACCTGCTGATGGTAAGCAGAGGGCAGATTTTTGACAGCAGCCGTCTGCTGGAGCTGGGGCGCAAGGTCTTTTGCCTTGATAAGCATGACCTGGCGCTGCAGCGTGACGAGCTGGCGGAATACAGCAGCAGATGCGGCCTGCAGCTTACGGCGCAGCAGCTGGATGCTTTGCATGAGGCCTGCGAGGGTTGGTTTTCCGTTACCTATCTTAACTTTTTGAACTATGACAGGTATCAGCGCTTTTGCCTTGATACAGGCAGCGTTTATGAGATGATAGCCAATGTACTGCTGCGGCCGCTGCCGCCGGAGCAGCAGCGCCTATTGCTGCTTATGGGGCAACCGGAGGAATTTACGCCGGAGCAGGTGGCCTTTGCCTACGGCACAAGCTGCAGAGAGTCTGTAAGCAGGCTGCTGGAATGCAATGCCTTTATTATCAGGCTGGCCAACGGCAGACTGCGCTGTCACCATATGCTGAAGCAGGCAACGCGCCATGCTTTCGGCCTGCTGCCGGAGGCTGAGCAGCAAATGTACTTCCGTCGCTTGGGACAATGGTACGCGCAGCAGAGGGAGTACGAGGAAGCGCTGGACTGGCTGTACCGCGGCCGTGATTTTTACGGCCTGCTGGCTGCAGTGCAGCAGCTGCGCGACTGGTCGATGCGCCCGCAGCACAGGCAGCATCTTTTCGACTGGCTGCGCGAATGTCCGCCGGAAATCTTGTGGCAGTATCCGCAGGCGGTGCTGATAATTATGCGGCGCATGTTTTCGCTGAATATGGTGCCGGAAATGCTGCAGGTCAAGGAATGGTACGTAACGGCGCTGGAGCGCAACACTGCCCTCAGCCAGCGCGAGCGTGATAATTATTACGGCGAGCTGGAGGTTATTCTGAGCTTTTTGGCCTTCAACAGCATCACCGGTATGAGCGAGCATCACAGGCGTGCCTACAAGCTGCTGAGCGGTGCTCCGCAGACACTTAGCAAGCAGGGCATCTGGACCTTCGGCGCGCCCAGTGTTCTGGGGCTGTATTTACGCACGGGCTGCAGTCTGCGGCAGACGGTGGAGGATATGCAGGAGTGTATGCCACCGTACTATCTGCTGAGCGGCTGGCACGGTGCCGGAGCCGCCGAGCTGACGGAGGCGGAAGCACTTTTGCTGCAGGGACGCATTGACGAAGTGGATATGCCTCTGCAGAAGGCGTATTATCAGGCGGAAAAGCATGGGCAGGAGTGCATTACTATCTGCTGTGATTTTCTGGAGATGCAGCGCGATCTTTTCCGCGGCGTTTACAGCAGTAAGGCAGAGGCGTACAGCCGCCATCAGTGGCAGCTGCAGCCATGGAAGCAGAGCATGCTGCTGAATACTGCCGATATGTGCGCTGGCTTTTACTATGCATTGCTGGGCAAGCCGGAATATATCCCAAGCTGGCTGACGGACGTAAACGGACAGCAGCCTTCGGTGCTTTATCCTGCGCGTCCCTGCCGCAACTATATCAGTGCCCAGTGCCTGCTGGCACAAGGGCAGTATACGGAGCTTTTGGTGCGCTGGTCCGACTGGGAGCAGGAATGCCGTCCCTACAGTAATTTTTTGTGCCTGCTGTATTTGCAGGTGCAAAGAGCGGCGGCCTTTGCCGGCAGAGGCGATGTAACTAGCTGCCGCGCTTCGCTGAAGCAGGCGCTGGCAATGGCTGAGGCGGATAAGCTTGTGCTGCCGTTAGCACAGAACATAGCGCTGCTGCGTCCTTATCTGGAGCAGGAGCTGCAAGGTGAATTTTCAGCAGCGGCGGCAGCGGCGCTGCACCTGGGGCAGCAGCTGGAGGCGGGCCGGGGACAGATTATGTCCGCACGCTTTGCCAAAGCAGGCCTGCAGGAGCTGACGGAGCAGGAGCTGCAGATAGCACAGCTAGCGGCGGCACGCCATACGAACAGGGAGATTGCGCAAAGATTGTCGCTGTCGGAGGGGACGATTAAGCAATATCTCAATAAAATTTTTGCCAAGCTGCAGATTGATGCGGCGGCCAAAAATAAAAGACATCAGCTGGAGCGCTTTTTCCCCAACTCTTAACTAAAGGTTACTTATAGTTAATATTGACCCGGTATATACTGTAAATGAAGAAGTATATGCCGGGTCTTTTTATATCCGGCGGTTAGGAGGCGGAAAAATGAAACGGCTGAAGGTTGCGCTCGGGACGTGCCTGGCGATGCTCGTGGCTTTTACGGCATTGGCGTGGGCGGCGACGCAGTACAAAACAACTATTAAGGTAAACGGCACCAAGCTGAATGTGCAGCGCTATGTAGAGGGCAAGGGGCCTATGAAGGATAAGGCGGTGCTGCTCAACAAGGATAATAAGGTTGTTGTGCGCTGGAATCAGCGCGAGCTGAAAAAATGGTACTATGACGGTGATAAATATTTTCGCTTCGTACCCTACAGCTATGATATGAAAAACCTGAAGCCGGGCAGATATCGCTTGGTAACGACCAGCAGCTTCGGCAAGGGCGGTGCGGTTAAAAAGACCGTCAACATCAGCTACAAGCCGCAGAGCAAGATGCAGTTCCGAGCGTCCAAGATTATCCGCAAGGGCAACGGCGATGTTTACCAGCGCCTGTATTTCAAAAAGAATAATTCCACGGGCAAGACCTGCTATGCCCAGATTTTCAATAAAAATAACAAGCTGGTCTACAGCACGAAATATAAGGCAAGAAACGCCAATCAGGATTTTGCCTTCAGCTGGAACGGCTGGGCGAGCGGCAACAGCGGCAAAAAATGTGCTAAGGGCGTATACACTGTGAAGTATTGGATGGATGGCGTTAATCCCAAAACTGCCAAATTCCGTCTGAGCATTTGAGGAGGGGAGCATAATGAAAGAAAAAATGATGCGTATTATCGTAGCTGTTATGCTTACCCTGCTGCTGTGCAGCCTGACGTTGCTGGCAGGCGCCGCCTCCAAAAATGACTGGAAGAATACGGCCGGCTGCTATGTGTGGACAGAAAGCAGCCAGTATAATAACGGCGTGCTGAATATCAAGCCTTTGGGCGACGATAAATATCTTTACGAGCTGAAGGTTATGCGTGGCAGTGAGGAAGAGGACAGTGCGGAGGATTTCGTTACTGCCGGCGTTTTTGAAATCAACGAGGACGGCGACGGTATTGCCGAGGTTGATTACCAAAATAATGATACGGTAGAGCTGCGCTTCGTACTGAAGGACAAGAGCATTACCGCCTATCAGGACGGACCGCTGCCGCTTGATGTTCAGGGTGAATACAGATTTAACGAGGACAGCTTTGATGTATCCGAGGCTGCGGCCGCCGCGCTGCTTGCCGGCCTGCCGGAAAAGCAGACGGGCTTGCCGGAGGATGTTGATGATTATAAGCTGCTCTATGCGGAGGAGCCTGTGGACGGCTGGTTCTACCAGCTGACGGCGCTGGATGATGAGGGCGAGGTTATTGCCAAATTTTTGGTAGCTGCCGATTTGAGCGCTGTGTACCGCAACGATAAAGAGGATGAGGTAAGCCTTATTTATGGTGACCCGATCAATATGTTGGCTGCCAAAAGAGCACCGCTTGTAGAGGAGGATGAGCTGGAAGGCCCTGCAATCGAAAGCGGCGAGCTGGAGGGTGACGAGGATGCCCCCGACCTGCCTGCAACCGCAGACTCCGAGCTTAGTCCGTTGGTGACGGTGGCTCCGGAGGAGGCCAGCCTGAAGGTGGGCGAGCGTACACGCATAGTTGCTTCGCTGCCGGGCTGCGTAGGCTATAATGTAACTGATTTGCGTTCGTCTAATAGTGATATAGTGAAGGTGGACGGCGATGTGCAGCTTTTGGCTGTGAAGCCGGGAACTGCGACGATTACCGGCAAGCTGCTTCTGGAAAAGGGCGAAAAGGCTTTTATGACGCAGATTACTGCCTATGAGCCTAAGCTGGAGGCTCCGAATCTGCCGGCGCACTTGGGAATAGACGAGGCGCTGAAGCTGGAGGCCTACGTTGTGGGCGAGGCTGACGGCGTGACACCGGAGTGGAGCGTGAGCGATGAAAAAATTGCCGTTATCGAAGATGGCAAGCTGATCGGCAAGGCTGACGGCGTTGTTACCGTTACGGCAGTCCACGGCGAGATGAAGAGCCAATGGCCGGTGGCTGTGGGCACTGCGGAGCTGCCTGCTGCCGAGGATGAGGAAGAAAATGAGGATGACGATGACGGCTTTGGCTGGCTGACGATTATCGGCGGCGTTATTATCATCGGTGGTGCTGCCTTCTTCTTCCTGCGCAGAAAACGCAAATGATAAGCTGATGCTGTAAAGCGTTATGCTTACCGAAAAAATAATATGAAGCATAGGAGGCTGACCTGTGTCAGCCTCCTTGGTGCGCCTGCGGCATTACCTGCAGGCGTGCTTTTTTATATGTATATAAGTGTTTTGCCGCTGTTATTACGTCCGTTTTTGCCTGACCAAGCGTCCTTGCCGTTGCCTGCAGGCGCGGGAAATCACAGTTATTTTACACTCTGACAATGTTTCACAAAATCTCTGTAAAAAAAGTAACAAAAAGTTTTCAGTTGGACGTTACAAATGGCGAAAAATCTAGTATAATAATATTAAAGTGTATTATACTTTACAAAATCTCTGAGATCTCAAACTGGCGCCAAATCAATCAAAGTAAAATGAGGTAGAATAGTAGAAATGTTTTTTGATTAACAAGGAGCCGCACACTCGTGACTTTAGTCATGAGTTAGGCGACATAAACTAGTCAGCGTATTGAGAAATTAATACGTAGCGACCAGAGTAGTTACACTGGTCCAATACTGTTTTAACTGCTGGAAACTCCTAAAGATAGCAGAACTACAACGTAAGGATGAAACAAGCCTAAGCGTGAATGGTTACGAAAGTAGAAAAAATCTGCTATATGGCATATGGTTAAAACCTAAGTGCCGTTGCTAAAAAATGGACAATCAGCAACTAAGCTCCGAATAGGAGAAAGCTCAACGACTATTCCTCCTGAGGGAAGTACCCGGCAAGCAATCGGTCGGGGATATGGACAGGCCCTAACGAGTAATGGCGAGGGATAAGATATAGTCTGTGCTTTAGTGAAAGCTAAAGAAGTTCATAAGAGAACTGCGTTAGGAGTAGCGTCCTTTCGTGAACGACAACCTCCAAGGTTACGACTAAAAAGAACTACGATTCTTACATATGTTATCTAGAAACAATAAAAACTAAGCAAACGCATAAATCTCTCTGCTAAATATGCTATAATAATAGAGTGTTAAAAAGAGAAATGAGCGTATTAACTATGGAAAAAGCTTATAAGTTTAGAATTTACCCAAATAAAACACAGGAAAATTTAATACAGAAAACTTTTGGTTGTGTCCGTTTTGTCTATAACTATTTTCTGGATAAGAGAATAAAGGCTTATGAGGCTGACAAAACGACGCTAAATTATAGTAAATGTTCTGCCGAGCTGACAAAGCTGAAAAAAGAGTATGAGTGGTTAAAAGAACCGGACAAATGCTCTTTGCAAAATTCTCTTAAAAACTTAGATGCCGCGTATCAAAATTTCTTTAGACGTAAAGAAACCGGTTATCCGAAGTTTAAGTCTAAGAAGAACAGACATAGAAGCTATAGAACCAATTACACTAATAACAATATTGCTTTCGTAGATGGCAAAATAAAACTTCCCAAGATTGGCAAAGTAAAATTTAGAGATAAACAGGTGCCACAAGGGAAAATAATAAATGCTACGATATCGCAGACGCCTAGCGGAAAGTATTTTGTTTCAATATGCTGCACAGAAGTAGAAAAACCTGCGTTTGTAAGAACCGATAAATATGTTGGTATAGATCTGGGCATTAAAGACTTTGTTATAACATCTGACGGCAACAGATATAATAATCATAGATACCTGCAAAAATCGTTGTCAAAACTTGCTAAACTCCAACGTGAATTATCTCGAAAAACAAAAGGTGGTTCAAATTGGGATAAAGCAAGAATAAAAGTAGCGAGATTGCAGGAAAAGATTGTTAATCAACGAAAAGACATGTTGAACAAACTGTCAACTGAACTTATAAGAAAATATGATGTGATTTGCTTAGAAGATTTACAAGTAAAAAACATGATCAAAAACCATAAGCTAGCTCAAGCAATATCAGATGCTAGCTGGTCTGAATTTGTCAGACAGTTAAGCTACAAAGCTGAATGGTATGGTAAAGAATTAGTAAAAATAGATAAGTTCTTTCCTTCAAGTCAGACTTGTCATATTTGCGGATATATCAACAAAGATGTTAAAAATCTGGGAATAAGAGAATGGATATGCCCTGAATGCAAAACAGCCCATGACAGAGATATAAATGCAGCAATTAATATTCTAAACGAAGGATTAAGAACATTTAATATAGCATAGATAACGTATATAAGAACCGTAGGAACTACGGGGATAGCCCAGCGTATCTGAATCTGTTAGGATTCTTGGCTGGGAACCCCGCGACTTTAGTCGTGGGAGGTTCAGTCTTACGACACACCAGTTTTCAGACCTCCCAGTGAGGCACGCAGCTTTATTTTGCGCGTTACGCGCGGCTGCGCACATAATAAATGCACCTACTGCAACATGTACAGAGGTGTTCCCTTTCAGATTTTAAAGGATGAAGAAATTTCCCGTCAGATAGCGCTGGCGGCTCATTACGGCAAGAACAAGGTGCGCCGCGTCTTTTTGGCGGACGGCGATGCTTTGGTGCTGCCGACGGCCAAGCTGCTGAAGATTCTGCAGGTACTGCGCGAGCAGTTTCCGCATCTGCAGCGCGTTGCCAGCTACGCTGCGCCCAAGGATATCCTGCGCAAGAGCGAGGAGGAGCTGCGCCAGCTGAAGGAAGCAGGCCTGAAGCTTTTGTATTACGGCATGGAAACAGGCGACGACGCTACGCTGAAGGCTGTCAACAAGGGTGTTGACGGCGAGCAGGCGGTAGAAGCGGGACGCAGAGTTACCGCCAGCGGCATGAAGCTTTCCATGATGATTATTCTGGGGCTGGCAGGTGCGGAGGGAAGCGAACGCCACGCACTGGCAACTGCTAAGGCGATTAATATTATCAAGCCGACGCATTTGAGCGCACTTTGCCTGATGCTGTACCGCGGCAGCGAGCTGCTGGAGCAGTACGAGGCAGGCAAATTCAATCCGCTTTCACCGGCAGGACTGATGCGCGAACTGAAGCTGATAATAGAAAATATAGATTTACCTGCGGACAGGCACTGCCTTTTCCGCAGTAACCATGTATCAAACTACGTTCAGCTGGCAGCAACGCTGCCGCACGACAAGCAGCGTCAGCTGCGCGATATTGATTACAGTATTGCGCAGCTGAGCAAGCTGAAAAGCTGGGACGTATATAACTACAATTAATTGTTAATTTTGCATTTGAGCGGGGCTGATGAAGATGAAAAAGAAGCTGGCTTCCATGCTGACCGTAATCATGCTGGCCTGCAGCCTGCCGTGGCAGGCACAGGCTGCAGCGCCTATTGTCAGCAACAAACCGCATAAGGCATCGGTGGCAACGCCGCCGGCCGTAAGCGAGGCGCGGCCTGTGAAGGCGGTGCCGGAGCCTGCTGCCGTCAAGGCTGATACCGCAGCCAAGCCTGCTGCCGAAGTGAAGGCGTCCAAGCAGGCGAAGCCTGAGAAAAAGGCGAAGAAAACCGCAAAGAAAAAGTCTAAAAAAACGAAGGAAAAGCAGTCCAAGGTGCAGGTGCAGCAAAGCAACTGGCGCCTGAAGGTGGCACAGCAAAAGCTGCAGGTGCTGGGCTTCAGTGACGAGCGCCCCAGCGGACGCATGACGGAGGCTACCAGCAGCGCGCTGAAAAGCTTCCAGAAGCAGCACAAGCTGAAGGCGGACGGTGAGCTGAATGATGCAACCTATCAGAAGCTGACCTGGGAGGCCTTCACTAAGGAGGGAATCCGCAAGGTGCAGGGCAAGGAAATCGTCAGTCGCGCAGCCAAATATAAAGGTGTTCCTTATGTGTTCGGCGGAACCACGACCAAGGGCTTTGACTGCTCCGGTTACGTGCAGTATGTGTTTAAGGACTGCAAGGCCAAGCTGCCGCGACTGGCAGACGAGCAGGCGTTACAGGGGATTTTTGTAACGCAAAAGCAGCTGCGGCCCGGTGATTTGGTATTCTTTACAACCTACGCCGCGGGCGCGTCGCATGTGGGTATTTATGCCGGTGACGGACAATTTTGGAGTGCATCCTCGTCCAAGGGTGTAATCCTTTCGTCGCTGAAGGACGATTACTGGAAACAACGCTATTATGGAGCACGCCGGGTGTTGATTACGAACGGCGATGTTTATAAATAAAAGTTCTGCTGACGGCAGCCGACTGCCGGACAGCTGGGGAGGGTATAAAACATGATTCGTGAGAGAAGAAATAAGGATAAGCTGGCTGCTTATTACAGAAAGTTTATGGAAGAGGGCATTGTTGACCCCAACGTGCATCCGTGGGTTGCCGACAGCTGGCAGCGTTGCCGTGCTATGCATCTGCCGCACGAAACCATGCCCAAAATCAATAAGCTGAGCCGCGAAGAGATTATCGCACACCAAAAGACGCATGAATTCATCGTCAAATACGTTGACGGTCTTTATGAGCAAAGCAAGCAGCATTTCAATATCCATAACCTGAGCATGCTGCTGATTGACGAAAACGGCTATGTAATCAAAAACTATGCTATGCCGTTTTTCCAACGCATTATCGAGGATATTCAGGGTATGCGCGTGCTGGAGGAGGATGTTGGTACCTCCAGCATCAGCATTGCGCGCGAGCATAACGTGCCCTTTTTGATGTTCGGCCCGGAAATGTGGATTAAGGACAGCCATTCCGGCGATGCCTGCAGTGCGCCTATTTGCGTAAACGGCAAAATTCGCTATATTATTTCCTTCTTTTCCTTGGATCAGAACGATTTGCCCTATGATTTGCTTTTGAGCCTGCTGATGACGATGAAATATTCCATCGAGCAGCACCTGAACATGCTGGAGGCTTGGAGCATCAACCGCATTATGATGGAGCAGCTGCCTGTAACCGTTTACTGGCTGGGCAAGGACGGCAGCGTGAAATACTGCAACGAAAACGGCCGCAAGCGTCTGGAAGGACATGAGCGTCTGGAGGACGTGTTCTTGAACTACGAGCATATTCCTATCAAAAAAGCGTTGCATGGCGTAGCCACACAGCGTCGTGAAATCACTTGGATTACTCAAGACAGAACCTTTGAGGATATTACCACTGTTATGCCGATTAAGGTAGGCAGTGAGGTAGAAAGTGCTTTGGTGCTTTCCATGTCCATTGAGGATTTGAAAACAACCATCGCCCATGCAACCGGCTACAGCAGCCGTTACAGCCTGTACAGCATGGTTGGCGAAACCAGCGAATTTTTGGCGCTGCAGCATAAGGCAAGCCGCGTTGCCCGCACCGACCACAACATCCTGCTGCAGGGCGAGCCCGGTACCGGCAAGCAGCGCTTGGCACACGGCATTCATCAGGCCAGCCCCCGCGCTGCCGCTCCGTTGATTGCTGTAAAATGCCACAACGCATCTATGGCAGAGCTGGAGGCCGAATTCTTCGGCACCAATGAGGACGGACAGCAGTCCGCAGGCAAGCTGGAGCTTGCTATCGGCGGTACGCTGTTCCTTGATGAGGTAGAAAAACTGCCGCTCGAAATGGGCGACAAGCTGGCTGATGCACTGACGCACGGCCTGCCTGCAACGGAAAAGGGCGGCAAGCCGCGTATGTTCGACGTGCGCGTAATCGCTGCCTGCGATTCTAACCTTAAGCGCCTGGCAGATAAGGGTCTGTTCTCCCGCAATCTGTATGAGCTGGTGCTTGATACCACCATGCGCGTGCCGCCTCTGCGCGAGCGCGTAAAGGATATCGAGGTTATCGCTTCGCATATTCTGGTGGAAATGTCCGCACAGCACAACCTGCCGCAAAAACGCCTTTCTCCTGAGGCTGTTTCCCTGCTGCTGTCCTGCAGCTGGCCGGGTAACATCAAGCAGCTGCAGGGTGTTATCGAGCAGGCCTTCTTCCACACTCCCGGCAGCATCATCGAAGCAGAAAACATTAAGCTGCCCGGTGACAAAACCTTGGAGCGCTCCTGGAAGTACGACAAGGAAGCCTTTATTGCAGCCTGGAAATCTGCCGGCGGTAATATCAGTAAGCTGGCAACAATGCTTGATGTCAGCCGTGTAACCTTGTACCGTTATCTGAAAAAGTACGGCCTGGGACCGAAAGCAAAATAAAATTTACCATGATTGCCCTCGAAGCAGGCTTGCCCTGCTCCGGGGGCTTTTGCGTTTTGGCGGTGAGTTTGGCGCTGCGAGGCAAGTTTAGAAGAGAAAAGTGCAACATGTTGCAAAAATTTCTTGTAGAAATGGTGCTGATGGTGAATATTGGGAAGAAAAATGCTAATTTAGAAGAGAAAAGTGCAACATGTTGCAAAAATCTCTTGCAGAAATGGCGTTGAGGGTGAATGTTAGGAAGGAAAAGGCGAATTTAGAAGAGAAAAGTGCAACATATTGCAAAAATCTCTTCTAAAAATGGCGCTGAGATTGAATGCAGGGAGAAAAAAGGCTATAATAGAAGAGAAAAGTGCAACATGTTGCAAAAATCTCTTCTAAAGAAGGTGAGCTAATGGAAATACGCAGAGATTTTTATTTGGACAAGCTGATAAAACGCAAGCATAACGGGTTGATTAAAATTATTACAGGTATTCGCAGATGCGGTAAATCGTATCTGCTGAACACCATATTTTATCAGCATCTTATATCATGCGGTATAGATGACGCACATATTATCCGTTTTGCTTTTGATTCTGCAGATGATTTGCAAAAGATAGGTGAAAGCCTTATTGCAATGGAAAAGGAAAAACGCGGCGTAAATCCGGAAAGGTTTATGGACTATGTTAATAGCCGTATTGTTGATGATGGTATGTATTATCTGCTGCTGGATGAGGTACAGCAAATGGATTGCTTCGAAGCTGTGCTTAACGGGTATTTGCGTAAGGCGAATATGGATGTATATGTTACCGGCAGTAATGCTAAATTTCTTTCTAAGGATATTATTACGGAATTTGCCGGACGTGGCGATGAGATGCATATGTATCCGCTTAGCTTTGCCGAATTTATGAGTGCTTATCCCGGTGATAAGTATATGGGCTTGGCGGAATATATGCTTTACGGAGGAATTCCGGTAGTTGTGCTGCGTGATGGGACTGCCGAAAAGGCTGCCACTTTGCAGAATTTGTTGAGTGAAATTTATTTGAGTGATATTTATAAACGCAATCGTATCCGTAATAAGGGAGAAATGGAGGATTTGCTCAATATACTGGCTTCGGCCATTGGTTCTTTAACTAATTATGAAAAGCTGAAAAATACCTTTAAAAGTGTCAAAAAATCAAAAATTACTTCTACCACTATCAAAAAGTATCTGGATTGCCTGGAAGATTCCTTTTTGATTGAAGCAGCTGCGCGTTATGATGTAAAGGGAAAGGCATATATTGATACTCCGAAAAAATATTATTTTTCTGATTTGGGACTGCGCAATGCACGTATTAATTTCCGGCAGTTTGAACAAACTCATTCTATGGAAAATGTAATCTACAATGAGCTTTGCATGCGTGGGTACAGCGTTGATGTGGGTGTAGTGCCTATTGCCGTGAGAGATGACAGCGGTAATGTAGTAAGAAAACAGCTGGAGGTTGATTTTGTCTGCAATATGGGTTCAGTAAGGTACTATATACAGTCTGTATATTCCTTGCCGGATGAAATGAAACGTGCGCAGGAGGTGCGTCCCTTGAAAAATATTGATGATACCTTCAAAAAAATTATCATTACCAAGGATATTGTCCCGGCCTATTATGATGAATACGGAATTCTTACCATGAACATATATGATTTTTTACTGGATTGTGATAGCTTAGAAAAATAAAGCAGTTCGTTTTGGCATTTCAGTTTGATTGCCCCTGAAGCAGGCTTGCCCTGCTCTGGGGGCTTTTGCGTTTTTGGCGCTGCGAGGAAAGTTTAGAAGAGAAAAGTGCAACATGTTGTAAAAATCTCTTGTAAAAACGGTGCTGAGATTGAATACGGGGAGAAAAAGGCGAACTTAGAAGAGATTTGTTCAATATGTTACATAATATCTTGTATAATAACGCTAATATCGGTTGATAGTTTGCTAAAGCTAATTTTAAAATAAAAATAAAATTTTTCGAAAATCTTTTGCAAAAAAGGCCTGCAAAAACACGTCAACCTTAGTAAACATGCGGTTTACAAGGCTTTTTTGAAAAATAATATAGTTAAACTATTAGTACCTGTTCGCATATTGCTTAAAGCAAATGGAAGTGCAATAATTAAAAATGTATTATAATTGTTAGCCGAAGTAAAAACAGCCTCAAGTGTACTTGAAGCTGTTTTGCGAAGGTTTGTTGCCCGGTGCTGCTACAGGACAGCGGATGGCAGAAAACAGCAATATCGGCTCAGGACAATTAATACAATAGTTGTTTAACTTGTTTCCACACGCGGCAGGTGTCGCGTACCGTATGTAAATAATATTATTTATGTGGGAGGAATTATTGATGAACAAAGTATTCAAAGTAATTTGGAGTGAGGCGCGCAACGCATATGTTGTTGTCTCCGAAATCGCAAAAAATCATGGCAGTAAAAGCTGCTCTACCAAAAAGCTGTTGACAATGCTTATTGCAACAGGTGTGATGACCTGTGCAAGCATGGCACCGGCAATGGCTAGTAATCCGGCATCGGATGATTTGAACGTAACCATTGGTAAGGGTGCACATGTTTCTGTTTGGAATGGTGTTACAGGAAAGAACATAACCGGTGATATTGCTGTTGGACCGAATGCGCATGCCTGGAATGGTGAATATTCTTATGGTAGCGAAGGTAGAATCGGCTCTAAAGAATATTTGTTGGATTTTGGCCAAGGTGGCGTAGTTGGAGCAGAGTCGTTTTTTGGCATTCCTTATAAATATAAAGTAGCAGACGGTTCCAAAATAGCCGGTTCTATTGCTATCGGTAAAAATACAGTAGCACGCACAGGCTCTGTTATGCTTGGCGATCATTCCTATACCGGTAAGCTCGGTGATATTGAAATTAACCCGGCAAATGCTATGACCTATAATGATGGTATTTATTCTACCACTCTTGGTGCCGGTGCTTATAATAGCGGCTCCTTGGCTGCTGTAACCGGTGCATTATCTATTGCTTCCGGTGAGGATACTCAAAATACAGGTGCTACCATTTATGGCTCAATGAACAGCATCGAATCTGCAACCAGCAATAGCAAGTACAGCGGTGTTGCCAGCAGTGTGCTTGGCTTTGCCAACAGAACACAAAATGCCAATGCTGCGTTAATCTGGGGTACCGGCAACGAGGTTACCAACTCTGTTGAAAAGATCGGTATTGACACCGATTGGAATAATGTTTCTGTTGCGGAAGCACAGCAAAAGGCTATTGAAGCTATGCAGTCCAGCAAATATGCAGGCGGTTCTGTGATGGCAATCGGCGGCGGCAACAAGGCTGATTACGCTACATATTCCCAGCTTACAGGTGTACAGAATAAAGTAACCGGTACTAAAGCTAAGGCTGCAAAGTATGACTTTGTTAATGGTTACCAAAACACTGTTACCGAAGCATCTGATGTTACCGTAATCGGCAGCAAAAATGAAGTTACCGCAGACGGCAACAAGGTTATCGGTGATAATCACAAGGTAAGCGGTAAGAATAACGTTATTTTCGGCTCTGCTGATAAATTAACCGAAACAACTGTTAATAACGCTGTTGTTCTCGGTCATAATGCCAAAGTTACCGGTGAAGGCGGAGTTGCTTTGGGCGTTGGCAGCGTAGCTGACAGAGCTAATGCAGTATCCGTAGGCAGCACTGGCGCTAACCGTCAGATTATCAATGTAGCAGCAGGCGAAGCAGATACCGATGCAGTAAACGTAAGCCAACTGCAAAAAGCAGCTGCAGCATCCGCAACAACTGTATCTGACGGCGTAAATACCACCGTTACCGCTACCAAGGCTGAAGACGGTCATACTGATTATAAAGTAAACCTGAACAAGGATCTGGTAGGCATTGAAAGCATCAGCAATGCAGGTGCAAGCCTGACTATGAACGGCATTGCAACCGAATTGGCTAACGGCCAGGGTGCATCCGTAAAACTGTTCGGTGATACCACTACCATCAACAATGCAGTAACCGTATACAAAGACGGTAATATGAATGCAAACTCCGTTCAGACCAACGCATTGAACTCCAAATACAACCTGTCCGTAGGTACTGCAAATGAAAACGGCACTGTACCGTTCTTCGTAAACAGCACTGGTGCATTCTACGCAGCAAACAATAACTTCCCCGTAGACAAAGACGGTAAAGTTATTGCAACCGCAGGTGAAATCGGCAATGTAGTACTGAACAACGGCGTATTCACCGGCCATTCCGCACTGCGTGATGGTGAGCTGTTCGTAGGCGATGCAAGCGGCAACTACAGCCAAATCACCACTAAAGGTGCTAAGCTGGGCAAAGTAACTATTGCTGAAGACGGCAAGATCAGCGGCGTAGCTGCAGGCGAAGTAAGCAGCACCTCTACCGATGCTATCAACGGCAGCCAGCTGCATCAGACCAATGAGAATGTTGCAGCATTGGATAAACGCGTAACCCAGAACGAGGCAGATATTGCTACCAATAAAGCAAATATTGCTCAAAATGCAGCAGACATCGCTGCCAATAAAGCAAATATTGCTCAAAATGCAGCAGACATCGCTACCAATAAAGCAAATATTGCTCAAAATGCAGCAGACATCGCTCAAAACAAAGCAGACATTGCTCAGAATAAAGCAGATATTGCTCAAAATAAAGCAGACATCGCTCAAAACAAGACCGATATCAAGAACCTTGATAATCGTGTAACCAATGTTGAAGAGCTTGCTAAGAAACACACCACTGTTACCGCAGGTGACAACATTACTGTAACCGAAGACACCAATAAAGACGGTGGCAAGGAATACAAGGTTGCCCTGGACAAAGATATTAAGCTTGACAGCGTAACTACCGGTCAGACTGTAATGAACAATGACGGCCTGAAGGTTGGCGATAAGGTTAGCGTAACCGCAACTGCTGTAACCGCAGGCAAGACCTCCATCAGCGATGAAGGCGTAAAAGTTGGCGACAAGACCTATATCAGCGATAAAGGCCTGAATGCTAATGACCAAAAGGTTACCAACGTAGCTGCAGGTGAAATCAGCGCAACCTCCAAGGACGCTGTAAATGGCAGCCAGCTCTATGCTACCAATCAAGAAGTTGCTAACAACACTAACCGCATTAACCAACTGGGCAGCCGTGTGAATAAGGTTGGCGCAGGCGCAGCAGCTCTGGCAGCACTGCATCCGATGGACTTCGATCCGGACGACAAACTGACCTTCTCCGCAGGCTACGGCAACTACGGCGGTGAAAACGCTGCTGCAATCGGCGCTTACTACCGTCCGGACGAAAAGGTAATGTTCAGTGTTGGCGGTACCGTAGGCAACGGTGAAAACATGGTTAACGCAGGCGTATCCTTCTCCCTGGATCGCACCAACCATGTAAGCAACAGCCGTACCGCAATGGCTCGTGAGGTTATCGACCTGCGCGGTCAATTGGCAGAAATGGGCGCTAAGATGGCTAAGATGGAAAAAGCATTCGGTATGCTGGATGAAAGCAAGACCAAGCTCTTCCCGGATATCCCGGCTAACCACTGGGCATATGAATACATTGCTAAGCTGGCAGGCAACGGCTACGTCGAAGGCTATCCTGACGGCAGCTTCGGCGGTGACCGCCTGATGACTCGTTATGAATTTGCTGCAATGCTTTACCGTGCAATCGAAAACGGTGCAGCTCTGGAAGAAAAGATTATCAAAGAATTTGAGCCTGAATTGGGCCGCATCCGGGTAGACCGCATCAGCGGCGAAGACGGTGCCCGCAACAAGATTGAGCGTGTACGCGTTAACGCAACCAAAGGCGAGCGTGACCATTACGGCAACAAGCTGAAATAATAAGCAGCAAATGACAAGTGAATAAGGTTCTGTAAACAGTAAAGGCGTTCTCCCGCAGGGGAGAACGCCTTTTGCAGTAATGAAATATGCCCTAAGTGTAATAGCACTTTTTGCTTAACGAACTATTGTTTTTAAAGCGTTTCTGTGTTATAATTACCTTAGTTGCATAGGTAGCCGTATTTTTGCGGAGCTTATGCCTGGTCGTGCGGACCAGTGGCGCCTGTCGAGCTTTCGG
>OFMH01000939.1_pt1 | contig 17729 bp, 15 predicted proteins | sample 1541761 | NCBI WGS metagenome assembly OFMH01 (sample SAMN04209249, study PRJEB22552) | human gut metagenome | biome: gut; material: feces | host: Homo sapiens | place: USA: Oklahoma
GTATCCACCAAAGCTAGTAAAATTATTAGGTTTTGAAACAGAAATTATACATAATTCTTTAGAAGAATGGGAAAGATTTTACAAGATTAAAATATTAAAAAGAGATTTTGGAGAAAAAACAAACTATAAAAATTAAAATGGGAAAGGAAAGTTAATTAATGAAAAATGAAATATTAGATAAATATTCAAAAATAACTATTTCAACAATTTTATTAGGATTTATTCTCATTTTTATAGCTTTTTTAACATCTTCTTGGGAATTAAAAAAATTTCAACCAATAAAAATATCTGAAATATCACCTAATAAAATTCATACACTTGACAAACAAACAAAAAGTTTTATTTTTAATTTTATGGAATATGAAGAAATTTGCTTACATTTCATATCTGATTTAAAAAAAATTCAAGTATTTCAAGATGATAAATTAATATATAAAATTGATGAAGGCACCACATTTTTGGGAAAAACTCCAGGAAAAATATTTCACTTTATAGATATTCCTGCAAAAACAGACAAGGTTACAGTAATATGCCAAACAACTAAAGATAGGAATATATCAAATTTTTCTCCTACTTTTTGGATTGGAGATAGCCAAATAATTTATAAAGAAAAAATAATACAATCACTTCCATATATAATAATTTATTTTATATCTTTTTTAGTTGGTATAATAATAGGAGTTTACTGGTTAATTATACGAAAAGAATTAAATAACAATAAAGAAGGTTTATATTTTGCTTTATTATTTATTGTAACAGGTCTTTGGCTTATAAGAGGTAGTGATTTTATAAATATTTTATTTAAAAATCATAGAGCTATTTCTTTTATGGGATATATTTTATTTTTCCAAATTCCATTTTTATTATTTTTATTTGCACTACATTATTGGCATATTACATGTAAAGCTTGGATTATAAATACTTATTGTATAGTTTCATCTCTTAATATGTTAATATGCTTAATTTTACATATAACAAAAATAATAGAATTTAGGGAAGTATTCTTTATAACACACATTTTATTGATAATTTCTTTAATGACAATGTTTTATGGTATGTATATATATTGGAAAAAATATTCATGGAATTATAAAGTTTTCTTTTCATCTATTCCTTTAATTTTTATCTTAATTTCAATTATCATTGATTACTTAGTGTTTTATAATAGGACTATTTCTTCATATAAAAAGGGAGGAATTTGTATACTTTTTTTTATAATGTTTATTTCCATAAGTGTTGTTTATGACTTAGGATTACAACTTAAAGAGGCTAGAAAAAATGCTATATATCAAAAATTAGCTATTACAGATTTATTAACTGGATTAGCTAATAGAAATGCTTTTGAAATTTGGGAAAAGAAAATAAATAAAAATTTTTTTAATTCCAATATAAGTATTATTTTATGTGATTTAAATAATTTAAAATATTACAACGATAATTACGGTCATGAAATTGGAGATAAATATATAATTGATGCCTCAAAAATTTTACTAAAAGTTTTTAAAGATAAAGGAATTTGTTATAGAATTGGTGGCGATGAATTTATTATTGTTTTAGAAAATATTTCTTCTCAAATTATAGAAAAATGCTTTGATGAGTTATATACTATGCAAAAGGAGTATAATACACACTCTCCTTCTTTAATTATAGAGATATCTTATGGGTATGCAACAATAGAAAAAAGCGATACTTCTGTTATAGATATAATGAATCGTGCAGATAAGTTAATGTATAAATATAAAAAGCAAATCAAAGAAAAGAAAAATAATTAATCTAATCTTTGAACTAAAAATATCTGTTTTTTAATTGATAAGTTGCAAAATATAATGGTAGAAATTCATATTATATTAATAATAAAAATTATTAAGTATTTTTAAAAGGTTGTTTAATTTTTATTATCTATCTTTAAAAAAAGATTTTGTTGAAAATAGATTAAGAAAGTAAAAATAAAATATATATAAATTGAAAAATAAGAAATATTATAATCAATTAATAAATTCACTTAAAGAAAAGTATTGACAAAAAATATAAAGAATGCTAAAATTAACTAAAAAAAAACAAATATTTGGTAAAGTAACAGAAATGTTATGACACAAAGCTATAGGGCCTTTAAAATGGCAGCCAGTTGCAATTAGAAATTAGTTTAAAGCTAATTACTGATTGCAATTTTTTTTGCAAAAAATAAAAAAATATATAAAAAATTTGGAGGAAAAAATTATGAAAAAATTATTATTAGTAACTGGAGTATTAGCACTATCGTTATCAGCATTTGCTACATCTGCACACGATGCAAAGGAAGCAACAGTAGAAGTAAAAGCTAAAGTTGTACAACCACTTGATATTGAAACTACACCACTTGATTATGGAATTATGATTCCAGGGGAAACAAAATGGGGAGATACTCCAGGAACTGTAAAAATTACTGGAACAAGTGGAGAAAATATAAAATTCTCTGTAAAAACATCAAAAGAAGCTAATTACGAAGATTACAAAGGTCCTAAACAAAAATTTAATGTAACATTACTAACTGGAGATGGAAGTGCAGAAAATCAAAAATTAAAAACTGAATTAACTCTATTTACTCCAGGAGATCAAGGAGATTCACTTGATGGAAAAACTATAACATTAGATAGTAAAGGAGAAAAGACTTTCTTAGTTAATGGACCTGCAACTGCATCTCAAAACCAAGCACACGGAGAATACAAAGGTTTAGTTTACGTAAGAGCTATGTATGAATAATAAAAATTATAAGAGTTCGAAAAAATTTCGAACTCTTATTTGCATCTATAAAATAATTTTTTCTAACAAAAATTATAAAAAAATATTGATTTTAAAATATGATTTAGTTCTTATATACAATAAGAATTAAGAGTTGGAAACTTTAAATAAAATTATTATTAAATTATTGAGGGATGGAAAGATTCTATTTTTTGAAGATTCAAATAAAGAATTTTGTTATGTTTTAAAGTTTTTTTAACCAAAAAATATGTTAAAATTAAAATATATCAGAAAGAATAGTATTTTAAAGTATAAAGAGAAATATGAAAAACTTTTAGTAAAAAAAGAGATTGAAGATTGTATTATTGAGGCTAAAAAAGAGTTTAATTGGGGATGAATTAGAATTCATTCTATAGTGATTGGCTCAAACTATACAATAGGATTACTTGAAGATTACTCTAAGGAAATGAAAATAGGAGATAAAATTTTATATGGAATAGTAATTACTATAAAAAATGCTATATGGTATAGATTCATATATTGTAAAGGAGAATTAAGATTTGAAAAAGATATATCTATTTTTTATGATGTTATTTGCTAGTGCTTTAGCATATGGAACAAATTTTTCTGTGGCACCTACAAGATTTGTATTGAGAATTGATAAAGTTGCAACAAATGAAGTGTATGTTTCTAATAATACTCAAAAACCTTTGAGAATAGAAACTCATATAGAAAGTGATGCTGAATTTGGGAGTGGTTATAATTTAAACTCTAATATAGCTGTATTTCCAAAGGTGATAGGGATAAAACCTGGAGGAAAGCAAGTTGTAAGATTTAGAGTAAAACCTGGGAAAAATATGGAAGATGGCGAATACAAAAGTTACATTGTTTTTAAAGAGATTCCACCAGAGATAAAAACAATGGGAGAAAAAAAGAAAAGTGGAGATAGTACAACAAATATAACTATTGTAACAGAGCTTGGAATCAGTATATATGGTAGTATTGGTGAAGAGATTCTTAAAGGTAGAGTAGAGAATTTTAAAGGAAATTTTAGAGGAAAAAATTTAGAAATAAACTTTGATGCAATTTCAGAAGGAAATACATCTTTTAAATATAAATATGTAGTTGAAGATGAAAGAGGAAATATTTTAAATGAAGGAAAAGCAGGGATCTCTCCAAGAAATGGGAAAAAGCATATAAGATTAGGAATAAGTGAATTACCAAAAATTAAAGGAAATAGCATTAAAATAAAATTATTAGATCAATATGATAATATGTTGCATGAAGAAAAAGTGAAAATTTAATTACAAAGTTACTGTTTTTGATTGGATAATTGGATAATTAGATTGATAAACTAGACATGTTATGTTATAATAAAACCAGAATTATTTTAGGAAAATTTAAGAAATAAAAAAGGATTGGAGAATATAATGGTAGAAAGAGGAGAAGATAAATTTTACTATAATGAAACTGAATTATATGAAGCTTTAAATGAATGTAATGAAGATTTTATTGTTGTAGGTAATTTAAAAACATCAACTTTTAAGTATCCACCAAAGCTAGTAAAATTATTAGGTTTTGAAACAGAAATTATACATAATCCTTTAGAAGAGTGGAAAAAAGTGATTTTACCAGAAGATTGGGAAAGATTTTATAATGCTAATATGAATATAGTAACAGGAAAAACTACTTCCAATTCAGTAGATTTTAGAGTTAACTGTAAGGATGGAAAAATCTTAGGTTTAAGATGTTCAGGAAATGTAATTAAAGATAAGAATAATATACCAAGTACTTTTGGAGGCGTAATCTCTGTTTATGGAAAAAGAAATAAGGTACATGAGCTTACAAATCTTTTAACTATTGGAGAGTTTCCAAAGGGATTTGCAAAGAAACTAAAAGAGAACCCTGAAAATCTAGCTATGATTACTCTAGGAATAGATAATTTTGCAAAATTAAATGAGTTTTGTGGAAAGAATATAGGGGATGAAGTGTTAAAATCCTTTGCAGAGGTTATTCAAGAAGAAGTTCCTTATAATACAGAAGTATATAAATTAGAAGGAGATAAATTTGGAGTAATAATAGAAAATACTTCAAAGGTAGATTTAGAAAATATTTATAAAAGAATAAAAAGTTCATTTACAGAGAGACAGATTACAAGAAAAAGAAAAGTACTGCTTACAATCTCTTCTGGAGTAGCTTTTTATCCAAAAGACAGTAAAAATTATCAAGATTTATATCATTATTCTCACTATTCTTTATACCGTTCAAAAAGGATAGGGAAAAATAAAATAACTTTCTTTTCTAAAGAAATTTTTGAAACGAAAGAACATTATTTAAAACTTTTATATCATCTAAAAGAGAGTGTTATAGAGAAGAATTTTGAGGGATTTTCACTTGTTTATCAACCTCAAGTAGATACAAATACTCAAAAACTAAAAGGTGTAGAAGCTCTTTTAAGATGGCAAAATGAGGAGCTAGAAAATGTATCCCCTATAGAATTTATTCCTATTTTAGAGGACAATGATATGATTATAAGTGTTGGAAAATGGGCATTAAAAAAGAGCTTAGAGGAGTGTAAAAAATTAATTAAAGAGATTCCAGATATGAAAGTTAGTGTTAATATCTCATTTAAACAGATTATGGATAAAGAATTTTTAAGTAGTTTAAAATCTATTATAGCTGAGAGCAATTTCCCACCAACAAATATAATTTTAGAGTTGACAGAGAGTTACATGTCTAAAAGTATAGAACTGATGAGAAAAACATATGAAGAGTTAAAAAAGATGGGAATACAGATTGCACTAGATGATTTTGGTACTGGATATTCATCTTTAGCAATTTTAAAAGATATACCTGTAGACATAGTAAAGATTGATAGAGCTTTTGTAAGAAATATATTACAAAGTAGCTTTGATACAACTTTTGTTAAATTTATAGTTGCTATTTGTAAGGATATAAATTTGAAAGTTTATCTTGAGGGAGTTGAAACAGAAGAAGAATATAACTTTGTTAAACCTATGGGAATTGATGTTATTCAAGGTTACTATTTTGGTAAACCTCAAAGCAAAGAGGAGATTATGAAAAATTTTATATTAAAGTGAATATGGCAAAGCAGTAGAAATGCTGTGACGCAAAGCTATAGGGTCTTTAAAATGACAGCCAGTTGCAATTAAGAGAGAGTAAAATTCTTTTTTAGTTGCAACTTTTTTTATAAAAGGGGGAGTTAATGAAAAAACTTTTATTGACAATAATGATGTCTATATCTTTATTTGCATATGGAGAAACAAAAATAAAAATAGAGTCAAATATAACAGATATGTATTTATATAAAAATCTTTATTTAGGAAGATATGAGGGAGTTTATTCAGATCTTTTGAAAGAGATTGATAAAAATATAAAATATTCATTTAATTTTGAAGAAAAACCAGAAGTCTTATTAAGAGTGACAAATACAGAGAAATATCCAGATTATAAGTTTATTTCAACTCCTATAAATTATAGAGTAATGGTTTTAGTAAATAAATATGGAAAGATTAGAAATGTAAGTGATCTAATGGGATTAAGAATAGGATATATTGCAAATAGTAGAGGTTTAGAAGAGTTTAAAGATAGATTTTCATATTTGAAATATGATAGAGTAAAAATAGAAAATGAAGATATAGCCTTAGAAAAATTGGAAAATAGAGAGATAGATGCACTTATAATTGAGGATTATATAGAGAGAAATTCTTTTGAAAGTGATGTGAGAATTCTTGAAGATACTCTTTATAGAGAAAAAATAGGAATAAGAAAGGATTGTGAAAATTTATATAAAGCAGTTGAAGAAAATATAAGAGAAAAATCTAAAGATAGTTTAATGGATATTTTAAAAAATAATAGAATAAATTATTATAAATATCTTTTAGAAGATACACCTAATTATATTGCTGTAAAGGAAAAATATAAAAAAATAAAAGTACTCGTTCCTAAAGATAAATATTTATTACCTCTTTATTACTCTTTAAATGGAGAATATAATGGGATTTTAATAGATATACTAAAAGAGATAGAAGCAATATTAGATATTCCTATAGAGGTAACAACTGAAAAAGGAGATATACTTCCTATGTTAGTCAGCAATGAAGAGAGCAGAAGAAAGTATAGTATGAGTAAACCATACTATCAAAATAAAATAGGAATAGCAAATAGAAAATATGATTCTTTTGCAGTAGGATTCTCTGATTTAGATAATTCCAAGATTATTATGTTAAAAAGTGCTGATAGCTTGAAAAATTTTATCTTAAAGGTTGTAAATAATAGTGAAATTATTTTTGTACCTACAATGGAAGAGGGATTTAAAAAACTTATTTCAGGGGATGGAGAGTATTTTATAACATTTTCTAGCTTTTTGGAAAGTGGGATAACAAATAGATTTTTAGATAAAAAGATAAAGTTAGCAGGAACATTGAATGACACAGTTGCAATAGGCCTAGGAGTAAAAAAAGAAGATACAGAGTTAGGACAAGTTATTAATACAATAATGAGAGGTTTTGCAATAGATAAAACAGTTTTAGATTCAAAGGCTAATAATAATATTTTAGTAGCTAAAAATTATAAATTGATTGCACAAATAGTAATACCTCTAATAATATTTATGATTATTTTAATAATAGTATTATTGAAATCTGAAAAAAATAGAAGAAAAGCAGAGAAATTAAGTTGTATATTAGTAGAGGCTTTTGAAAGTATTAACCAACTTGATCAAGAGGAAGCAGGAGATCATGCTAAAAGGTTTGCATTATATTCTGTTTTAATTGCTAAAAAATTGGGACTAGATAGCAAAAAAGTTCAAGAGATAGAGAAGTTTTCTCCACTTCATGATATAGGAAAGGTAGTTATACCTAATGAAGTTTTAAATAAACCAGGAAAGTTGACTTCAGAAGAGTTTGAACAAGTTAAAAAACATTCAATAATAGGATATCAACTTATTCAAAATATTGGCTTAGGAAAAACAGCAGAGAATATAGCAAAATATCACCATGAAAAGTGGAATGGAACAGGTTATCCTTTGGGATTAAAAGGAGAAGAGATACCTATTGAGGCTAGAATAGCATCAATAGTTGATACTTATGATAACTTGAGACAAGATAAAGCATATAGAGATGGAATGACACATGAAAAAGCTATTGAAATTATAAAAAATGAAAGTGGCATAAGTTTTGACCCTAAATTAGTAGAAATCTTTATAGCTGAAAATGATAGTTTTAAAAAGATATATTTAGAGAATAGTGTTGAGATATATTTAGCTGATGAGATTTTAACAGCTTTAAAAAAATAGAAAAAACAAGGAGGAGAGAATTTTGAAAAAAGGTTTAATACTATTAATATTTAATATTTCTTTTCTTTTTGCTTTTGGAGATATTTTACAAGTTAATGAGATACCATTATTTCTAGATACTTTTGAAACTCAAGTTGAAATAGTAGAGGCAAAAGAGGCAACAATAGTTCAAAATATGAAAATTTTAAATATTGATCCAGCTCTAATGAGTGAGGACTACTCTAAAAGAATAATTCCTTTTGTTTATGAGACTCTTTTTAAAGTTGATAATAATGGAAAGATAGAGAAAAATTTAGTAGATGAATATAAATGGATTACAGAAAGAGAGCTATATTTAAAGATTAAAGATGGGATCTTTTTTCATGATGATTCTAAACTTTCTGCTGAAGATATAAAAAGATCATTAGAATTTTTAATGGAAAATGGTAGCTTAAATAGAATTTATACAAGTATTAGAAATATAAAAATTCAATCAGAAAATGAATTGATTATAAAGATAGCTGAGGAGGATAAAATATTTATAAACTCTTTAGCCTATAATATTTCAGCTGTTGTAAAGCGTAAAGATAACAATGTTTTTGGAACAGGAAAATACAAGGTTATAGATATCAATGGAAAGGAAACTACTTTAAAAAGATTTGAAAACTATCATGGGCAAAAAGCAAAGCTAGAAACAATCATATTCACATGGGAAATAGATAGAAATCAAAGATTAATAAACTTCTTTAATGGTTCAGTAAATTTAGTAGCAAATATGGAGAAAAAAGAGATTGAAGAGGGTAAAAAGTTTGGTATAATTTCACCTCAAGATATAGTTATTCCAAGTAAAGTTACTGTGACTAAAGCACTTGTTTTTGGGAAAAAGCAAGAGTACTCTTTAGAGGAGAGAAGATCTCTTGATGCACTTATTATTAAAAAAGCTAAGAGTTTTTTTCCAGAAGATTTTTTAAATGCAAATCTTTCAAAATTTAAAAAGATTGATAAGGGAGAGTTAAAGGAGTTTGCTAAGAATTTAAAAAATAGAGAAGAGATTCGTTTGATGGTTTTAAATACTGATTCAGATATTCAAGAGGCAAATGAGATTAAAAAATCTTTGAGAAAGTATGGAATAGATGTAAAAATTCTTCCTCACAACTTAGAGTCTTATAGTAAAAAAATAGTTTCTAGAGATTATGAGGTAGCTATTTCAAATATGACAACAGAGAATAGTGATCTTCCTTTGCTCCTTACAACAATACTTTTAAATGATATTAAAAATATAAATCTATACAATGCTTTAATACCTTTTTTTGATATGTTAAAAGCAGAAAATGACAGTAAAAATAGAGAAAAGATAATGGATAAGATGATATATTTAATCTATCAAAATGTACCATATATCGTTCTTGATCATTATAAATATTATACTGTTACAACTCCAAACTTTATAGGTTTATTAGATGAGATTAGAAAATTAAATTTAACTAAAGGGGTAGTATTAAATGAAAACTAAGATAGATAAATATATAATCTTATTTTTAGGGTATCTACTAACTTTTATATCTATTCAAGCTGTTGAAACTGACGTTTTATCCTTTCATTGTAATGAGGCAATTATTGAAGGGATAACTACTAGAGTTGGTTTTAGTGCAAATCTGAGAATTAAAACAGATAGTGGAGCTGAAAATCAATATATAGATTTTGAAAATTTCAAAGGGTATAATAGTAGCCATTTTATTAAAGCAGAGAATGTAAAAGTTATGGGAACAAACTCTAGTTATCTAAAATTTTCAAAGGATAAAGATGGAAACTTGAGAGATACTATGGAGTTTAGTGTAGATGGAAACTTAATTTTTCATTGGAATAAGATGAAAAATAGATATTCAAAACAAGTGAGATTGGGAAAAGTTTATTATAGGATAAATCAAAATAGTAGAGAGGGTGGAAATATAGATATAGAGATAGACAATCTTAATATTATTTCAATACTAAAAATTGTTGTAAAAAAAGATATGGATTTTGGAACTATCATTGCAGGAGAAAAGGCAGACACAAGGGAATCAAATAGAACACCAGCACAGATAGAGATTGAAGGAGTTAAAGGTAATAATGTAAAGATATCAATGCCTAAAAATACAGAGATAAAAAATGGTAGAGGAGATTCTCTTACAGTAAATCTAAGATTTAGAGAAAATGCCAATGAAAAAGATGAGGGGGGAAAGAAAACTTTAATAAAAAAAATATCTTCTAATGTTCCAAAGGGAAATATTGGTAAAACAGATTTAGTAGAAATTGATGGTAGTGTAGTAACAAAAAAAGTTAGTGAAGGAAATTATAAGGGAATATTTACAGTCAGGGTAGAGTATGAAGATTAAGAAAACTATTTTTATAATAATATACAGTATGTTTTTTTCTTTTAACTCATATGGAATGAAAGAAAATTTTGAAGATTATTACTTACAGATAAATGCAAAAAATTTAAAAGATGATTTTTTTATGGTAAAATATGATAGTATTAATGAAAAAGTATATGTAGGTTTAAACTCATTTTTCTATTTTTTAGAGCTATATACATTGGATATAAATATTAAAAAAAAGAGGGTATCTGTAATTATAGATGGTAAAGATATCAATATCTCCTTTGATGAGGGAGAGTATCTAATTATGGAAAATGAGCTATATATAGAGTTGAACATATTAAAAGAAAAGTTTAATTTTAAATCTGCTACATTTTTTCCAGAATCTTTAAAATTGATTATTGAACCAAGATTTGAACTTCCATATGAAAAGAGAGAGAAAGGAAAAATAGAGAGGTTAAGATTAGATTTAGACAGAGAGGAAGAGGCAAAGCAGATAGATATTGAGATGCCTAAAAAGCTTATAACTCCAGGTTTAGTTAAGGTTGAATATGTGCAAACAGATTTAAAAGAAAGTTCCTATAACTTGAATTTTGAGTATGCCTCACAACTTATGTATGGAGAGTTCTATATGTCTGGAGAATTAAAACCAGATCCAGAGATAGATTATGGAAACTTAACATACTCTAAATTTGTAAAAGATAATGATTTGGTGCTTGGAAGTTTTTCGTTGATAGCACCTAGTTTTTTAGATATAAATACAAAAACATTGGGAGTAAGCCTAGATAGTAATGACACATATATAACTAGAGATGGTGGAATTACCATAATAAAAGGTGAAGCTATCAATGCTGAAAGTATTGAATTATATAGAAATAGCTTTTTGATAGATTATAAAAATTTTGGAGATAGAGGTTTTGAGGGAAAGGACTTTGAATTTAGAATAGATGATGGAGTTATAAACTCAAATTATATTTTAAAAATATACTATCGAGATGGAAAAATAGAGGAAAGGAGGGTATACTCTCTTTCTGATAGTGATCTATTAAAAAAAGGAAAAGATAGATTTTCTTTGCAATTAGGAAAAACTGATGGAATTGGAGATCAACAGGGGATAGGAAAATACTTCTATGGAGTAACAGATAATATTACTTTAGGAGTTGGAGGATTGAATTTAACTTCTATTGATGGAAAAAATCATAAATTTTTAGAGAATGATCTTCTTTTTAGGACAGGAACAGATAAATTTCCATTGCTATTTCAATATAAAAACTATTATGATTATAAGAATAAGGATAATAATTTTGAACTTTTAATAGATCAGAAAATATTTGATTATAATCTACAATACAATATAAATAGATATTCTGAAAACAGTGTAGGAAAAGAGGGTGTTGTAGATTATGACTCAATCTCCATTGGAAAAACTTTTGGCAGAAATTTTATAGAGGTAGGAGTAAGTCAAAGTAAAAAGGTAACAAAGGAAAAAGAGAAAAATATATATGCTTTATTAGACAGTTCAATATTTTTTCCATTTTATACATCTTTGAAAATTGAAAAGACAATAGATGGGAATAATAAAAATACCTTATACAATCCATATATAAGCTATGTAGGTAACAATGGTTTTAGTATAATGGCAGATATAAGAGTTGAGAAAGATGAAAATCGTAGTAAAACTAAAGAAGAGTACTCTTTAAGAGCAAATTTAAGAAGACAGGAAATTATAAAAAATAAATTGTATGCTGATCTTGGGTTTGAGATAAAATATAGAAATGAGTATCATAAACCAATATATGGATTAACTTTTAATATTGAGTTAGATGATTTGATTTATACAAAAGTATCTTCAGATTCAAGAATTGATGAACAGGGAAAACACTCTAATAGAACAGGTGTTTATATAAATAAAACTATTGATTTAAGTGATCCTAAACGTCAAATTAGTAAAAATATATCTTTGAGCAATTCATGGGTATATGGAAAAGTTTTCCTAGATAAAAACAACAATGGTATATATGATAAGGGAGAAAAGGCTCTAAACAATGTTGGAATAATGGCAGATAATATGTTATTTTATAGTAATGAAAATGGAGATTATATAGCTGAAGGGTTATATTCTTCAGAGGCGATAGAATTTAAAGTAGATAGAAAAACTATAGATCCTATGACAAAATACTTAAAAGAAACATTAAGGGTAAAAACTAGAAAATCTGCTGGAATGAGGATAGATATACCAATAAATATAGTTTCAATGGTAGCTGGAAATATTTGGAATACAGAAGATTTTAGTGAAAAAGAGTTTATTCAATATCTGACAATGACAACTATTATTTTAGAAAAAGATGGTAAAGTTATAGCAGAAGTAGATCCTGAATTTGATGGTATGTTTTTCTTTGAGGATATTCCCTCAGGAAAGTATAAGATGAAATTTAAGTATTTGGGAGAAGAGGAGATCAGTTTTGTAACTCCTGAACTAGATGTAAAAATAGAACTTTCAGATACAGAAGAGGGAGAATACTTTGAAGGATTTGATACTGCACTAATTAAAGTAAAAGATAGTGAAGAGGTTGAGAATAGAGAAGAAACAATGAAATGGGAGTATTAAAACATGGAGAAAGGAGATGAATTATCCTGAAATCAGGTACTTTGCTAATATCAATTATATGCTTTATTATAACAATTACTATTTCCACAGTCGGTAGTATTAGAACAAAGGAGATAAAAGATAAAGAGATAAAAAGCGAGATTGTCTACTCCAAAGGAGAGGAAAAACCATATACAGGAAAGTTTGTTACTCAGGATCTAGAAGAAGAGTATATTGATGGAGTAAAAAATGGTTTTTTTAAAGGAAGCTTTTTAGATAAAAATATAAAATATACCTATGAGGGTAGATATATTGAGGGGATAAAACATGGAGAATGGATAATTCGTTACCCCTCAGGAAAGAGAAAAGCAGTATTAAAATATAACTATGATAGACCTTATAGCAAATGGATATATTTTTATGAAGATAATAAAATAGAGGGTTATGAAAATTTTAAAAATGGAGTTTTAGATGGAGAAGTAGCTAATTTTGATAAAAATGGAGATAAAACTATAAGTGCTACATATAAAAATGGTCTTCTAAATGGAGAGATTTATATATTTGAAAATTCAAATCTAAAAGTAGGAACCACTTTTAGTAATGGTAAATTAAATGGAAATATAAAAATTTTTTCTAGAAGTGGTAAAACAATTGTTGATGGAACATACAAAGAAAATAGCAGAGAGGGAAAATGGAAGTTTTTCTATCAAAGTGGAGAGGTAAAAACAGTTGTTTCATATGTAAATGGTAAAAAGAATGGAAAGACATTTATCTATGACAAAGGTGGAAGTTTAATTGAAGAGTTAGAATTTAAAAATGGGTATCTTATTGGCTCTAAAAAAGCTGATGAGGAAAAGAGATTGAAAGATGATATAGTAGAAAATTTTAGAATTTTTAATAGAAATTTAAAGTTTACTAAATACAATAATATTCTTTCTGAGAAATAGGAGGGACAATGAAAAAAGTTTTTTTAGTTATTATTTTCTTTGTAACAAATGTAATAGCTATGAGTTTAAATTTTTCAGTTTCTCCAACGAAATTTAAAGTTGATCTTTCAAAGGATAATATCTATGAAGTTTATTTACTAAATAATACTTCTAAACCATTGAGAATAGAAGCTTATACAGAGGTTCCAAAGGGATATGAAGAGAACAACCTAAATGAAAATATTATTATATATCCTAAAAAAATCTCTATAAAACCTGGTGGAAAAAAGGAGATTAGATTTAAGGTGAGAAGTAGAGTCAATGTTGATAAAAAGAGATTTAAAACTTTTTTGGTATTCAGGGAGAGTTTGCCAAATATTAAAGAAAAAAGTGAAAAAAGCGATGGTAAAATAGATATGGAGTTAAGTTTTATTACTGAAATTGCTATTGGAGTTTATGGAGAGTAAAAGTTATGTTAAAAAATATATTTACAATAATATTTATGATTTCTATATTAAGTTTAATGCTATTTTTAAATTATCTGATATATATTTATATTAATTTATCTGGTTTAATAATTTTTCTAATAATTTTTTTAGCTATGGTGTTTGAAGTTATTAGTGTAAAACAAACAAATTAAAAATTTATTATTAATTTAGTATGAGAGCAAATATCAATTACTTATAAAAAGTATGATAGATTGCTCTTTTTATTTTGAATTCTATTTTATTAAAGAGTTATTTTAGCTACTAATATTTTTTCCAAAATATTCTCTTGATTTAATATATTTTAATGTGCTATACTCTTATTTGGTGACAAGACAGATGTAAAATTTATTGTATATACAGGAGGGAAAACCTTGAATAAAAAGATAGAGAGAATAAATGAGTTAAAGAAAGAAAAGAATGGTGTAATCCTTGCACATTACTATACAGAATCAGAGGTGCAAGAGGTTGCTGACTATATAGGGGACTCATATTTTTTAAGTGAAAAGGCTAGAGAGCTAAAAGAAGATGTAATAGTTATGTGTGGAGTTTCATTTATGGGAGAGTGTGTAAAGATACTTAACCCAGAGAAAACTGTACTTCTTCCAGATGCTGAAGCAGATTGCCCAATGGCACATATGGCTAGTATTGAGAAGATACAAGAGGTTAAAGCTAACAATGAAGATGTAGCAGTAGTTTGTTATGTAAACTCAACTGCAAAATTGAAATCATACTCTGATGTATGTGTAACTTCAGCAAATGCCTTAAAGATAGTTAAAAACCTACCAAATAAAAATATATTCTTTATACCAGATCAACATCTAGGTAGATATGTGGCAACTCAAGTTCCAGAAAAGAATATTATTTTAAATGATGGATGTTGCCCTATACATGCTAAGGTAACTAAAGAGGATATTTTAAAATTAAAAGAACTTCACCCAGAGGCTAAGGTTATGGTGCATCCAGAGTGTCAAAAAGAGGTAGTTGAACTAGCTGATTATATAGGAAGTACATCTGGAATAATTAAAGCTGTGGCAAATAGCAGTGATAAAGAGTTTATCATCAGTACTGAAGATGGGATTCTATATGAATTGAGATTAAATAATCCAGATAAAAAATTCTATATGCCTAAAGAGTTTCAATGTAAAGATATGAAAAAAATAAGTTTAGATAAGATTATAAAAGCATTTGAAACTAATGAACCTCAAGTTAGATTGACAAAAGATGAGATTGAAAAAGCTTATAAACCACTAGAAAAGATGTTAGAACTTTCTAAATAAATAGGAGAAATGAAAATGAATAAAAATTATGATGTAATTATAGCAGGAACAGGAGCAGGGGGATGCTTTACAGCTCTTCATCTACCTGAAAATATGAATATTCTTATGATAACAAAATCTACTTTAGAAGAGAGTGATTCTTTTTTAGCTCAAGGTGGAATCTGTGTTTTAAGAGATGAAAATGATTTTGATAGCTTTTTTGAGGACACTTTAAAGGCTGGACACTATAAAAATAAGAAAGAGTCTGTTGAGATAATGATTAACTCATCAAGAGATACTATCAATCAATTAATTGGTTATGATGTGAATTTTGCTACTAAAAATGGTGAGATGCTTTATACTCGTGAGGGGGCTCACTCAAAACCTCGTATAGCTTATCACGATGATATTACAGGACAAGAGATTACACAAAAACTTTTATCTCATGTATTAAAGAAAAAAAATATAACACTTTTAACTAATACAACTCTTTTGGATATTATAAGTGATAATAACAGATGTGTTGGTGGAATTATTGAAAGTGATGACGGAAAGGTTCAAGCAGTTTATTGTAAAAACTTAGTTTTAGCAACAGGGGGACTTGGTGGAGTATATGAACACTCAACAAACTTCCCACATCTTACTGGAGATGCTCTTGCAATAGCAGCAGAACATAATGTAAAATTAAAGGATATTAGCTATATTCAAATTCACCCTACAACTTTATTTACTAAGGAGAAGGGAAGAAGTTTCCTAGTTTCTGAATCTGTAAGGGGAGAAGGGGCATTGCTCTATGATAAAAACTTTCAACGTTTTACAGATGAACTTATCCCTAGAGATAGATTGACAGCAGCTATAAGAAAACAAATGGCTAAGGATAATACAGAGTTTGTTTGGTTGGATATGAGACCTATTATTGAAAAGGGGATAGATATTACAAAGAGATTCCCAAATATTGTAAAAAAATGTAGAGAGGAGGGGTACGATCCAGAGAAAGAGTGTATACCTGTTGTACCTGCTCAACACTACTTCATGGGGGGAATAGATGTTGACTTAAATAGTAAAACTTCTATGGAACATCTATATGCAGTTGGAGAAACAAGTTGTAATGGAGTTCATGGAGCAAATCGTCTTGCAAGTAACTCACTATTAGAAACTTTAGTTTTTGGTGAGAGAGCTGCTCATGATATAGTTGCTAATAAAGATGAGGTTACAAATATAGATTATAATATAGATTTAGGAAAATACAGTGATAAAAAAATTCTATTTGAAAAATACAGATCTATTGTTTTAGAGGAGATAGAAAAAGATAGAGGAGAAAAGGAGAGAGAATAATGAATATAGTTACTGCTGGGGTTAATATAGATGATCTTATTTTAATGGCATTAAAAGAGGATATCTCAAGTGAAGATATAACTACAAACTCTGTAATGAGAGAGAAAAAGCTTGGAACAGTTCAACTTATCTGTAAACAAGATGGGGTAATCGCAGGACTTGAAATTTTTAAAAGAGTATTTGAGCTTTTAGATAGAGAAACTGTAACAAAGTTATATTTTAAAGATGGTGACAAAGTTAAAAAAGGTGATCTTCTTGGAGAGGTTGAAGGGGATATAAGAGTTTTACTTTCTGGAGAGAGAACAGCACTAAATTACTTACAACGTATGAGTGGTATTGCAACTTATACTAATAATATGGTAAAATTACTAGAAGGTAGCTCAGTTAAACTTTTAGATACAAGAAAAACTACACCAAATATGAGGATATTTGAAAAATATGCAGTAAAAGTTGGTGGGGGAAATAACCATAGATATAATTTATCTGATGGAATACTTCTAAAAGATAATCATATTGATGCTGCTGGTGGAGTTGCAAATGCAATAAAAATGGCAAAAGAATATGCACCATTTGTGAGAAAAATTGAGGTTGAAGTTGAGAATTTGGACATGCTAAAAGAGGCACTAGAGGCTGGAGCTGATATTATAATGCTAGATAATATGACTCCAGAGATGATGAAAGAGGCTGTTAAATTAACTAGAGGTAAAGCTGTAACAGAATGCTCTGGTAATATAACTAAGGAAAATATCCAAACTATTATAGATAC
>OFMH01000960.1_pt1 | contig 17387 bp, 13 predicted proteins | sample 1541761 | NCBI WGS metagenome assembly OFMH01 (sample SAMN04209249, study PRJEB22552) | human gut metagenome | biome: gut; material: feces | host: Homo sapiens | place: USA: Oklahoma
CACGTCCATTCGCGGTGGATGATTTAGTTGGCACCCCAATATTTGACAAAGAGCCGATTTTTTATGTATCAATACCGTACTGTCAGTTATCTCCCTTTTCAGAGTTTTCATTCTGCTTCGGTTTGATATTGAGGAGTGTCTTGACGGCCTGCTGCTTTTCCGGCGGCAAGGCGTGGAGGGCCCGGATGACGAGACAGTCGTCTTCAGTGATGGGCGCACAGTAGTCGCAGTTACTGCGGGTGTCGTCGTTTCGTTGGCAGTACATGCCGGGGCGGCCGACAAGGACACAGATGGGAATTTGGAAAAAATCAGCCATTTTCAGCAATACTGAAATATCTGGTGAATAAAGACCTGTTTCCCAAGAGTAGACGGCCTGCTTTGACATACCGAAGAGGTCGCCGAAAGCCGTCTGGGTTAAGCCGTTTTTCTTGCGATAGTACTTAATTTCTTGTCCTAGAGTCATTCATATCCACTCTTTCTGTATACTATACAGTATGCTGTAATATACACTGTCATTATAAGATGTAGAACAAAATGTGTCAATGCTGGCAGATATGATAGATGACAAAAAAATTACAGAAATTATAGATATGAGAAAAAGGTTTGAATCAGACGGGTCAGGGCCTCCTGGTCGGCGGCGCCCATCAATTCGCGGCACGAATGCATGGCCGTAATGGGAATGCCGATGTCCATGGTCCGGATGGGGAGGTTGGCCGATAAGAGGGAACCCAAGGTCGAACCGCCGGGAAGGTCGGACCGGTTCATGAAGATCTGATAAGGGATGTCGGCTTTGCGGCACAGGCCTTTGACGACGGCTGCGGCTACGGCATCGCCGGCATAGGACTGGCTGTTAGCAATCTTAAGGGCGACGCCGTGTCCCATTTGGGGCTGGTTGGTGATGTCGCATTTTTCCGGCACGTTGGGGTGGATGGCGTGGGCTACGTCGACGGACAGCATGAAGCCCTTAGCGACGTCGGCCGAGAGTTCGTCGTCGGTCAGGCCGAATGCTCGGTAGATGCGGCGCAGGATGCCCGGCAGGACGACGGAATCGGCGCCCTGTTTCGTCTGGCTGCCCACTTCTTCGTTGTCAAAGAGGGCGACGACGGTTAAGCCGTCGGCATCGGCGGCATTCACTAAGGCCGTCAGCGAGGCCAGGACCGACGTCAGGTTGTCGAGGCGGGGCGACGAGACGAATTCGTCGTGCCAGCCGAGGCGGCAGCCCGGTTCCGTCGGATAGACCGTCAGTTCATAGGACAGGATCGCTTCGGGAAGGCAGCGGCAGGTTTCCGACAAGAAGTCGAGGAAGAAATGGTTTGTCACGTCTTTTCCGTCGAGGCCCAGGAGGGGCAGGAGGTCTTTTTGGGGATTGAGCTCGATGCCTTGATTGGCCTTGCGGTTCATGTGGATGGCCAGGCGAGGAATGGTCAGGACCGGTCTTTTGAGGTCGATGAGGTGCCGCTTGGGACGGAAGGGATCGCTCGTTTCCAAGGCGACGGCACCGGCCAGGGACAAGGGGCGGTCGAGCCACGATTCGCGGAGGAGACCGCCGTAGACTTCGGCGTTGACTTTGAGATAGCCCTTTTCGCGGATTTCCGGCCGCTGCTTGATGCGCAGGCAGGGAAAATCGGTGTGAGCGGCGCTGATGCGAAGGTGGCGGCGGATGTTTTGCCCCGTCCGGAAGGCGATGAGGCCCGATCCGTAGACCGGGACGTAGTAGGCAGCGTCGCTTTGAAGGTGCCACGGCGCCTCTTCCAAGGAAAGGGCCGTGAAGCCGGCTTCGTCGAGGAGAGCTCTCGACGCGCTCACCGTGTGGTACGGCGACGGGCTGTCGGCAATGAAGGTTAATAAGGTATCGATAGAGTCATGGGACATGACGGTCATCCTTTCTTACTGATAAATTTAGTGATTTCTGTTATTATATCATAGATGGAGGCGGCTATGTTTTTGGTTTCCGAAGCGCCTCATGGTATAATAAAGAAAATTATTTTTATGAAGGGGATCATATGGACTTACGCGTCATTTCTCGATTTTTAGGAAAAATAGCTTTGGCTGAGGGCGGCGTTATTTTTTTGCCCCTGGCTATGGCCCTCATCATGGGAGAATCGAGCTGGCCGGCCTTCGTCGGCAGTATCGTTCTCTGCGGCCTCATCGGCTGGGCCTGCCTGAACTACGGCCGGGTGCGGACGCAGAAACTGACCATGCGCGAAGGCATTGCCATTACCGGCATCGGCTGGATGCTGGCTACTTTTTTGGGCATGCTGCCATACTGTCTCGGCGGCTATCTGTCTTATTTTGACGGCCTCTTTGAGAGCGTCTCCGGCTTTACCGGGACCGGGGCGACGGTCATTACGGACCTCGAAATCCTGCCTCAAAGCCTGCTCTTTTGGCGCAGCATGACCCACTGGCTCGGCGGCCTGGGGATCATCGTCATCTTTATCGCCCTCTTGCCTGAAGCCGGCCAGTCGGCTGTCTTTTACATGTATAATGCCGAATCGACAGGCCCCACGAGGGAGCGCGTCCTGCCCAGGCTTCACGACATGACCAAGGTCCTCTTTCGCATCTACCTGGCTTTTACGGCCATCGCCTTTGTCATCTTCCTCATCTGCGGCATGGATTTTCTCGACGCGGCCAATCACGCCTTGTCGACGGTCTCGGCCGGCGGCTTTTCGACGTACAATTCCAGTGCGGCCCACTTTGAAAGCCCGGCTGTCGAAGGCTGGATGACCTTTTTCATGGTCCTCACCGGCGGCAACTACGCCTTGTATTACCGGGCCTGGCAGAAGGGCTGGGGCGTCCTCTGGGAGAATATGGAATTTCGGGTCTATCTCTTGATCGTCGCGACGGCAACGGTCCTCATCGGCCTCAACCTCATGAGCTCTTTCGGCGAAGGCGTTGCGACGGCCCTCCGTCACTCGTCTTTCCAGGCGGCATCCATTGCTACGACAGGCTTCGTCTCGGCTGACTTCGACCGCTGGCCGACTTTTTCCAAAGGTATTTTGCTGATGCTCATGATTTCCGGCGGCTGTGCCGGTTCGACGGCGGCAGGTCTTAAGGTGTCGCGCGTGGTCATCATGGCCCAGTATATTTGGCATGCGGCGAAAACGAAGCTTCATCCCAATCAGGTCCTGGGCATGACCATCAACGGCCACCGCATCGGCGACGATACGGTCGTCCGCGTGGCCCAGTTCTGTTTCCTCTACATCATGTTCATCGCCCTCTGGGCTCTCCTCCTTACCTTTGACGGCATCGACGTCTTCGACGCCATCGGCATCAGCGTCTCGACCATGGGCTGTATCGGCCCTGCTTTCGGCATCACCGGGGCCACCTCGACCTATGCCGAATTGTCCCTCTTTTCAAAGTCCATCCTCTGCCTGTCCATGCTCTTAGGGCGCCTTGAAATGTTCACCCTCCTGGTCATGCTCCAGAAGAACTTCTGGAAATCCAAGGGCAGCTGGTAAATGGGGGAATCTTAAGATTTTCTGAATAAAGGGTCGGCCCGTTAGAAAGTGATTAAACTTTTTCTTTCCTTCCTGATGATAAGGCAAACTGTAGATATACCTTAGGATAGGGAGGGAAGGCCCATGAAAAAAATCGTTCTGCTGGGAACCCTGGCGGTTCTGTTGGCCGTGAGCCAATTCAGTCAGGATATCTTTCCGGCTGTGGCCGAACCGGTGCCGGTCGTCGAAGAACCCTTGCCGGACAAGGCTTTTATCTACGTTACGGGAGCTGTGAACAAGCCCGGACTCTATGCCCTCGACGGGGGAAAGACCGTCGGCGAAGCCGTACAGACGGCAGGCGGCATGGCGGCCTATGCCGATACGGCCGGTGTGAACCTCGCCGATAAGGCAGCTGACGGTATGCATATCCACATCCCCTATGACTGGAACGGCGTCCCGCCGGCGCCGGGGGAAGAAGGGAAGGTCTCTTTAAACAGGGCCGACGAAGAAGCGCTTCGGACCCTGCCGGGCATCGGGCCGGCCATGGCCGAAAACATCCTGGCCTATCGCCGGGAGCACGGTGCCTTTAACAGCGTCGAAGAGCTCCAACAGGTCAAGGGAATCGGCCCGGCAAAATTCCAAAAATTAAAGGATAAGGTCGGCTTATGACGGCCCTTTCGATACGGCCAATCTGGCTCAGCCTGTCCCTGGCGGCAGCTTTCGGAGCGGGAATCGCCGCCGGCGACTGCCTTTCGCGGCCCCTTCTGTTTTGGGGGGCTCTTTTTCTGTTGGCCGCCGTCGGGGTCGTCCTCTGCGCCTTTTGGCGGCGAAAGGCCCTTATCGTTTTCCTGGCCCTGGCCTTTTTCTGCCTCGGCGGAGCCCGCCTTCAGATGGCGGCAGACTCGTACGATGCCTTGCCTCATCAGGCGGCCGGCGCCGATCTCATCCTGCAGGGGACGCTGGTTGAAAAAAGGGGCGTTTTTACAAACGACAAAGGGGCCATGGGGCGCTATGTCATGGATGTCGCGTCTTATGCCTATGTCGATGACGAGCGGTCCCATCCCGGAGCCGGCAGGGCCTATGTGACCGTCCCCGACGGCCCCGTCGTTGGGGAAACTTTGAAGGTTACCGGTCAGAGCCGGCCCTTGACGTATTACAAAAATGACGGCATGTACGACGCCCTCCACCGCGACCGGGAAAAGGGCGTTTGGCTGCGCCTCTTTGGAAAAGAAGGGGACGGCGTTCAGCCCATAGCCCCGCCGTCGGGGATGACGGCTTTTCTCCAAAGGCTGCGGGAGGCCTTGACCGGCCGCTACCAAGCCGTCCTGGGGAAGGACTATGCTCCCGTCTTGTCGAGTCTTCTCTTTGGCGGCCACTACGATGAACTGCCGCCGGGACTCCTCGAATCCTTCAGTACGACGGGCCTCATTCATATCCTCTCCGTCTCCGGGTCTCACGTGGCTCTCTTGCTGGCTGTACTCCAAGTGATCGGCCGAGCCGCCGGCCTTCGCGGGACAACCCTCTTTATCTTGTCGGCAGGCTTTCTCCTCCTTTACAGCGCCTTGGCTGATTTTACGTCGCCTGTCGTCCGGGCGTCCATCATGGGCTCCATCAGCGCCTTCAGCTTGACGGCTAAGCGGGACTATGGGGCAGGCCATGCCCTGGCCTTGGCCGTCATGGGGATGCTGCTCTACAGCCCGTATCTCTTTTTCGACTTGAGTTTTCGCCTGTCATGCAGCGCCTCGGCAGGCATCGTCTTATTCTATAAACGGATTTCGGAGGCCCTGTCTTTTTTGCCGGAATTTTTGAGAAACTGCCTGGCCGTCTCCTTAGCGGCCCAGGTCCTCGTCGTGCCCTTGCTCTTTTCGGCCTTCTTTTCCTTTCCCGTCTATTCGCTCTTGGCCAATGTCGTCGTAGCACCGGTCCTCGACCTGGTCATGGTCCTCGGCCTCGGCGCTTCCGTCCTGTCCCCGGTGTCAGGCTCCGGCGCCGACCTCATCCTCTATAGCCTGAAACCCTTCCTGGCCCTGGCCTTAAAGGGAAATGCCTTTATCGCCGCCCTGCCGGGAAGCCGATTGTGGGCCGGAAAACCATCCCTCTGGGCCTGGCTGGCCTGGTATCTTGCCGTGGCCTTTTTCTTTTGGCCGGCTCTTCGGAAAAAAATCGCCCTGCCTCTTTTTCTGGCCCTGGTCCTTACTTGGACTGCCCGGCCGACGGGGCCCGGTCTCCTAATTTTTGACGCCGGCCGCGATCAGGCGACGGCCATTATTTATGAAGATAGATCGGCCGATTTATGGTATAATAAATCGAGATTCTCCAATCCCGAACAGGCGGCGGTCGTCGTCATTCCGGCCCTTCGCGCCAACGGCATCTTCTGCCTTCGCCAGTGCGTCGTTGAAGGTGAAGACAGGGCCTATACGGAGAGCCTGTTTCGGGACGGGTTCACCTTCTTGTCCGGGCCGGGCAGGGGAGACATTCCTTATCGCGGCGTAAAGACCGTGCCGCCGTCTTTTTCCGACGAGCCGGTCCTTTGGGAGATCCGCGATTTGTCGGGCTGGGACGGAAATACCTTTCCCGCCTCGGCCATGGCGACCGTCGTCTATGAAGGACGCCGCGGCGACGGGGCCTTTGCCGAATGGGGAGAGGCGGCCGACAGTTTCGGCGTGGCCTCGTACCTTTTGTCTCGGGACGGACAACTGCGCCTCTTTCGCTATAAGGGTCAGTGGCGCGTCACTACATTTGTTGAGGAACATTCATGAACAACACCAAGAATATAATGATTATTTACGGATCCGAATCGTATCTCATGGAAGAAGGGCGCAGGCGTTTCTTCGATGCGGCCCGGAAGCGAGCCGGCGGCGATGCTGAAGTGCAGTCCTTTCAAAAGGATGCCGCCGCGGCGACGGTCGTCGAATCCTTCCAGGGGACGAGCCTTTTCAGCAGCGGGACGGTCACCGTCTGGTATGACTGTCCTTTTTTGCCGCTCAAACGAGGCGGACGGTCGCGGAGTAAATTGAACAAGGAAGAACAGTGGTTCCTCGACGAAGCGGGACGCCTCGACGGCGGCAACAGCCTCTTGTTTTACAGCAAGGGAAACATGGATACGGGCAGTGCCTTTTTTAAGGCCTTGAAACCCATGGCCGAAGTCGTCGCAGCCGACGCCGTGACGGAAAAGACGATCATGCCCTATGTGACGGCCTATCTGAAAGACCGGGGCAAGAGCCTCAGCCGCGAGGGCATCGCCTTTTTGCAGAGCCTCTTTCAGACCTGGGGCAGCATCTCTTTGCTCTACGTCTTTTCCGAGCTGGATAAATTGTGCATTACCCTGCCTGACGGGAAACAGCGCGTCGATACGGCCGATTTAGGGGGCCTCTTTGCCGGCACGATGGAAAAGAACCTCTTTACCTTCATGGATGCCTTCCTCAGCCGAAACGGAGAAAAGACCCTGCCTTTCGTCGAAGGCTTGTTCAGCCGACAGGATGCCTTTTTGAAGAACACCGGCTATATGCTGTCGCGCCTGCGCCTGCTCCTGGCCTATAAAGAACTGCTGCGGGCCCATGCCGGTCAGCGCCAGCGGGAACAGGTCCTCCAGGCCGTCAATAAGGGGCGAAGTGTGAAATATGTTTTATACCACTTGCAAAAAGTCGCATCTTATTGGACAATAGAAGAGTTAGAACGTTGTATTTGCAATATTTTTACCTTACAGCTCCATATCCGCTGCGGGAAGGCGTCGCCGGCCGATATGGGAGCCCTTATTTGTCTGTATTGTAGTGTGAAAAGGTAGGTTAGATCGTGACGGAAGCAGAAAAGGAACGAAAAGAGAGAATGAAGGAATACCGCCGCCGGTATCGGGAAAGACATGGGCTGCCGGCTCCGAAATCTCGTTCATGGAAAAAAATAGGCGGTGCTGTAGTTGCCCTTTGCATCTTGGGATTCGGCGGATTCTTTGCCGCCCAGACCCGGGCCGAACAGATGGTGACCCTCGACGGCCATTCCGTTCAGGATATGACCGATGAAGACATTGCCAATTATCTCGACATCCATGCTAAGGATATCGAAGGGCGCAAGATCCGCCTGGCAGCTGACGGCGTCGATACGACCTTGAGCCTCGATGAACTCGGAGCCAAACTCGACCGCCAGTACATCGACGATGAACTCCACCTCATCGGCCGGCAGGGCATGCCCTGGGAGCGCGTGGCCGATGTTGCCGGGACCTTGATGCATGGCAAGGACATCCCATTGGCCATTGCCGTCGATGAAGAAAAACTCGACAAGGCCTTAAACGACCTCCACGATAAGCATGACAAGGCGCCGGAAAATGCCTTTGCCTATGTCAAGGAAGACAATAAGACCGTCGCCGTCGAACCGGAAAAAGACCGCATCGTCATCAACACGGCCGGCCTCAAGGATTCCATTACCGACAGCCTGCATAAAGGCCAGACCGGGGACATCGACGTGCCCGTCGACAGCCGCGAACAGGCTGAGGTCAAGAGCGGCGATTTGAAGGATATCGATACGGTCCTGTCCTATTACACGACCCATTTCGACAATTCCAACCCCGACCGCAACACCAATATCAAATTGGCCCAAGAACGCCTGAATCATGCCTTCGTTGCCAGCCAGCAGGACTTTTCTTTCAATAAATACGTCGGCACGCGAACGGCAGATAAGGGCTATAAACAGGCCCCGTCTTACTTTGAAAACAGACTGGAACAATCGGTGGGCGGCGGCGTCTGCCAGGTCAGCACGACACTGTTCAACGCAGCCCTCAGGGCAGGCCTCTTCATCGCCAGCCGGGAACCGCACTTTGCCCCGGCAGCCTACGTACCGGTCGGCATGGATGCCACCGTTGCCGATGACGGCCTGGACTTTGCCTTTACCAATCCCTTCCAGCACCCCGTCGCCGTCTATACCGTCGTCGGGGCCAATACGGTGACGACCTATATCTTAGGCAACCACGCCGATACGAGCACAGTCACCTTTGAAACGACACATCTCCAGAATCTCCCTCATAAAGTCATCAAGAAGCATGATGACAGCGTCACCGACGATACCTTGAAGCAGTGGGGCTACGACGGTCACGACATCACCATCCGCCGGACCATTACCTACAGTGACGGTGACCGCCACATCGATCTCATTACGTCGCACTACGACCCCAACGATGCCATCGTCTTGACGCCGGATGCAGACAGTGAAGAAGTGGTCAGCACGGCTGATCTCCAGCCTCAGGATCCGCTCCTCAATGCGCCGCACGACATGATGGAATTCAACATCCCGGCAGCCCCTGCCGGCGATGACGAAGACGCTTACGATGAAGAGGACTATTCCGACGAAGAGTAGCCTTCCATCGGGCATGAAAGAAAGGATAATATATGAAAGTTTGGCATATTGTTCCCAAAAATGACATTTTGATTCCCATCGACGGCGGCCAGACCGTCACCGTCGCCTCCATTGCGGCTGACCTTGAACGGCACGCCTGGAAGGTCAAGACCGAGGCGTCCTATGCCCCGAGTGACATGGACCTCCTCCGCGACCGCGTCTGCCGGAAATTGGGCCTCGACGGCTCCGTTTCCATCGAACACCAGGTGACGTCCGTCTTTCACGGCGGCGACATGGCCTTGTCCGTGCCGGAAAACGATCCCCTGCGGCAGGTTGCCGACATCTCGACGGACGACCTTGAAGGCTACGGCATTCCCCACGAAGATTCGTACGAGTCCCTTTATGAAGTCGACAACGACTTATATGACGACGAAGACTACAAAAAGGCCTGCCAGTGCGCCTCTGTCTCGTCGTGCAATGTCACCAAAAGCGGCAAGGGAAGCGGCGGCACTAAGACCGGCGGCGACAGCCGGGTCTGGATGGGCCGGGCTTTCGGCGGTCAGGCCGTACCGATCAACGACGTCCTCGGCGAAGAGCAGAACGACGTCGTCCTTCAGGGCAAAATCGTCAAAGTCGAATTCCGGGAATTGAAATCCAAGCGTATTCTCCTGACCTTTCAGATGGCCGACAGCAGCAACGGCATTTCGGCTAAAAAATTCCTCGACGTCAGCAATCAGGGCGGCAGCGGCAAATTCCGCCGCAAGAATACGATGACGCCGGAAGAATATGACTGCCTCAAGAAAAAACTGCAGCCCGGCGCCTTCGTCCGCATCCACGGCAACATCCAGTACGACAACTATCAGAACGACTACGTCTTCATGGCCTATGACATGATGGAAGCTGCTGGCGGAACGGTCGAACGGGAAGATAATAATCCGACGCCCCGCGTCGAACTCCACCTGCATACGGTCATGAGCGACATGGATGCCTTGATCACGGTCAAACAGCTCATCAAGACCGTCAAAAAATGGCATCACCCGGCCATTGCCGTCACCGACCACGGCGTCGTCCAGTCCTTCCCGCTCCTGCAGGAAATCTCGACGGACAAGAGCAACGGCATCAAGGTCATCTACGGCATGGAAGGCTACCTCTTTGACGACAAGATCGACCAGTCGTACCATATCATCATCCTGGCCCAAAACCAGACCGGGATCCGCAACCTGTACAAACTGGTCAGCATCTCCCATCTGAAATACATCTACCGCGGCCGTCCCCGCATTCCCCGGGCCGTCCTGGACGAATACCGGGAAGGGCTCATCCTGGGCTCGGCCTGCGAAGCGGGCGAATTGGTCCGCTCCATGGTCCAGAAAAAACTGCCCTATGAAGAATTGAAGAAAATCGCCGATTACTACGATTACCTGGAAATCCAGCCCCTGACCAACAACGGCTTCCTGGTCCGCGAAGGCTATGTCGCCGACGAAGAAGGGCTGCGCGACATCAACCGGACGATCTTAAAAATCGGTGACGAATTGGGGAAATTGACCGTCGCCACCTGTGACGCTCACTTCATGAATCCCGAAGACAAGATCTACCGGGAAATCCTCATGACCGGCAAGGGTTTCAAAGATGCCGAATTCCAGCCCGACCTCTACCTGCGCACGACGGATGAAATGCTGGAAGAATTTTCCTACCTCGGCGAAGACCGGGCACGGGAAGTGGTCATTACCAATCCCAATAAGGTCAACGACATGATCGACGACTGCCGGCCCATTCCGAAGGAAACGCTGTACTTCCCGGAAATCTCCGGTTCGTCCGAAGCCTTGAAGAAGATGTGTTACGACAAGGCTCATGAAATCTACGGCACGCCATTGCCGAAGATCGTCGAAGACCGCCTTGAAGAAGAATTTACGTCCATCTTGGGCCACGGCTTCGGCGTCCTCTATTACATCGCCCATAAATTGGTTAAGCACTCCAACGACGACGGCTACCTCGTAGGTTCCCGTGGTTCTGTCGGCTCGTCCTTCGTGGCCACCATGTCCGGCATCACCGAAGTCAACCCGCTTCCTCCGCACTACGTCTGCCCCAAGTGCCATTGGAGCCATTTCTATACGAAAGGGGAGTACGGCGGCGGCTTCGACCTGCCCGACAAGACCTGCCCCGAATGCGGCGAGCAGCTCTTAAAGAACGGTCACAACATTCCTTTTGCCATCTTCCTCGGTTTCGACGGCGACAAGGTCCCCGATATCGACCTCAATTTCTCCGGCGAATACCATCCCAAGGCTCATAAATATACGGAAGAACTCTTCGGCAAGGACAACGTCTTCCGCGCCGGTACCATCGGTGCCGTAAAAGACAAGACGGCCTACGGCTACGTCATGAAATGGGCTGAAGCCAAGGGCATCAAAGTCAACGACGCCTACGTCAACAGCCTCGTTTCGGGCTGCGTTGGCATAAAAAATACGACGGGCCAGCATCCGGGCGGCGTCATGGTTATCCCCCGCGATATGGACGTCCATCACTTTACACCGGTCCAGTACCCGGCCAATAAGAAAGACAGCGGCATCATTACGACCCACTTCGATTACCACTCCATCGAAGGCCGACTGGTCAAGCTCGATATCCTCGGCCACGATGATCCGACGGTCATCCGCATGCTTGAAGACATGACCCATATCAAGGCGACGACCATTCCCTTCGACGATCCGGCGACGATGAGCCTGTTCAGCTCGACCAAGGCTCTCGGCGTGACGCCGGAAGAACTGGGCTCCAAAGTCGGAAGCCTGGGCATCCCTGAATTCGGCACCAACTTCGTCCGTCAGATGCTGGTCGATACCAAGCCCAAGACCTTCTCAGAACTGGTCCGAATTTCCGGTTTCTCCCACGGTACCGACGTCTGGCTGAACAACGCACAGGACCTCATCACGTCCGGCACGGTTCCCCTGAAGGAAGCCGTTTCGACCCGTGACGACATCATGAACTATCTCATCGAACACGGCATCAAGCCCAAGACCAGCTTCAAGGTCATGGAAAACGTCCGTAAGGGCAAAGGCATCGACAAGCCCAACAAACTCGGCCAGAAGACGACCGATTACGAAGGCGAATTGAAAGCCGGCCACATCCCGCAGTGGTTCATCGACTCGTGCCAAAAAATCGGCTACCTCTTCCCGAGAGCTCACGCCGTAGCCTACGTCATGATGGCCTTCCGCATCGCCTGGTATAAGATCAACCAGCCCCTGGCGTACTACTGCGCCTACTTCACCATCCGGGCCAAGGCCTTCAAACTGTCGGCCATGATCCACGGCCTCGAAGGCCAGGAACGGGCCATGAAGGAAATCGCCGCCAAGGGCAAGAGCGCGTCCAAGATCGAACAGGACCTCTATTCGGCCCTGGAACTGGCCAAGGAAATGAGCCTTCGCGGCTTCTCCTTCCTGAACGTCGACATCAACCGTTCCGATGCGACCAAATTCACCATCTGCGACGGCAAGATCCTGCCGCCCTTTACGGCCATCGACGGCCTGGGGGCCAGCGTTGCCGAACAGATCGTTGCCGAACGGGCCATCTCGCCCTTCAGTTCGAAAGCCGATCTCAAGATACGCGGCAAGGTTTCCCAGTCCCTCATCGACGCCATGAGCGAAGGCGGCTGCTTAGGCGACCTGCCGGAAGACGAACAAATCGATCTCTTCGCCATGTAAGCGGCAAAGGACAGAGCCTCTCCTGTTGGAGGGGCTTTTTCTCTCGACAGAATGTCATTATTGCCGTATAATAATTCTTGTATTTAGCCGACTAAAGGAACGGCCTCAGCAAGAAAAATCTGTCTCAGAAGGAGGGGATGTACCGTGGCAGTGAATGAAAAATTACGGGATCATCTGCACGACCAACTGTTTCGGGCGATATTGGAATTAAAAAACGTCGACGAATGTTATGAATTTTTCGAAGACATCTGCACGATTCAGGAAATGAAAGCCATTTCAGCGAGACTCGAAGTGGCCCGCATGCTCAAAGCCGGCGACATTTATGAGGACATCGTCCAAAAGACCGGTGCCAGTACGGCGACGATCAGCCGTATCAAGCGCTGCCTTGTTTACGGCAGCGGCGGATATGAAAAGATCCTCAGCCGCATGGCCGAGAAAGAACCAGATTTTTTGAAATTATCCAAGTAGGAGGACAGCCGATTTCATGAAGGCCAAGATTGACGTCACCATTTTCAAGAACGGTGATATGGATATACTGCAGGCTTCGATCTATGAAGAACTGTGGAAGGATTACTCTACATTTAAGCAACGGGCTGTCATGCAGGAAGAAAAGGAAACGAAGAAAGGCATCTTTTTATCCCGCCGGTACTATCGGGCGGCATTGTTGTCATTATTTACTTTTTTTGAAGGCGTCATCAACAACTGGGTGAAGACCATCATCCAGGAACGCTCGGAATTTTCGAGTGCTGCCGAAGAGCAGACCCTGAAAAAATGCGACGCCGTCATCGAATACTGCTTCTTCTGTTCTTATACCAAGCATACTGGCACCTTTACCTCGCTTTACGGCTACATCAACCGCTATGAACAGCACGATTTGGCCCTCATTGAACATATCGACGGACAGACCCTCGAAGCCATTGAACTGGCAATGGAAGAATATTTCTGTTACGTTGAAGCCCTGACCAGCCTCAAGCGTTTCCCCAAGCCCAACCAATCGACGACGGGCCTGGTCGGACGTATCGGCGGCATCGTCAAGGACTGCCACGGCTGATGAAAGGATTGTGGTATCAATGAGTGATAAGTATTATATCGGTTTTGACGCCGGAACACAGAGCGTCAAAGTAGCCGTTTACGACGACGAACAGCACTGCCTGGCCATGGATACGGCCAAGACCCATCTGGCATATCCTAAGCCCGGCTGGGTACAGATGGATGTCGATGAATATTATCGCCTCATCAAACAGTGCATGGCGTCGTGCAGCCGTCAGATGGAAGAAAAAGGCTGGGACGTCAGCAAAGTCCGGGCCATCATGGGCGACGGCATCATCTGTGGGATCGCCGGCATCGACGCCGACGGCAAGGCCGTAACGCCTTATGTCAACTACCTCGACAGCCGCACCCGCGACGACGTAGAAGCCCTGAAAGCGCAGAAGCTCGACATTTGGGGACGGGAAACGGGCAATGCCGAACCGAACATGATGTTCCCGGCCATGTTTGCCCGTTGGTTCATGAAGAACGTGCCGGCCTGGCAGGAAAAGGGCGTCAAGTTCGTCCACAACTGCCCCTACGTCTTGATGCATCTGGCCGGTCTTAAAGGCGACGACGCCTTCATCGACTGGGGCACCATGTCCGGCTGGGGCCTCGGTTACGACGTCGTCAAAAAAGAATGGTCTCAGGAACAACTGGACATCCTCGGAATTTCCCGGTCCTACATGCCGCGCATCGTAAAGCCCTGGGATATCATCGGCTATCTTTGCGAAGAAGACGCCATGGAAACGGGTTTCCCCGCAGGCATTCCCATCTGCGCCGGCGCCGGTGATACGATGGAATCCATGATGGGCAGCGGGATTTTGGAAGCGGGCAACGCCGTTGACGTCGCCGGGACCTGTGCCATGTTCTGCGCCGCAACGGATGGCATCCTGCCGGAACTGTCGGTCCCGGGGAGCAACCTGATCTTTAACTCCGGAACCCTGCCGGGAACGTATTTCTACTGGGGCATGGTCCGCACCGGAGGTCTGGCCCTGCGCTGGTTTAAAGACAGCATCGCCAGAGAAGAAGGGGACGACTATTACGCGACCCTCGACGAACTGGCCAAGCGCCATAAACCGGGCTGCGACGGCGCCATGTTCCTGCCCTACCTTACGGGCGGCGACAGCGCCTATCCCAACGTCCGCGGTACCTTTACGGGCCTGACCCTCGACTCCGACCAGGGCGCCATGTGGCGCTGCGTCCTCGAAGGCATCGGCTACGACTACATGGAAGTCACCGATCAGTACCGCGCAGCCGGCATCGCCTTGAAGCACCTGACCATCACCGAAGGCGGCAGCCGCGATGCCCTGTGGAATCAGATCAAGGCCGACATGCTCGATACGACCGTCGTTACCCTGAAAGTAGCCGGCGGAGCCGTACCGACCAACTGCATCGTCGCAGCCTACGCGGCTGGCGATATCAAAGACCTGAAAAAAGCCCTCCAGCGCCAGCTGGAAGTCAAGGCGACCTACGTTCCGCAGAAAGAAAACACCAAGATGTACCGCGCTTCCTACGAAAAACGAGGCGCTCTCTTAAAAGCCCTCAATGAGGGACAACAATAAAGCTCACTCCGTACCGCATCGGTTCACTCCGGTGCGGTGCTTTTTTTTGTCAGTCCCGAAAGAGCAGCCGTCTCCTTCACGCATAATTCCCGTTGGGTATGAAGAAGTATTCACTTTGTGAAAAAAGACGTAACTTTGATAACATACGTTCATAACGTAACGTATTTCCATGCCGTAATTGTATCGAAGAATGAAAATAAGTAACTTGACTTAAAACGGCTTGCATAAAATGCATGTAATAAATGTGAAAAAATGAAAAAAGTGCCGTTTTTTAGTGGATTTTTTTGGTGTGTGTGGTATACTATCAATGTAAGCAGTGAATCTTATTTATGAGGCGTGTGACTTTTTTTTAGACTACTCTAGTGAAAAAAATCACGCGACGAAGGAGGAGTTAAACATGAGTAAAGTAATGGTTATTGGCGCTGGTACGATGGGTTCCGGCATTGCACAGGTTTTCGCTACGCACGGCTGGGACGTTGTCTTGAACGATATTAAAGACGAATTTATCGCCGGCGGCCAGGCCAAGATCGACAAATCCCTGACCAAATTAGTCGCTAAAGAAAAAATGACTCAGGAAGAAAAAGATGCAACGATGGCTCGCATCTCCGGTTTCGTAACCCGTACACCTGAAAACATGAAAGATATCGACCTCGTCGTCGAAGCTGCTATCGAAGACTTGAAGATCAAATCGGCTATCTTCAAAGAACTCGACGAATTCTGCCCGGAACACACGATCCTCGCTTCCAACACCTCGTCCCTGGCTATCACCCAGATCGGCGCAGCTACGAAACGCCCGGACAAAGTTATCGGCATGCACTTCTTCAACCCGGCTCCGGTCATGAAGCTGCTCGAACTCATCAACGGCATCGCTACGTCTGAAGAAACCTACGCTAAGATCGAACAGTTGTCGAAAGACCTCGGCAAAACTCCGGTTAAAGTTAACGACTTCCCGGGCTTCGCCGGCAACCGTATCGTCATTCCGATGCTCAACGAAGCTATCCAGGCTTTGATGGAAGGCGTTGCTTCCAAAGAAGACATCGATAACGTCTGCAAACTCGGCTTCAACCATCCCATGGGACCTCTGGCTCTCTGCGACCTTATCGGTAACGACGTTGTTCTCCACGTTATGGAAGTTCTTTATGACGGCTTCGGCGATCCCAAATATCGTCCGTGCCCGCTGCTCAAGAAATACGTCCAGGCTGGTTACCTCGGCCGTAAGACTGGCAAAGGCTTCTACGATTACACGAAATAAGTTAGCATTCAGCTAATTGAATACGGGGCGTGACTATCACACCCCGTATTATTTTTAAAGAATTACAGGTCATAAAAGCGATGCGTCTCTCCAACTCACCGGGGGCGGTCCGGTGCTTTGGTTCCACCTTGGAAGGAGATCATCCTTTTCTATACTCATTCTATACTATTCTATATCAGTTGTTTTAGGAGGTTTATCTCATGGATTACCAGAACATTCTTTGTGCAGTAGAAAACGGTATTGCAACGATTACCATCAATCGTCCGAAAGCGCTGAACGCTTTGAACCTCGACACGGTTACGGAATTAAAAGACGCTATCGCAAAGATCTCCGTCGACAAAGACGTTAAAGTCGTCGTCATCACCGGTGCCGGTGAAAAATCCTTCGTTGCCGGCGCAGACATCAAAGAAATGGCTACCAAGACTCCGGCTGAAGGCCGCGAATGGGGCCAGTTCGGTCAGAACGTCTTCACGGAAATCGAAAACATGCCTCAGCCTGTTATCGCTGCTATCAACGGCTTCTGCCTCGGCGGCGGCTGCGAACTTTCCTGCGCTTGCGACATCCGCTATGCATCGGAAAACGCAAAATTCGGCCAGCCTGAAGTCGGTCTCGGCATTACCCCGGGCTTTGGCGGCACCCAGCGTCTGACCCGTGTTGTCGGCCGCGGCCAGGCTAAAGAACTCATCTACACCGGCGGCATGATCGGTGCTGAAGAAGCAAAAGCTATCGGTCTCGTAAACAAAGTCGTTCCTCAGGAAGAATTAATGCCGGCTGTCCTCAAATTGGCAGGCAAAATCGCGAAGAACGCTCCGGTCGCTGTACAGCTCTCCAAAGCTGCTATCAACCGCGGCATCAACTGCGACGTCGTAACCGGCATCGCTTACGAAGCTGAAGTCTTCGGCCTCTGCTTCTCCACGCACGACCAGAAAGAAGGCATGGCTGCTTTCGTTGAAAAACGTAAAGCTACCTTTGAAGGCAAATAATATCATCGTTTGACTCCGAATAAAAGGACGTCTCATGACTTGTCATGGGACGCCCTTTTTTTGGCGCCGAATAGGCATGATAAAACCCCCAGTTACACTGGGGGTAAGTA
>OFMH01000969.1_pt1 | contig 17300 bp, 12 predicted proteins | sample 1541761 | NCBI WGS metagenome assembly OFMH01 (sample SAMN04209249, study PRJEB22552) | human gut metagenome | biome: gut; material: feces | host: Homo sapiens | place: USA: Oklahoma
CGATACCTGCTCTGCCGTAAGGGCGAACCTTCTTTCCCTGCCAGAGATATTCCAGGTTGTAGTCGTTGAGGTTCTCAAGCGTGGCCGCGATGTCGTTTACTTCCTGGTTAGCTCCAGCCCAGTTGATACCACCGCCAGCGAAAGCACTTATATTAAACACACGGTTCGGATTCCAGCCACAGAAAAGGTTGGAGAGGTTGAACATGAAATCTACACCAGGAGCCATATATTTAAACTTATATTTGGCGTTGTAAGGCTTTTCTCCCACTTTGGAGCGAAAACCAGCCCAGCCGCCCTTGCTCCAGAGTCCGTTCATCTGAGCACGGAGTCCGAAAACTGGAGAGAATTGATAGCCAATAGCTCCCTGAATATTAGGAGAGAGTAAGTCCTTGAACTTAGCCTCGCCCAGTGTATACTGTCCACCACCCTGAATATCAAGGTAGAAGTGCTTCTTGAATTGATACTCATTGCCGTCCTTATCGGTATAGGTGGCTTGAGCCATACTTGTTGCTGTGCCAGCCATCAAGGCTGAAGCAAACAAGACATACTTAATTTTTGATATCATCATTTTTAAATGTTTTTTGAAAAAAATGATTCAATAATAACGCTTACTTTGTTGTACCAGAGATAAACAATCGCACCATACCATTCTCTGCATTCGACCAAACGTCGATGCTTTTTCTAAAATGCCCCTTGTTGTAATACTTGCCATCGTATACGACGGTGATATAACCTTTTTTATTAGGCAATATGGGGGTTTGGGCAAAGCGGACGGAAGTACAGTTGCAAGTGGTATTGACCTGATTGATGACGACAGGAGCGCTTCCCGTGTTTTTGAAGACAAAGACACAAGTTCTGACGATACGCTTCTCGAAGGTTCCGAAATGAAAGGAAGTCTTCTCGAACTCAATCTTGCCCACAGGATTCTTTGCCATCGTCAGACAGCCAATTCCCGTCATCCATAAGAGAAAGAAAAGCTTTTTCATTTACTTCTTGAGCTTCTCGAGGTTCTTCTCCCTCATCTCTGTCTCATATTCCCTCTGCATTGAGTCTTTCTTGGCATGCTCGACAACAGGTCGGTCGCCGTTATGAGAATCAATCATACAAAGTTTCCACTTGCCAAGATAGTCAATAGGCTTGAAGTAAAAAACGGTCTTGATCTCTGGCACATTGTCGTGTGCCGGCATGATGATGGCTGTACACTTTACCTCGTTGGCGTATGCTTCCTTGAACTTGATGTAATCTATCTTGTGGCTTTGGATGGGCAGGGAAGAAAGCATGTTCTTCAAATCTGTCATAGCCTTGTTGTCAAGGGGCTGCGGCTCGTTGTATACGGAGTCCACATTGTCCTTGAACAGCATACCAGCGGCAGCATCATAGTTGCCATTCTCGGCGTATTCAAAGAACTGGTTGACCAAATGGGTTACTTCTACGGAATCAGCGTTGGTGATAGCCTGCTCAAAACCTGTCAAGGGGCTGTTCTTTTTCTTCTCACCACAGCCACTGAGTGTCACTGAGGCGATAGCCAAGAATAAAATACCTAATATAATATTAACTTTCTTCATCATGGTGATAATGAAAATAGGCAGGCATGCTAATCATGCCTGCCTATAATTATGTTATAGCCTTAAGCTTTGCGAATTAGTGACGCTTAGCATTGCTCTGTGTCTTACCTACAGTAGCAGTGATAGTTGTCTTGATTGTACCCCAATCGTAAGTGATTGTAGCTGGGAAGTAAACGTGGAACTGACCAACTGTCAAACCATTGTTCTCGTACTTCAAATCACCATAGTTGTCTGCAGAGATAGTAGCAGGAGCAGAGAATGTGAACTTAACCTTGTCTGTAAGATCCTTCAACTTCTGGCTACTGTTACCGTTAAGGTCTGTTGTTGCATTATCAATGTCAACAGCGATTTCCTTTACGCCATAGTACTTGAAGTAATCCTGACCCTTAGTAACCTTAGTATCAGTGAAGTTGTGATCACGCCAGTCCGTGAATGTCAAGTTAATCTTAGCTGTAGAACCTGCAGTTTCTGCATCCTCGAAGCTAGCTGTAGCCTCCTCTACGTTGATAGGACGGAGGAACTTAACATTGAACTCATTATAAGCAACAGGAACATCGATGTTACTACAGATAGTAGCCTTCACTGCAACGATAGCTGTAACGGTATTCTTCAAATCCTTGTGACCGTAAGCGTTCAACAACTTCTTTGCTGTCTCGTTCTTTGCGTATGTTACGATGCCATTAACAGGATCCAAGCTTGCAACTACATTAGTTTTCTCCTTCTCGGCGTAAACCAGCTTGCCATCTTCGCTAGCGTAGAGACCCTTACCTGTTACGAAGCCGAATGTCAACTTCAACTCCTGGTTCAAGTCAGCGTATGGAGCAGTAAGAGGATTAACTGAAAGCTTGTTGCCTACGAGAGCATTCTTCAAATCGAATACGTACTCGTCGTCTGCACCATTTGTACCTACAACCTCAACGTTACCGTGAACTTCGTCATAACCTGTACCAGCTACAGCGCTATTTGCTGCATACCAGTAGCTCTTAATCTTGTTCTCGTTGCCGAATGTTGTAGATGGCTTCAAGTTGATAGCAGATGGAGTCCAAGTCAACTTCACGTAAACGTACTTGTTGGCAGCAGTCTTACCAGCCTTCAAAGCATAACGAACGTATGTTGACAAAGTTGTCTTACCAGCCTTGAATGCAGCGTAAGCAGCCTGGTTCTTGATAGACCAAGCGATAACCTCAGTCTGCTTACCCGCTACGTCAGCTGTTGTCTGAGATACAGTACCAATCTTCTTGTCTGCTGCCAATGCCTCAGCATCGGTTGTAGCCTTTTCGAACTGGTTAGCATCTGCAGTACCACCGTCAAGCTCGTAAGCATCCTCGAAAGCTTCCTTAGACATGTTGAGCTTAGCATAGAGCTGCTCCTCAACCTGTGCCCATGTTACCTTCTGGAGATCGATATTATTATCACCACAAGCGATTGTGTATGGCTTGTTAACTGTTACCAAGTCAACTTCCTCAGCCTTATTCTCAGCTACAGTCTTGTCGATGACAACCTTGATGTAACCAACAGCAGCAATCTTGTTGTTGACAGTATCCTTCAAGATAACACGTACCAATGGCTCACGACCGATAGTAGCCTCATTCTGAGCTGCACCGTAAGCCTGCTGCTTACCATCAGCTGTCATCTGTGGGCGGAGTGTATAACCATTAGATGCGATTGCAGCGTGAGCACTCTGTGATGTCTTGTTAGCACCAGACTTGTAACCAACCAACTCGAAAGAGTACTTGAAGCCAGACTTCTCTACGAGGCCTTCGGCTGCATTCTTATCCCAAGCCTTACAAGTAGGAGTTCCGTCCTCGTATGTGCGGTCAGTGTTGACATACTCACGGAGGTCGATACCCTCGCTATTCCAAGCTACATGAATCTGTGCGTCGTTATTGATAGCATCCTTTGCTGTCTGATAGAGGTGTGAAGGAATAGCATCAACATGCTGCAATGTTGGGTTATTCAAAACCAACTTGTCGTAAGTGCTAGCCTTGATAGCTGCGAAGTCAGAAGTAACAACTGAGTCGCCAGAAGTATATTGCAATGCAAGAACAGTAACCTTTTTACTATTTGCAAGATCCTTGATGGCATTACCATTATACTTAGCGTGTACAGTAACCTTACCCTTTGTTGTCAAGTCTGCGCTCTCCACCTTGAAAGTAGAACCGTAATCAGCGGCAGCCCTTGACACATAATCCTTGTTATATGCGATGAAGCTATACTTAGCAGCATCGTTAGACATCTTGGCATTTGATGGGTTCAAGAAATAGGTAGCAGCCAAGTCTGGAGCGTATGTGAACGCATCGTCAGCTACTGTAGGAGCATCCTTAGAGTAGTCGCCATCAGCGTCAACTGCCTTGACTGTTGCAGGGTTGTACTTGTAAGTAGCGAAGTCGAATGCTTCGATACCTGCATAATAGAAGTCAGGATCGAATACGAGACTCTTCAATGCGCTTGAGAGGCTAACAACGACCTTCTTGCCCGGAGCACCTGCTACGTTTGTCAAAGTCAAGTTATCGTTGTCCCAAACTGCAGTGATGACATCCGCGTTAGTTGCTGTATAGACAATCTTAGAGTCGTAAGCAGCCTTGTCACCGTCACCATATACCCAGAATGTGCTAGTGTTTGGATTAGGAACGTAGTACTTGCCGTCTTTGCCAGCAGTACCATCCTCGCCCTTGTCACCCTTGGTTCCAAGTGCATAGTACTCAGTCTTGGTGTCGTTCTTGTACCAATAACCATTTTCACCAATCTTCCAAACGTCACCGTCCTTGCCAGCAGCGCCTTGCACGCCCTGTTTGATGTTGTAAGGAGTGTCCGTGCCGTTCTTTGTAATAGTGACAATGATACCACCATTACCGTCGGACTCTACGCTTTTCAAGATGCTACCATCATTAATCTTTGTCTGCAACTCGCTGAGAGTCTTTGACAAATCGTCAATCTGTCTTTGCAGATTGTTGATGTCATCATCGTAATCTTTACAAGAAGTAAATGTGCTTACGGAAGCAATTGTCAATGCACCCATAAGCAGCGCGCTAAAATACTTTCTTTTCATCGATAAATATTTATAAAGTTATACTATTTCCCCAGCCTTTCGGCAGGAAGTTATTAATTAATTCTCTATATCGAATCAAGAGTCCCGTTTGATGAAAAGAGTCTGCACTTTTAGAAAAGTTCTTCGTTCTCTTTCAAAGGTTCTCCTAGAACGGTTATTTTATCGTTCTTATATATCGTGGCTTTTTATCGCCACTCAGTTCTTATCGTCTTTGAAATATCTCCAGCCGGGAGATTTTTCATGCTGCAAATTTAAGTATATTTTTCGAAACTTGCAAGTTTTTGGGCACTTTTTTTCAAAAAAAGGCTATTTTTCTTATGTTTTTTATAAAATAGCCCCCATATTGGGCTTCTAACCCGTCCATTTTCCCTGTTTTTCTCCATTTTGCCGATATAAAACCTACACCTTATTATATATAGGGGAGATTGGCGGTCCTACACCTTATTATATATAGGGATCATCTAGATACGAATGTATGAGCATCTGCCAGGAATGCAGTTTTCTGCAGACTGTCGAAAAAAATCCGTTTTTCTTTGAGTTTTAAAGCTTTTGCCCTTACAGGGCGATAGGCTAACACCCGTAATAACCCAGGGCGATGCTCTGGGCTAGGAGCTTCTGCCCCTTCAGGGCGTGTGGGGCAATTTCAACCGTATAGGTAGAACTTTTCTCCACTGACGAAACGTGATTCTATGATCAGATTTGGCATTATTAAATATAAATATGTTAAAGAATCCACTTTAGAATGATTTTTCTTGCTAAAAAGTTTGTATTGTCAATGATTATTCGTATCTTTGCAGCAACAGAATCCGCCACGCTTCCCATTAGAACAGCGAACCAGGGCGGGTCTTTTGCTTTTTATGAGTACATTAAGATTATACACTAAGCAGGCTCTTTCTATTTCTGAACAAATAGAACTACTAAAAAGTAGAGGCTTAAATATTGCTGATTCATCCAAGACTGCAAAATTTCTTGGAGAGGTCAGTTATTTTCGTTTTGTTCAATACCTTCGTCCAATGGAGGCAGATAAAACTTCACATCAATTTAAGCCTAATAGTAGATTTGAAGATGCCGTAGCTCTCTACAACTTTGATATGGAGTTGAGAGACTTGATGTTCAAAGCTATCCAACGATTAGAGATAGCTTTGCGCACAAAAATTATACAAGAGTTCTCATTGGAACATGGACCATTTTGGTTCTTTGATACAAGCCTTGCTGATGACGAACATAAGTTTATTGAGAATATGAACTCCATAGACAGAGAGCTTCAACGTAGTAAAGAGGACTTTATCAAGGAGCATAGGCGCAACTATGACAAGCCAATTTTCCCACCAGCATGGAAAACTCTTGAACTGGCATCTTTCGGTACGCTTTCAAAACTCTATTACAATTTCTGTGACAAGAAATTGAAGAAGCGTGTAGCTCGTCAGTTCAATCTTCCTCAGCATGAGGTATTGGAAAGCTGGATGCGTAGCGTAACTGTCTTGAGAAACTGTTGCGCTCACCACTCACGCCTCTGGAACCGTTATCTTTCTACAGCTCCTCAAATGAGCGCTTCTTTACGTGGTGCATGGGTGAACATAGAAGGTGTAGATGCAAACAAAGTATATGCTATAGCCTGTTGTATTGCATATTGGCTTGATTCCATGGGATACGGATTGGACTTCAAGAACAAGCTCAAATCCTTACTCGCTTCTTATTCACAGGTAGATCCGACAGCTATGGGTTTTCCTGAAAATTGGATTTCCGAGCCCCTATGGAGATAACTTTACAGACTCAAAAACAAGTTAGTCTGTCGGCAGTGAACTTTTCACTATCGACTGCTTTTTAATTAACGGCCCTACACCTTATTATATATAGGGACCATCTAGATACGAATGTATGAGTATCTACCAGGAATGTTGTTTTCTGCAGATTACCGAAAAAAATCCGTTTTTCTTTGGTATTATTCCCAAATAGTTGTATCTTTGCACAAAATTACAAGTAATACTGGAGATATGAAGCAAGATACTAAAAGATAAGCCCCCCATCCGGCTTGAGAAAGAAGGATGGGGGATTTCTGTATTTTATACTGCTATTCCATTACGCATTATATCATCATATAAGGGTGATGGTTTGCATTCTTCAATCAACACCGGTTCTATAGATGTATCTATATTAAGGGTGGCAAGCCATAATGAAGATGTAGTGTCCAGCCAGTCGCCATTAAGCTTAGGTATTACTACTGCTACATCAATATCACTATCTTTTCTTGCTTCATTTCTACTACAAGAACCATACAGATATACTTTCGCATTAGCAAGCAATGGAAGTATTGCTTCCTTGTAGCATTTTACTATCATTAAAGCATGTTCTCTATCCATTGTTTTAAAACTTTTGTTTTATTTATTAATGTTCTGCAATATTCTGGAGTCAATTTCTTCGCTAGCTCATCTTTGTAGGATGGGTATCTTGCCTCAATATTCATTGGCATTAATTCCGCAAGAAATTTTAGCTGTTCTGATGTCATTTTTGATACTAACCCGCAGCTTTGTGCCAACTTCAAGAGGTTATGGATGTATGGAACCTCGTCTGGTTTTATAGCACTCCAATACGACTTTATTGTTTTTTCTATAACCAAATGGCACATAAAGCCAACATATAGCCATCTTCCACCGTTGTACATAACCTCAGCGGTTTCGATGTCATAGTCTGCAAGTTCTTTCCAATATTTAACTTTATCTATTGCCATACTTTTCTTGTTTTTGTGCAAAAATAAGCCAAATAATTAAGATTGCCAAATTTTTAGTGTTAAAAAGATATTTTAGAATAAAAAATCCGTAGTGCCGGATATGCCCTGTCCTCCGTTAGGCGTTCCGGCGGATCGCCTAACAGACTAGCGAATCGTATTATACCAAGCCGCCTCATTCTGATAACTCAAGTGCTTCATTCTGATAACTCAAGTGCTTCATTCAGCTACTTCAGCTACTTCATTCAGCTACTTCAACTATTTCATTCAGCTAACTGAGCTATTTCCTTCAGCTACTTCAATCATATCATTCTGACACATCAAGTACTTCATTCAGCCAACAGAGCTACTTCGTTCAGCCAACGCAGCCATATTATTCAGCCAACGAAATTGACTCTTCCACCCAACGAAGTCGAATCTTTAACCCAACGAAATCGAATCTTCCGCCCAGCGCAGTCGTATCTTTAACCCAACGCAGTCATATCTATCGACTCAATGAAACGTATGAACTTGTTAAATGACGTACATGATTTCATTTACTTACTTAAACTGGCTGGCTGCCCATTACACCTTATCATATATACTGGCATTGAGATGTGAATATCGGAAAAAGCTTTGGGTAATCCAGAGATTAATCGTAACTTTGTTGGCTGTTTACTAAATTGTTATACAATAAAGCACTTCATTCAACATAATATTCACATAAAAATGATACTAAGAATAGAAATTCCACAGGAACTTATTCGGCAAGATGCAGAAATCGTCATCAAAGTAAGCAACAGAAACAACGCATTGGGATATGTCATAGAGAATGGTAGCGAACATGATGCGCAGCAAATAGCCAAAGAAGACATGAATGCCTGTCCGACGCTGGGCGAATATGTCAGGGAACTCACCCAGCGACTCTACAAGAATGGCAAATACCGGTCTGCCGATATATATATGTGCACCTTGCGCAGTTTCATGAAATTCCGGAAAGAGAAAGACCTGCTGATTAGCCAACTCGACAGCCTCATCATGGAAGATTACGAGAGTTATCTGAGAAAGAACGATCTCACGCTGAACACCATCTCTTTTTACATGAAGCGTCTACGAGCCATCTACAACAAAGCCCTGGAGCAATATGGGCTAGAAGACCGCAAACCCTTCGCCCACTCTTTCACCAAGAACACCCCGACTGCAAAAAGAGCACTTACAGCGGAAAACATCCATCAGATAGTCGCTGCAACAACCGTCACCGAGGAGGAAGCACTGGCGAGAGATCTATTCCTCTTCAGTTTCTACACCCGAGGCATGTCGTTCGTAGACATCGCCTTTCTTGAAAAAGGAAGCCTTAAGGACGGGCAACTTATATACAAGAGAAAGAAAACGGGTAAAGAACTGAGAGTAGCATGGCGCCCCTGCATGCAAGAGATTGCAGACCGCCACCCTTCACTCGACGGCAAGCATCTGCTGGGTATCGTAAACCAGAACGTGGTTACCGATGTCAGGAAACAGTATCACTACCGCCAATGTAGGGTGAACAAGGCATTGCAGAAGTTTGCCCAGCGCATCGGCATGCCGATGAAAGTAACGATGTACTGTGCCCGCCACTCCTGGGCAACCATCGCCAAGGAGAAGAACATCCCCATCAGCGTGATAAGTGACAGCATGGGGCACAACTCAGAGAAAATCACGCGCATCTATCTGAAAAGTATCAATGACGATGTGATAGACAGATACAACGATATGCTTATCGAAGCTATCAGTATATAAGAGGAAGGTAGAGTTATTCCGCCAACGATGCCGGAGAAATTACGTCACGACGTAGCAGTAACTACGTCACGACGTAACAACAACTACGTCCCGACGCAGTGCCAGCTACGTCGTGACGCAGTTTCAGGAGCATCCTGCCTATTATCAAGTAAGGCTCTTTTGAAGTTCGAAAGAGCCTTTTTGGGATTTCAAATAAGCCTTTTTTGAATCTAAAGTAAGCCTCACTTCCATTTTTGGTGATAAAAAGACGAAAAAAGGGGCTATATTGAACGCAAAAACCCTTGTTTGTTCAGTCGATGCACCAAGCGTTCCAATGAATAGAAAAAGCAAATAGAAAACATGAAACACCTGAATATCAGTTAATTATGCCGGTTTTAGCATACCTAGGGCGTGGCAATAGGTGACAATAAGGTGATAATAGAAATAGGGTCTGTTGCCACCATTAAACCATTGTATACCAGTAAGTTAATATGCGTGTGGCAAATGTGGCAATAAAATTGAGAAAAACTTTTTCTCATGCAGATATTTAGGGTTACCTTTCCATTCCATAGCATATCTCCTGGCTGGAGATATGATAAAAACAATAAGAACTGAGTGGCGATAAAAAGCCACGATATAAGAACGATAAAAAATAACTTTTCTAAGAGAACCTTTGAAAGAGAACGATAAACTTTTCTAAGAGTGCAGACTCTTTTCATCAAACGGAACTCTTAATTCGATATAGAGAATTAATTAATAACTTCCTGCCGAAAGGCTAGGAAAATCGTATAACTTTATAAATTATTACCGTATGAAAAGAAAGTATTTTAGCGCGCTGCTTATGGGTGCATTGACAATTGCCTCGGTAAGCACATTTACTTCTTGTAAGGACTACGATGATGACATTAGTAATTTGCAACAGCAGATTGATTCTAATGCAAAAGCAATTGAGACCATTCAGAATTTGATTAAGGGTGGTGGTCTTGTTACCGGAGTAACAGAAACTAGTGATGGTATTACTGTAAAGCTCAGTGATGGAAAATCAGTCACTATTTCAAATGGTAAGGATGGCGCTCCTGGTACTGCATGGACTATCGGTGCCGATGGTTACTGGTATGAGAATGGTAAAAAGACAGACAACTTGGCTCGTGGTCCTCAGGGCGAGAAAGGCGAGAAGGGCGAGAAAGGCGAGAAGGGCGATCAAGGCGTCAAGGGTGACAAGGGTGATGCAGGCACAAGCGCATCCGCAGCATCTTATGAGTACTTTGTTCCTAATGCTGAATCTGGTTACTTCGACATCTACAAGGATGGCAAGAAGGTAAAACAGAGTAATGTTCAGTTTGTATCAGAAACTCCAAACTCTATCACCGCTACTTTGGATAAGCAAAACTTGATCCTCACAGGTGTTAAGGGTATTTCTGGTGAAAAGGTCGTTATTTCACTTACTGGTGATTTGACAGGCTTGGTATTCATGCCAAATCTCTACTTGGATGGTATTGAGACTTTGACTTATGACTACTTGCATGGTGAATACTTAGAGCATAAGGACAATTTGACTGGCCTTAGCCGCTTGAATACTACTACTGGCGTGGCTAAGACAATCAAGGGTCTTGATAATTATTTGCCAGACAGATTGGCCGATGCTACAGCTCTTGATCCTGCTGCTGCAGTTTTGTACAATTATGGTCCTGCTTGGGGTGTTAAGTATCACATGAATCCATCAAATGCTGATATGGCATACGAGGATATTACGGGCTTCAATCTTCTTGAGCCAACAATCTTGAACTATCATACCCGCGCTACAGCTTCAGATCTTGGAAATATTACTTCTCCAAAGTTGAACGATGCGGGTAAGGCTCTCTTCAATACTTCTAATGGTATTGTAACAGCAGGTTTGAAGATTCAGCATCCTGAAAAGTTGGAACCATTCCCAACTGTTAAAGATAAGAATGAGACAGCTAATACGGTTGCTTTGCAGGCTAAGACTGCTGCAAGTACAGTAGCTGAAGGCAAGGTTACTTCTGATTATGCTTTGATTCAGCCACAGAAGGCATACCTCGAGGCTTTGTACTGGAGATTGAAACCTCATTATGCTGGATTAGGTGCGTCTAATACCCGTATGGGTGACGAAAAGGGTATTCCTACAGCTAAGTACTTCGGTACAACTGCTACTGATGCTGCTGCTCAGGTTCACGTTTATGACTCACCTCAGGAGGCTTTGGCTGATCCAGCTGGTGCAGCTCTCGAACTTTACTATAACAGCGCAGAGGGTATTGATATTGCAAGCTACCTCGGACTCCACATGTTGGTAGAGGATGTTAAGCAGTTTACTCCTGGTACTCCTAATAAACTTGGTGTTAACTTGAAGGAGTTGTCGCTAGAAGAAGGTAAGGAATGGGGCTTGACATATCAGTTCAATCTCGTTAATTATCAGGTAGATGGCAACGCTACTATTGATAGTAAGTATGCTAAGTGGGTTAACCAGGAAGCTGGTGTTCTCCGTGCATGGAATGTTGATAAAGACGGTAATCCTACTACAACAGAATCTTCTACAGCTATCGACCGTGAGCCATTGGTTCAGGTACTCGTTAAGCGTGGTGATAAGGTGGTCTTGGATGGTTACATCTTGATTCACATTACACGCCAGAACCCAGAGGTTGCTCCTAATAAGACAATTGACTTGTTGACACAGGATGCTCAGTTCGATCTCTGCAATGATATTGATAAGTTGAAGACTACATGGTCTCAGTTCTCTTCTATTGTATTGACACAGGGTCTTGAGAATATGACCAAGAAAGACTTCGATGAGCAGTATACTATTGATTCTAAGGGTAATTATGGTAACGATGCTGCAGGTAATACAACATTGGATCTGAGGATGTTCAAGGATGCTCCTGAGAAGGGTGGTACCTACAACGCTGCTGATGATCTTGGTAATATCGAATACTTCCCTAATACAGAGGGTACAACTAACCATGCGTTCAAGTGGCACTTGACTGCTAAGGAACTTGAGATGTTGACTCATGATCAGGTTAATCCTGTTACTGTAACTCGCTATGTACGTTACATTGGTAAGGCAAAGGCTAAGTATCCTTACATCTATGTTAAGTTGACTTACACCTTGTCACGTATCAATAAGAACCAGACATTCGGTGAGTTGATTCCTGAATACTGGAAGGGACTTGATGGTTCTGAAAATGGTAAGGAAGCTGTTATCTTCGATGTTAAGGAGCCTACAAATGGTGGCGATATCAATGCTATCAGCCGCAAGGTTACTTCTACTTTGAAGGGTAATGTTGCTAAGTTAGTAGGTACTCACAAGTATTACTTCGTTCCTGAGCCTGTTGTTGTTGGTGGTTATACAATCACTCCACAGAGCAGTGCTGCTGATACCAAGTGGAACAAGTTGTTCTGCAAGTATATCACTGGCGACTCTCACGTATTCAGCAAGGCTAAGTTGCAGGAAACTCTTGAGGGTTGCGCTATTAAATATGCTGATGGTGCATTCATGAATGAAGCTCTCTATGCAGTAAAGGGTACTTCTTATGTTAAAATTGCTACATTGGATCCTGCTACTAGTGAGATTACATTGGTAAAGAATGAAACAACAAAGGCAGTCTTGAATGCGATTGGTTATGAGCCTGCGAATGCTAATATCCAGAAGGAGCTCCGCTCTTGGGTAGGTGTTGTAACTGAGAATTCTTGTCATGTAGCTGAGTTTGTTAAGGATGGTATCTTCCTGACATCTTGGGAGCGTCCAATCAACTTGATTGATGTTGCAACAGAGCCACGTATCGATGCTAACACCAATGGTAACGTTATCTACGCTCTTGATCTCTTCAAGTTGTACGATTGGCGTGGATGGAATACTGAAACAATGTCTGAGGCTGGTTGTGTCGCTAACCAGAGTAATATGTGGGGTGACCACCTCTGGTTCTGGGGTTACTACAATGTGAAGTCTATCACAATCGATACTACACCTGCTAACGTTGAGACAACTCTTGGCGGTGGTACTTGGACTACAATGGATCAGATTAGTAAGGATGTTCAACTCTTATGCGGTAATAAGAGTGGTGTTGCTACAGATCCTAAGGAAAGTAAAAAGGTAACTTACACCAACGATTTGACTTCTTACAACTCTGCAAGTCAGAATGCAGCTTTGACAACCTTCATGGAGGCTAATAAGGCTAAGTTCGGTACTATCTGGTACTACAACAATGGTGGTAACGTAGAGACCTTCAAGGTAAGAGTTCCTATCACTATCGCTTACGAGTGGGGTGAGTTTACTACTAAGGTTGAGTTCACCATCAAGGGTACAATCGGTGATTAAGACATTTATTGAAAAGGAAATTAATAATTAAGCTCTAATTAGAGGGTGTGCCTAAAAGAGCGGCGCACCCTCTTTTTATTTAAAAATGTGACGGGTATGAAAAAAACTATATTATATTCTCTCTTGGCTATATTGGTCTTCTCATTATGCTCATGCGGTGAGAAAAAGAAAAGTCGCGAACAGCAGGTTGATGAATTCAGAAGCGAATTGACTGAAGAAGATACGGCTGCTATGTTGAAACTGTGTGATGATGCCATGGCGCAACTCAAGGCAAAGGATTATAACGCAGTGCTTGCCAATTTGCATGAATATACCGATTCTACGCAAGAAGTAAAACCTCTCACAGAAGAAACAAGAAAAAGATATCTTAACAAGTTTAAGATGTTCCCTGTATTGGATTATACACGCGTATATTACTCATTCCAGTTGCAAGGCTGCAATGATGTGAAATATGATGTTACCTTTGCAACGGCAAAACAGGCTGGAACCGCTGAACCGGCAAAGACTGCTTATATGTTCAATCCGGTGAAAGTAGACGGCACTTGGAAACTGTGTGTAAAGACGGCTACTGACGAAATAGATATGAACATGCGCTAATAAAACATTTAAACTTACCTATTATGAAGAAATCATTGTTTGTCATATTACTGGCTTGTGTGTCTGCACCCGGTTGGGCTCAGATACAGCGCACTGCTGTATTTGATTTCAGTCAGCCACTCAGCCTTACTCCTTCCATAACTCCACCTGAAGGTAATAGTAATGAAGTTCCCGTTACTGATAATGTTTTCTCTAATGGCGACATCACTATTGATTTTGAGTGGGGTAATCAGGGATTGGGTACATCCATCTTAAATTTTACTAATCGCTATACTAAGGAAGTCACCTATTATCTCAAAGTCAACCAGCAGGCATTGATGAAAGTTCATGCGCCTGGTATTGGACGTCTAGACAGAGTCTCTTTCTCTGCAGGTAGTATGGTAGGTGATCTTCGAGTGACAGACGATGAATTAGGAAGTCAGGATGATGGATACAAGACATGGATTAATGATAAAGAGCAGGATATCCATGACTTAATATACAAAAACAGTTTTTCGAATGCTCAATTAAAAAAGATTACGGTACTCTATACCATGCCGTCTACCATTCTGACAGCTACAGGTGATTTGGAGAATGGCAGTGTTTTAGAGTACTTTGAAAACATGCATCTTACATTCGACCGCAACATGCTGGTTAAAGATGCATCCAAAATCACACTCTCTGATGGAACGAGCAGCCAGATGCTTTCTGCTACTGTAAAAGACAATGTGGTAACCTTATCTGCTGCTAGCCAGATAGCTAAGAATGGTACATATATACTTACGGTTCCTGCAAAGAGTTTTGTTGATAAGGAAGGCTTTGAGAACAAGGAAATGAAATTCTCTTTTGTCATCAAGGCTCCTTTTAGTCCTGTTTCGATTACTCCTGCAGCGGGAACCGTTGAAACTTTACCTCTTACTATTGCCGTAGACTTCGGAGAGAAGGTTGGATATGTAGATGAGGCTGCCAGCGTGAAATTACTGAAAGATGGTAACGACTATCTGACAGCAAAGGCTGTCAAGGCATCTGATACGAAAGTTAATTTTGAAATACAGGGCGCTGCAGGTGCTATCTCAAAGAAGGGTACTTATAAACTTATTGTTCCTGCTAATGTAGTTTGCAACGACAAGAAGGGCGATGCGGAATGGGAACGCTACAATAAGGCTTTTGATGTAGAATATGTTGTTGTCGGTTCTGCCGCATATCTGAAAGCTCTGAAATTGTTGCAGAATAATACGGTGGGCTATCCTAAGGTTACCAGTGCCGCTTATGTCGCTTTGAACGAAGTTGTCGGGAATGAGGCATCAACAGATGCAGAATTCAAGGCTGCTATTGATGCTTATTATAATGAAACTGATGTTCTTCTTCCAGAGAACAAGAAGTGGTATAAGATAGCCAGTGTAAATAAGAAGAATGAACGAAAGTATCTTGCCGTAAGTAACAACCAGGTTCAATTGGTAGACAATATTGATGAAGCTTCTGCATTTGAGGCGTTAGACAATAGTGGAGTGTTCACCTTGGGTGATGCTGATGACAATATGCTGAATGTCAATGGAGTGACAGCTGATGCAGGTGCAGAAGTAAGCAAACTTAGAATTGCCAAACTGAATGGCTCTGCTGTACAACTCGAATCGGGTGATGTCTTTGATGCCGACAAAGCATTGGGTACATTCTCATTCAAGGGCTCTTATCCATCAGTAACGGGAAACTCTAGCGTTGCTTATGCTTTGTGTAATCATGCAGACAATAAATATCAGACTGAAGCAGATGTTGTTGCTCCATATTGGCAAAGCAGTCTGACCAGTGCCTTCGCATTTGTTGAGGTTGAAAAACCTGCAGCAGCTATCAAGACCGTAGAGACTGCTTACAAGTTGACACCTGCAATAGTAGAAAGCAATGCTGATTTCCTGACTCTTTCTTTTGATGGGTTGAGTCATGTTACAGTAATGAGTGATGCCGATGCCTACATCACTGATGAGAAGGGTGAGCGTGTGAAGAACGTTACCTTTACTCCGGTAACAGGAAAAGACAATCAGTTTACTGTTGCGTTGACTGACTTGGCAAAGGCTAGCTATCAGTTGGTAATCCCAGAAGGAACCTTCCATTATGAAAAGAATAATAAGGAAGTAAAGACGCAGGCTATCAAAGAAAACTTTACAATAGGAAAGGGCGGCTCTCCTGAAGATCCAAACCTTCACTACGATTATTCTATATACCAGCAGTTGCCTAATACATCTGTAACTCAAAAGGATGTTGCATTGAATGGATTCATGATTAAAAACATAGGATACTATGATGGTTTGGTTGCTAATCCTGATAGAGAAGTGAGACTTGCTGTTTACGACAACAACAAGACGATTCGTACAGGGCACTTTGAAAGCTATGTAGATCCGGAAGATCCGTCAACGCCTACATTGCTGTTAGTCTTTGATACACCGATAAGAGAAGGTGAATTGAAAGCCGAACTTTACGCTATAGTAATTTTGAAGGGAACCTTCGGAGATACAAACTTTGGAAAGTTCCTTGAAGACAAGGCCACAACCCAAGCCAGTGACTGTCATACAAACCCAAGAATGACGATTTCAATCGAAGTAGACAATGATAAGGCTACTGGTATCGAACAAGTTGTGAATTCTACTGAGAAGAACAATGTAATCTATGATGTCCAAGGACGTAAGGTAAAGCAGATGAACCGTTCTGGTATCTACATTGTGAATGGAAAGAAATTCGTAAAGAAATAAAATTTAATGTAGAAAGTTATGAAATCAATTAAACTGTTCATGGCAATGGCCATGTTAGCCATCGGCTCTACAGCCGCTATGGCGCAAGCATCCTACACAGACAAGGATGGAAACGAATATCAGTTTAAGCGTCACTGGTTCCTGGATGTTCAGGCTGGTGGGCAATATACTGTGGGTGAGGCAAGCTTCTCTGACTTGCTTTCTCCTAACTTCCAGGGTGCCATCGGCTACCAGTTCTCTCCTGTTTTTGGACTCCGTGGTCAGATGAACGGTATCTGGAGCAAGGGTGGATGGAACGGATACAAGGCTACCAAGGACGGTACTCCTTATACCGCTAGCTACAAATGGAAATATGTAGCTCCGGGTGTGGACTTCATGGTCAACCTCTCTAACCTCTTCTGTGGCTGGAATCCGAACCGCATGTTCAGCGCTACTGCCTTCGTTGGTGGTGGTATCAACTGGGCAGGAGCTAACCAGGAAGTAAACGACCTGGCTGCCAACATCAAGAATCAGAGCAACTATCTGCTGGAATATCTCTGGCAGGGAAAGAAGGTTCGCCCTTACGGCAGAGCAGGTATCG